>VFSW01013937.1_pt1 | contig 11149 bp, 7 predicted proteins | sample 5358111 | NCBI WGS metagenome assembly VFSW01 (sample SAMN11554181, study PRJNA540505) | mine drainage metagenome | isolation source: sediment from site ElyBrook_90M | place: USA: Ely Copper Mine, Vershire, VT | collected 2017
TGCTCATAGAAAATTAATCATTCGAATTTTTAAAACAGCCTCTTGTATAATATCTGTAAATGTACCATAAATGTAGAGAGTTGGAGTGATTTCTTGCAAGCCCTAATCTTAAATACTTGTCATTTTTTTTATTCGCGAACTCCTTTATTTGCAGCATTAAGCTCTCTTCTACTCATGACGAGTTGTGCTCCCTATCGCTTTGAAACAATCTCCTTCTTAGAAGAAGATCCATTGTATGAACAACAAATATACGTAAATAAAAAACAAGCCTTACAACAACCCCTTTATAACTTTATCCCTCGACACCGCGCTCAAATCTACTGGTATGACATCGGCCATTGGATGCCCTGGATGCTCTTTGGTAATGATGACGATGGCATTTTTGGTGAAGAACGGTCGGCTCACTTTCAATTAGATAAACCCAATAATGGCATGAAAGCCCTCGCTTGGGGGGTCCGTAATCCACTCCATAACTTTTGCTTCTATGTCATTGGCTCTGCCTACACGTGCAATAGCGAATTCACGATTCTTAACATCTCTTCCAAACACATGTCTTTGCTCACGTATAGTCCGGTAGCAACCACCGTCTTTGCTGATAAAAGATCCAGCTTCTATCTCGGATTACACGGATGGAAGCCCTTCATCTCGTTACGGTTAACGTATGGTCCCTGTTATAAGAGTGAATTCTATATCGGCTGGCGCTGCCGCGGCAATTTCGGCCTCAAATGCATCCTCTTGACCAAAAGAAAACAGAAAGAACTAGAAAGGGACTGCCTGGACGTTCTGGACTAACTGGACTTTCTGGACCTCATTTTTCGTTCAGATCGTCCAGTAAGTCCAGAACGTCCAGAATGTCCACGTCCAGTTCTTGTTGAATTCCTTTGATTTTTATGAGCCTCTAGTATTAAATGGTATCATTTCGTTCAGATTCAAGTAAATTTTAAACATGTGTTCCAATGATTCGATTTTTATTAAGCCCTCTTTTGTGTGTCATTCTTCTCACTTCATGTAGTGAGCCTCGTTTCAATTACTGCATTGAAGGTGTGGATGAATTTGTCATTGATTCTTACAAAATTAGACAGGGAAAACTCTCTATCTTGGAGATGGAAGGGATCGAGTTATGCGAATTACCTGAAGATGCGATGGACGAATACCGTGATACGATTTATGAGGATGACATACTCAATATCTTAGTCTACCATCCCACTCGAAGAGATTTGATGGACGCGGTGAACTACATCAATGCGCATATGGGATTCAAAGTAGTGGATGGATGCATTGATATTCCTGATATTGCACCTGTGGAAGTTGTCGGACTTACCCTAGAAGAGGCTCGCCAAGAGATCCAAAGAAAATACCGCGAACAAATTCAGGATGTCGAAATCTTTGTCGATTATAAACAGAGACTCTATCACAAAGTGGATTTAACAGGATTGGTATCAGTTCCTGCCATCCCCGTAGATGGAAAATTAAGACTCTATGATGCCTTATCGATGGCTCGCGTGCCAACCAATGCTAATTTCTTTAAAAGTTATGTCATTCGGGACAATCAGCAATTAGCACTCGACATGTACCGTTTGATGGTCGAAGGGGACATGTGCCAAAATATAGTCATGAAGGGTGGGGATAAGATTTTTATTGCCGATCCATCAGAATCCAGAGCGATGGTGATGGGCGAAGTGCTCTTGCCACGCCCCGTACCTCTTTCTTCAGGTTACATCTCACTTAGAGAAGCCATTGTGTATGCGGGAGGCATCCATCAAATCCGCGGAAACCGCAATTGCATCCAAGTCATCCGTGGCGGCATCATCAATCCGAAAGTCTACGTCCTATCTTGGGAGCATATTGTGCAGCTTCCAAACGAAAGCTTGCTGATTATACCAGGGGATACCGTGTATGTAAGCACCAAGCCCATTACACAATGGAACGACTTCATGACCCAACTACTGCCCACCTTCACAAACGCTGGGGTTAGTTATGGTTTATATCGACAATTTGTACCAGATTAACAAGGGATTGCTATGAGTTCTGATCAAAAGCCGGATGATGATTTTCTTCTCACCTTTTCCGACCTCATACGTGTCTTCAAACGCAACCGAAATAAGATTGCTTTTTTTGCTGTCGTTTTTGCCTTATTAGGAGCCTGGTATACCCTCACAAAACCTGTTTCTTATCTAGCTGAAGCCACATTCAGAGAAAAAGGGAAAAGTCAATCCGGAGTTAAATCCATAGGAGAATATCTATTTGGAGGATCTAGCGGAGGATATCAAAGTGAAGCGACCTCAGTGATGCAATCGGCTAAGCTACAAACTCGCTTAGCAGAAAAGTTAGGATTACAAGCCAGCTTAGGCAAAAAAGAAGACTATAAAATTATTCTCCCCCTACAACCCACCATCTCACAGATATTGACCAATCTTAAAATACAATATGCTCACTTACGAGATCGAAAAGTTCCGATACATCTACCCGGAAAACCTACACTTTTTTGTGAAGGGGTCAAATATACCGGAGAAACTCCACTTGGCTTAACACTCCTTTTTCATCCCGATGAATCCTTTGAGGTGAGAAATCAAAACGATGAAGTATTAGGAATTGGAAAAATAGGCACTTCTTTTGAGGGAAAAGATTATGCCTTTACCATCGTCTGTGAGAATCCTTCCTTAATAGGAACTGAAGAGTATGCTCTCAATCTAGAACCCATCCGCAACCTATTAGCAAACTTTAAAAGTAATTTAAAAATCACCGAAGATAAAGATGATAAATTCCTTTTAACGCTCAATTTTACCCACCCTGACCGCTATTATGCCACTCGTTTTCTAGATGAGCTGATGGCATCCTACCAAGATTATCTGCAGAAGGAACATGAATTTAATTCTGAAACACAGTTGGCCTATCTTAAGAAACGACAAAAAGAATCTGCTGATACCCAAAAAAAGGTCATGGAAGATTACGCTGCTGAAAGAGAACGGGATTTAACCCACTCCGGAACGATTGATTCAGAAAAAGAAATGGAATTTTTGATGGAGAACCAAAAGAGAGACCATCAAAAACTCATCGGCATTGAATTGACTTCGAAGCGGCTACAAAATGTGCTAAATGGTGGGCCTATCTGTTTCGATCAAGCTTTGATTGAGAATAATTCCGGCACCATTAACACCCTTTTTGACTCCTTAGATAGTCTTAAACAACACAGCATCACCATCAGCTTAGCTTTAAGAGAAAATAAAAAAGAGCAGACAGATAAAGAAGGACAGCTTTTAGAGACACAGATTACAGACCTTAATGAAATTCGATACACGATCCACGAAGTGAAAACGCTCACTGAAGCATTAAAACAAGATGTTCCACTTGAAGCCGATCTCGAAATCCTGCACAACTCCAAATTCTTGGTCAACACCTGGCTAAATAGACTCCAAGAAGCCGCTGAAACAAATCAGCTAGCTGATTTTGAACAACAAAAAACCAGCTATCTCTCCTATTTGAATAATTTACTCCGCCTTCTCGAAGTGCAGGAAAAAACCATCCAAGATAGAATTGCCCACCAGTATACCCCTCAGATGGAATTCCAAGGGATTACGTTGGAAACAGCTAACCAGCTATACCGAGAATACACTGCCGAATATCAAAAAATGGAAGCCGAAATTGTTCAAAATCAATTCATTACAGAGCAGCTTAAAGAACCTAATTTTGAAATTTTCTCTCTCGGTTCGGTCCTCACTGATCCTGTTAGTCAAGGCATTATCAACCGATCCAGTGGACTTGCTTTACAGTTACGGGATCAAAATAACAGAAGCATCAAGGAGCAAGAGCGGACTAAAAATGAACTCGACCTTCAGAAGCATTTCCTCATTTCCCACTTAGAACAGACCCAAAAACTACAAGAAATCCGCATCAAACTTCTGCAAGATAAAATCCAGTCTCTGCAAGAAATCACCCTGGAACTGCTTCATCAAAAGATCTCGGTTATCGAACAACATATCAAAGATCTTGTCTCTTCACGCCTATATAGCTTAGGACAAGAACGGCTCTTAGTTGAAAGCCAGTTAGCCAATCTCAACAAACAGATGGCACAATTACCCAAAAAATGGGTATCTGAACAACTGATCAAAAGTAATTTGCTATTCAATAAAGCCACTGTGGAAGAACTCGCTCGCATGGTGGAAGGGAAAAATATCACCAGCAACCTCGAACTGATTCAATCGGCCCCCCTTGACGCGGCTTTCGCCCCAATTCTTCCCAAATCGCCAAGGCTTCTCTTCTTTATAATCCTCGGAGCCTGTTTTGGAGCATTCCTTAGCATGGGATATTTTGTGGTTAAATCGGCTTTTGCAGGCGTTGGAGCTTCCGTTGATAATCTAAATGCGGCTGGACAAAATGTGTCGGGGACTCTTTCCAAGCACATTGACGGATTCTCAGCAGAGCCTTTAGCTGACGCGGATCTTGAAACGCTGCGACGTATCATAGCATTCTCCGATGCAGCCTCCCAAACCAAACCTGAAAAAAGGCCGCATGGTCAAACATTATTGCTTTTGGAAGGGCATGGTCCCGACTATTCATCCTTGCTCGCGCAACTGATGGCTAGAAAAGGGTTAAAGGTTTTGATTCTTCCACTAACGTTTGATCAGTCCGGTTCTTCAGAACACCTTCCGGGGTTATATCAAGTTCTAGAGGGACAAGCTTCTGAGCCTAAGATATTATCAACAGGATCTTATGATCGGATTGCCCCAGGCGGGGTGTGCCGGTATAGCAGTGAGTTGGTTTGTTCCGATGCTTTCAAAAAGTTACTGACTCTTCTACAACATACTTATGATATCATTCTTGGTGTCAGTAACAGCCTCCCCTTAAGTGCCGAAGCTCAAATGCTCTTTGAGGTATTTGATCACATGGCGGTCACTTTACAGGATGAAAAACTTCTGGATCTCACGGTTTATACGAAGTTTGCCCTCGAAGCACAGTCTAAGAAGAAAGTGACTTTCGTTCTTGTCCAAAACGACTGATTATGGACAAAATGGACCTCATGGATAATTGCAAAAGTCCTAAAAGAGGATAATCCAATACTTAAAATATCCCCGGCAGGGGATTGAGAGGGTAGCCCCCCGTTTTAACGGGGGGAATGAAAAAGAAAATTGCGCCCCGGCAGGGTCGCAAGGACAAGATTCATGAAAAGAAATCCAAACATGGGTCGCTTAAATGCGAACTACCTCTTTCCACAAATTAATTTGCGAAAAAAGGAATTTCTTTCTCAGCATCCCAATGCCACTCTCATTAGCCTAGGAATCGGCGATACCACCGAACCTATCCCCCCATCGATCACTAAAGGTCTTATCCAAGCCTCTGCAAATTTAGGAACCCCTGAAGGTTATTCTGGATATGGTCCCGAACAGGGACTAAAAGCCCTAAGAGAAAAAATCGCCTCCAAAATCTACTCCGATTTAGTACGTCCTGAGGAAATCTTTGTCTCCGATGGAGCCAAATGTGATTTAGGCCGCTTGCAAACCCTGTTTGGACCCCATGTCTCCATCGCCATTCAAGATCCTTCCTATCCTGTTTATATCGATGGAAGCATCATACATGGCGTCAAAGAGATCCATCCCATGCCTTGCTGTCCTGAAAATCAATTCTTTCCAGACTTAGGCAAAATGCCAAGAACCGATTTAATCTATTTTTGTTCTCCCAACAACCCCACGGGAGCCGTGGCCACAAAATCCCAATTGGAAAATCTTGTCCAATTTGCTCAGAAAAATCGTTCTATCATTATCTTTGATTCGGCTTATGCCCACTATATTCAAGACCCCGCCATCCCAAAATCCATTTTTGAAATAGAGGGAGCACGCGAAGTTGCGATTGAAATCGGCTCCTTTTCCAAAATTGCAGGCTTTACGGGAGTTCGTCTCGGATGGACTATCATTCCAGAAGAGCTAAAGTATGATGATAGAACTTCTGTTAAGGCAGACTGGAATCGGCTATCCTCCACCATCTTTAACGGGGCCTCAAATATTGCCCAAGCAGGCGGATCCGCTGTTCTTGAGGAACAAGGATTACAAGAAGTTGCCTCTTTAACAAAGTTCTATTTAGAAAATGCGAGAATCATTAAGGAGACCCTTGAAGAGCTTGGATACGAAGCCTTTGGTGGAGTGCATGCCCCCTATTTATGGATCCGTTTCAAGGGTCAAAAATCGTGGGATATCTTTCAACAGTTTCTGGATAAATTTTACCTTGTGACTACTCCAGGATCTGGATTCGGTCCTCAAGGAGAAGGGTTCATTCGCATGACGGCTTTTGGACATCGGGAACATATCATAGAGGCGACTTCAAGACTGAGACAATAAACATAGGTCGAACATCTGGACTAACTGGACTAACTGGACTGGCTGGACTACCTGGACAATCTGGACAAATACTCTGTCCAATTCGTCCAGAACGTCCAGTTAGTCCATTATTCCTCATGCTTCTTCTTGATTTCACGCCACCTTTCTACCATCTGAGCTGCCACAGGCGCCGCCCCTTTACCGTAGCTTCCGTGACGCAAATAGACAATCACCACTAGCTCTGGTTTACCAAACACATCCATCGATGAGGTCACCACTGGATGAGAGGCAATCGAATGATCGAAAGCAATCCCCCCAAACCAGATATGCGTACACTTTTGCGTTCCTTCATGAAGAGCTAAGGTTAGATGCTCCATCGATTCGGCAGAACTTGATTTTCCCACTAAATAATTCCGCATTCCTATAAAGGTCTTAATCGCTTCAGGACATGGTTGATAGATCCTTTCAAGACTCTTAATGCCATCATCTTGAATATGTCCCACCACACGTCGCATCCCTTCCAAAATCACATTCCGAATCTGATTAGGTAACGGCACTTCCCGTTTCATCAACGGTGCATAAGAATGGATGTGTTCTGATATCTCATCTTTTCCACCCGCTAACTCCTCTTCGACTGTCTCAGAAATAATCTGCGGCTTCAATACTTGTCCTCCATTTGCTAATGCAGATAGCATGACAGCTGTTTGCAAAGGGGTCACAACTAAGGAATGTTGTCCTATAGCCATGGAATAAAGTCCGGTCCGATTAAACGAAAGATCCTCTGGGACCCTCCCATTGATTTCTCCGGGCAAATCGATGCCTGTTCTTTTGCCATAAGAAAATAGCTTGGCGGCATTCGATAGGTCATCGGGATTTTCCATGAAATCTCCGGCTAAAATAGCAAAATAGGGATTACTTGAAGTCTCCAACGCTTTGAGGATATCCATCCGTCCAATCTCATTCTTCAAACTCTTAGGGAGTCGTCCTCCCTTGTACACACGAGGGATTTGAGTTCCATTCATCCACATCCCTACGAAACCGGAGTTACCTTGAACTTGATGTCGATCTATGATTTCAAGTGGATTCAATTGATCAAATCGCGAGCCACTTGCTTTAAATATTTCAAAGCGCTGCATTAGGGCTTCGTATGCTGTCACAACCTTAAATATCGAACCTTGAGTGGCCGCTTGACGATAGGCTTGAGAGCGTCCATAGCCAAAGCCGAATTTAGGATAGAATGCGAGAGCTAAGCTTTGTTCTGTGAAAAGAGGGTTACCCCGGCGGAGATGTCTATATTTGCCTAATAGAGGACGTTGCAGATCTTGAAAGCTACGCAGGGTTTGTAAATAGGCTTCAGCTTGATCAAAACTTAAACCTCTCAACGCTCCCTGAAGAGTCAGATAAGAATTTTTCCATCCAATGGCTTGATAGCCTCCAAGACTTAACTCATCATGCCAAGTCAGAAAGAGATTTACATAGGGCTTCACCTCATCGGAAACCATTTCTTGAGAAAGCTCTCCTTTTATAAAAATGGTCGAGAACATCCATCGATATTGCTTCCAAAAGTCTTCAAACATCTCTTGTTCGATCGCATCAAAGTAGTCGATATAAGGTTTGGGGTACTTCTTCTCCTCTTTTTCCTTGGCCCGCTTTTCTTTCAAAAAGACCTTACTCTTCTCCTTACGCCACATATTAAACTGGGTATCGTGAAAAAGCTCTTTCGCTATCCCCTTGACCACTTCTTGAATAGTGGTGTAGGCAGCCGAAGCATCTCGATAGGCAGAAAGAGTTTGTTTCCCCACCACCTTCAAAAGATCAGGTGAAAAAAGATCCCCAGGCACAGCTACACGGGCTAAATCCACAAATAAAAGCTTATCGTAATTGAGCTCCATGTTCCCTAAGGCACTATTCAATTTATCTTTTAGAGGGTCTACCATTCCGCTATGAAGATGCAACTGATCTTCAATGGCTTCCTTTTGAGAGGGCGTTAGATTCAAACGAAAAGGAGTATGAGAATCTGAACGAAATAGTATATTTAACAAAGCACGGACATCAGTTTGTCCAGATAAGGCCAATAGAGCACTCAAACTTTGTTGCACTTCAACAGCTTTCTGGACGGTATTTAACCGTTCAAAAGCTTTTCTCACTGGGTGCTGGTCGGGTAAGATAAGAGCTAAATAGGTCTCCCATGTCAGCATCACAGCCTCATCTTCAAAGACTTTTTTATTTTTCTGATAGACCTCTCTTTCTAATGGCACCTTCTGATTCCAAATGGCTTCTAAATAGGCATCATTTTCTAACCAGCGGAGAATATGTCGATGCTTATCCTGCAATGTTTCACTGTTTCCAGAATTGATGAAATCATTCGGATTAAAGCGTGGATAGGACGCCATGGCTAAAACTTCACCCGTATTGGGATCCATAGCCACAATAGCTCCTCCACGCATCCAGGGTTGTTGTAGAGAGCCCATGCGGCGGATCTCTTCATTCTGCGCCAATAGCTGCTCGGCATATTCCTGCAGTTCAGCTGAGATTGAGATACGGAAACGCTCTCCAGGGAGAGGTGGACGTGATCCTGGCATTTCATGCAAAAACTGGCCCTGGGCATTGGAATAGTAGGTTTTCTTCCCCTGAAATCCTCGCAGCTGCTCTTCGAATTTCCCTTCAATGCCCGATTTCCCCACATAGTCGTTGATCGAATAAGCTCTCTCTTCCAGCTCCTTCAACCGTTTTTGAGCCATGATAGGACTATCGATATTCGGAGGCAATTCAGCATCTTCTCCCACTTCTTCTTCGTGAAGGTACCGTTCAAGGGTTTTAATCTCTTGAATGATCGACTCATACTCCTGTCGATTAATCGCTCCCATATACCCCAAGATATCAGAGGCTAGACGCCCTTTAGGATAAAATCGCTGAGGCGATTTCCGTGCAAAAATTCCCGGCCAATCCTTCTCCATCATTTTGAGGCGGTAATATTCTTCTTCTGAGATGTCTTCTTTGATGATAAAAGGGACATGAGAATAGAAGGCAGCTTTGGAATAGATGAGGTCTTCGAGTCGAACCGGATCCAATTGGAGTTCTTGTCCAAGCTTCTCTGCCAGTTTCGTGATGTATTCCTTTCGCTTGAATTTCTTGATTTTCTTTCCCGATGATGTTTTTTCCCAGTCAACCGATGGAATCTCCTGCAGTTGAGAGTATAGAATGGTCGCCTGGTATTGGATTTTGTTGATGGCCAAAGGGATATCGAATCGATCGCGGATGGAGGCCCGTCTGGAAGGTTCAAGGACCACCCGTTGCGTGGGCTTGCGAGCCTCTTGAACGCGAGCTTCATGTTGAATGACAGCCAAATGCCAGATGCGGACGAAGATCAGCAGCATTCCGACCAATGCGATATTGAGAACTCGATTGGCCTTATCTTGAATGTTTAAACCTAAAATTCGATGGCGCCGCCTGGGACGCTGCCTAGAATAAAACATAGACCTCTATGAATCAAAGCAAAAGTCTAAGTCAATCTCCCGTACTTTTCAATAGCTCCTTTTTTAAACAGTTTTGTAGGCTTGTAGGTTAATCTACTTTCTGATATCATGAAATTGTATAAAAGAGGTCATTATGAAAGAACATGATACAGTACGATTAAGCTTCGATGTTCCTGTCGAAGAACATATTTTGCTTAAAATGGAATGTGCTCAGGCTCAAATTTCTATAAAAGATTTTCTGCATGAAATGATGCTAAAAGGGATTAACGAACTAAAGGAAAAACTCCTTAAAGAAAGACTTAAAGTATCTATTAAGCAATCCAAACAAGGAAAAATAAAGAGCCGCGGTTCTTTTGCAAAGTCAAAACATAACCCCTGAGATTTGTCCCCATCGTGATAGGGTGCAATTTTGTCTACTCAAGGATCAACAAGATGAAATCACCAGATATAATGAAAGGAAGTCTCTTTGCCATTGCGGCATTCTTCTGCAGGCGATCTTCGGTATTTTAACCAAAATGGCTTTACAAGATAGCTCCCCAATCTGGGTGAGCTTCATCGTTTATTTAGCCGGGACCCTACTAACCTGCATCATCGCCCCAAAAGGGTTAGCTTATCTAAAGTCCAATCACTATTCATTCTTATTTGGCAGAGCCATCATCGGCACTATGGCTAGCTTTCTTTACACCCTATCCATCCAATATATTCCCATTGTAAATGGAACGTTGCTATTTAATACGGCCCCCATCTTTATCCCCATTTTGGCTGTACTATTTATGAAAACCCATCTGCAAAAGAGTATCTGGTGGGCGGTCCTCATCGTTTTTATTGGAATTATAGTCATTATCAAGCCAACAGAGGCCATTTTTACTCAGACAGGGAATCTAATCGGACATGCTTCGGGTATTAGCCTAGCGATCGCTTACTTATTGATGAAACAACTAACAGCAACAGATCCCGGATATCGAATTATTTTTTATTACTTAGGGCATGCTTCTTCAAATCCCTCTCCTATTTTTTGCAGAATCCATTCCCAGTTCGGAAAGTGTATACTACTCCATCTTGGGAGGAATTGTACTTGTAATCGCACAGCTATTTCTTGTAACAGCCTACGGATATGCGGAAGCCTCTCAAGTGGGAATTTATCAATATACCACAGTCATTTTTGTAGGTTTGATCGATTGGATGCTTTGGGGCACCATTCCGAGTCCCTGGGATCTTTTAGGGATTCTACTAGTCGCTATTGCCGGCATGATTATCATTCGCTTCAATCATACCAAACCTGTCCTTCGTGAACAAGACCGCGCCTGACCTCTGTCAACGCAAAGTAGAAATGTCCTCTAGTTGTGCAAAGTGAAAATGTCCTCT
>VFSW01013938.1_pt1 | contig 11148 bp, 7 predicted proteins | sample 5358111 | NCBI WGS metagenome assembly VFSW01 (sample SAMN11554181, study PRJNA540505) | mine drainage metagenome | isolation source: sediment from site ElyBrook_90M | place: USA: Ely Copper Mine, Vershire, VT | collected 2017
GGCACAAACAGGGTGGGTGGGGCTATGGGTCTGGGTGTGGTCTTCGGAATCACACCGGGCGGTACGCTGACTACGCTGCACAGTTTCAGCGTCACCGACGGCGACGGGCCTGTCGCCGGACTCGTACAAGCGACCGACGGAAGCCTTTATGGAACAACGTATTCAGGCGGAGCTAACGAAGGTGGGACAATTTTCAAGATCAGCCCCCAGTCTCCCTATACGCTGACAACGCTGTACAACTTTTGCTCTCTAGCCGGCTGCGCGGACGGGGAGGGCCCTCGCGCCGTGCTGCTGCAGGCCACTGATGGCAACCTTTACGGGACGACCGAGCATGGCACGGTCTTCCGTCTGAGCCTGCCGAACTTCCAGATTGGAACAGCCTCCGGCGGCAGCTATTCGGCCACCGTTAGTGCTGGCTCAAATGCAGTCTATGATCTCGCTGTGACCGGGATCAACAATTTTATCGGAGCGGTTAGCTTTAGTTGCTCCGGCTTGCCTTCGGGTGCCACATGCTCAGCCAATCCCCCGCAAGCAGATGTCACCAGTTCGAATCCGACGGTTCCCTTCACCCTGACGATCACCACCACCTCCAGTATGGCCTCGCTGGGTGTCGGCTTGCCCTGGAGTGGTACGGCGGTCGCGTCTTTCGTATCCGGTGCGGGTCGTGGGTTGGGTCGCGTGGCTGCCTTCTTCGGGCTGGGCCTCCTGATTATGATCCTCATTGTGCCGAGACGGCGGCTGACGCTGGCCACCATACTGTTGTGCGCGGCCGGATTTGTCAGTTGCGGTAGCGGGCACACAACGCCCCCGCCCCCACCGACGCCACAAACGTACACCGTAGTCCTGACTGCCACCTCGGGCAACATCACCCATACCCAGAACTTAACCCTAACCGTGCAGTAGGTACCTCGGAGGCCGAGTGCCGGGTGCCCCACTCATTCCCGGTTTGGAATGAGTGGGAGCGAGATAGGCACCCGCGTCCTGGTGCGTTGCGAAACATTGACGGAAACGGTAGGCTTTGGCTTATGAACATCATGAAGACCAGCACCGCTCGCGCCAAACTCGAACGGCTGCTGGAAGAAACCGCCGCGAGCACAAGCCGGTCCTCATCACCGGACGGCGATCCAACGGCGTCCTGATCGGCGAAGAAGACTGGAATGCCATCCAGGAGACGCTTTCCCTCCTCTCCGTTCCCGGCATGCGCGAGTCAATTCGCGAAGGGATGGCGACCCCACTAGAGGAGTGTGAGAAGGAACCGGGTTGGTGACCTGGCCGGGTTGCGCCGCCCTAGCTGCCTCTGCTTGGGTGCGGTTTTCCGTGTTGTCGCCAAAATCGACCGGACGGCCAGGACGGCCTTCCACAGTAAGTTAAGCTGTCTGTCGTTTGCTGCGGCTCCTCCGGCGCTCAAACAGTTTCGTAACCGCCCGCAGGGTCTCGTTCACTTCCTCTGCGGTCCGAAACTGGCTGGCGACATCGGGCGCCAGGACGACAACGTTAGTGCCGGACGCGTAGCGGGCCGCGTGCTTACCGCGCACGCCTTTGCTGAAATCGTACTCAGGACGAATGTGGCCGGAAGTACGGGCCTTTCTCTTACTCTGCTTCTTCATATTGCCTTCGCTCATTGGGCGTCGCGTGTCGCGCAGTAATGAGGCGTATTCGGGCCCCTCGCTCAGTGTACGATACCACGAGCAAGCGCCCGAGGTGTGAGAGACCGATGTCGACGAAACGCAGTTCAGTCGCGGAATGATCGGGATCGGAGATCGTGAGCGAGAGCGGATCGGCGAATACGGTGGTGGCCTCGCGAAACGACACGCCGTGCGCTCGGAGGTTCGATTCGGCCTTGCGTTGGTCCCATTCAAAGCGCAGCGCCATCGGAGTTCCTTATATCAGAACCGGGACGGGTGCCCCAGGTCTCGCATTTTCGAGACCTGGGAGACTCGCCGCTGGGTGCCGAGTGTCCCACCCAAGCCGGGGTGGAAGCTCCCTTTGCTTAGGCGGGTTTTCGCTGCTATCGTTTGAGACGCACCAAGGAACGCCTACGGGCATGGTGCCAGCTGGTGCGGGCCGGCGCTGCCTGTCGGCGGGCTGAGGCAATAGCGCGCTAAGTCCTCGCCCGCGAACACCGGTCCCGAATAGTATTGCTTCACCCCGGCCGCGAATCGTGGCCCATCGTCGCCACCGACGAAGTGATACAAGATCACCGCCTTCACCTGCGCTTGGGAAGCCAACTCGCCCACGGCTTTCATCGGCAGATGTTCCTTGCGCATATGCTCCGCCATCACGTTCGCCTTGCCCGACTTTCCCGGCGGCCAGCGTTCCGCATTCTCGGCGGCTCCAAGATCTTCCACTTCCGAGATAAGCACATCCGCGCCTTTCGCCAGGGTTTCCACTGCCGCGCTATGCCCCGTATCTCCGGTAAAGACAATTACGCCGTAGGGCGTCTGGAAGCGGTAGGAATACGATTTCATGCTCGCGTGGTACTTCGGCGGCAACAACTGGTAATGGGTGTTTTCCGCCGCCGTCACCCGAATCTTGTCATCCTGATACACCAGCCCATCGTGATCGATGACATGCGCCTTGAATGGATTAACCAGCGTGCTCGCGCCCAGCGGCTCGGCCGCAAAAATTCCATAGGGAATCCGGATGTAGTCGTATGCGGCGCTCACCAGCGCAGGGGTTTCGGGCGGTCCGTAGATATTGAATTCCTGCCGCGTCCCCGCGCCGAAGTCAACCGCGAGAAAGTCGTTGGCCAGCACATCCACCAGTCCGAGCGCGTGATCTGGATGGTCGTGCGTGAGGAAAATAGTCCTGACCGTTTGCGATGGCACGCCCGCATCCAGCATGCGCCTCACCGTGCCGATGCCGCAGTCGATCAGATAGGGCCGTCCATCCACAATCAGCAAGGTCGCCGGTTCCGATCGCCGCTCGGAGAGCACCGGCCCTCCCTGCGTTCCCAGCAGCAGGATCACGTCGCCCTTCTCGGGGATCGGCTTCGTCGCAGCCAGGGTTTGCCCATGCGCGCGAGCTGGCGCCATGCCCAGCAAAAACGCAATTGCTGCTGCCGCAAGAAAAATCTCGCACCGCGACGGTTTCTTGGCTGAGAATTTCTCGCACGCGCTCATGGTCCCAAGTTTCATGCTCATTACCTGCGGCCTCCGAGCCGCCACGTGTATTGGAACTGATCTCCCCGGGCAAAGTTTCGCAGATGGCATTCCCAAGCTTCCTTTGCGGGCGTGGGCACTCTCACGATTGGGTCGATGTCGTGAGCTCTCTGCCCACCGCCAAAACCTCGGCGACGATTTGCTCGACGTCTTCCGCCGTGGTGCGATGGTTCACGAAGCATGCGCGCAGCGCGAATTTCCCGCGAATGCTCGCGTTGGACAAGAACACCCGCCCACGGCGCACCACTCGCTGCAAAATTTTCTGGTTGAGTTCGTCGCGATGCGCTAAGCGGCCGGCAGACCCAACATAACGAAAGCAAACCGCGCTCAGGGGCACGGGCGCTAGTATTTCCATCTCGGCTTCCCGCCCAATCATCTCCGCCAGCCGCTGCGCATTTTGCAGATCGTTAACGATGGCCTGGCGAAACTTCTCCAGTCCGTGATAACGAAGCGACAACCACAATTTCAGGGCGCGGAACGAGCGCGATAACTCCATCGACTCCTCAAAAAAAGCAAAGCTCTCCACCGGGTCATCGAGGAGCGACTTGGCATAATCCCCACTGTGAGAGAAGGCGCGGCGTGCGGCCGCGGCATCGCGGTACAGAAGGCATCCGCAGTCCACCGGCTGATAGAGCCACTTGTGCGGATCGAGCGAAAGCGAGTCGGCCTGGCTCAAGCCGGCAAATTTCTCCGGCTCAGCGATAGCGGCCAGAGCGCCGTAGGCTCCATCGATGTGAAACCACGCGCCGCAGTCGTGCGCGATTTCGGCGAGCTCAGCCAGTGGATCGATGCTGCCCGTGGCGACGGTCCCTGCCGACCCCACGATTGCGATTGATGTCATCCCGGCGGCAACATCGCGAGCAATGGCTTCGCGCAATGCGTCCGTGCGAATGCGGAAGGCGTCATCGCAGGCGATGAGTCGCAGGTGGTCGCGCCCAATGCCGAGCAGAGCGACTGCCTTCGGTATCGACATGTGGACCTGTTCGGAGGCGTACACCGTTCCCGGACGAGCGCCGTTTTCGTTTGCCGGCAGCCGCGCCTCCCGCGCCATCGCCAACGCCATCAGGTTGGCCGCAGATCCTCCGCCGCAAAGGCTGCCGGCAAATCCCTTGCAACCGATTGCCTCGGCGAGCCAGCCCACGACAACCCGCTCCAGCGTTACGGCTGAAGGCGCGGAACGCCAGGCGGTGGTGTTCTGGTTCAGAGCGCCGGCGAGCAACTCGGCTGCGGCGGCAACTGGCTCGCCCGAGCCAAACACGTAGCCGAAGAAGCGCGGGCTGTTTGGCCGGCAAGCGTCAATGACCCCGGTCAGATCGTCGAGAGCAGCGCTTCCGAGCCCCTTTTCCGGCAAAAGCCTGGAAAACCAAGCTTCCGTATCAGCACCTGTGACCTCGGGAAAGCTTTTGCGCTGAGGCACGCTAGCCAGGTAGTCGAGCGATAGCTGCATGACGCGTTCGAAGACGGCTTGGTATTCGCCATCAGTAAGCACTAGTGGATTCATTCAGGACACAACTCCGGCATCCGCAGAGATTTGGTGGGGCATTCACTGTAGCCCGGCGAGCGGCTCTTCCGAGCTTCCTTTGCTTGGGGCTTTTCTCTATTGCACCGAAACCTTGATCTGCAATTTCCCATTGATCGGCACCTGAATGGTCTCGCCCTGTTTCAGGTAGGGCTGAAGCACCGCAGGATTGGCCCAAGCCAGGTCCCAACCGTTGGCAATGGCAATTACGGTGTACTGGCCAGGCACGACATCCCCCAGCGTGAACGTGCCATCGCTGTCGCTCTGGTCGCGGCGGAACAAGGGACCATTGTTCGCCGGGTCCTGCGGGACCAGGACGATCATTGCTCCGGCGCAGGGCTGATCGTCGTGTAGAGCGGTGCCGTCCACCTGGGCTGCGCCGCGCGAAGCCAGCGCGCTGATACGCACGCTGCCCGCTGCCGTAATCTCAAGTGTGCGCCCTGCCAGCTTGGCGCCGCTTGCGGAAAGCCTCTCGAGGAAGAACCCATTGGCGTCTTCCAGACCGACAAGGTAGCGTCCGGGGCGGACGTCGTCGCCGTTGAAATCGAACTGCCCTCTATCTGAAATGTCGCTGCGGAAGGTTTCACCGGTATCGGGATTGGAGAGTCGAACAGAAGAGTGGCTGGGCACGCGCGGCACGCCCTGGAAGAAGACCGTACCTGCGACAGTTGCGAAGCCGGGCCCATCTGATGCGCTGATGTCCATATCGCCCGCCAGTTCGATCTCGCGGTACCACGGATGTCCATTGCTCTTGTTGTTGAGGCCGGTCGAAGGCGGCACCTCTACCACGTACCGGCCCGGCGCTAAAGCTGAAATTTCAACCACCCCCGGCGCCACCCAAGAACTCGGCGCATTAACCACAGGATCCAGGTAACTGCCGAAGATTCGTCGCGAGACCCGAGGAAAGACCATCCTGCCCACCGAGCTACTCAATGGCCCGTCCTCGGCCGCTGCGGTGTGAATGTGCAGATGTAGCGCCGGCACGGCGTGCAGGGTCATGTCGGCAGTTTGCTTCTCCCCTGGCGTCAGTTGCAGGGGAGTCGCTTCGGCGGAATCGGTGGTGCCGGGATAAAACGTCAGAGGATAGGTAACGTCGAGCGCCGCTGCATCCTGCGTGGCCCGAGCCTCAAGGCCGGAACTGCCGCCACGGGTGTTGCGATTGAAATTCTGGGCATACCAAGGCCGCGCCGAGACCGCCAGGTAGTACGCTCCGGGCGACAGGTGTCCAATGAGGTAATGTCCCAGATCGTTCGTCCGGGCCTGGTTGACCGGGCGAGTCTTTTGTTCTCCGCTCTCGGTCGTCGTCTGGAAGAGCCGTACTTCCGCATTCTGCACCGGATCGTTGTTGTCATCGGTCACATCGCCCTCAAGCGAGGCATCGGGTTGCAGGCGGAAGACCAGGTGATCGCTCTCCAGGTCATGACCAACGGCGATCGCCGTGGCGAACGGGTCGTGGTGATCGAAATACTGTAGCGAGAAGCCGCGCGCCTGCGCCATCAGCGAGTATTTGCCGCCACTCAATCCGCTAAACGAGAAGCGACCATCCGCAGCCGTCATCACGGATTTCGATATCCCGTGATCTTTTCCCTGCTGCACCGGCGCAATCGCCACGGAGGCCGCGGGCACAGCTTGCCCGGTGAGGGAGTTCACCACCACCCCGGCGATCTGAAATCCCTGAGGCGACGGCACCGTTGCAGCACGGTGCCGCGGCTGCGTTGGTTGTGGTTGCGATGGTTGCGGTGTTTGCTGCGCAGGCAGGCTGGCCAGCAACAATAACGCACATGCGATCCGGGCAGGCACCTTGAATCAGTCTCCCTTCTGCACCTGAATCAGGTCCGGGGAAACCTGTGCGGTCTGGTTCGCGCTCAAGGTGACATGCGCCGCCTCGGAGGCGTACGGCTCAAGCGCGCCGGGATTGGTGTACTCCAGACCGCCAAGCTGATCGAAGGCGAATACCAGATAGTCGCCGGGCGCCAGGCCGGAGGCGCTGAAATTGCCATCCGTGCTGCGGATGACGCGAGGACTCATCTTTCCCGCCTGAGGAACAATCACTACCATTGCCGGCGATGGGCCGGCGGCGGATCTTACCGTCCCGCTCAGGGCGGCGCCATCGTTGCGCAGCACAATCTCCATGGCATAGCTTTGGCCGCTTGCAACCGTGAGATCGTCCGTCAGCAAGTTCGTCTGTCCGTAGCTGGCCGACTGCACATACCACGGAGGTTGCGGCGTCAGGATGGCGGTGTACTTCCCCGGATCGACATTCTGAAACACCATAAGCGGGCGTCCCGAGCTGCGGTCGTACGTGAAAAACGATTCCGCTGTACTAGGATCGAGCGGCCACAACCGCACCGAAACTGGAAACTGCTGCTGGCCGCCAGCGGAACTGCCGGCATCGGATGGGTTGCGCACTTCCAGGCGAACATGGACAGGGATGGAAATCGTGGGCGCCAGTGCCAGCCACAGGTCGTCGATATTCGACGTGACGCTCACCCTCGCTTGACCGCGCAACGGCTGCCCGCCGGCTCCTGACCTGGCCCTCAAGATGTAGGAGCCCGCCGGCACGCCCTCCAGTTTGAAGGTCCCTGTCTCCATGTTGAAGTGCATCGGCAAAGAGATATTGTCGCCCGACACGCCCAGCACCTGGAAACCGACGCCCTGGTCAGGACGATGTCCTGCGACCCTGCCCGAAACCTCATACACGGGGACGGTGCTCAGCGAGAAGTCAGCCTCCATCTGCTGCCCTGCTCCTAGCTGGATAGGAGACGCAGCGGACAGCTCCGGAACACCCGGATAGTACAGGTGTGGAAAACCGGTCTTGGACTGCGCGCCCGCGGGAAGAAGCTCGGTCTCTGAAACCATCGGCCCAGCGGCAACATAGTACGTTCCCGGCATCAGATTGGCGAAGCGGAAATAGCCGTCCTCGTCGCTTTCCGCCATGCCGCGCTGCTCCCAAACTTTGCGCCCCTCGCGCAAGCTCCTGGCGGTCAGGCGCAGAGGTATGTGTTCAATCGGCTGGCCCGCGGCATCGGTGACGCGGCCATAGATCGCGCTCTGCGGAACCAGTTTCAAGGCCACCGACCCAGCGTGGGCGCCGATTTCGATCCAGCGGGGTGACAAACCGGACGCGCTCTGCTCGCTAATGTAGCCGGGCTTTTGCGCCATCACCATCACCCGGCCCGCCTGCATGCCGTCGATTTGGAAGTGTCCGTCGCTGTCGCTGAAGGCATCGCGCTGCTGGCCCCCCATGATTCGCACCAGCGCGCGCGCAACCGGCGCTCCGGTCACGGCGTTCACCACCGTCCCGCTCAAACTGAAGGTCTCGCCATTCGGCGAAGGCGGCACAGCCTGGCCCACCGCGACCGGCGCAAAAATGATGCTGACGCCACAGACCATCGCGAGGGCAGCCGCCTTCAACCAGCGCGAACCAATACTCCCGCGTGGCTCTGCGCGCCGATGACAAGAAAGCTCGCAGCAAACGGTGCTAGGCCGAATTGGCATGAGAGTGCGAAACGGGCAGGCAGGGATGCTCCGTCAAAACCCCGGGTCCCCAGCGCGCCCGCTGCTGGCGCGACGGGGTGAAAATTCGGAACTGTCTTATGTTAACTCGCCTTGGTCATCCCCAGCTTGCCGTGCGGCAACAGCAGAGTCGCCTGGCGTCTGGCGGCGCGCGCCAAAAACATTTCCTGGCTGTTGAGAGCGTCTTTTCGGTCGTAGTTCGCATCGCGAACGTATTTGCCTTCGCTCGTCATGTGCCGCGCCTTGGCTTGATCTTTCAGATTGATGGCCAGGATCTTGTCGCGCAGGAAGCGAATCAGATTCTTGTCCTCGACCGGAAAGTCCACTTCCACGCGGTGATTGAGATTGCGCGGCATCAAATCGGCGCTGCCCAGATACACTTCCTCCTGGCCGCCGTTCTTGAAGTAGAAAATACGGGCGTGCTCCAGGAAGCGTCCAACGATGCTGGTCACGGTAATGTTGTCGCTCACGCCGGCAATGCCCGGTATCAGGCAGCAGATTCCGCGCACCAGCAGTTCCACCTTCACGCCGGCCTGTGACGCCTGATACAGCAGGCAGATCATCCTCTTATCCACCAGCGCGTTCATCTTGAAAATCAGGTGCCCCCCGCGCCCATTCTTTTGGTGCTCGATCTCGCGCTCGATCCGCCGCTGGATACCATTCCGCAACGTCACCGGCGCTACCAGCAGCTTGCGGTAGGAAGTCTTGGCCGAATACCCAGTCAAGAAGTTAAACAGGTCGGTGCAATCGGCGCCGATTTCCGGGTCGCACGTCATCATGCCGATATCGGTATAAAGCTGCGCTGTCACCGCATTGTAGTTGCCGGTAGAAAGGTGGGCATAGCGGCGGATCATGTCGCCTTCTTTGCGGACAATCAGCAGCGTCTTGCAATGCACCTTCAATCCCATCAATCCATAGACCACATGAACGCCATATTCTTCCAGCTTGCGCGCCCACTCGATATTCGGCTCTTCGTCGAAGCGGGCTTTCAGTTCCAGCAGCACGGCCACCTGCTTGCCGTTCTCCACCGCCTCCAACAGAGCGTCCACCACCGGGGCGTTGCGGCCCACGCGGTACAGCGTGATCTTGATGGCCAGCACGTCAGGGTCGTGCGCCGCCTTTTGCAGCAGTGCCACCACCGGCTGAAAGGAATCGTAGGGATGGTGCAGGAGAATGTCGCAGCGTCGAATACTGGCAAAGATGTCCTCTTCTTCGCTTTCTTTCATCAGCGACGCCGGCAAAGCGGGAACAAAAGGCGGAAACTTCAGCTCCGGGCGGTCCAGCTTGGTCAAGCCGCGCACTCGCACCAGCGATAGCGGGCCTCCGCTGAGCTTGTAAATATCTTCGTGCTCGAGTTCCAGATTGTTGCTTAGGATTTCGAGGATGGGAGCCGGCATTGCCTCATCCACTTCCACTCGCACTACGTCCGCAAACCGGCGCTGCCACACGTTTTCTTCCACCGATTCCAGCAGGTCGCCGGCTTCCAGGTCCTGGATCTCGTAATCGGCGTCGCGCGTGACGTGAAAGGGATGTGCCTCCAGGATGGTCATGCCGGGGAACAGGTCGCCCAGGTTGGCAATCACCAGTTGTTCCAGCCAGACAAACGACTGCTCCTTCGCCTGCGGCTTGGTCCGGCTCTTGGTCTTCACTGCGGCGGCGCTCAGCGGAACCAGTTGCGGCAAGCTGTCAGGAATTTTCACCCGGGCAAAATGCTCTTCGTCCTCGCGTCCCCGCAGCATCACGGCGAGATTCAGGCTGAGGTTCGAGATGTGCGGAAACGGCCGTCCGGGATCGAAGGCCAGCGGCGTCAAGGTTGGAAACACCGCCTGCTGAAAATACGAATTGGCGATCGAGCGCTGCTCCTCCGTCAGCTCGGCATAGCTGAGGATGTGGATTCCGGCCTCATGGAGCGCAGGCACCAGCTCCTTGGTCCAGCATTCGTGCGCGCTGCGAAACAGCCGTATCACCGAGGCGCGAATGGCGCGCAACTGTTCGGCGGGCGTCATGCCGTCGGGACCGGTCTCCAGCACGCCCTTTTCAATCTGCTGCTTCAAGCCGGCTACGCGCACCATGAAAAATTCGTCCAGGTTGGAGCCGACAAACGACAGGAACATTAACCGCTCCAGCAGCGGATTGCGGCTGTCCTGCGCCTCCTCGAGCACCCGGCGCTGGAAGTCCACCAAACTCAGCTCGCGATTGATGTAGAGCGTGGGATCGTCGAGCGAGCGCGCCGCCTGGCCTCCGTTGCGATTGCGCGAGCTCGCAGCTTCCGCGGCGCGTCCGGAGATACGTTTGCTCCGCGGGGGCGCGGCCTTGGAGGATGTGCTCATGGGATGGTCAGGCACAGAGAGGTACATTGTAATGCGCCTGCGCCCAATTTGACACCCGAGACCTGGGGGGGGGGGGCGCCGCCAGGCTGGCGCCAACTTTCACATGATATTCCCCGATTATTGCTTGCTGGTTGGGATACAGTCGGTGGAGCCCGACATCTCGATGCCGGATTGGCACCTTTTACACTCGTGGTCGGGCACCGTCTTAGAAGCGATCTCATTTGAAACAGCCTTGAAGGGGCGCGGCTTCACCCCGGGGTCCCCAAGTCAAGGCGGTTCTGTGCGACTTTGGGATCGAAGCCGTGCCGTTCAGGGGCCTATAAAATCAGGGCTTTAGCCGGGATTATTCATGAATGTCGCACCTCGGTAAGGAGTGTTATCCCGAATAAGGGCTGACCGGGGTCCCCAACGAGCGCGCTTTTTGCGCTTGTTGGGGCGGTTCCGCCCGCATGGAGGGACCTGCTGTTCGCCCCCACCAGCCTGCCACCTCGCACCAACAGCAGGTCCTTCGACTATGCGTCCGCCCGACTCTCACCCCATCACGCGAAAACCGCGCGCGATGGGGACCCCGACTCTCACCCCATCACGCGAAAACCGCGCGCGATGGGGACCCCGACTCTCA
>VFSW01013939.1_pt1 | contig 11148 bp, 12 predicted proteins | sample 5358111 | NCBI WGS metagenome assembly VFSW01 (sample SAMN11554181, study PRJNA540505) | mine drainage metagenome | isolation source: sediment from site ElyBrook_90M | place: USA: Ely Copper Mine, Vershire, VT | collected 2017
ATCAACCACCGGCAACCCGTGTCCTGATGGTCGTATAGCGATAGGCTCGGAAGCAACGCATCATAGGCTTGCAGGTCCACCGCAATCGCGGACTGGTGCTCCCGTTCTGCCGCCGCTTCGGTTTGGTGCTTCTGCTCTAACTCTTCCGCAAGCCCACCCGTCAACTTGCAACCCGGAAACGCAGCAACAACTGCGTCGAGGGAAGCGACCGGACAACACCACGCTTTTGCTGCACCATCCCATCGACGATTCGGCAATCCGCGTGCAACCTCGACCATCGCCGGATCATATGGAAACCGGATACGCAGGGACTCGCCAACGCGGGAAACCTCCACGCCGATAGGCTCAGCGGCCTTGCGCTCCGCTGTCCGTACCGTTTGAATTTCCCGCACGGATTCCAGCGGCGGAAGCACGATATCGTAAGCAGCGAGCTGGTTGCGGTACTTCGTGCATACTTTATGCGCCAGCACGAGATTGATTTCCCGGCCTTGCGCGATCTTGTCCGATAGCTCGTGGCCGATCGGCGCATCGTAACGATTGAAGCCCGCGCCGTCCTTAGTCCGGGCACCGTCGCACCGTCCTGCAAGCGTCATCACCGCTCGCTCAATCAATTCTTTTGTTTCGCTCGTTTCCATAACTCACTTATGCCACAAGTGCGCGCACCGAGTCAAGCACTTTCTCGCCTTTTCTCGCTTTTCTTTCCCCTGCGCTATTCCTTCGCAATTCCAGCTACTTACAAGCCTTGCGAAATTTCGATTGACAGCCGCTTGATTTAGGCGATAGAAGGACCCCGCATGAATCACCCACGGAGAAAGCGAGCTGCGATGCGGTTCCTTGTGGAGATGATTGTCGGGTCGGTGTGGTCCGTGGTGCGGCAAATTCGGGAAGCGATTAACAGGTTGATTGTTCCCGATAAATAGAGTAGCTTGTTTCGCATGGCAGATCAAAAGCGCTGTACAAATTGCACCGTAAACCATCTCAAGACGTTTCGCGCCTATGGTCTGCCAACTATGCGGCGAAACAACCTGACGGCACTGAGGGAGCAATCTCTCGGTGCCGTTCTTTTTTCTGTCCATCAATTTTTTGTTCCCCAGCCATCGGCAAACAAGGGACGACGGCGCGATGGGGAAGTAACAGCGCGGGGGGAGACCGGCGCGGATGACCTGCTGACTATTCGCGGTCATCAGAGTGCCTACCGGGCACCGAACTGGGCCATGTTGAGGTTGTAAGAGACTCCTCGACTTGACACAACGCGCCGATAGCGTTGATGCAGGACTGCGCAGTTCTGCGGAGCTATTTTGAGCGCGAGGAGCAAGCTACTCCGATCACTGCATACCTAAAAACAATTACGGTTTTTTTGGCAAGTAGAGCTTTGTCCGAAAGGGGGTGGAAATATGTCGAAATTTTCAAGAGACTTTTTTGGAGCCACAACCCAGAGGGACTCTAACGCTTCAAGGGAAGTATCGTTTCGGAGAACTTGCTTCTCTTCGTCGAAATCCGAAAGGTAGATAGCATGAGCGTGATAGATCAAATTAAATCGCAAGCTTCGTTGCTGGAAAGAGTGATCCAGCAAGTCCGGTTAAGGCAACGTGGCGATGAATGGTGGGGGTGCTGCCCATTCCACCAAGAGAAGACACCGAGCTTTAGCGTGCGATCCTCCGGTGACTGCCAAGTCTACCATTGCCTGGCCTGTGGAGAAAGCGGGAGCGTCATAGATTGGGTCATGCACGTCAATCAGGTTGACCAAAGCACCGCTATTCGACTGCTCGCTAATGAACTCGGCCTCGCCCCCGAGAACCGCCACGCACCTTTGGTTGCTAACGAGCTTCAATTCGTTTCAGAAAAAGACTTACCCGCCATGCGAATTGTCCTTCAAGCCGAATTTGAATCGCTCGCCACGAAACTGGATACCTGCCTCCGAGATATCCAACGACTCGCCCCACGCACTGACAATATTGCCCACGAACTGATAGCCGAGCGTGAAACCGAAAAGGCGCAACTTGAAACGCAACTCACTACGTTCTTTCAACGAATCGGTTTCTTGACTTGGCCTGATTGGTGGCGTAAATACTCCGATGCCTTGTTTAGCGACTACACAGAACAGATTTCTTCAACCGAATGGCGCGGCCATAGTTACCGAGCGCATGCGGAGAAAAAGCGGACGAATCAGTACGGGCTTTGGGAATGGCAAGAGTACTGCCGACCGGATTTCAACCGACCGTTGACCGAAGAAGAAAGCGCCTACTTATGGTTGATTCACGAAGCGGCGGAAGCCAGGAAAGTCCACCCATTGCAAATCACGGAAGAATGGGAACGGAAGGAACCGGAACGGCATGACGATTGGCCTACGGATCAGGATATGGCGGAAGCGTTGGCGGAAGAAAGGCGGTTGAACGGATGAAAGCTCAAACCGTAATCGACGATTACGTCAAGGAGTACGCACGAGCGCACGGCAAGGCTCCGAAGATTGTCCGTAAGCTCGGCGGCTGGATACGCATCGGAGAAACCGTAACGTGTCGGGTAAAAGACTTGATCGAATACAGGGAAGAAATCCGCCGTCGATTTCCGGTGCGGGAAGCGTGACGGTAAAAACACCCAGGCCGTACCAACTCGCGTGCTGGTCCGCGATTCAAGACGCCGTCAAGCGAGGAATCCGCCGGCAGCTTTGCGTGCTCTTTCCGGGACTCGGCAAGACTTTTTTAGGCTCGCACTTCCGCCAAGTGCTTGACGTAAAACGCATGCTGATTCTTGCGCATAGGCAAGAACTGCTAACGCAATGGAAAAGCGAGATCGAGGATTGCGATCCCGACGCAAGCGTAGCGCTAGAGCAAGGTAGCGTACATGACGCGGACGCTGACACGGATATCGTTATCGGCTCCGTACCTACGCTGTGCAAGCCGTGGCGACGGCATAAGTTCTCGCGACCGTTTGACGTGATCATCGTAGACGAATCGGACCTCGCGCTTGCAAGAACGTGGCTTGAAACGCTCAAGGGTTTTGGTGCGGGAGAACCTGGGGGACCGTTGATCATCGGCCTTACCGGCACCCCTGCTCGACACGACGGGAAAGAACTCGCCAACTTGTTCGACGAAGTGGTTTTCGACATGAGCCTCCGACCAAAGCCGGGGGAGCAATCGCCAATCGACCTTGGCTACCTCTGTCCAGCACGCGCAATCCGCGTGCGATCGCAAACCAACATCGCGGATATTCCGGTGTTCGGTCATGACTTCAGCCAAGAGCAATTACTGCGTGCCGTGGATGTACCCGATCGAAATGATTTGATCATCACGGCAATCGAAAACCACGCACAAGACAGAAACTCAATTCTCGTGTTCGTGACTGGAGTAGAGCAATCGAGGCGCTTAGCGGAGATGCTGAGGGAACGTGGCCATAAGGCCGAGAGCATGACGGGCAAGACGCTGAGTACGGATCGAGCTGGCATCTTTCGGCGCTTTGGGCAGACCGGTGAAACACGAATCTTGACGAATGTGGACGTGCTCGGGAGGGGAACCAATGTCCCGCGAATCGATTGTTGCGTCATGGGGCATCCGACGCAGAGCGCAACGCGGTTTACGCAAGGGCTTTCTCGGGGCTTTCGGCTTTCACCGGAGACGGGAAAGAAAGACCTCCTCGTGATCGATATCGTCGATGTCTGCGGACGCCATCCGGTGCAAACAGCCGCTTCCGTCTTTGGCTGCCGTTCCGTGGACGCCCTTGGCCAAGACCTCCGTCAAGTCGCGAAGGTCTGTGAGAAAGCCGAAGCGGCGGGAATTGAGGTGCAGGACGGCGACACGGTTGACCAGATAGAACGCCGTATCGTAGCAGCGGAACGGGTAACAAGGCGAGCGATCAAGGTCGAGACTACCGCCGAAGCGATAGACCTGTTTGCCGCCACGAAATTGACGACCGCCGTAGAGGAAGGCAGCGAATTCCCGTGGATAAGAATTCAGGACGCCTACCACCTGAAAATTGACCGAGCTTACCGAGCTGAGCTAAAGCGGGACGAGTTTGGTGTATGGGGTGTCGAAGTCCGTAATGGAAGGCCGATAGGTGGCGAGAACATAGGGCGGGGCGCACTTCCTCCATTTCGTGCGGCAGACAAGGCCGTAAAGCGTCTGGCGGGGTATTTTGCGACCAGTGACGGCTACAAGGTGCCCCGCTGGAAGGGCGCAAGCAAGAAAAGCAAGCGCTGGTCAGCCCCGGTCAGCAAGCAACGCAAGGAAGCGCTCGCTAAGGCTGGGGTACGGGTACTGCCGGCAGGGTTAACGGACGGAGCGGCTCAAGTGCTGCTGGACGCGATGGAACTACGGGCTACACATCACAGCCCGGAATGCTCAGCGGGTTCCCTGCCGTGACCACCACGAGGGCGTGACCGCCATTAGCATCCACGACTTCGTACACTGGGTACTCTCCGTCCCCGTATTTCGTTCTTGCAACTACGCCTAGGCCAGAACCGCCGTGCTCAAAGTTGAGTTGACGCCCTTCGTAGCATTTCGTCCGCTTGAGGAAATCGTCCCAGCTTTTGAATTGTTTGTATGCTCCACTATCCTTGCCGATGAAGTAACACGGGTCACCAATCATCAGTAGCCCGGCATCAACCGCGCATACCCCAATCTTTTTGGCTTTCATTTTCGTCCTTTCCTACCTCACCGGATTATCCGCACGCATTTGCTCGACGGTGCTCACTGTGTCAAGTTCTTCCTGCTCCGCTTGCTGCTGTTCCTGTAAGCTCTTGAGCAACTTCGCTTCACAAGTTCCGCAGACCGCCACTTGGGAGCTGATGAAATCGTACACATACAGGCGCCCGTAGTAGGAACAACGGGAGCATCCGCCGTTCGGGATGACAGCAGCGGGACGGATGGTGTGATGCGAACGCTTGAGCGAAAGCCCCGACTCCACCAGCCGGCCAATCAAGTAGCTTGGCCCGTCGCCTTGCAAGAGATTGATTTGCTTGGCGCGTTCGTCTAGGCCGATCGCTACCAGTTCTCTCCGTAGGGCGGCAGCGCTGAAAAACCACACGCCCTTTTCGTCTCGCGCAAACCCCGGAGCAATCTCCGTGATCTTGCTACATCCGTTCTTGCATTCGCTCATTTCGTCCTCCTTACTTGCTGTCCATCAACCATCGCTTCAAAATCCCTATGTCGTTGTATCCGCATACCTGCCATTTCTCCCATGACGTAGCTCAAGGCAATGGCAAGAATCAACCCAGCGCACCAGTACGGATGCTCTTGTGCAAAGCGGAGCGGCTTGTCATCGGGAAGCAGAATGCGGTTCATGTGTTCACTACGACAATCTTTTTGGTTCCGCCGAGCATTTCCGCTAACTCTTCAACCGGTCCTTTTGTCGCGTGCGTTTCACGAGGAATCTTCAGCACGTCGTAGCTGTCACGGATATCGGGGAACATCGCCTTGAGTTCCGCCAGCCACATCTTGATACCTTCGTCTGGACACGTCGGTGCTTTCTTGATCCAAGCGTCGAGGCTGGCGAGACATGCATTCGCTGGCGATAACTCCGGGAACCACTTCAAGAGATACGGTTGGCACTCTCTACCGAATCGTGGGAGCTGATGGGTAAAGGGCGAATCGTCGGTCATCCACCCCAATATGTCATATAGATCACCGATACCGTTGTCGTGCTCGCCTCTCCCTTCGGTCAGTAGTCGTTCGGTTGTAACGGTCAATAGAACGCGTAACGGAAACCTTTTCGTGTTTGTCATTTCGCTCTCCCTTCTCACGCCACCATCATGCCTAAGTGCTTTGGGCGAGTCAATAGGGAATTGCGAAAAGAAGCGCGAATCTTTTTTGCGCTACGCGGGCCGATGCTTCAGGTTCGCTAATAGCTCCGCAAGGCTCCGATAGCGCCCGCGTGGTCGCGTTTGGCGCTTGGCCCGCTTCGACCGAGCCTTACTGCGCTTGCGCTGGTCCCTACGGCATTGCCGCAGCGCGTAGCGAAAGAAGACCCTTGCCGCTTCCCGTAGCTGCTGTGGTGTAATGTCCATACCAACAACATACGATGCAAGCGGGGCGAGTCAAGATGGCGTTTTTGTGTGGACTAGGACCCCGCGCCGACGTTGTCCACAATAAGCGTACCAGTCGTTGAAGTACCGGCATAAGCTACTAATTTGAGCGTTCCCGCGTTCGTGCCCGGTTCCCACCGTAGGGCACCACGGCCTGCGCCTGGAGCGATCGGCGTCCCCATGCCCGATGCCATTGTGACTTGGCTATAGGCGTGGAGCGTGCCGCTCACCTGTAGGTTGCCGAGTTGCGCATGGCTACGATCAAAGAAGGTCATCCATGCGTACGTGCCATCCGACACATTTCGGCATGCCAACGCACCGCCCCGCAAGTTGCCTGCCTGTGCCGTAGAGAGTAGGGACCATTTTTTTGCGCTCGCACTGATAGCGGTCGCATCGAGCGTAATCGCAACGCCTGCTAGCCCAGACGGCGTAGCGCGGACATACAACGGTCCTTGGCCAGTGGAATCAGTATTCCCTACCACTTGCAGGACAGTAGAGCGGCTTGCGTTCGTATCGGCTGAATCAAACACGACGAGCGAACCGCTGATCAGCACGGTATCGTAAATCCCCAAACCACCATTACCATCAAAAACCCGAAGGACAGGACCGGCGGGGGATGGATATCCGTACAATTCGAGATATGATCCAACGTGATTGTAATACAGATCGTACTTATTAACCCCACTGACGCGATACGTCAAAGTAGGATCAGCAAAGGACGAGTCGATGACGAGCTTTGCGCTAGGTCCCTTCAGGTGCAGTAGCGAGGATGGGTTTGCCGTTCCGATGCCGACATTGCCATATGCCGCAAGAACGGCCCCGCTTGCTTGTATATTTCCCGTCGTGAATATCGGGCCATAGGAACGGACGGCACCGCTAGCTTGGAAATCCCCCAACATCATTACGGGCGACAGGGTATTGAATTGCGTTGGGGCGGAATTGAAAAAGGTCGGCTCGTTGATCGTGAGGGTATCGGTTGCGATGCCCTGCTTGATGGTCATTGCGCCCTGCACCCAACCCGAGCCGGTGATGTACCAGCTATTCCCGAGCGTGTCTCCGTAATTTCCGTAAAAGGTCTGGCCACCGAGACCGGTCGCTAAGTCACCAATCTGTACTTGATCCCGCCTATTGCCGTAGGTGAAAAACGCACCGCTGGCCTGTAAATCACCGGTTACAAGACCATTGCCTTGCACGAAGATGTTTCCGCCAACACTCAACCGAGATTTCGGTGACGTGTTGTTAATACCGATATACCCCGTGCCGCTGGCGATGGTCAGGACTTCAAAATTCGCAATATTGTCATACACGCCCCAGTGCTCGCTCAACAATCCGGTTAGGTAATTTGCGACGGGGTTCTTGCTGTTCAAGACGGCGTTGAACAACTTCGGTACTTCAATCGTGACATACGAATCGGCCTTGTCCTTGATGTAAATTCGATCATTCACCCCAACGGTTGTTGTGGCACCGATCATGAGCGTAGACGGGAAACCGCTGCTCGATAGGCCAGAAATCAACAAGTCGCCATAGAGGCGCGTGGTCCCGCTGGTCTGCATGTCCCCGGTAAACACCGCCGACGAAGCAGACGTGAGCCCGTATGCCCGCAACACTCCCGAGGCTTGTAAATCGCCCATTGCGTTAATCTGTGTACCAATTCCACCAAAGCCAGAAACTTGTACTGCCCCAGCAGAATAATGCGCCAGTACGCGGGTGGCAGACAGCGCTGAGGTATAGATGGCAACCTCATCAATTTTGCCGTAGAGTCCCTTGTTGGCTATTGCACCAATCCCGCCAAAACCGACAAAGATATTCTTGACGGTGTATCCAGTAAAGGTATTTCCCGCCGCTATATTGCCAACCTCTACACCATCAACATAACAGCGTGCCGTCGTACCGTCAGCGGTGCCAGCAACGTGATGCCACACCCCATACGTTAAAGGCGTCTCCCCGCCCGACGATGTCGTCAATGCCGAGCCAGAAAAGACCTCAAAACGTACTCGTCCTGATGGATCAACGTAAATGACCTTGTCTTGATTGACGCTCGCAACCCCGTCCACAAAGCCCACAATAGGCGTATTAGCGGAAGGCGCGTTGTTCAGATTGACCCACGCCTCTACCGTGGCGGTAGCGGTATTGAGCAGGAAGGTTTATTGCACGTCCCCGCTTCCTACGAAGCGAACGGCGGTATTGGTGTCGTCCAGGAGAGCGCCGGCCTGAGAATAGTTGATGCCACCCGAGTAGGTAGCTGTACGCCCATTCCCGGAAGCATCGGCAGCAACCAATCCGCTACTTTCACCAAGCCGCCAGTACGCATACGGCGCATCAGCCAAAACCGTTGTTTGGTAGGTGATCGTTTGGTTCGGGGATACGACCGATAAGCCGTTGTACAGTTGGACCAATCCACTAGCTTGAATACCGCCCGGTACGCTCAGGTTGTTCGCTAAACCAATGCTACCCGTTGTCGTGATCGGATTCGGCGCAAGAACAACATTGCTGCCCGCCGCAATGCTCGTGACTGATCCCGCCCCCGCCGCTAACTCGCCGCTCGTGACGTATCGCTGGCTACTGGTGATTGAGCCTTGGTACAAAGGCTTATAGGCTAGTACGGTTCCGCTCGCTTGAACATTATCGAGTGCAACAATGTTACTGCCCGCCGTGAATCGAGTCGGTATTGAAGAGAAGATGACTTGATCGTTGGGTAGGTTCTGCGAAAAAGTCGCCTGGCCTGAAAGCAGCCCGCTTCCGACGAACGAGTAATTGTACGGACCTACCGCCGTACCGGCGAGGAGCTGCACGGAAGGACCAAACGTTTGCACGTACTCCGCAAGAACGGTTCCGTAGACGATTGCCCCTGTTCCCGAGACTTGCAAATCGCCAGGGAGCTTGAGGCTGTCGGCAAGCGCTATGGTGCCAGTGGTCGTAATGGCGGCTGGTTGTATCGTGAGATTTGAGCCGACCTTGAGATTCGTCACCGTCCCCGTGCCCGCCGCTGCTCCTAACTCCCCTGACGTAACGTATCGATTTCCCGTTGCGATGCTGCCATTATACAGCGAACCGGTAAAAATATTTGGCTGCGCGCCTGTTTGGTAAATCCCGTATGCCGTTACACCAGCGATGTTGTCCACGTATACACCATACGCTGTTGTGTTCGTACCCGATGGGTATTGCTGTACGCCGAAGTATCCACCGTAGGCATTCGTGATCGTTCCGCCGCCGGAATTGACCACAACTCCCTGGACCCCATAGGCTTGCGTAATGGTATTGCTACTTGTGCCGGCTAAGAGAACCGCACCCCGCAAGGCCGCTATGGTGCCGTACGTGCCTATCCATCCCGAAGCGGCATACCACGACGCGGAAACTCGACCGTAGACGCTGAAATCGCCGCTAGTCTGGACATCATCAAGAAAAAGAACCTTATCAAAAGTGTTGTATCCGGTCAGTAAATTGTTCGACGTGCTCTTGATATCACCGAACGTGGACGTGTTGATCCCGAGCGTGAGGTCCGCACTCAGGTTGCCACCGCCAGTTAGCGGTGCCGTAGTGTTGATCAGCCTACTAAGCGGAACTGAGATCGATGGCGGTAGGGAAAGCCCGCTTGTTATGGTTGTCGTACGGAGTCTTGGCATGCTTACGCTAGCTCGTTACTATTGCTCCCGTAAAATCCAGACATGGCGCTAAACAGGACGGTACGGACAAAGAATTTCCCTATACCGCCCCCCGCAACGTTGTTGCCAGCAAGAAGGGCATACCCTGAATACGATCCAGAGGGAACAATCCACGACATATGGCTAAGCTGGTAGTTGCTTACTGAGGGTGGGGGTTGATTTGCCGTAAATTGGCGATGCTCGTAGTAGAGCGCTTGGTTATCCCATGTTCCGTTAAATCCCGGTACGACCTTGAAGGTCGGATACACGTCAAGGAGACCATTGGAACCGGCAGCGCCGGATGCTTCCCACTGTACTGTTGCACTCAAGTAGGTCGCGACATTCACGGCGTTCCCATCGTTGATCGTGAGCCACGCAATACCGGATGCGGCTGATAGGGTAGGCACGTACCCAGTAAAACCGTTTCCCCCAGGCGTAGTATCTTGCCGAATATACGCTTGGTATACCATTCTGGGTCGCCCCCCCGCCGTTGCTGTCATCTGCCCGCGCTCTTCGTAGGCTCCAGCACCTTGAGTATTCCACGGGCCGATGAGATTTGCAGTGCTGATCGGATTGCCGGTGTAGATTCTCCCCAACGGTTCCGCGTCATACCGGGGCGAGCCGGGAACCGGGGTTTGCGCGGTTGTGCCAGAAACCATGAACGAGCCATCGGGGCGTACGTAGAGCGTAAGAAATTGGTTTGCTTGTGGGTTAGCGATCCAAACAGACTGTGCGGCTTCGTTGTAGGTCAGGTCGGGTAAGTTTGGGTAGCGTATTGAGCCGGGCGTGATTTGCAGTTCAATGCGTGAAGCTCCTGCATTATAGACACCGCTGGCAATCCAGAAGGGTTGGTTCATGTTGCTCACAGCGCCGGTGTCCAAGGCTTTCCAGTCGTTCTTTGCCATGCTCTATACTCCTACGATACCACGCCAGAAACGGTCAATGTCCAATCAAGCGAGACGGTACTGTTGGGGGTTTTGGTGAACGGCGTTTGTTCGTTCGCGACGGCGAATAACGTATCTCCCGCACCCGCAACAAGTCCTCCCGCAATCAATCCGTATGTACCGACAACGTTCCCGGCATTTGCGGAGTCGGTTAAATACGCATGGTAAATCACCGATGCGCCAATGACTTCCCGGCCGGCGATAGCCGTACGGAACGTTTTCCCTGGAACGGTAGTCCAGAAACGCCCCACGGGGGTCGTACTTGTTCCAATATCGATATAGGAGGGTGGTACGGGCGCTGCCTGCGCAAACGCAGGAACCATGCCAAGGTATGTCGCGATGAGGACTAATCCGCCAGAAGTCATCACGTTTGAGGCTCGATGCGATTGCAGGACACGTCCAGACATATCCCGCTCGATGATTTGGATATTCCCAACAAAGACGCCTTGATATGTAGACATTAAAAATCCTTCCATACAAGCCATGCGTTCGCTTTGATTTGCGGATATGTCACTGCCCCCAAGTCCGGTTGCACCAGATATGGCGG
>VFSW01013940.1_pt1 | contig 11148 bp, 9 predicted proteins | sample 5358111 | NCBI WGS metagenome assembly VFSW01 (sample SAMN11554181, study PRJNA540505) | mine drainage metagenome | isolation source: sediment from site ElyBrook_90M | place: USA: Ely Copper Mine, Vershire, VT | collected 2017
GGCGCGCTGAGGCATAGCATACTATCCAGTGCATAAGCTCAGACGAGTCCTGTCCCCGTTACATTTCTTCCAACGAAAAGTACCTCGTATGGCTTTACAAGGCACGCGAGGTACTTTTATTTTCAGGAATAACGCTGTTACTCTACCTGCTTACTCTCTACTTCCTGTGATCCAACACGACAATTAATCGCTCCTGGCTTGCGTTGTGGTGGCTTGAATTGTGGCACTGACGGCATCGACCCGACAAACTCTGGCGGTTCACCCATAAAAACAGTACCTGCTCGCTCTCTTTTAACGCCTCCTGTTCTTCTTCCGTGATTGACTGGACATCTTGCTTTTTGCTTTCTTATGCGTTGCTTCCCGCTGATAGCGTTCTTTGGAGGAGATCTGTGGTGGGGCTGGTTTCTCGCCAGGAGATGGAAAAGGCGTTTCAGGAAGCCTTCTTGCGCGTTCCTGCTCGATCTCTTCCGGGGTTTTCAAACCAAACTCGATCTGCACATCTCCCCAATCTCCCATAATCATGGTGTCCACACGATGGGAGGCAAAGGCCTGTTCTATCAAGGGCAACGCCTCTCTGGCTTTGAGTTCTACCAGGCTCGAAATCAGAAAACCATTGACCTCCGGGGTGTTGTCGATAAATTGTTCCAGTTGCTTCATCAGAACTTCAATGCTGGCCGAACGCGCCTCTGGCCAGAATGTCCCGATTTTCTCAACCGCGGGAATGGGGCTGAGAGATGCTTCTTCATCAGAAGACATGCCCGCGATATATGTTGCCAGGGCCGGGAGAGCCGCCGGACCAATCATGCCCAGCACATCCGGGATCTCGTCCATAGCCCAATCGTTGTCTTTTATATCGTCAAAGAGAGTAATCAATGGCTCAATGGCTGCCTCGGCTCGCAGTTGTCCCAGGGTTCGCCAGGCATGAACGGGTGCCCAGACCTCCAGACTGTCGGAGTCGGCCCCGTTGAGCCTGTCGTCGGTTGTCATGCGAATAAGGTCAGGAATATGTTCTGGCCCTAAACCCAGTTCTCGATAATCTGGCCAGTCTTTCGATGCCGCGTTATTCGCTTCTCCATAGGTAAGCAGTTTATCAACCGGCGGTGTGTAGCTGCTGATATCCGTCTGTTCCATCTTTCACTTATCCTCATCTCATCGTCATCTTTTCACCTGAGAAATATGTACCTGGAGGCTAATGATAGCATATCTGGCCAGAAATTTCTCGTCTCCTGAATATACAGGTTCAGCTACGATTATACGTTTTCGTCCTGGCCGGGATCAACCGCGCCGGGAAACGCGCTCAGGCAATTGCCTGAGCAGTCCAACGCTATTTTCCCCTGCCGTCCTGTTCGCAACATCCGTACCTGCTCTGCCTCTCGCTGTAACATATTGACCTGTATCGTTGAATGGACAGAGAGCAGATATATCTACTTTTAGCCAGAGGAGGCAGGTTGTTGGACCCGGATATGTTCACTGGACAAAGAACAGACCCGTTGCGCGAGCAGACCATTTCTGGTAGTTTCCAGCAGATGTTGCGCGACTATTTGCAAGAGAATAGCGCTTCATTGCTGGGTACGCTTCGTGTTTATGTGCTGCGCATGGGCCTGACTGCCGGGACGGAGACGCGCGAGGTCGTCCTGGAGATTTTTCAAGAAAGCATTGTCGAGGCTCTGGCCTCCTCTGAGCGCTACAATCGACAGATGCCACTCAGGGCGTGGCTGCTGGGCATCGCGGTCAATGTTATGAAACGCCGCAGGGTGATGCTGGCCAGGCGTTTCCGGCACGAGGAGTTGCTGGGAAATCTCGGTCGTCACTATCCCGCTCAGTTTGACGAAAGCGCTATCCTCGATACTCTGTTGCCCCCGGTGACGATCGGACCGGCGCAGATTGTTGAGTCCGACGAGCAGGCTGCGGCTCTGCTCGCTCTGGTTTCGTCAGAAGATCAGCGTATTCTGCGCCTGGCGGTGCTGGAAGGCCACCAGCACAATTCCCTGGCTCAGGAACTGGGTATCACACAAGGTCCCGCCCGCGTTCGCCTGCACCGCGCGCTGAGTCGTCTGCGCGCAGCGTGGAAAGCCCGGCAAGAGGAAGAACAGAAAGGTGATCGACATGTCTGAGTATAAAGATGCATCTGCACGTCGCCTGTTCTCCCTCTCCCGGTATATCAGCGCGCTGGAGCAGGGAGATATCGAGACGCTGGCCGCCGTTCTACACGAAGCCAGCGCTGATCCAGTTCTCAATGCCCTGCTGGAGGAACTGGATGGCGTGTATCAGGCACTCGATGGCGCTGCCGTTTCCGCCGAGGAGGCGCGGCAGATCTCTCAGCGCATCTTCTCTTCCAGCCAGAACGGTCATCTGGCACGGGAGCAGGAAAGCACACTGGCCCGCTATACTCCTGACCGGCATGTGACTCCTTTGCCAGATGTGCTTCCTTCATATGAAAGAAAAAGGCAGAAAATATTCATGGAAGAACAACTTATACAGCCGTTTCACTCCATACAACATCTGCGCTCAACACCCGAACGCTCACTTCCACGCAGACATCTGTGGCAACTGTTCGCAGCTCTCCTGATCGTGTGTACCCTCGTGGGCAGTATGGTGCTGGCTTTGCACCAGTTGCGTCCAGGTACAGGTCCAGGCACCAATGTCAATCCGTCGCCCGGCTTGCCCGCCGCACAGCAGCAGGGTACGACGGTTTATACAAAGCCGTTGAACGCGATCTTTTCAAATGCGGCTTCCATTGCCTGGTCCCCCGATGGCAGGCGTATCGCAGGTTTAACTTTCGATGGCGTGCAGATCTGGGATGCCACCACGGGCGCGCACTGGATGATCTCGAAAGCCCCTGACAATTTCGGGATTCTCCAGAATATCTCCTGGTCTCCCAACGGACGCTGGATTGCGGTCGCGGCGGAGACGGGCGTGGCGGTCATCGATGCGCAAACTGGCGCGCTGGTCCATGGATACGCACTGACGGGTCTGCCCACCAGCTCGCTGGTAAGCCTGACCGGTTCCTCTGGTTCCTACCTTGACGCGCTGTTCCCGGCCAGCGGCGGCGGCTCGTCTGTGAGCAGCGTGGTCTGGTCGCCTGATAGCCGCCAGCTGGCCATTACCGACTATTCCACCGCCAATGGTAATGATAATTTTCTGATTATCAATGCCCAGACCGGCTCGCTCGTCCACAACTTTACACTCCCATCCTATGCCGGTATTGTGGTCGCGAACTGGTCGCCTGACGGCAGGTATCTGGCGACCAGCGTTACTACTACTACCAGTGGTACAGGTGGGGCGAGTCTCTTGGTGTGGAGTACCTCAACGTACCAGTCAGTGCTGCAACATAGCACCAATGGTGGCGGGGGCAGTCCGATCATGCCGGGTGAGTTTGCCTGGCAGCCTGGAACCGACAATCTGCTCTTTGCGGAGGGCAATCTTTCAAATCTGCGCTATGGCTGGGTGGCTCCTACAATAGTTCTCTGGAATGTGCCACAGAACCGATTGCTCAAACAGTATAGCTTTGAGAACACTGGTGATTTCACCTGGTCGCCCGATGGCCGTTACTTTGCCACGGGCAGCTATGCCAATCAGCCTATCACTGACCAGTCTGTCGCGGATCAGGTCGCGATCATCGATGCTCGCAATGGTCGGCAGGTGTACGTGTATAACCAGAACGATTACCAGGTGCTTGATATCGCCTGGTCGCCCGATGGCCGCTACATAGCCTCCTGCGGACAATCATCCGTAAAAGTCTGGGTTGCGCGGTAGCCAGCGGGCTTTTTGCATAGATCTTGCTGTGCTTATGCTGTTTTGCCGACGGGTTCGTTTGCAGAAAATAAGTACAGCAAGGCAGCGGCTGACAAGAAAACGTCGTTATGATTCATCCCCGTCGACCACAGCTTTCAGCACAAGGATGGGAAAATGGCGGCTGGTTCTTTTCCGATGGTCGGCGTATAACGAGGTTTTCTTTACGAAGCGTTGCCAGAGGCGCTCATACTCTTCCCCTTCCACTTCTTCGGCAATCACATCATACGTCAGACGGCCAACCTGTACGCGCGCCCTGGGATTCTCCCGCAAATTCCAGTACCAGGCCGGAGCGTGATTTTGCCCGTCATTGGAGGCGCAGATCACTCTATTTTCGCCGTCCTTTATATACAACAATGTGTGTGTCCGCGTCTGCCCGCTTTTGCGCCCAACGGTGTACAGGAGGAGCATGGAATAGATCCACAACTGGCCGCCAAATCGCCCCCCTGTCAGGGCGTATAACCACTGGTTTGACCTGTCGAAGAAGGTTACGAATGGGACCGGAATGTGCATAGAAAACCCCCCTGTTGTTTGCTATCAGCATACCATCTGGCGTTTGGCTCGATACGCTGTTATGATAAAATAGAACACGGATGCACAGCGATTTATTTTGTAGAGGAAAATGAGGGAAAAAACATGAGCGAAACTGCTCTTCCATTTTCTGCCGAGGGTATTGTGACCCGGCTCAGTCCATTTTCTGTGGAAGAGACACTGGAGCGTCTCCAGGTGGCCATACGTGACCATCATCTGACCCTTTTTGCACATATTGACCATACTGGGGAGGCGCGGCAGGTGGGCCTTACGATGCAAGAGGCCCATGTGCTGATCTTTGGGAATCCCAGAGGTGGCACGCCGTTAATGATTGCCTCTCCACTCCTGGCGCTCGATCTTCCCTTCAAAGCACTCATCTGGCAGAGCGCAGACGAACGAGTATGGGTGAGTTCTCCTGAGATTGCTTTCCTGGGAAAGCGCTATGCCATCCCGCAGGATTTGATCGGCAATCTCGCGGGACTCGATGCTTTGATTGAGCAGACCATCCGGGGCTAAATGGCTGGTAGCGGGCTTTCTACAGTTCTTCCAGCCATGCCTTGGCTGCCTTTACTTCTTCCAGGCCGACGGTGTGGCCGCCGTTTTGCCAGCACATTTCGACGTTCGCACCTGCCTGCCGGAAGATGGCGGCGAGCTGCTCGGTCTGGACCGCTGGTACCAGTGGATCGGTTCGCCCTGCTCCAATGAAGATGGGCTTGCCCTGGAGATCTGGCGAGGTTTCCGGCACGAAGGGCACCATGGGATGCAGGAGAATGGCCGCGTGCAGGACTGACGGCTGAAGCAGCAGGAGACTGGCCGCGATGTTGGCCCCGTTGGAAAACCCCGTCGCGATGACCCGCTGTTCGTCAAAATGGTAAATTTCGCTGCTCTGGTGAATAAAATCCGCCAGCTCGGCGCTCCGCTGCTTCAGGTCATCGACATCGAGGACTCCCTCGGCGAAGCGGCGGAAGAAGCGCGGCATGCCGTTTTCCAGGACATTGCCGCGCGGACTGAGCAAGCCCGCGCCCGGTATCAGCATGCGCCCCAGACCCAGCAGGGCGTTTTCGTCTCCGCCTGTTCCATGTAATAGTAAAAGTGTAACATCCCGCGTGTCATCCTGAGCCGGGTCATACCGGTGGATATAGGCGAACTTCTCATTCATGACGTTATTTCTCCTGCTTCCTCTGTTCTATGGAACATGGCTCTCACCGTCTCGCGTGGGTGGCGCGTCATTTTATACCACTCCAACATACCACATTCTCAGGAAATCTGGGAATGCCCGGCAAAGGCTGAGCGTTTTTTTGCCAGCAAAACCACTACCAGCGTCAAAACTGCCAGAAAAATGAGCCAGCCAGTTGCTGGCGCTACCTGATTGGTGTGCGTCCAGACGGATGGTACATCCCTCGTCAGTGCGAGATGCAGCTTCTGCGAGATGAGCAAAAGAGGGCGGCTATGTCCTTCTTCCCAGTTCATCCAGCCACCGGGCACGCTGATAGATGCGATTTCGTAGGCGATACTGATGCCCATAAAAAGGAAAAACAGTCCGTTGACCAGCCAGTTGCGCGCCAGTTGCAGGGCCAGAGCCACGTAAAAGGTGAGCAGCGGCACCAGCACCAGCAGAAACCTGGCGGGCGGCGAGATGGCTCCATCCCAGTTATGGAAAGAGGCAACAATGAAGATGTAGGGCACAGCCATCAGGACGACCAGCAGATTAAAACGCAGAAGTCGGCGTTTACAGGCCAGAATGATGCCACCCAGGAGAAACAGGAAGATCGGGAAATTGGTCAGCAGTCCGTATTCCTGGTCAAAGAAGAGGCCGAACAGTCCTCGCCAGGGAGCAACATCAAACGGCAATTCGCCCGAACTGGCCTGGTTAATGGCAGGATTCAGGCTGCCCCAGACGAACAGGTTATAGCCCTCAAAAAGAAGAAACATGCCGCACACTGGCAGAATCGCGTAGAGGTACGCGCTGATCTTGCGCCAGCGGTACTCCTGGTAGACCCTGAGAAGCAGAAAACAGGCGAGGATGACCTCAAAAAGCGCGAACCTGATGTGAATCCAGGGCAGAATACCCAGCGCCAGGGAGCTGCCAACCAGGTCCAGAGCGCGCAACTGCTTTTTAAAGAGAACCTGCGCGATGTAGACGCAGAGCAGGGCCGCGATGGGTTCAACAAAATCATGGTGCGAATAGATCCAGATCGGCGAGGCCAGCGTCAGACCCAGGCAGGTGATAAAGGCGTAGAAACGTTCTATTCCCAGTGAGACGAGCAGCTCGTAGGTACTCAGAATAATCAGTACCGAGAGCAGGGACATAAAGAGCAGTGTGCCCAATCTCCCCGCGAGCGCGAAGGGGATCAGCCAGAGAATCGGTGCGCCAATACTGTGGAGCGGCAACATCTGTCCCCATTTGTTGCGCGAGGTATGCTGAAACGGCCCCAGCGGCCCCGCGTAAAATGTCTTGTAATCATTGTGAGAATAGTCCAGCGTGACATCCAGAGAGTGATAAATCAGAATGGTCTGGCTGATTACCAGATAGTGCGGCTCATCACCGGTCGGGATATCAAGCTGATTGGAAACGAAAGTACCGAGAAGAAAGACCAGGCCGCTGAGGAGAAGCAATACAAAGAGATGCGTTCCTCTTTTCGACTCTCTGGCAACGGGAGCAGTCGGTGCGGGACTGGACGTGAGACGTTCCTGATCGATGACGTCAGGTGCTTTGCTGTTCATAAAACCATATGTCCTTCTGGCAAAAGTAGCATTCCGGGTTTGCTTAATGACCGTATTAGGCAACGAGAGAACCGGCGTGATGGTCCTGAAAACGCCAAATTTCCTATTGCCCGTCCGTGAGAACCGCCGGGTTCCTATGGTACAATGAGGATACTATGCAAGATCTGTGGGCTGATTACGCCGGAGAGGCGCTCGCAACAAGGGAAGCTGGTCGCGGTGGAGGATTACGTCGGTACCGTTTGACCGAATCCACGGTACTGATGACTTTGCGCGCCTGGTTGCTACGCGATTATCTGCTCCCCTACGGAACGTCGCTGGGCGCGACACGTATTTTCCAGCGGTGTTACTGGGTTGATGGCCTGGGCAGTCCACGCGTGCAGGCCTCTGGAATGCCGCCCGTTACGATAGCGCCCGCGCCCGAAAATCCAGGCAAAACCAGGCGCGGACGCCAGAAAGCCGCCACGCCAGATCCATCCCTGCCGCTGGCCCTTCAGCTCGCTGACGAAACCGCCCGCCAGCTCGCGTCACTCGAACGCCCGATCACCCTCTATGGTTTCGCCCTGGATGAGAAACGCGGCAGGCGCAAAACAGCAGAGAACTCTCCCTCGCGTGACGCCTCTTCTACCGCCGGTCTGACCATTCCCAGAACTGGCGGATTACTGCCCGGCACCTGGCCCGAACTGGCTCCCACGCTACTCGCGACCCTGGACCAGAGCGCGGCGGTTTTCTTGCTCAATCCCCTGAGAGAAACGCTTTTCCACTACCCCGACCTGGCACCGCTTTACCAGCGCCCGGTCCCCACGGAACTCTTTCTCTGGCTCTCCCACAAACAGATAGAGACGCGTCTCCTGCCAACCCTGCGCACACCAGCCGGAGCAGCAGCCCTGACCAACCTCTTGCGCAATGATCGCTGGAAAAGCCTGCTGACCCAGGCAGAGACACATCCAGAGCGCGTGATCCACGGACTGCTTGATCTGCTCGCGGAAAGCATGCGTCCGCATTTTCTCAGCGTGCAGTCGCTCGCCTTCCCTGTGCGCGGTGGGCCTGCCCTGGTCGAGAATGCCCCCTGTTCGCTGCTCTTTGCCACGCGCCGCCAGGATAGCCTCTGTAGCCTGAATGACGCGGTATGCAAACGCACTCGCCAGTTACAGGCCGAAAGTCAGGAAGGTATTTTGCACGAAGAATGGTTTCGCCGCCAGCGCACCGAACAGGCCGCGAGCAGCCGGGCCGCGCTCTCCCAGGAAGCGCTCTCCGTCGGACGTGGTCAGCGCATCCGCCGCTGGCCAGATCTGCGTCTCCAGCTTCTACTCACCCATTTTGGATACTATACCCTGGCCGAGTATGATCGGATTATCACCGAATTGCTGGCTCACGGAGACGTGCGTTGCGAATGGCGCAGACCCGCCCTCGTTCGCGAAGGAAGCTCCGATCCCGTGCCCGCGCCTGTACCGGGCAAGGACGACGTTATTCTGTGGACCCGTCTGTAGCAACAGTTCTCGTTTTGAAATACTACATGCATATCGTCTGGAACAGGTGAAGAAAAGAGGAACCACCAGGGGGAAACATCTGCTATGGGGAAGCGTGATGTTTTAGTGATCCCTCTCATAATTTAGAACGTATAATAAAGATATTTAGTGGCACAAATTTATACAAAAACAGACAAATTTAGAATTGAGCGACTCTAGCGAGATTTCGCCTGCCAGGAACAAGGCTCTACCATCTTGCAGGAGAAACGGGTATAATAACGAAAATTAAAAAAAGAACACATACCTGGAGGATATATCGGGATGAGGAAGCGTTGTGACGCGAACTGCCATCCCATTCTCCCTCTCGACAGGAGAGCCGCGCGTGTAGCGAGTAAGGACAACGAGGTTATGCCACGAAAAATATCACGAACACGTAAATTACAACACCCCATTTCCCCCCCTTTGGACGATCAGCATCCACATGCTAACGTTGAAATCGATTACGCCCCGGCAGAGGCGGTAGAGGTAGAGATGAGCGCTTCATTTGAGCGTGGTGAGGGAAGACACGAGGCAGGTAAACGAGACGTGGAACTGTACATTCGTACTTATAATACGCTGCTGCGCAGCTCCGGTGAGGTCAGCCTGAAGGCGCTGGTGCAGGCCCATCTGAATATCGATTCGAGTCTGCACCCGGACGCCCACTCACCCTACCCCGACATGTCGGCCTTTATCTACAGCGTGCTGCGCCTGCCGACCTCTATTGTCGCCTGTAGCCTGGTTCTCCTGGGCCAGTCTGAGGAGATGTTCGCGCAACAGGGCTTTTCAGTCAACGATTGGGAACATGTCACCGCCTCCGCCCGCCGCCGCAAGTGGTTCTATGATGGCAAACAGACCCTGGCCGCATACGTTGCCAGTGTCAGCGATACCGACGATATTATCCCCATCCTGGTGGCGTTCCAGATTGAATGGAACAAAATGTACTACCTGCTCCGCTCCGAGCCAACCACCATGCAGCTCCTGGAGACGCGCATGGAGCGCACCTCGCCGGTTTTTGCGGAAATCAGCAAAGTGCTCGGCGAACGCCTGCATATTGCTCAGGATGACTGGAAACGCCTTGATGTCATCTGGGGAGATTATCTCTGGAGCAATCTGCTCCTGATTGGTCGCCAGAAGAAGAGTTTTGAACTGCGTTTCCTGGGTGGTTCGCACGTTGGCTATGTGCGCTCCGCGCGCAAATGGTGGGCTCCGGTGGAAGAATTGTTCACCCGCCTGAATGTACGCGAACGCCCGGTGTACTTTGTTTCCAGCAACACCCATAGTCTGGTCAATCTGATGGCGGGCAGCCTGCTGCATCGGGATGCTGAACTGACTCGTTTTGCGCTGAGCGGCGTGGACCCCTATCTGGCGGAGGAATGCCGGAAGTTGCAGGATGGCAGCGTACCCGGCAACTGGCAGAATTTTCTGTACTTCGCGGGCCGCTCCTGGCTCAAGACGCCCGCTGGCCAGGAATTTATCCGTGTACGCTCCCAGGAGGAACACGAGCGCGGTATCTGGTACCTCAATGCGCGCCACGGCCTGGAAATCGACGCTCAGGTTTTCGAACTGGCCCGCCTTCATCCCACCGATATTGACCCGCGCTGCCGCATGAATGATATGGACCGTCTGGCGCAGAGCCAGGCCATTATTCTCAATATTGATTATCCCCTGGGCATGGCCTCCTACCGCATGATGCGCGAAATTATGGAGAACGTCGCCACCATGCGCGGCATCTACATTCTGGGGAAAGCCGCCACGCTGAACGGGAGCATTGGCGATGTCATGATCTCCAATGTGGTACTCGATGAGCACAGCCAGAATACGTACTGGCTGGATAACTGTTTTATCGCCCGCGATGTGCAGCCTTCCCTGATTTATGGCTCGGTGCTGGACAACCAGAAGGCAGTGGCTTCCAAGGGCACGTTTTTGCAAAACCGGCAATACCTGGACTTTTACTACCACGCGAACTATACAGTGGTTGAGATGGAGAGCGGCCCCTATCTCAATGCCATCTACGAGGATCAGTACCTCACGCGGTACCCCGTGGGCGAGAACATCAATTTTGCCCGTTTGCCCTATGAGCTGGGTATCCTGCATTATGCTTCGGACACGCCCTATACACGCGGCAAAAACCTTGGCGCGGGCAGCCTTTCGTACTTTGGGATGGACTCCACGTATGCCAGCACCGTTGCTATTCTCAGACGCATCTTCGAGAACGAGATTCGTCTGAGCAAGCTGGTTGCCCGCGAACAGTCCCCGACCACGCAGATCCAGTTATAGAACGGCAGGCAATGGGCGCTGGTGTGTGCAGACAATGCCCATTGCCTACCTCTACCACGCACAGACTGAAACTGGTTCCCGCGCCTATTGTCAGGGCTTGACGAAGTGTGTTATACTATGCCTGAAGCAGGTGAGATTGTCTGAGAACGCTTCTCCATTCGTGTGGAGCGGCAGGCACTCACAAGATTTGCCGAAGATAGAGTCGGCAGATCGCTCACGCGGAGCGTTTTTTCGGGGTGTAGCGCAGTCGGCTAGCGCGCAGCGTTCGGGACGCTGAGGTCGGAGGTTCAAGTCCTCTCACCCCGACCAGGATGGCACA
>VFSW01013941.1_pt1 | contig 11147 bp, 11 predicted proteins | sample 5358111 | NCBI WGS metagenome assembly VFSW01 (sample SAMN11554181, study PRJNA540505) | mine drainage metagenome | isolation source: sediment from site ElyBrook_90M | place: USA: Ely Copper Mine, Vershire, VT | collected 2017
GGTTGGCTCACCCCCTTCACCGATTTCCTGGTGGCGATGCAGTTCCTGACCGTCCTCCCGCCCGTGGTCAAACGCCTGTTCACCCCGCAAGAGATGGGCCGGGCCGTGGCCTATTATCCGCTGGTCGGCCTGGTCATCGGCGGCGTGCTGGTCGGCGCCGGCCGCCTGTTCGCCTTTTTTCTGCCGCCCCTGGTCAGCACGGCGCTGCTGCTGGCAGTGTGGGTCCTGTCCAGCGGGGCGCTGCACGCCGATGGGTTTTTAGACAGCCTGGACGGCCTGCTGGGCGGGTTCACCCCCGCAAGCCGCCTGACCATCCTGCGTGATGAGCACAAGGGCGCCTTCGCCGTGGCGGGTGGGATCCTGCTCTTCCTGGTCAAGTTCACTGCCATGGTCAGCCTGGCGGGTTGGCGCACGCCAGCCTTACTGCTGGCGCCCATGCTGGGGCGCTGGGTAATCTCCCTGGCCATCGTAGCTTTTCCCTACGCCCGCCCTGAGGGGTTGGGAAAGGTAATGAAGGACAACGCCGGCCGGGTTCAGGCCGGCCTGGCGACAGCCTTCATGTTGGTGGCGGCCGGGTTGGCGGCTGGCTTCTACGGGCTGGCAGCTTGCGCTGTGGCCGTGCTGGTGGGGCTGTTGGGAGTGTGGTTCACGCTCAAGCGTATCCCTGGCCTGACCGGCGACATCTACGGAGCGCTGTGCGAGCTGGTCGAAACCGCCACCTTGCTGGTCTTTTGTGTGACCCTATGACCAGGCTTTTGCTCGTCCGGCACGGGCTGACTGACTGGAACGCCGCCCAACGCTTCCAGGGCCAACACGATGTGCCGCTCAACGAGGTTGGCCAGCGACAGGCGGCTGCCCTGGCCGGGCGGTTGGCGGGTTATGCGTTTGAGAGCATTTTTGTCAGCGACTTGACACGCGCCGTGGCTACCGCTCAAGCCATAACCAGCTGCCATATCTGCTCGATCACCGTCGAGCCGCGCCTGCGCGAGATCAGTTTTGGCGAATGGGAAGGCCTGACTTATGCTGAGATCGCCGCTCGCAACCCGGTCCTCCTGGCGGCCTGGGAGAAGAATATCGAAAATGCCCCTCCGGGCGGGGAGACGCTCGCCCAGTTAGCCGGGCGGGTGCAGGCCGTTCTGGATGAACTACAGCGCGTCTATGCGGATGACACCCTGCTGCTGGTGGCTCACGGTGGGACGCTGCAAGTATTGATTTGCCTGGCCATGGGCCTGCCGCCGGAGAATTACTGGCATTTTCGTCTCTCGCCAGCATCCCTGTCGGAGATTGCCCTTTATCCTCGGGGAGGCATCCTCAACCTGTTCAACGACACCAGCCACCTGGACACGGACCAGCATAGATGAAAAGAAAAAGTTTCAGGTCAGGAGGATCGTTATGGTCCATTTGATCTTAATCCTGGGTGGGGCGCGCAGCGGGAAGAGCACGCATGCCCAGCGCCTGGCCAAAGCGCACGGCGGGAAGGTGGTCTTCATCGCCACCGCCGAGGCGTTGGACGACGAGATGCGCCAGCGCATCACCGCTCACCAGGCCGACCGCCCGGCGGACTGGCAGACGCTCGAAATCCCCTACAACGTGGGCCAGGCCTTCACGCGCCTCTCCCCGCCGGCCGACGTGGTTCTACTCGACTGTATGACCCTGCTGGTTAGCAACCTGCTCATGTTAGGGGACGATATCGACCAACCAGACGCCGCCGCGGCCGAAAAACGGTTGGATGGGGAATTGCAGGCGCTGCTTGAGGCCATCCAGGCCAGCCGCGCCGATTGGTTCGTCGTCTCCAACGAGGTCGGCCAGGGATTAGTACCGCCCTACCCATCCGGCCGCGTGTACCGCGACCTGCTGGGTCACGCCAACCAGCGCCTGGCGGCCGAGGCCGATGAAGTTTACTGGATGGTGGCCGGGATTCCGGTGCCAATCCACGGTTTTAGACTCCCAAATTTTTGATGATCACCCGCAGTGCAACTGCGGGTGATCATCAAAAATTTGGGAGTAAACCCTAATTGATTTCTAATTTGTGAAAATTGACACATGCTTTAACTTGGGGTATACTAAATCTATAGAAATAAGACTATTTTAGTAAGGATTGTCTATGGCAAATCAATACCTTCCTCTTTTCGTCTTATTAGTCGTTGCAGTGTTGGTTGGTTCCATAGCAGTCGGCCTGGGTATCCTATTTGGGCCGCGCCGCCCAACCTGGCGCAAATCTCAACCCTACGAATCGGGCATGGTGCCTTATGGACCCGGAGCGCAGCGGGTTTCGATCCGCTACTATCTGGTCGCCGTGCTCTTTATCCTCTTCGACATCGAGATCGTTTTCTTTCTCCCCTGGGCAGTGGTTTTCAAGCAGCTTGGGCGTCCTGGCCTGTTAGGTATGATCCTCTTCATCGGCATCATGACCGTTGGGTATGTGTATGCCTGGAAGAAAGGAGCGCTTGAATGGGATTAGATCCACAAAAAACCGGCAATATGGGGATTGCCACAACCAAACTTGAAGATGTAGTCAACTGGTCACGCACCAATTCAATGTGGCCGATGTTGTTTGGCCTGGCCTGCTGCGCCATCGAGATGATGTCAGCCCAGGCTTCGAATTATGACCTCAGCCGTTTCGGTATGGAGCTGATGCGCGCCAGCCCGCGCCAGTCGGACCTGATGATCGTGGCCGGGCGGGTCAGCCGCAAGATGGCGCCGGTTGTGCGCCAGCTTTACGACCAGATGCCCGACCCGAAATGGGTCATAGCCATGGGCGACTGCGCCGCCTGTGGAGGCGTGTTTAATAATTATGCCATCGTGCAAGGGGTAGACGAGATCGTACCCGTCGACGTTTATGTGGCCGGCTGCCCGCCCCGCCCCGAAGCCCTGATCCACGGCATTATGACCTTGCATGAGCGAGTGAAACAGGAAAAGTTGAAGAGTTGGTGAGAAGGTGTCAGGGATCAGGTATCAGGTGTCAGGAAGAAGAAATTAGTCACAATCTACGATCCAATTGTATGCCTGACCCCTGATACCTGACACCTGATCCCTCCAGGAGGGTTTATGAACGATAAATTACAATCGGCGGTCACCGCCATCCGGGAACGCTTCGCCGCCAGTGTAGAAGTTGAGCACGGCGAAACGACCCTGCTGATTGCCGCAGAAAAAAACGTCGAAATTGCCCAGGCCCTGCGGGATGAGTTCCAGTTCAATATGCTGGTCGATGAGACCGCCGTCGATTACTGGCCGCAGGAGACGCCGCGCTTCCACGTGGTTTACCAGCTTTACTCGCTGCCGCTCAATTTGCAACTGCGTTTGCGCGCCGCGCTGGACGGCAACGCCCCGCACCTGCGCACGCTGGAAAGCGTTTATCCCAACGCCAACTGGTACGAGCGCGAGGTGTGGGATATGTTTGGCATCCGCTACGACGGCCATTCGGATATGCGCCGCATCCTCATGCCTTTCGATTGGGAAGGCCATCCCCTGCGCAAAGACTATCCACTGGGCTACGAAGAGCCGCAGTTCACTTTTAATTTTGACGAGATTGACCTGCGCAAACCCAAAGGTCAAAGATAGATTTTTCACTCAGGAGTGCTGAGTATGCCTGAATTCCGTGAATTGACCGATCAAGACCTGCGCAACCTGGTTTCTGACCGCGCCCTTACCGGTGAAACCATGCTGCTCAACATGGGGCCACAGCATCCCAGCACCCACGGCGTGCTGCGCCTGCTGCTCGAGCTGGACGGCGAGATCGTGATCAACTGCATCCCCGACATTGGCTTTTTGCACACCGGGGTCGAAAAGAATATGGAATCTAAAACCTACGCCAAGGCCGAGGTGATGACCGACCGGTTGGATTATCTCAACCCGATCGGTAACAACCTGGCCTACAGCCTGGCGGTGGAAAAACTGCTCGACCTGGATGTGCCGCCGCGCGCCCAGGCCATCCGCGTCTTGCTGGCCGAACTGACTCGCCTCAACTCGCACCTGGTGTGGGTGGGCACTTCGGCGCTCGACCTGGCCGCCATGTCGGTGTTCCTGTACGCCATGCGCGAGCGTGAGATGATCCTGGATATCTTCGAGCTGGTCTCCGGAGCGCGCATGATGACCACCTACGTGCGCCCTGGCGGGCTGTGGCGTGACACCCCGGTGGAGTTCGAAGACGCCGTGCGCAAGTTTTTGAAGGTTATCCCCGCCCGCATCGATGAGTACGAGTCGCTGCTGACCAAAAACCCGCTCTTCATGGACCGCACCCGCAAAATTGGCGTGATCAACGCCGAAGACTGCCAGCGCTGGGGCATCAACGGCCCGGTGATCCGCGCCGCCGGCCTGCCGTTGGACATGCGCAAGGCGCAGCCCTATTCGGGCTACGAGCAGTACGACTTCGATATTCCCACCCAGACCGGCGGAGACATCTATTCGCGCTACCTGGTGCGCATCGAGGAGATGCGCCAATCCGTGCGCATCGTCCAGCAGGCGCTCGACCGCCTGCCCTTCGGCCCGGTGCGCAGCAATAACCGTAAGGTGGTGCCGCCGCCCCGTTCCGAGATCGGGGTGAGCATGGAGGCGCTGATCCACCACTTCAAGCTGTGGACCGAAGGCTACGTGGTGCCCAAGGGGGCTGTGTACGTGGCTACCGAATCGCCGCGCGGCGAGTTGGGCTGTTACCTGGAAAGCGACGGCGGCCCCAAGCCCTACCGGGTGCATTTCCGCACGCCCTCCTTTTCCAACCTGCAGATCATGCCCCTCTTGACCCACGGCCATTTTGTGGCCGACGTGGTCGGTATCATTGGTTCAATCGATATCATTCTGGGAGATACAGACCGGTGAACGAGTTGCAGACAAGCTATCCAACAGAAATCCAGCAGATCCTGGCTAAATATCCGCCCGAGCGGCGCGCTTCGGCGGTCATGCCGTTGCTGTACCTGGCCCAGCGCCAGTCCGGCTACGTCGACCGCCAGTCCATTCAGGAGATTGCCGAAATCATCGGCCTGTCTACCACCGATATCGATGCCCTGGTGGGTTTCTACACCCTGTATCACGACCAGCCTGCCGGGCGCTATCGCTTACAGGTGTGCACCGACCTGCCCTGCGCCCTGAACGGCGCCGAGGATTTCTTGCACGCCCTGTGCACCAACCTGGGCATCAAAGTGGGCGAGACCACCCCGGACGGCCTGTTCACTATCGAAGAAGTTACCTGCCTGGCCGGCTGTCACCGGGCGCCGCTTTTCCAGATGCAGGGGGATGGCGAAATCAGCTACCACGAAAACCAGACCGCCGAAACTGCCATGGCGCTGGTGACCGAACTGCGCCGCCGTGCTGCAGAAAAGGAGGCCGGCCATGGCGGATGAGTATATCTTGCTGCGCCACCGGAATATCCCGCGCCTAGACCAGCTCGACGTTTACCGGGCCAACGGCGGTTTCGAAGCCTTCCGTAAAGTGGTTACGACCATGCAGCCGTTGGATGTGCTCAACGAGGTCAAAAACTCCGGCCTGCGCGGCCGGGGTGGGGCGGCTTTCCCCACCGGCATGAAGTGGAGCTTTATCCCCAACAACATCTGGCCGCATTACGTGGTGGCCAACGCCGACGAATCCGAACCGGGTACCTTCAAAGACCGCGAGATCCTGGAGGGCAACCCCTTCCAGTTCCTCGAGGGCCTGATGATTGCCTCTTACGCCGTGCAGGCCAATTTGTCGTACGTGTACCTGCGCGGCGAGTTCTGGGAGATTGGCAAGGGGCTGGATGAGCGCATCGCTCAACTCGAACAGGCTGGCCTGCTCGGCGACAACCTGTTCGGCAGCCCGTATGGGCTGCGCCTGCACACCCACATGGGCGCCGGGGCTTATATTTGCGGGGAAGAGTCAGCCATGCTCGAATCGCTGGAAGGCAAGCTGGGCCAGCCGCGCCTGCGCCCGCCTTTCCCGGCCGTCACCGGCCTGTTCGGCAAACCGACTGTGATCAATAACGTGGAAACGTTAGCAAATGTCCCGCCCATCATCGAGAAAGGCGCTACCTGGTACCACCGCATGGGCACCGAGCGCAGTCCCGGGGTGAAGATTTTCTGCCTGTCGGGCAATATCAACCAGCCGGGTAACTACGAGCTGCCTCTCGGCACCACCTACCGCGAGCTGATCTACACGCACGGCGGCGGCATTCCCGGCGGGCGCAAAATCAAGGGCATCATGAGCGCCGGGGCGTCTTCCAGCATCATCCCCGCCGACGATAAGGCCCTGGATTGCCCCATGGACTATGAATCGGTGCCGGCTCAATTGGGCGCCCAGCTTGGCTCGGCATCCGTGATCATCCTGGATGAGAGCGTCAACATGGCCTGGCTGGTCAAAAAGACCGCTCATTTTTTCAAACACGAGTCGTGCGGCAAGTGCACGCCCTGCCGGGAAGGCACCTACTGGATGATGCAACTGGCCGACCGCATCGTGGACGGAGAGGCCAAAACCGGCGATATCGATCTGCTCAACACGGTGGCGCACGAGGTGCAGAACAAATGCCTGTGCCCGCTGGGTGAATTTGCCATCATGTCGGTCATGTCGGGTGTGGAAAAATTCCGCCCGGATTTCGAGGAATTAATCAAATAATGGCAAAAATGATTGCATTATTTATCGATGGACAACCGGTCAACGTGCCGGAAGGGACGCTGATTGTGGACGCGGCCAAGAAGATCGGCACTGAAATCCCCGTGTTCTGCTATCACCCCAAAATGGAGCCAGTCGGCATGTGCCGCATGTGCCTGATCGAGATCGGCCGCCCGCAGATCGACCGCGCCACCGGTCAACCTGTGCTTGAGCAGGACGGCTCGCCCCGTATCCAATTCGGCCCCAAGCTGGAGACAGGCTGCACCACGCCCGTTTCGCCGGGGATGCACGTGGTCACCGCCAGTGACAAGGTCAAGGCGGCTCGCCACGATATCTTGGAGTTCCTGCTCACCTCGCACCCGCTGGACTGCCCCATTTGCGATAAGGGCGGCGAGTGCCCGCTGCAGAACCTGACCCTGCGCTTTGGCCCGGGCATCAGCCGCTTCGAGTTCGACGAAAAAATGCACCTGGCCAAGCACGTCCCGCTGGGTGAGCTGATTGTGCTCGACCGTGAGCGCTGCATCCAGTGCGGGCGCTGTGTGCGCTTTGAGCACGACCTGGCCGGCGACCCGGTGATCAACTTTTCGCAGCGCGGGCGCGCCCTGGAGATCATCACCACCTCCGAGCCCGGTTTCGATTCGATTTTTTCGGGCGATACCACCGACATTTGCCCGGTTGGCGCCCTGACCACGGTCGATTTTCGCTTCGCCGCCCGCCCGTGGGAGTTAAATACCGCCGCTTCGCTGTGCAACCACTGCCCGGTGGGCTGCAACCTGGTTTACAACGTGCGCCGTGAGGGCATTTCGGGCGGCAAGTCGGTCATCAAGCGCGTTTTACCCCGCCAGAACGAGGCGGTCAACGAGATCTGGATCTGCGACCGCGGCCGGTTTGCCTACCATTACACCGAAAGCCCGCAGCGCTTGAAGGAACCGCTCGTGCTCAAGAACGGTGAGCTGCGCCCGGCCTCGTGGGACGAAGCATTTAACCTGGTCGAAGCCCACCTGCGCGACGCCGGGGACAATTTTGTTACCCTGGCGGGTGGGCGCCTGGCCAACGAAGACCTGTTCAACCTGGCCCAACTGGGCGGTAAACCCATCCTGTACAGTTTTATGGGCGGCGGCGACCTGGCCCAACGCTATGGCCTGGCGCCGGGCAGCAACTTCGGCGAGCTGGGTAAGGGCAGCGCCATCCTGGTGGTGGCCTCCGATTTGCACGAAGAGGCCCCGGTATGGTGGCTGCGCATCAAACAGGCCGTCAAGCGCGGCGCCACATTGATCGTGGTTCACCCGCGCCAGACCCGCCTGGATGATTTTGCCACTCACGTGCTGCGCTGTGCCTACGGCGACGAAACGGCGACCCTGCGCTCGCTGCTCTTCCCCGAAAATGCTTCAGAGGAGATCAAAGCGGTTGCCCAGGCTTTTACTTCGGCCGAAAATGCAGTGATCTTTTACGGCAGCGAAGGCTTGAACCTGCCCACTTCCACCGCCGTGGCGCACGCCTGCGCTGACTTGCTGGTCAAAACCCAGCACACCGGCCGCCCGAACAATGGTTTGGTAGGGGTGGGTCCAAATGGCAACACCCATGGGGCCTTGGACATGGGTTTTCGGCCCTCCTGCGACCTGCCGGCTGAACTGCACCAGGCCAAAGTTGTTATAATGGCCGCTGCCGACCCGGCCGGGGACGACCCGGCCCTGGCCGGGGCCCTGGAGGATGGGCCGTTCCTGGTTGTGCAGGAGCTTTTCCTGACCGACACGGCCAAAATGGCCGACGTGGTTTTGCCGGTGCAGGCGTATACCGAGCGCGAAGGCACCTACACTTCGGGTGAGCGGCGCGTGCAGCGCTTCTACCCGGCTGTGCGCCCGCCGGTTGGCCTGCTGCCAGATTTTGCCGTCGCCGCCCAGCTTGTCCAGCGCCTGGGCCGCCAGGTCGAAGGGCGCTCGGCCTCCCGCGTGATGGATGCCATCCTTGCCGCGCTGCCCTCGCAGGCCTACGCCGGGCTGTCTTATCCGAAGCTGGCCGAAAGCCCTGAGCAGTGGCCGGTGATCGGGCGCGCCGACCTGTATTACGGCGGCACCAGCTACGACAACCATCAAGGGTTGGGCGTGCCGCTGCCACTGGTCGACCAGGGTGTTCCCCCCGGCGGGTCGCAGGCTCCAGAAAAACCAGCCGTGCCGGAAGGTGGCCTGCTGGTCGTGCCGGTCAGCCACCTGTACGACCGCGGAACCACCCTGACCCCCTCGACCGTGCTGCAGATGCGCATGATCAGCGGGGTGGGCTGGCTGAACCCCGCCACGGCAGCCCGCCTGGGCCTGTCCCAGGGTGCGCAGGTGTCGGCCAGTCTCAACGGCGCCGAAGTGGCGTTGACCCTGCACCTGGATGGCACGGTGCCGGTGGATACGCTGATGGTGCCGCGTTTGTGGCCGGTGGCGGTGGCCGGCGCGCTGGGAATTAAATCGGATGCCCTTTTACTCTTCGTCCCTTCCGAAGGGAATTAGATTCCACTTTTTTATACACAAAAAACCGCAGGTTTTTTGTGTATAAAAAAGTGGTTTCCTGGTGAGGTAATCGATGGACTTATCTAACGTCATAGAATGGGTGATCAAAGCCTTCGTGCTGGTGCTATTCCTCACCGGAGGGTTCGCCTACACCACCTACTACGAACGCCGGCTACTGGCGCGCATGCAGGTGCGCATCGGGCCTAACCGCGCCGGACCCATGGGACTGCTCCAGCCGATCGCCGACGCGGTCAAGCTGATCTTCAAAGAGCAGCTTACTCCCGCCGCAGCGGATAAGCCGATCTACTTCCTCGCTCCGATCATCACCGTCATCCCCGCCCTGATCGTGCTGGGTGTGGTGCCCTTCGGCGGTACGATCAACCTGTTTGGCCGCTCGATCAACCTGTACATCGCCAACGTCAACGTGGCGGTGCTGTACATCCTTTCGGTTACTTCCATTTCCGTCTACGGCATCACCCTGGCGGGCTGGTCTTCGAACAACAAATACGCCACCCTGGGCGGGCTGCGCGCCACCTCGCAGATGATGAGCTACGAGCTTTCGCTCGGCCTGTCGTATATGGGCGCCATCCTGCTGACCGGCTCGATGAGCATCGTCGACATCGTCAACGCCCAGACAAAAATCCCCTTCGCCATCCTGCAGCCGGTCAGTTTCATCATTTATCTGCTGGCGTCGTTGGCCGAAATCAACCGGGCGCCCTTTGATATGCCCGAGGCCGAGCAGGAGCTGACTGCCGGCTACCACACCGAATATTCGGGGATGAAATTCGCCTTGTTTTTCATGGCTGAATATATCAAGATGATCGCCATAGCTGCCATCGGCGCCTCGCTTTTCCTGGGCGGCTACCGCGGCCCGTTTGTGGATACAATACCCCTGCTCGGCCCGGTGTACCTGCTGATCAAAGTGGGCATCTGGTTGGGGGTGATCATCTGGCTGCGGGCGACCCTGCCGCGCATCCGCTACGATCGCCTGATGATGTTGGAATGGAAGATCGTCTTTCCGCTTTCCCTTGCCAATGTGCTGGTGACAGCCATTGTGCTTGTATTGGTAGGAGGTAAATAAGGCATGTTCAAGGGCCTTTGGACCACTTTAAAATCTGTGTTCGAAAAACCGGTGACAGTCCAGTACCCGGAAGAAAAGCGCCCGGTGCGCCAGCGTTTCAAGGGCCGCCATATTTTACGGCGCTACGACAACGGGCTGGAGCGCTGCATCGGCTGTTCGCTGTGCGCCGCGGCCTGTCCGGCCGACGCTATCTTTGTCGAGTCGGCTGAAAATACCGACGACGCACGCTATTCACCGGGCGAGCGCTATGCCCGCATCTACGAGATCAATATGCTGCGCTGCATCTTCTGCGGTTACTGCGAAGATGCCTGCCCGACCGAGGCGATTGTGCTGGGCGATAATTACGAGCTGTCGTTCGCCGACCGCCGTTCTTCGATTTACACCAAGGATTTGCTGCTCGAACCGGTCGCGCCGGGCGGGCAGCCCACCCCGCAGAAAACGACCCCCGGGGTGTTCACACGCTCGGTGCCTGAAATGCAGAATCCAACCGATTAGGGAGGGGTGGGCATGCTTTCTACAGAAATGGTAGTGTTTCTCATTATCGCCGTGGCGGTGATTGCCAGCGCGGTGGCAATGCTGCTCAGCCAGAACGCGGTGCATTCGGTGTTGTTCCTGGTGACCAACTTCGCCGCTGTGGCGGCGCTGTACATGACCCTGGGAGCCCCATTTATCGCCCTGGCGCAGGTAACCGTGTACGCCGGGGCGATCATGATCCTGTTCCTGTTTGTGGTCATGCTGCTGGGAGCGGAACGCCTGCCCGGTAAAGAGCCGCTGCGCGGGCAGCGCCTGGTGGCAGGTGTGGTGTTTACGGCCCTGCTGGTCGAGGCCGGGGTGATTGTGGTGCTGCGCGGCAGCGCCGGCCTGGGTTCGCTCACCCCGCCTACCGGCGATTTTTCCACCCCGACAGAAATCGGCATGGCGTTGTTTACGCAGTATTCGCTGCCCTTCGAGTTGACCTCGGTGCTGCTGGTGGTGGCAGCCGTGGGGGCGATTGT
>VFSW01013942.1_pt1 | contig 11147 bp, 11 predicted proteins | sample 5358111 | NCBI WGS metagenome assembly VFSW01 (sample SAMN11554181, study PRJNA540505) | mine drainage metagenome | isolation source: sediment from site ElyBrook_90M | place: USA: Ely Copper Mine, Vershire, VT | collected 2017
CGGGTTCCTTCGATGTTCGCCTGGGGGGGCGCGCGGCTTGATAAGTGGCGGGCGATGCGGCGAAGAGAATTTCTGCAAGGAATCGGAGCGGGAGGACTGGCGATGATGCAGGGAGCGGGGCAGGAGCAGAGTGGCGCGGAAGGGCCGGGGGCGGGCATTCGGCTGGGGTTCGACACTTATTCGGTGCGCGGCTTCGAGTGGAAGGCGATGCGGTTGATCGATTACGCGGCGGGGTTGAAGCTGGACACGATTCAGATTTCGAGTCTGGGCGATTACGAGAGTCTGGAGCCGGCGCATTTGAAGGAAGTGAAGGACCATGCGGCGCGGCAAGGGATCAAGATCGACTGCGGCATCGGGTGCATCTGTTCGCTGTCGCGCAACTATAATCCGAAGTCCGGGCCGGCGGCGGACTATTTACGGCGCGGGCTGCAGGTGGCGCACACGCTGGGGGCTTCGTCGATGCGGTGCTATCTGGGGGCGAATAACGACCGCAGCCAGGAGAAACCGATCGAGGCGTTGATGGAGGAGACGATCCGGACGTTCCGGGCGGTGAAGAGCGAGGCGGTGGATGCGGGGGTGAAGATCGCGCTGGAGAACCACAGCGGCGATCTTGAAGCGGACGAGGTGAAAACGATCATCGAGGAATCGGGGAGCGATTTTACGGGATCGTGCCTGGACGCGGGCAACCCGATGTGGCTGGCCGAGGATCCACTGTATACGCTGGAGACGCTGGCGCCGTATGTGGTGACGACGCACATCCGCGACAGCGCGCTGTGGGAGCATCCGCGCGGGGCGGCGTTCCAGTGGGTGGCGCTGGGGGATGGGAACATCGACTTCCACAAATTTCTGGCGGCGTACCGGAGGCTTTGTCCGAACGCCTCGATGCAGTTGGAGATCATCACGGGGCGGCCGCCGGCGGTGCTGCCGTATCTGGAGCCGGAGTTCTGGAAGAAGCAGCCGAAGACGAAGGCGGCGAAGTTCGCGCGCTTCGTGGCGATCGCGAAAGCGGGACGGCAGTTCAGCGGGTTCATGGTGGTGGCGGATGGGTTGAAGCCGGAGCCGCCGTGGTATGGCGAGTCGTTGCGCGAGCAGCAGCGCGTGGATCTGGAGCGGAGCCTCGAATACGCGAAGAAGAAATTGGGCGTGGGATTACGCTGGCGCGAGGCGTGAAGGGAGGTCAGCGACGGACGGAGGCGAGGTATTCGTCGCGGCAGCGGCTGGAGCAGAAGTAGACCGTCTGGCCATCGACGTTTTGTTGGATGGCGCTGGAGGCGACGGTGTAGGTGCCGCAGACGGGATCGCGTTTCAGCTCGCCTGTGAGGGGGACGCCGCCGGGTTGGACGGGGCGGCGCGAGGGCGGTTGGGCGTTCTGAAACAGGGAGGCGAAGCCTTTGAGAACGACGCCGACGATCGCGCGGAGGATCGAGATGAGGAAGATACTGACGATCAGGTAAAAAATCAAGCGGAACATCGGAGCTACTTTCATTTTATCCTTCGAGAATGGCTAGTATTCCCGAGGCGGCGTTGGAGTTTGTCGAGCACCAGGCGCGGCGGCTGCGCGAGATGACGCGGCGGCCGCGCATTGTGTTCCCGGAAGGCGAAGACGGGCGGGTGAGGGAAGCGGCGGCGCGGTTGGAGCGCGAAGGGCTGGCCGAGGCGGTGCTGTTGGAGGCGGGCCAAGGCGGAGGGACGGAGCGCTATGCGGAAGCCTATTTCGAGCGGCGGCGGAGCAAGGGCGGCACGATGGAGGAAGCGCTGGAAACCGCGCGACGGCCGTTGTACCGGGCGGCCTTGATGGTGGCAATGGGCGATGCCGACGGGTTTGTCGGAGGCGCAAGCAACACGACGGCGGAGACGGTGCGGGCGGCGCTGCGGTGCATCGGAACGGCGCCGGGAATCCAGACCGTGTCGAGTTGCTTCGCGCTGGCGGTACCCGACCGCGGGTTTGGAGCGGGCGGGCTGTTGATCTTCTCCGATTGCGCGGTGGTGATCGAGCCGACGCCGGATCAATTGGCCGACATCGCGATCGCGGCGGCGGGCAATACGAGGACGCTTTTGGAAGTGGAAGCGCGGGTGGCGCTGCTTTCGTTTTCGACCAAGGGCAGCGCGGGGCATCCGTCGGTGGACAAGGTGGCAGAGGCGATGAGGATTCTGGGCGAACGGGCGCCGGATCTGGCGGCCGATGGAGAGATGCAAGCCGACGCGGCGCTGGTGGAGCGGATCGGGGCATCGAAAGCGCCGGGGTCGAAGGTGGCGGGACGGGCGAATACGCTGGTGTTCCCCAATGTGGCGGCGGGGAACATCGCGTACAAATTAGTGGAGCGGCTGGGCGGCGCGTCGGCGTTCGGGCCGTTTTTGCAGGGCCTGGCCAAGCCTGGCAACGATCTTTCGCGAGGCTGCTCGGCGGAAGATATTTACGCCTCGGCGATCGTCACGGCGCTGCAGGGAGCGGGCGCGCTGGGATGTTGAGACGGGCGTGGATCGCGCCCCTGCTGTGGGCGGCGTTGGGCGGCGCGTTGGTTGTGTCCTGGCAAGCGCTCACGGTTCACTTCAACTATCACGGCGATTGGGACGCGTTGTTTTATACGGGGAGCGCGATGGCGCTGCCGGAGGAGATCGCGGAGGAGGACGTTTTCCGCTTCCCCGATTCGCGCGGGTATGACGGAGCGTTCTACCACGTAATCGCGCACGATCCGCTGATGCGCCACGGATATGCGAGCTTCGTCGACAATCCGGGGCTGCGCTGGCGGCGCATCCTGGTTCCGGCGTTGGCGGGTTTCGCGACGCTGGGCGACGACGAACGCATCGATTCGGCGTACATCTGGGTTGTCGATTTATTCCTTTGCCTGGGCGTTTACTGGCTGGCCCGATACGCGGCGCTTGTTGGTTGGCATGCGGGATGGGGCTTGACGTTTCTTTTCGTGCCCGCCGCGATGACGTCGTTCGACCGCATGACGGTGGACGGGGCGCTGGCCGCGTTGTGCGCCGGGTTCGCGTTTTACACCGTCTCGAACGCGCCGAAACGCCTGTACGCGGTGCTCGCGCTGGCGCCGCTGGCGCGCGAAACGGGGATGGCGCTGATCGCCGGATGGTGCTTGTTTCAAGCGCTGCGACGGCGATGGAGGAGGGCCGCGGTCTTCGCCACGTCCGCGATGCCGGCGGTTTGCTGGTTTCTGTATGTGGGTGCGCGCAGCGGAGCGGATGGGACGCGGTGGACTTCGTGGATTCCGTTCGAGGGGATCGTCGAGCGGACGATGCATCCGGTGCAGTTCGCGCTGGCCAGCCGGTGGTTGAGGGAGGCGGCGATTCTGGATAACGTGGCGCTGGCCGGAGTTTGGATGGCGCTGGGGATTGCGGCGTGGTGGGTGGTCCGCAAAAACATTTCCGCGCTGACATGTTCGGCATGGGTTCTTGCCGCGGGAGCGTTATTCCTGGCAAAGGCGGATATCTGGTCGGAGTCCTATTCGTTTTCGCGGACGCAGACTCCGCTGCTGATGTGCGTAGGTTTGGAAGGAATGGGGGCGGGGCGATGGTGGCAGCTTGCGCCGCTGGCAATGGCGGCGCCGCGCATCCTGCTTCAGTTGGAGCCGCAGTGGCGGGCGGTGCTGCACGGACTGCGAAGCGCGCTGTGAATCAGAACTCTTCGACGACGTAGGCGGGAGCGGAGGCGAGCAGTTCGTCTTCAAACGCGTAGTCGGGTTTGGGGAAGGACGCGTTGCGGACGTACCAGCGGTAGGTTTCCTTCAGGCCGGCGGCGAAATCGACGGGCTTGAATTTCAACACACGCTGGGCCTTGTTTACCACCATGGTGATGGCGGGAACGTCGTAATACATGCCGAAATAGAGCTTAGGGCCCATGGGATGGCCGCCGGCGCGGAGGATACGGTCGCGCGGGATGCGGACGAAAATGGGTTCGCGTCCGGCGGCGCGGCCGAAGGCTTCCACGGCTTCGAGTTGCGTGAGAGGCCGGGGGTTGGCGACGTTGAAGGCGTGGCCGGAGGAGTCGGGCACCTCGATCACTTTCAAGCAGGCCTCGACCAAGTCGTTCACGTTGACGAACTGCATCAGGCGGCGGCCGTCGCCGGGGAGAACGATGGAGCGGTTCTCGCGCAGGCGGTCCCAGAAGAAGGCTTCGCGGTAGAAGGGATTTCCCTTGCCATAGATGAAGGGAGGGCGGATGGTGACGACGGGAAATCCGTTGCGTTGATGCATGCGGAAGAGCATGCGCTCGGTGACGGCTTTATTGCGGACGTAGAGGTCGGGATGATCGTCGGGGGCGAGAGCGTCGCCTTCGTGATGGTTCAGGCCGTCGCCGTAGGCGGCTACGCTCGACATGAAGACGTAGCGGTGCAAACGGTCGCCACAGGCGCGCGCGGTGGCTTCCACTTGGGCGGCGGTGGTGCCGCGCTCCCAGTCGTAGACGTTGTCGTAGACAACGTCGAACTTTTGGACGAGCAGGGCGGAGCGGACGGCTTCGGGGTCGTTGCGGTCGGCCATGAGATTGCCGACCTTTTTGCCGAAGTCGTGCTTGGGCTTGCGGTGCAGAATCCACACTTCGTGCCCGGCCTTGACCAGCGACCCAACCAGGGGCCGGCCGATAAATGAAGTCCCGCCGATTACCAGAACCTTCATGCGTGAATATTAGTCGTAATACTCCAGGCCGAGGTGCGTGATGAGATCTTCGCCACGCATCCAGCGCAGGGTGTTCTTGAGCTTCATAAGCTGGATGAAAATGTCATGCTCGGGGTAGAGGCCCGGAGCGGTCATGGGCGCTTTGAAGTAAAAGGAAAGCCATTCCTGGATGCCCTTCATGCCGGAGCGCTGTGCGAGGTCGAGGAAGAGAACGAGATCGAGAACCAGAGGCGCGGCGAGGATGGAATCGCGGCAAAGGAAATCGATTTTGATCTGCATCGGATAGCCGAGCCATCCGAAGATGTCGATGTTGTCCCAACCCTCCTTGGAGTCGCCTCGCGGCGGGTAGTAATTGATGCGCACGGCGTGGTAGAGATCCTTATAAAGCTCCGGATAGAGGTGCGGCTGGAGGATCTGTTCCAGCACGGAAAGCTTGGTCTCCTCTTTCGATTTGAAAGAGCCCGGATCTTCGAGCACTTCACCATCGCGATTGCCGAGGATGTTGGTGGAGAACCAGCCGGACATGCCCAGCATGCGCGCTTTGAAACCGGGCGCGAGAAGGGTCTTCATGAACGTCTGGCCGGTTTTGAAATCCTTGCCGCAGAGGGGGATCTGGCGCTCGCGGGCGAGGTCGAGCAAAGCCGGGGTATCGGTGGTGAGATTCGGCGCGCCGTTGGCGAAGGGGACGCCGCTTTTGAGCGCGGCGTAGGCGTAGATCTGGCTGGGGGAGATCTCGGGGTCGTTTTTCATCAAACCGCACTCGAAATCGCGGAGGGTGGCGTGGACGGCGGACGGGCGGTGGAAAACTTCCGTCGATCCGCACCAGATCATGACCATGCGGGAGGCGCCGCTGGAGGTTTGGAAGTTGGCGATATCCTCCATCAGCATTTCCGCCTTGTCCATTTTGGAGCCGCCCTCTTTCACGTTGGGGCCGTCGATGCGCTTGATATAGGAAGAATCGAAGACGGCCTTCATGGGGCGGATGGCCTGGAGCGGTTCCCGCACTTTTTCGAGCAGCGCGGCGTCGAGCACCTTGGCGTTGACGGCGGCTTCGTAGGCGGTGTCTTCGAAAATATCCCAACCGCCGAAGACCAGATCGTCGAGGCCGGCGAGGGGCACGAAATCCTTAATCATCGGAGTGCGGGCGTCGGTGCGTTTGCCGAGGCGGATGGTGGCGAGTTGGGTGAGGGAGCCGACCGGGACGCCGAGACCGCGCTTGATGGCTTCGACGCCGGCTATGAAGGTGGTGCTTACGGCGCCGATGCCGGGGATAAGGATTCCGAGTTTTCCGTCGGCGGGCGCAATGCGAACGCTTTCCGATAGGGACAAACCTGCACTCTCCTAAGATGATTACTTCGCGGAAGAACAGGCTGGAGCCTGCAATTCGTTATACTAACATTTCATGTCCGTCCGCGCGACCAGCACCATCGCGGCGATCCTTGTGGACGACGAGCCACTGGCGCGCGACGAGTTGTCTTACCTGCTAAAAGAGTACGACGACATCGAGTTGTTAGGCGCGGGCGGCAACGGCGTGGAGGCGTTGAAGCTCATTCGGGATTTGGAGCCGGATCTGGTATTCCTGGACGTGCAGATGCCGGGTCTGGACGGACTGGGCGTGATTCAAAAAGTGCGCGAAATGGGAGGGGCGGCCCCGCATTTTATCCTGGCGACGGCCTACGATCAATACGCGATCGAGGCGTTCCGGTTGGAGGCGATGGACTATTTATTGAAGCCGGTGGAGAAGGAGCGGCTTGCGTCGGCGGTGGAGCGGGCGCGGCGGGCGATCGCCGAGAAGGCGAAGAATGCGCCGCCGGAACCGGCGCAGGCGCAACGGACGTTCCCGCAGCGCACGAAGTTGCTGGTGAAGAACAGCGGGCGGAATTTTATCGTCGATTCGCGCGATTTGATCTACGCCACGATCGACGACGGGATGATCACGGTGGTCGCCAGCGGCGTCGAGGGCGAATCGAATTACCGCACCATCGAGGAACTGCAATCGAGTCTGGACCCGGAGGCGTTCTGGCGGGTACACCGGTCGTTCCTGGTGAACATCCACCGCATTAAAGAGGTGATTCCCTGGTTCAAGTCGAGTTTCCAGATCCGGATGGACGACCGCAAGCAGACGGAAATTCCGGTGAGCCGCGTGCAGACGAAGAGGCTGCGCGCGCTGTTCCGTCTTTGACGCGATCGCATGAATAGAGAACATCACAAGTGGTATAGCCACTCGCTTGGGCGCGACATGGAACTGCTGGTTTTCGGGCACGGCGGAGCGCCGGTTTTGGTTTTTCCGACGTCGATGGGACGGTTCTTCGAGTACGAGGACCGGGGGATGATCGGGTCGATGTGGGAGAAGATCGAACGGGGGCACGTCCAGGTATTCTGCGTGGACGGGGTGGACAGCGAGAGTTGGTATAACCGCTGGGCGCATCCGCGGTATCGCGTTTTGCGCCACTTGGAATACGAAGATTACCTGATCCGCGACGTGATGCCGTTTATCCGGTCGAAGAACTGGTCGAACTACCTGACGACAACGGGGTGCAGCTTCGGCGGATACCACTGCGTCAATTTCGCCTTCCGCCATCCCGACCTGGTTTCGCGCGTGGTGAGCATGAGCGGGGCCTTCGACATCCATCAATTTCTGGACGGCTATTACGACGACAACTGCTATTTCAACTGCCCGGTGGATTTTTTGCAGGGCGTGGGCGACAGTTGGCAATTGGACGCGTACCGGCGCATGAACATCGTGCTGGCGGCGGGGGAGTGGGACATCTGCCGGGCGGAAAACGAGCGGCTGAGCGGCATCCTGCACGCCAAGGGGATTCCGCATTCGCTGGACATTTGGGGCGACGGAATGCAACACGATTGGCCAGGGTGGCAACAGATGGCGGTAAAATTTTTCTAAATAAGACGCCCGACGGAGGTTTATGAAAAAGGCCGGCATCATCTATGGAATGGAGAACACGTTTCCCTTCGCCTTGATCGAGGAGATCAACGCGCGAAAGGGGGCGGGCGTTCAGGCGGAGAGCGTGGTTCTCGGCGGCGTGAAAATGGCGGAGCCGTCGGGATACGACGTTATCATCGACCGGATTTCGCACGACATCGCCTTTTACCGGGCGTACTTGAAAAACGCGGCGCTCAACGGGACGGCGGTGATCAACAATCCGTTCTGGTGGAGCGCGGACGATAAATTCTTCAACTACGCGATCGCGTCCAAGATCGGGGTCGCGGTGCCGAAGACGGTGATTCTGCCGCACAAGGAACATCCGCCGGGAACGACGGACCAATCGATGCGGAATCTGATGTATCCGCTGAATTGGGAGGAAATCTTCGATTACCTGGGCTTTCCGGCGTTCTTGAAACCGCACAGCGGCGGGGGATGGAAGCACGTGTACAAGGTGGATTCGCCGGCGGAGTTGTTCGACGCCTACGCGAAGACGGGCGATCTGTGCATGGTGCTGCAATCGGCGGTGGATTTTCAAGAGTATTTCCGGTGCTACGTGGTGGGGCGGAAGAAGGTGCATATCATGGCGTACGACCCGAGGCTGCCGCACGAACAGCGTTATGTTCGGGACCCGCCGAAGTACGACCCGCGGCTGCTCGAACGGGTGGAACGGGACGCGCTGAAGCTGTGCGAGGCGCTGGGATACGACCTCAATACGGTGGAGTTCGCGGTGGAGAACGGAGTGCCGTACGCGATCGACTTTCTGAATCCGGCGCCGGACGCCGATGTGGCGTCGGTGGGGCAGGAGAACTTCGATTGGATCGTCTCGAACGTCGCCGATTACACGATCGAGGTGGCGCAGAGCGGGATCGATCAGAACCGGGAATTGCGCTGGTCGCGGTTTCTGAACGGGCCGGCGGCGGTGGGAGCGGCGTCATGACACCGAGCTTTACGATCGGCATCGAAGAGGAATACCAGTCCATCAATCCGGAAACGCGGGATCTCAAGTCGCATATCGAGATGGAGATCATCGCCAAGAGCAAGACGCTGCTGCGCGAGGCGGTGAAGCCGGAGATGCACCAATCGGTGATCGAGATCGGCACGGGGGTTTGCCGCGACATTAAGCAGGCCAGGTCGGAGATTTTCGAGATCCGGCGCCAGATTATCCGGCTGGCGCGTGAGAACGGGCTGAGATTGGCGGCGGCGGGGACGCATCCGTTCGCCGATTGGCGGGACCAGGAGATCTATCCGGACCAGCGCTACCGGGAGATCGTCGAGGACATGAAGATGGTGGCGCGGGCGAATCTGATCTTCGGCCTGCATGTTCACGTGGGCGTGGAAGACCGGGAAACGTCGATTCATCTGATGAACGCAGCGCGGTATTTTCTGCCGCACATTCTGGCGCTGTCGACGAATTCGCCGTTCTGGCTGGGGATGGAGACGGGATTCAAATCGTACCGGTGCAAGGTATTCGATAAGTTTCCGCGCACCAACATTCCCGATTACTTTCCGAGTTGGGGCGAGTATGAGAGCTTCGTCAACTTGCTGGTGCAGACCAATTGCATCGACAACGCGAAGAAGATCTGGTGGGACATCCGGCCGCACCCGCACTTCCCCACGTTGGAGTTTCGCATTTGCGATTTGCCGATGCGCGCCGAGGAGACGATCGCCATCGCCGCGCTGATCCAGGCGACGGTAGCCAAGCTATATAAGCTGCATGCGGCGAATCAAGGTTTCCGGCTGTATCGCCGCGCGTTGATCATGGAGAACAAGTGGCGGGCGCTGCGCTACGGGCTGGACGGGAAGCTGATCGACTTCGGCAAGCGCACCGAGGTGCCGATGCGCGATTTGATGCTGGAATATCTGAATTTCGTCGACGATGTGGTGGACGAACTCGGCTCGCGCGAGGAAATCAACTATGTTCACCGCATCCTTGAAACGGGATCCGGGGCGGACCGGCAGTTACGCGTCTTCCGGGAGACCGGCGATTTGGCGAAGGTGGTGGACTACATACTCGAGGAAACGGAAGCCGGCCTGTATGAAACCAATACGGCGGGAGCGTGAACGAAACGATGCAACAGAGTTTAGAGAGCATGGCCTTCGATCCCGAATTGACGCCCGGCGCGCACAACGCCGTGCGGGTTTGTTTGAGGGTTCAGCCAACGGAAAGGGTGACGGTGATCACCGACGAGGCGTGCCGGGAGATCGCGGCGAGCCTGGTGCATGAACTGCGCGAAGTGGGCGCGGCGTATCGCGCGTTCGTGCTGGAGGAGTGCGCGCCGAGGCCGCTGGCGGAGATGCCGCGGGCGATCCTGGACGATATGGAGACAAGCGACGTAAGCATCTTCGCGGTACGCGCCCAGGCGAACGAGCTGAAGACGCGGATGCAGATGACCGACGTCGTAAACCGCCGCAAGATGCGCCACGCGCATATGGTGAACATCGAAAAACGCATCATGCTGGAAGGGATGCGCGCGGATTTTTTGAAGGTGGACGAGTTGAGCGTCAAGGTGATGGAGTTCGCTTCGGCCGCGCGGAGCATTCGGGCCACCACGGCGGCGGGCACGGAGATCGAAGCGGAGATGAACCGGAATTACCGCTGGATCAAGACGAGCGGCATCATCAGCTCGGCAAAATGGGGCAATTTGCCCGGGGGCGAGATCTTCACGACGCCGGGCGAGGTGAACGGGACGTTCGTGATCGACGGCGTGGTGGGCGATTATCTTTGCGACAAGTATGGCGACTTGAAGGCGGCGCCGCTGACGATCCGCGTCCAAGGGAACCGGCTTACGGAAGCGCATTCGGAGAACCGGGAGTTGGAAGACGAGTTCTGGCGCTACACCCACACGGACGAGAACAGCGACCGAGTGGGTGAGTTCGCCATCGGGACCAACATCGGGCTGCACGGGGTGATCGGCAATATTCTGCAGGATGAAAAGTTGCCAGGCATTCACATGGCGTTCGGCAATCCATACGGCGCGCACACGGGGGCCGAGTGGTACTCTTCGACGCATATCGACGTGGTGGGGCGCGAGTTCAATATCTGGACCGACGGCCGCCAGATTATGCGTCAGGGCAAGTTTCTGATCGCCTGAGGCGCGGCGGCGAAGGGCGACATGATCCCGGAACTGCGCAAGGAATTCAACCGCCGCTGGCGGCCGGAGCTGTATCAAAAGTTCCTGGCGGAACTCGACCGGCGGGGCGGCACGCCGGTGAAATTCCGCAATTCAGAGACGCCGTGTTTTTTTCCGGCGGCGATGCTCAAGAAGATGGCGGGCTATGGAATCGAGTTGCTGCGTCAGGTGACGGGCAACGCCGATTACCTGGCCCAAGCCACCGCCGCGATTCCGGAGAAGTACCGGGTTCCCAACGAAGCGCCGCACCCGCTGTTCGTTCAGGCCGACTTCGGAATCGGGCCGGATTTGGAGCCGAAGCTGGTGGAGATTCAGGGGTTCCCTTCGCTCTACGCGTATCAACCGGTGCTGGGCGAAACGTATCTGGATGTTTACGGCCGCGATATTTACGATCCGGAGGGCATCCGGCATGAGTTCCGCGACGATTATTGGGAGATCAC
>VFSW01013943.1_pt1 | contig 11145 bp, 9 predicted proteins | sample 5358111 | NCBI WGS metagenome assembly VFSW01 (sample SAMN11554181, study PRJNA540505) | mine drainage metagenome | isolation source: sediment from site ElyBrook_90M | place: USA: Ely Copper Mine, Vershire, VT | collected 2017
TCGACTATTACACCCACATCAAGAACGCCGAGATCGAGCGCTTCCAGGCCGAAGTATCGGATTGGGAACAGCGCGAATATTTCGAGATGTTTTGAGGGCAGTATCAGGAGAGGCTGCCTCAGCGATGACGGTGAACTCCCTCTCCCCTTGTGGGAGAGGGTTGGGGTGAGGGGTTACGGTCTATCGATAGAGCCTAACCCCTCACCCGGATCGGATCTGGCGATGCGATCCAACCTCTCCCGCAAGGGGAGAGGTGGCACAGGGCTTGTGGCGATAGCTGCCCCCTCAAATCCCCAGATACCGGTGCTGCAACTCGGGCTCGGCGATCAGTTGCGCTGACGTGCCGCTCCACACCGCCCGGCCGCGTTCGATGATGTAGTGCCGGTCGGCGATGCGGGTGAGGTGCTCGATATTCTTGTCGATCACCAGCACCGACTGGCCGCGCGCTTTGAGCATCGACAGGCAGTTCCAGATTTCCTCGCGGATCAGGGGCGCCAGGCCCTCGGTGGCCTCGTCCAGAATCAACAGCCGCGGATTGGTCATCAGCGCGCGCCCCACCGCCAGCATCTGCTGCTCGCCGCCCGACAAATTGCCGCCCATGTTGGTGCCGCGCTCGGCGAGCCGCGGAAACAGCGCGTGGATCTTCTCCAGCGTCCAGGGATCGGCGCTACCCAGACGATTGGCGGAAGCCGCGACCAGATTCTCGCGCACGGTGAGGTTCGGAAAAATCTGGCGCCCCTCAGGCACGAGGCCAATTCCCAATTGCGCGATCCGAAACGAGGCAAGGGCGCGAACATCACGTCCACCGAAGCGGATCGTACCCGATCGCGCCGGAGTCAATCCCATGATGGAGCGAATGGTTGTGGTTTTTCCCATGCCGTTGCGGCCCATCAGGGCTACCATCTCGCCGGAACGAATCTGCAGCGACATGCCGAACAGCACCTGGCTCAAGCCGTAGCAGGTCTCGATTCCCTCAATCTCGAGCAAAGGCGCTGCGTCAGCCATGGCGGGTCACCGCACGCTGATCGCCGAGATAGGCGCGCCTGACCTCTTCATTGCCGCGGATCGCCGCCGGCACGTCGGAGGCGATGACGCGTCCATAGACCAGAACTGTGATGCGGTCGGCCAGTGCGAACACCGCGTCCATGTCGTGCTCGACGAGAACGATGGTGACCTCCCGGCGCAGTTCCGAAAGAAGCTTCACCATGCGCGCCGATTCCGTGGCGCCCAGTCCGGCCATCGGTTCGTCGAGCAGCAGCAATTGCGGCCTGGTGGCGAGCGCGACCGCGAGTTCAAGCTCGCGCTGCTCGCCATGGCTCAATTTCGACACGACGACGTCGGCGCGCTGTTCGAGCCCCACCCTGGCCAGCGCCGACTGCGCCGCCTCGCGGAGGCGTTTTTCCTTGCGGGCATTGCCCCAGAAGCGAAACGAGTGACCGTCGCGGGCCTGCGCGGCGAGTGCGACATTGTCCGCTGCCGTAAAGTCGGGCAGCAGCGAGGTGATCTGGAACGAGCGCGCCAGCCCGAGCTGGCTGCGCCGCCACGCCGGCAATTGGGTTATGTCCTGACCGGCAAAACGAATGGTACCGGCGCTCGGGGGCAATTGCCCGGTCAACTGGCTGATCAGCGTGGTCTTGCCGGCGCCGTTCGGCCCGATGATCGCATGCAATTCGCCCTTCACCACATCGAGCGAGAGGTTATCGGTCGCGACGATCCCGCCAAACCGCTTGATGAGATTTTCAACGCGCAGCAATGATTCAGCCACGGGCAAGCCTCCCGACGAGCCCCATGATGCCGCCGCGTCCGAACAGCACGATCAGGAGCAACAACGGGCCCATGATAAGCGCCCAATATTCGGTGATCTGGGACAGGAATTCTTCCAGCACGAGATAGACGATCGCACCCAGCACCGGACCGAACAGCGAGCCCATGCCGCCGAGGATGACCATGACCATCAGATCGCCGGAGCGGGTCCAGTACATCACCGCCGGGCTGATGAAGTCGGTGTTGTTGGCGAGCAGCGCGCCGGCGAGGCCGCACATGGTGCCCGCGATGACGAAGCAAACCAGCCGGTAGCGGTTAACCGGAAAGCCGATCGCCTGCATGCGCTGCTCGTTGGAGCGCAGTCCCTGCACCACCATGCCGAAGCGCGAATTGACGATGCGCCAGACCAGATAGATCCCGCCGAGAAGGCAGCCGAGGCAGAGATAATAGAACTGTACCCGGCCCGACAGGTTGATCAGGCTGCCGAAGTCGCTGCGCTTGTAGATCGTCAGCCCGTCGTCGCCGCCGTAGCGTGCAAGTCCGGAGGCGACGTAATAGGCCATCTGCGCAAACGCCAGCGTGATCATGATGAAATAGACGCCGCGGGTGCGTAGCGAGAGCGCGCCGATCACCAGGGCAAACAGCGCAGAGCACCCAAGCGCCACCGGCCATTGAACGAAACCTGAGCCGATGCCCTCGGCCGCGAGAATACCGACCGCATAGCCGCCGATTCCAAGATAGGCGGCATGGCCGAAGCTCATCATCCCGCCATAGCCCATGATCAGGTTGAGGCTCACCGCGGCCAGCGCGAAGATGACGATCCGGGTGAACAGCGTCAGCGCGAAGACGTTTCCGGTAGTTTGCGAAAAGACCGGCAGCAGCAAAAGCCCGGCGACGATCAGCGCCGCGACCGCGTTGCGGGAATTGAGGCTAGCGGTCATCGACGGCTGGCCGGAAACAGCCCCTCTGGCCTGACTACCAGCACAATTGCCATCAGGAGATAGATGAGCATCGAGGAAAGCGCGGGCGCTGCGGTCGAAGCCGCGGCCGAGCTCAGGATTTGCCGGAGCAGGTCGGGCAGGAACGCGCGGCCGAGCGTGTCGATCATCCCGACCAGGATCGAGGCCACGAACGCGCCGCGGATCGATCCGATGCCGCCGATCACGATGATGACAAAGGCGAGAATGAGGATGTTCTCGCCCATCCCGATCTGAACCGTCAGGATCGGTGCCTGCATCAGCCCGGCGAGACCGGCAAGTGCTGCCCCCAGCCCGAATACCAGCGTGTAGAGCAGCTTGATATTGATGCCCAGCGCCCCGATCATTTCCCGGTTGGACGCGCCGGCACGGATCAGCATGCCGACGCGGGTTCGCATCACGACAACATAAAGCATCAGGGCGACGGCGAGCGCCACCACGATGATCGCGAGCCGGTAGGCGGGATAAAACACGCCTGGCACGATCTGGATCGGCACGGTGAGCCAGGCCGGCAGCGGCAGCGCCAGACCCGCCGGCCCCCAGATCAACCGCACGGCATCGTTGAAAAACAGGATCAGGCCGAAGGTCGCCAGCACGTGATCGAGATGATCGCGGCCATAGAGGTGCCGCAGCGCCACGAATTCCAGGACAATGCCGAGCAGCAGCGTCGCCCCGAGCGCCAGCACCACGCCGACGATAAAATTCCCGGTCCAGGCCACGAAGGTCGCGGCGAAATAGGCCCCCATCATGTACAGCGAGCCATGCGCGAGATTGACGAGATCCATGATCCCGAAAACCAGCGTCAATCCCGCCGCCAGCAGAAACAGCAGCAGGCCGAACTGCAGCCCGTTCAGGAATTGTTCGACGACAAGAAGCATGAATACTCTGGAGATGAAGCCGCCAGACAGACGCCATGAAGCTGCAAGACATGTGCCGAAAGGAACACAGCGGCGGCGCGAGCGCCGCCGCTGTGTTGAACGAGACTCGCAATCACTTCATCGGGCATTTGTCGTGGAAGCGATCCTGGTCGTTCTTGACGATGGTGGCAACGGTCTTGAGCGAGAGTGTGCCGTCGGCGTCCTTCACCACGTCCTGCAGATAGAAATTCTGGATCGGGATGTGGTTGTTGCCGTATTTGAAGGAACCGCGCAGCGACTTGAAATCCGCCTTCTCCATCTCCGCCTTCATCGCGTCCTTCTTGCTGGTATCGCCTTTGACCGCCACCACGGCGCTGTTGATCAACTGCGCGGCATCATAGGACTGGGCGCCGTAATAGGTCGGGCGCAGCCCGGGATACTTCTTGCGGTAATCCGCAACGAACTTCTTGTTCTGCTCGCTCGGCAGATCGTTCACCCATTCCTGGGCGCCGGGAACGCCGATCGCGTTGTCCTTTTGCAGCGGCAGCGACAGTTCGTCGATGGTGAAAACCGTGTAGAGCGGAATCTGCTGCTTGATGCCGGCCTGCGCATATTGATTGAGGAACTGCACGCCGGCAGCTCCCGGATAGAACACGAAGATCGATTCCGCCTTCGAGTTGCGCGCCTTGGTGAGCTCAGCCGAGAAGTCGAGCTGGCTGGGCCATACCGTGTACTCCTCCCCCAGCACCTGGCCCTTGAACGTGCTCTTCACGCCGGCCAGCATGTCCTTGCCGGCGGCATAATTCGGGCCGATCAGGAACACCGACTTGACGCCCCTCTGATTCATGTAAAGGCCCATGGCCGCCGGCGTCTGGTCGTTTTGCCAGGAGGTCGAAAACACGTAAGGCGAGCACAATTCGCCGGCGAGCTGCGAAGGTCCGGCGTTGGCGCTGATCAGGAAAGTCTGCGAATCGACCGCGGTCTTGAGCGAAGCCAACAGCACGTTCGACCAGATATAGCCGGCGATGAAGTCAACCTTGTCGGACTGCACCAGCTTCTCGGTCTTCTGCTTGCCGACATCAGGCTTCTGCTGATCGTCCTCGTAAATCACCTCCACCGGCTTGCCGGCCATCTTGCGGCCGAGATGATCGAGCGCAAGCTCGAAGGAGTTGCGCATGTCGTTGCCGATGACGGCAGTTGGGCCGCTGAACGTGGAGACAAAGCCGATTTTGATCGTATCCGCCGCGATGGCGGGGTTTACCAGCGCGAGAGCCGTCGCGCCCGCAAGCCAGAATGCCGTTCTCATATCCCGTTCCCTCCTCGTTTTTTATCCGCCAGCCGAACGAACCGCCCCGTCCTGGAGCGCTCTGCGCCCCGTTCTCGGGCTCCTCCCCCTGAAGTGACTTGTTTTGTGCGCGAAATCGCAAGGCAGCAGCAAGCACGAACCGTCGCTCCCTCTTAGAACCTTCGGCCGATGCCCCAAACAGGCATGCACCATAGTTCGCAAGGGATGCGGAAGGCAAGAATTATAGTGCCGGATTTCGTCCTGCCGCCGCCGATCAGCGTGGCGGCTCGGCGGGACGCTCGCGAATCCCGCTCTGGAAGCCTTGAAGGCTGTGAGGCCCGGAATCACGCTGGCGCCGTCGGCGGCATCGGTCTCGACAAAATAGATAAAGCTGTCGCGTCATCGAGCCGCAGCGAAAGATAGCGAACGCCCTCGGGCCGGCTGGATTTCAACTCAGCGAATCGGCAACCAGTTCCGCGTTTTTATCGGCCATATCGGATCTGGTTTTGTACCTGATCAAGGTCCGTCTCATCATTTGCCCCTCTGAGATAGCGCCGCACGGAAATCGCCGCGCTCGACCGGGAGACGTTTGAGACCACCGCAAAGATTCGGCCGAGAAGCTGCCACCATCCGCAGAGTGCTTGAAGCGTCGCGGAATCCTGACATCGATCCACCGGCGATGCATTATCGCTATCGACCGATTGGGAATCCGGCCTTGGACCGCAACGTCTAAACGCTTACATCTGGCGGTGGCAGGATTTCTTGAACCTGGAGGCCGCCGTTCATGACGACAGAGCAGATGCGGCCGACAGCGGTTCATCGCGTGGTGATCGTCGGTGCCGGCTTCGGCGGGCTGGAGTGTGCGTATCGGCTCAAAGGCGCGCCGGTCGCGATCACGCTGGTCGATCGCCGTAACCACCATCTGTTCCAGCCGCTGCTCTATCAAGTCGCGACCGCCTCGCTCGCGACATCGGAAATCGCCTGGCCGATCCGCTATCTCTTGCGCGATCGCCGCGAAGTGACGACGCTGTTCGCCAACGTGAACGGCGTCGACGCGCAGAGCAAGCGCGTGCTGCTCGATGACGGCGACGCATTGCCTTACGATACCCTGATTCTCGCCACCGGCGCGCGCCACGCCTATTTCGGCCATGACGAATGGGAGCCGTTCGCGCCCGGACTGAAGACGCTGGAGGATGCGACCACGCTCCGGCGCCGCATCCTGGTCGCCTTCGAACGCGCCGAGCGCGAGAGCGATCCGGCGCGGCGCGAAGCGCTGCTCACCTTCGTCATCATCGGCGCAGGGCCGACCGGCGTCGAACTCGCCGGCACCATCGCCGACCTGGCGAAAGACACGCTGGCGCCGGATTTCCGCAACATCGACACCCGCAAGGCGCGCGTGGTGCTGATCGAGGCGGGGCCGCGCGTGCTCGCCGGCTTTCCCGACGATCTCTCTGCCTACGCGCAAGCCTCGCTCGAAAGCCTCGGCGTCGAGGTAAAGCTCGGGCAGCCCGTCACCGAATGCTCCGCCGACGGCGTGGTCTATGGCGACAACAAGCTCGAGGCCAGAACCATCATCTGGGCCGCCGGCGTGCGCGCCTCGCGGGCCGCGGAATGGCTTGGCGCCCCCGCCGATCGCGCCCATCGCCTGGAGGTTCTGCCTGACCTTACCGTGCCCGGCCATCCCGACATCTTTGCCATCGGCGACACCGTGACGATCGCCGGCCCCGACGGCAAACCGGTCCCGGGCATCGCACCGGCAGCGAAACAGCAAGGGCGCTATGCCGCGGCAACCATAAAGGCGCGGCTGAACGGCGGCACACTGCCGCCATTCCGCTACAAGCATGCCGGCAGCCTGGCGCAGATCGGCAAGCGGCTCGCAGTGATCGACTTCGGACGCATCAAGCTGCGCGGCACCATCGCGTGGTGGATCTGGGGCATCGCCCACATCTACTTCCTGATCGGCCTGCGCAACCGGCTCAGCGTCGCCATCAGCTGGCTGTGGATTCACGCCCGCGACCAACGCGCCGCGCGATTGATTACGCAAGGCAGCAGCAAGGTGGAGCGCTGAGGAAAGTCGCCGATAGGCCTGCTCATAAATTAGGCAAACCGGATAGGCACCGTTTCGCGCGCGGCCCGCAATTTTAACCGTGAAAAGCCTGCAAGTGTTTGATGATACAATTCGATTTCTACCATTGGATATTGCCTTGCCGATGTACACAATGGCATACCGCTTGCTTCGCAGGCTCAAGGATTTCCGCCTCCCCGGAGTGCAGTCAGTAATGGCGAACCCACTGTTCCTGCTCAGGATTCAAACGACGTCCCGGCCGTATCCGCCGACCCAACTCATCTCCGATCGGGCCAGCGCGTGACCGAAACCGTCGCTGCAATTATCGCCGCGCATCGCGCGGGCCAGCTCTCGCCAGCGCAAACCGTCACGCGAAGTTTTCAGCGGATTCGCGATCACAACGATCCGGCCATCTTCATCAGCCTGCGCAATGAGGCGGAAGCGGTGGCGGAAGCGGAAGCCCTTTCCGCGAAGGACGCCGCACAGCTTCCGCTGTACGGCATTCCCGTCGCGGTGAAGGACAATATCGACGTTGCCGGATTACCCACCACGGCCGCCTGCCCGGCTTACGCCTACATGCCGTCGCTCGACGCCACCTCGGTGGCGCGGCTGCGCGCCGCCGGCGCCATCGTGATCGGCAAGACCAACCTCGATCAATTCGCCACCGGCCTTGTCGGCGTGCGCTCGCCCTATGGCATTCCCAACAATCCGATGCGGGGCGACCTGATTCCGGGTGGATCAAGTTCAGGCTCGGCGGTAGCCGTGTCGACCGGACTGGTGCCGCTGGCCCTTGGCACCGATACCGCAGGAAGCGGCCGGGTGCCGGCCATGCTCAACAACATCGTCGGGCTGAAGCCGAGCCTTGGCCTGGTTTCGACCGCCGGCGTCGTGCCGGCATGCCGGACGCTCGATTGCGTCTCGGTGTTCTCGCTCACCGTCGACGATGCGATGACGGGCTTGAGAGCGATGGCCGGCCCCGATGGCGCCGATCCTTTCTCGCGCAACCGGGAACTTTCGGGGATCGGCGCCTTTCCCGCCGATCTGAGGTTAGGGGTGCCGCGCGACGGCCAGTTGATCTTTTTCGGCGACAAGGCTTCGGAAGCAGCCTACGCCGCGGCGCTCGAGCGCTGGACTTCGCTCGGCGCCACGCTGGTCGGATTTGATCTCGAACCGCTCTACGAAACCGCGCGGCTGCTTTACGAAGGGCCGTGGGTCGCGGAGCGCTATCTTGTCATCCGCAATCTGCTGGCGTCCTCGCCGGACGCGATCCATCCGGTCACCCGTGAAATCACCATCGCGGGCGCACGGCTTTCCGCCGCTGACACCTTCGCCGCGCTGTACCGGCTGCAGGCATTGCGCCGCATCGCCGAACGCGCCTTTGCCAATATCGATGCACTGGTGCTGCCGACGGCGCCGACCGTGTATTCGACGGCGCAGGTGCTGGCCAATCCGATCGAGCTCAACTCCAGGCTCGGGACCTACACCAATTTCGTCAACCTGCTCGACCTCTGCGGCCTTGCATTGCCGGCGGCGATCAGGCCAGACGATATTCCGTTCGGCGTTACATTGCTGGCGCCGGCCGGCCAGGACGCGCGGCTCGCCAGCATCGGCCGGGTCTTTCAGGCCGACACGAAACTGACTCTCGGCGCCAGATGCGTGCCACAGCCGCCGCTTGCGGATCTCTCGGCGAGCCTGAGCGGCGACGAGATCGCGATCGCCGTGGTCGGCGCGCATCTTTCGGGGATGGCGCTCAACGGCGAATTGAAGACGCTGGGCGCACGATTGATCGAGGCAGCCGTCACCGCGCCGGACTACAGGCTCTATGCGCTTGAAACCACGCCGCCGAAGCCCGGCATGCTGCGGGTGGAAGCGGGAACCGGCGCATCGATCGAGCTGGAGATCTGGGCGCTGCCGGCCGCCGCTTTCGGAAAATTCGTCGCCGCGGTGCCGCCGCCGCTGTCGATCGGCACCGTGCGCCTCGCCGACGGCCGCAGCGTCAAGGGCTTTATCGTCGAAGCCGCCGATGTCGAGGGCGCGCGCGAGATTTCCGCCTTCGGCGGCTGGCGCGCCTTTGTGGCAGGAGCCGCAGCGGGGTGAGCGATCCCTCGCCCCGCGCTTGCAGGGAGAGGTTGGAAGGAACCGATCACACCGACACCGCGTAGAGTTCGTATTCGTCGCGCACCAGCTCGATATGCGCGCGCATCGCTGTGGCAGCGCCGACGCGGTCACCGCGCAGGATCGCCACCACCACGCGGTCGTGCTCGGCGTGCGATTTCGCCAGCCGCCCGAGATTGCGGAACTGGGCGCGGCGGAACGGCTGCACCCGGACCCGCGTCGATAGCGTCATCTCTGCGATATAATCGTTCTGGGACCCGGCATAGATCGTGTTGTGAAAGCGTTCATTGACCTCGTGAAACCGGTCGGGATTGCCGGCATGGCTCAACACGCGCAATTCCTCATGAACCGCTTCCAGCCCATGCCGTTCCGCAGGCGTCATTCGTTCCGCGGCAAGGCCGGCGCACAGCGCTTCAAGCTCCGCCATGGCCTCGAACATCCCGGTCAACCGCTCGATCGAGGGCTGCGCCACCAACGCGCCGCGATGCGCCCGCGCCTCCACCAGGCCCGAGGCCACGAGTTGGCGCAGCGCCTCCCGCACCGGCGTGCGCGATACGCTGAAGCGTCGCGCAATGTCGGTTTCGTCAAGGGCCGCTCCCGGCGGCAGCACGCCGCGCACGATCTCGTCCGCCAGTTGCAGACGCAGTTCCTCGGCGCGCGTGACCTTGTCCGGATAGGGTGCGGCGCGGTCGACGCGGCGAACCGCCCTCTTTGCCTCTTGGGCAGGGGTTAGAGGAACGCCGGTCGGAAGATCGTCAAGACTCATGTTTTTTGATCCGTCTCTTTAATCCCCGGGTTCGTCGATAATGCTGACGTGTGCGGCGACGATTTTCCAACCCTGCGGAAATCGCACCCATGTCTGCATCTGCCGCCCCACTTTGCCGGGTGCGGAGTCGCGATAAAACAGCGTCGAGGCCACGGCGGCGTCGAGGCCATAGGTCGTGATCACGGTCCCTGCGGTCCGGCGCATCAGGCCTGCCGGCGAGCGCGCCGCGCGAAACGCCATGATGGCGTCATGGCCGTAGAGATTTTCACCGATGCCGTAGCGCAGCGTGCGGGGATCAGCGCGGAACAGATCGTCGAGAACGGCGACGTCGTTCGTCACCAGCGCCTTCTCATAGCGCGCGAATTGCTCGGTCACCTCGGCGAGCACCTCGGGAAGATCGACCTGCATGGCTAAAATCCCCTCGGTCGTGGCGCGGCAACCACGCCGGCCCGCTCCAACGTCATGGCCACGCGTAGCGCGATATCTTCGCGCCAGGGCGCCGCGATGATCTGCACGCCAATCGGCATCGGCTCAAGCGGAACCGGCACAGCGACCACCGGAAGTCCGATGAAGGAAATCGGCTGGGTGTGAATGCCGATATTGGCGCGCACCGGCAATTCGACGCCGTCGAGCACGAAGGTCGTCTGTCCGATTTTCGGCGCAACGCACGGCGTCGCCGGCGCAATGATGACATCGACCGACTCGAACAGTTCCAGCACCCGGGTGCGGTACCAGCGGCGGAATTTCTGCGCGCGATCGACCAGCGGCGCGGGAATCATGGCTCCCGCCAGCAGACGGTCGCGCACCGCCGGATCGAAATCGTTCGGCCGCTTGCGCAGGCGATCGAGGTGCAATGAGGCGCCTTCGCAGGTGGTGATGACATAGGCCGCGGCGCGGGCGCGCGCGGCTTCGGGAATTTCGACCGTACGCGTCACGTCGAGCGCCCTGGCGATACGTGCAACCGCCTCGATGGCTTCCGGGAAGACGTTCTTCTGGAAATAGCCGCCGGCGATGGCAATCCGGACATTGCCGGCATCCTGCGCCAGCAAGGGTGCTACCGGCTCGGCTGGCCGCGTGGTGCAGGCGGCGTCATCTGGGTCAGGCCCCTGCATCGCATCATAGGCCAACGCCAGATCGCCGACGCTGCGCGCGAACGGGCCGAGATGATCGAAGCTCGAGACGAACGGAAACGACCGCGCCCGGGACAGACGTCCATATGTCGGCTTCAGTCCGAAAGTTCCGCAAAATGACGACGGCACCCGGATCGAGCCGTTGGTATCCGACCCCAGCGCCAGCGGCACCAGGCCGCCGCCGAC
>VFSW01013944.1_pt1 | contig 11145 bp, 11 predicted proteins | sample 5358111 | NCBI WGS metagenome assembly VFSW01 (sample SAMN11554181, study PRJNA540505) | mine drainage metagenome | isolation source: sediment from site ElyBrook_90M | place: USA: Ely Copper Mine, Vershire, VT | collected 2017
TAGCTCCTACAATCAACGTCAAAGATCTCGACGGTGTGTTGAGCGCGGTGGGTGATGATCTCATCGAGAATCGTCGGCAGAGGGTGGATCACGGGGGTGAAGATCTCGGGCGGGCAGAGGATGTCGTGGTGTAGCGCGTCAGCAAGTGACTACAGCGATCGGAAACCCGAATCGCACGGGGCCAAGTCTCAAAGCTACGTTCTCGCAGCGCGCGACTCAGCATAGCGGGATCCCTCCGTGGGTGACAACAGACCACCGACTCCTGTTGACGGCCGTGTGAATGCCTGTCGGACCGTGATGGCGGCCATGGCGGGGGGCCTCGACCACGGGGCGAGGCGGCTGGCCAAGTGTCGCAGCGAACTTCACCGCCTCACGCGTGGCCGCAGAGCCCCTGCCAACCGCACCCTTTTTCGATCGTGCTGAAGGCGAACTTCACCGGCGCCCCGGTGACCCGATGTCGCCATGTTTGCGCCGCCCGCGACTGGATCGCCCGACGCAGTTCACCATGGCCGCGTGCTGGTACGGCCAACAGTTGTCCGATGATCGCGAAGCGCAGCCGCACCCACCGATCAGGGATCCGTACAGATTCGTCGTCATCCATCCCCAATGCTCCCTTCCTGGGTGTCTGGGATAGACCGTATGCGCTCATGACCAGGGGGGTCTCTGGGCGTCCTCTGCGGGTTTCAGATGCCCACGAAAAAGCCTGCTCCAAGGCCCGGTGAGGTTGTCGTCAGGGGCAGCATCCAGGCCAGGACCAACTGCACCCGTTTGGCCTCCAGGAAGGGGTCCAACCGAGTCCACCAGGACGAAGGCAGCGTGTCGGCATTCGGAGGTGGAACGAGGCGCCCGTGTGCGGGGTGGTCTGGGTCATGCGCTCCATATAGGAGATCTCGCTCACAGCAACCGTCGGAGATCAAGACGATTTGGATGCGCTTGCCCTGCGTGGGCGCGACCCATGGGTTGACACCCCCGCCATCCACAGAGTACCCGTTTCTCCTTGTGAACCTTCGTACGGCTGTGGTTGTTGCGTTGCTTTTCACCACGCCGGGGCTGTCTTCGTGCTCGCTGAGGCGCTTGACCGCGGACTCTACCGCGGACTTGCTGCACGCTGGCGCGCCACAGTTCAATACCCTCGAAGATTTGCAGTTTGCGGAAGAAGGCTCGCCCGCCAACTTGGTCACGATGGAGTCCGTCTGGCGGGTCGCACCCGACAACGAAGACGTCCTCATCGAGCTTGTCCAAGGGTACGTGGGCTACGGCTATGCCTTCATGGAAGACCACATGGAACGCGCCCAAGCCATCGACGACCCGACGGCCGAAGAGTATTACCGCGCCCGCGCCCGCGCGGCCTACCACCGGGCTCTGCGCTTTGGTTTCGCCCTGATGGACACCCGGCAGTCCACCCCGCACGGCCCGCACGCCCGCGCCCGTGAATCTCTTGCCGTGTGGCATGCGTACCTCGCAAGGTTTACCCACCGAGACGACGTCCCGGCCCTGTACTGGACAGGGATGGCCTGGGTGTCGAGCATTCAGCTCTCCCTCGATGATCCACGGGCACTGTTGGATCTACCTTTTGCCGTCGCGGTGATGGAGCGCGCACAGGCGCTGGATCCCGAGTTTTACTACGGTGGGATCCATGCGTTCTGGGGAGCGTACTGGTCGTCAACGTCGCCGTCGTTTGGCGGACAGCCCCAGCGGGCGAGAGAAGAATTTGAAGCAGCGGTGAGAGATTCCCACCGGGAGTACCTCACTTGGCAGGTGCTCTACGCCCGCACCTACGCCGTGCAGACGCAAAACCGCGAACTCTTTGAGAGTCTGCTCCGCGAAGTGCTCTCTTCGGGAGACGTGATGCCGTCTGAACGGCTTAGCAATCAGGTCGCACGACGCCGGGCGGCGCGCTACCTTGCCCAGGCCGACGAGTTGTTTTCTACTGAGGCTCCCCTGTCCGCAGTGACACCGCAGAGTGCAGAGCCAACACCCGGACGCGCACCCGCAGAAAGCGCTCCGACGTCGGGAGAGGGGCGATGAAGTTCGGTTGGCAGAGCCTCTGGGTGGTGTTCGGTCTCGGGGGACTAATTCCCGCGGGGCTGGTCGCGCAGACGCCACCGCCACAGGTTCCCGTCACTCCGCGCACGCTCTCGATCGCAACGCTCGCGCCCGTGGGATCAACCTGGATGCGCGCGTTTGAAGCGTGGAACCGTGAAATCCGACGGCGGACCCATGGGGAACTCTCGCTGCGTTTGTACCCCAACGGAGTGCAGGGAGACGAAGACGAAGTCGTTGAAAAGATTCGGCGGGGGAGGCTGGACGGCGGGGCGATGACCGCTGTGGGCCTCGCGATGATCCACCGACCGACGTTGGCTTTTCAGCTCCCGGGGATGTTCAACTCGTACGAAGAACTCGACCGCGCCCGGAATGCCCTCCGTCCCGAACTCGACGCGGCCTACCACGAAGCAGGGTTTGAACTCCTCGGGTGGGGAGACGCCGGGACCGACAGGATGTTCTCGAACCGGGCGATTCACACCCCGCGGGACATGACGACCACGCGGACTTTTCTATGGCGGGATGATCTCATCGGGCCGGTGTTTCTCGACGTCCTGGGCGCACACTCCGTGTTGCGTCAGGTGGGGGAGGTGCTCACGGACCTAAGCGTCCACCAGATCGACACCCTCTCGGCGAGTCCGATTGCTGTGGTTTCGTTTCAATGGGCCACGTACGTCACCCACATGACCGACATCTCGATGGGATCCGAAATCGGCGCCATCGTCATCGGCCGCCATCAGTTTGAACAACTCCCCGAAGAACACCGTACGATTCTCCGTGAGTTAGCCGCGGAATACTCTTCGCTCCTCGTGCGCAACGTCCGCCACGACGATGACAGTTCGATCCCCTCGATGGTGGCCCGCGGGCTCCAGGTGGTGACCCCCAGTCCTGCCGAAGCCGCCCAGTGGCAGACCGCCTTCGCCCGCACCCGCCAACGCTTGACATCAACCGACGCCCCGGGTCATCGTCCGCTGTGCGAACCCGCATTTGTCGACCGCATCCTCCGTGCCGCCGCGGCGCCAAGTTCCAGCCCCGGGGAGTGAGCACGTGAACTTTGTACGGCGAAACAAACGGCAGGACAGGAAGCATCTCGGTCTTGACGTTGGCCAAGGGCGAGGCTAGGGTCTTCCGCCCGTCGGGGCTCAGGAGGATCTCTCGTGGCGAATCACCCATCGGCTGAAAAGCGGAATCGACAGCGAATCAAGCGCACGGATCGTAACCGATCCATCAAGACCGCAGTGCGCACGATCGTCAAGCAGGTCCGCGCGGCCATCGGTAGCGGAGACACCGTCAAGGCCGCTGCCGTCCTTCGCGCGGCAACATCCGCGCTCGACGGCGCTGTGACCAAAGGCGTCCTCCACCGTCGCACGGCTTCGCGCAAGATTTCTCGCCTCGCCACCGCCGTCCGCAAGATCGTCACCCCCGCGGTCTGAGGTCGCGACGACCCGCCGTCTTCCTGCGTCCGTCGTCTCCCTCGCCGTCGCGGCTGTTACAGCCTGCGCCCACCCACCTGTCCCGTTGCGGTCGGAAGGTGCATGCGCATCCTCCACACTTGTCTCTGCGTCGGTCACGCCCACAGCAGTGTACTCTCACTTCGCGGTGGCATCTGACCACCCGCAAGCATCGGCGGCCGGTGCGGAGATTCTCGCACGCGGAGGAAATGCCGCGGACGCGGCTGCGGCGACGATGCTCGCCCTGGGGGTCGCAGGGTCGGCGTCGAGCGGACTCGGCGGCGGGGGCTTTGCCCTGTACTACAGTGCGCGGGATCACCGTGTGAGCTTTTTGGACTTTAGGGAACGGGCACCCGCGGCAGCGACGGCAGACATGCTCACGCACACGGCGGCGACGGCCGCAGAGACGCCCGGCGAGAGCCTTGCCGCTGTGACTGTGAACCCGCACGACGGTGGCGCTGCAACCGCGTGGGGTCGAGCCAATTCCACGCGCCCTGCGGGTGCCTCCGTCGGCGTCCCGGGCGAGCCCCGGGGAATCGAAGTGCTTTTGCAACGCTTTGGGGTGCTGCCGCGGTCGGTGGTGGTCGAGCCCGCGCTACGCCTTGCCGAGCGTGGGTTTGTACCCAGCGTGTACATGGCCGGACTCTCGCAACACTTTGCAGACACGCTTCGGCGCGACAGTCTCGGCGTCACCTGGCTTTCTCCCGGCGCGGATGGATTCCTCGCAGGGGGCGTGCTCACGAATCCTGCGCTCGCGCGCACCCTGAGGACTTTTGCGGCCCACGGCGCCGAGGACTTTTACACGGGCAAGATCGCGAGGGACATCGTGGCCACCGACGCGCGCATCGGGGGAGGGCTCACGTTGAATGACCTCCGCGACTACACCGTGACCGACCGCGCCGCCCTTGCGGGAGAGCACTACGGGTATCGTTGGGTCACCGCGCCGCCCGAGAGCGCGGGGGGATACACGCTGCTTGCGAGTCTCGGATTGTTGTCATCGTGGCTGCCCGACGACAGCGCACGTAGAGCGTCCGACATTGACCTATTGCATGCCATGGTCGAGAGCTGGCAAGGGCCGCTGGTCGACCGCGCGCGGTACTTCACCGACCCGGATTTTACCTATGTGCCTGTGGAAGCCCTGCTGGATGTGTCGCGGATCAACACACGCGCGGCGTGGTTTGACCGGGCGCACGCTCGAGGGACGATGCGATGGGACCTCCCGCTCAGGGGCACCCAGGCGGGCTCGGCCGAGGGCGCATCCCGGGAGTCCGGGACGTCGCACCTGTGCGTGGTAGATGCTGAAGGTAACGTTGCTTCTGTGACTACGACAGTGAACATCCCGTGGGGGGCAGGGACGAGCGTGGATGGCTTTTGGCTCAACGACCAGATGGACGACTTTACGACGCAGGGTCAGCAACCTGGGAATCGGAACGCGGGGGAATTGCCCCCGGGCGAAGCGAACCTCCCGGGACCTTGGCATCGCCCGGTGTCATCAATGACACCGACGATTGTGTTTGAAGGAGATCAACCCGTGCTGTGTGTGGGTGGCAGTGGTGGGGCGTACATCATCACCGCCGTGGTCCAGGCGGCGTACCGGGCCCTCGTGCTAAACCAAGACGTGGGGGAAGCGATCGCGCACCCACGGATTCACCACCCGCCGACGCCGGACATGGTGATGGTTGAAGACCGTGTTCCGAGAGAGGTGATCGCGGGACTCGTGGCGAGGGGGCACGTCGTGGGACCGATGCAATACGGCGCGATGGTACAGATGATACGCATCCGTCGGACCCCCACGGGAGTGATTCTTGAGGCCGGGAGCGATCCGCGCAAGGGCGGGCGGCCCGCGGGGAACTGAACGGTCAGATACCGTGACTACGCCTCGGGGGTGATAGGGACGGTAACAGTAAAGATCGCGCCGGAGACGGCCGCCAACCGTACGGTGACGTCGCCCCCGTGCGCGCGGGCGATGTGTTTGACGAGGGCGAGGCCGATGCCCGATCCCCGGGCGTTGCTGGTACGCGCGGCGGTCCCACGGTAAAACCGCTCAAAGACACGTTTGATGTCAACGGGGGGAATGCCGGGGCCTTGGTCTTCGACTTCGAGCGTGAGCATTCGGGCACTCGCACGCACGCGGATGCGAATTTCGTCGGAGTCAGGTGCGTACTTCAATGCGTTGTCAAGGAGGTTGAAGAGCAGAAGTTGTATCGCGCGCTCGTCGATGCGGGTGTACGGCAGCGCAGGGGTGATGTCGGGGACCAGCGCAGGGCGATCGCGGTCGACGCGGTAGCGAAACAGTTCGACGCCGCGGGCGACCACTTCGCCGAGATCCGCCGGGGCAAATTCGTAAGAGGCTCGGCCGCGTTCGACACGGGCAAAGTCGAGCACGTTTTCAATCAAGGCGGTGAGGCGCTCGGACTCGCGGACAATGATGTCGAGATATTGCCGTCGCTTATCGGGCGTCGGAACGCGCTCGCTGGCAAGCATTTCGCCGAACATCCGGATGAGAGAAAGCGGGGTCTTGAGTTCGTGGGAGACCGTAGCGATGAAGTCACTCTTGAGTCCGTTAAGTTTTTCTTCTTTGCGGACGGCGTAGACCAGAATGATCACGCCCACAAGAATCACCAGGAGAGAGACACCGACGTAGACGGCTTCGTCACGCTTTTGATGGCGCGCACGGTCTTCGAGCTCGGGGGCGTAGCGCGGGGCGATGGACAGCCGCCACTTGTAAAGTGTGGTGGGAAACCGCAGGGTGACCAGAAAGTCTCCCGCGCCCGCGAGGGCCTTGCCGTACACCAGTCGGTTGTTTTCATCCGTGACATTGAAGCGACGCCGGGCCCCAGGCGTGTCAAACAACGACGGAAAAACCTCCCTGCGGATGTCATCCAGGTCGGTCTCAAAGACCACGTAGTACGGGCGTTCGGCGCTCTCCAAAGCAAAGTACGAGACCATGACCGAGGTCCCGTTGGCCATACCGTGCCAGTGCCGGTGCGCGTCGGGGAGCACGGTGTCGAGATGCAATTCGCCCAGCACTCGTGTCTCAAAGAGATCACGAAACCTCCGGGCGTCGGCGTCGGGCGCCCGAGAGACGTACCGCAGCACCCTTTGATCAGGATCGAGGATGAGCACTGAACGCACCGTGGGCGAGATCCGTTCGGCGAGGGTGGGCCAACGGGTAACAAGGTCGTCGAGATCGTCGGGATCCACGAGGCGGATCACAGCGTTGTCACTAGAGATGATGAGTTGTTCGACGCGGTCGATTTTTTCGCGGACGAGCACCGCGGTAGAGTCCATCACCGAGCGTTCGTTGAGGCGTTCACCGGCGATCATCCGGGTGTAGACAATCCAGGTGAGCACCCCGGCCGCGGCAAGGATCGTTGCCACGAGGGCCCACCGTACGGCTTGCGAACGCGACCTCACGCCAGCCGTGAGTCTACCCTTTCGGCCACCCGTGGCACCCAGGAACAAAGGACCCTCCGAACAATAACCTAGTCATTCGCATCCCGCCCGCCGGGCGACCCGCGGCTTTCGTCCTCCGTGCGTCGGTCGCCGTACCTCGGGTACGGCTCGGTCCGCACGTCCGGGCGCGCTCGCGGGATCGACCTGGCGGATCGGGCGCGAATGACCAGGTTATTGTTCGGAGGGTCCAAAGTCCATTGGGGACGCAACCGAAGGGCGCGTCCGCCCGATCACTCGTCCATGCACTCCCCCGCACGCTTTATCCTCGGCCTCGCCCGAGATCTCTTTGACCTTGTCGCGCCCTACAGATGCGCGGGCTGCGACGTACCGTCTCCAACCGCACCGCCCTTGTGTCCCCGCTGCCGTGACGCCCTGGAGGGACCGGAAGATCCGCCCGCAGATGTACGCGTTCCGTACGCATGGGTGGGGCCTTTGGGGCTGGCCATCGCGCGCGCAAAGTATGGCTCGTACCCCGCCCTGGCGGCTTCTCTCGGCAGTCTCTTGGTTCCCGCCGTAGGGGATCTCCGTGGAGAGATTCACCGTGTCGTGCCCGTGCCGTTGCATCCCGCCCGGCTAACCACACGAGGCTACAACCAGTCAATGGAACTTTCGCGCGCCGTTGCCCGTTCGCTCATGGTTCCGCTGTCACCGATGTCACTGCACCGCGTGCGAGACACCCCCAGCCAGCGGACGCTCGGCCGGGCAGACCGCGAAGCCAACGTGCGCGATGCCTTTGCCGTGGCTCAAGGACAGACTCTTCGTGGCCTCCGAGTGCTGCTCATCGACGACGTGGTGACCACTGGCGCAACCCTGTACGCCGCACGCGCTCCGCTGCTAGCATCTGGAGCCACCGTCGTGTGTCTCGCGCTTGCCCATGCGCCCAGGATGTCTGCGAGCGTCGGGTGATTGTCATGCGGGCATCGGTCTGTCAATGTCTCCCACGGGGTGCGTTCGGGATACAACCGGTGTACGACACGCGGACAGGAGCAACATCCCCCATGGGCTTTGGCAACAATCCCTTTGTCTCAAAGGCACAGTCGGCAGAACAGCGCGCCCAGGACGCCGCGGACGGCGGTGCGCGTGAACGGGCCTGGCGCGATGCCGGTCGCCTCTGGGAACGCGCCGCGGAACGCGAGAACGACCCCAAGCGGCGAGCGTCGTACGAGGCAAAAGCCCAGCGCGCCCGCGACGCCGCAGACGGACCTTCGCCATCGCCCGAGATCCCCTCCACGGAGACTCTGGCATCCCTGGGCGTGAGCTTCGGTGGACAAAAGCCCAACTGACCTGGTTGCGCGTAGGGTGCTGCACGCATGAAGATCTCGGACATCGATTGGCCGCGGTGGGCCCCGACCGACGTCGCCACGCTTCTGTTCATCCTCCGCAAAGGCAGAGTGCTGCTGATCCGCAAGAAGCGTGGGCTGGGCGCGGGCAAGATCAACGCCCCAGGAGGTAGGCTCGAGGCAGGAGAAACCCTCGCCGCGTGCGCCGTGCGCGAAGTGACCGAGGAAACAGGCATCACGCCCGTCGCGCCACGAGCGCGGGGGGGGCTGCGCTTTCAGTTTGTCGACGGGTACGCGCTGGAGTGCCACGTGTTTTCCGCGGATGGGTACACCGGCGAACTCCGTGAGACCGACGAAGCGTTGCCGTTGTGGTTTCCGCTTGAAGAGATTCCGTACGGGGAGATGTGGACGGACGATGGGCTGTGGCTGCCGAAGATGCTCTCGGGGTACGGCTTTCGGGGTCTCTTCGTGTTTGACAACGACACCCTGCTCGACCATGCGCTGGATCTCGATGACCCCGCGGACGCCCTCTTCGCCCGTCTACGTGAACTTGGGATAAGCACCGTCACCGACGTTCACCCGCCAGTATTCACCGTGGCCTACTCCAAAAAGCTCGCGCTCGCACGGCAAGGCACGGCGATCAAAAACCTTTTTCTGCGAAACAAACAGGGAGTGCAGTGGTTGGTCACCGTGCGCGAAGACCGCGACGTCGACATCAAAGCCTTTGGCAAACGCACGGGGGCTGGACACTTGTCCTTTGGGTCGCCCGAGCGTCTTCGCAAGAGCCTCGGCGTCGAGCCCGGCTCGGTCACACCCTTTGCCGCGATGAACGACCGGGAGGGTCTCGTCCGGGTGATTCTCGATGCCGCGATTCTCACGGATGATCCGGTCCTGGCGCATCCGCTTGCCAACGATCGCACGACGGCGATCTCCGCCCAGGATCTCGTGCGTTTTCTCACCGCGACGGGACATCCACCCTTGGTGCTGGACTTCGACGCTCTGACGCCGTGAGGTCACTCTTCTGCGCGGATCCCGTGCGTGTGCCTCCCCCCGTGACGTCCAAGCGCTCTGCCGGGATCGCCAGCTTTGTGCTTCAACCCGCCGTGTGGGCGGCCTTGCCCAATGCTCTCGTCGGGCTCGGTCTCGCCTTTCTCCTCACCGATCGCCAACTCGCGATGCTCGTCCATGACGACGCATTTTACTACCTCACCATCGCCCGTCACATCGCGCGCGGAGACGGCGTGACCTTTGACGGCCTTCAACCCACGGATGGCTTTCAACCGTTGTGGATGGCGATTCTCGCAGTGCTCGCCTGGTGTGTCCCCTGGCACGGTGCTCGGGCCATCCGCACGGTCTTGTGTGTCCACGGCGCGCTCACCGTATGCACCGCGGTGATCGCCGACCGTCTCCTTCGATCCGTGGGGGTGGGCTCTTCGGGGCGTGTCATCGCCGAGGCCATCCTCGTGCCCTTGCTCGCAGCGATGGACATCGGCATGGAGTCCGCATTGTGGACCTGTTGCACCGTGGCGATGCTCGACGCTATCGTCCAACGCAGGGCGCCATGGTGGCAGGCGACCACCGTGGTGCTCGTCGGACTCGCGCGTAGCGACGCCGCACCGCTCCCGATCACCCTTGCCATGGCGTTCGCGTGGCGTGCCGCCGTCGCGAAACGGTCGCTGCAGGGAATCCCCTGGTGGGCACTCGTAGCCGTAGCGAGCCCGCTCGCGGCCACCCTCGGCCGGTACCTATGCGCCGGCCACGTCGTGAGCATCGCCGCGAGTCTCAAGACCCAGCTTGGTGGCATCCTGCGCTTCAACTGGCTTGCCCACGCAGCGTGGGGAATCCGCATCCGACTGCTCGCCGGTGTATCCGTCTCCGTGGCCGCCGCACCGACGCTCGTCGTCGGCTCGCGTAACGACAGCGCCCTTGGCCGACTCGACACGGGACTTCTCGGCGCTGGAGTGTTTGTCCTGGCGCAGGCCGTGGGGCTCCTGCTTCTGTCCGTCGGTGGCGTGGGGTCGTGGTACTTCGGCGCGCCGTTGACCCTAGCACTGTTGATGGCGGTACGAGTTGTAGGCAGTCGGTGCAACGGTCGCGTCGGAGCCGTCGTGTGCATCGCAGCGGCTTGTTCCTTCGCCGCGCTGCTATCCCGTCGGCTCATTCTCCGTCCCGATCGGCAAGCGCAGATCGCGGTGGCAGCATGGTTGCGGCACAACACGGCACCCGACGCGGTCATCTTGCAGAATGACGGCGGCGGCGCAGTGGGGTGGTACGCCCAGCGACATGTCATCGACGGCGATGGCCTTGTCGGAAGCTGGGGCTATCAACACGCACTCGACACCGGCAGTGTCCCGGCGTGGATTGCTGCCGCAGGTGTCACATGGGTGGTGACCGACAGCCTCCCGACAGCGACGGGAATCCATTTATTCCTCCGAAGATGGCACGGTCCCGACGTCGTCCTCGGTGCCGTGGATCCCGCGCGGGCGTCTTACTGTGCCGGGCGTTACTGCATCGTGCGGGCATCGGTGTTTGGACTGGGTACACCCCCACACGTTTAGCGGTCCGGGGTGGGGTCCAACTGCGAGCCAGCCTCTGACATCCTGAGTGCGCCAGGCTACGCCTGGGAGAGGAGAATGCGATGTACCTGCTGTACCAAACCGCGTTGTCGACGCGACGGGATTCAGTCTCCGCAGTAGGGGCGATGGAACGTCATCGCAGACCGCGCCCGAAGGCCGCCGCGAGTGCCGCGAAAAATGTCAGGTCGGCTGAGCAAACGGCGCAGTCCTACGCAGATGCTCGCCCGGATGTCACCATCGTCCCCGCTATCAATCCCACGGGCACATCGGGAAACGACAACGGAAAGTAGCTGACTTCGTGACACAAGTTAGCCTGGAGCTTGTTTCCCGCGGGTTTGC
>VFSW01013945.1_pt1 | contig 11144 bp, 11 predicted proteins | sample 5358111 | NCBI WGS metagenome assembly VFSW01 (sample SAMN11554181, study PRJNA540505) | mine drainage metagenome | isolation source: sediment from site ElyBrook_90M | place: USA: Ely Copper Mine, Vershire, VT | collected 2017
AATCGCTGAAAGCATCTAAGCGAGAAGCTCGCCTCGAGATAAGGTTTCCCAACCCTCCTGCGGGGGGGTAAGAAGGCCAGTCGAAGACTACGACTTTGATAGGCGGGAGGTGGAAGCGCAGTAATGCGTGTAGCTAACCCGTACTAATCGGCCGTTCGGCTTGACCATAAAACTTTCCCAACGCGTGACCCTCTTTACCGGGGGGCCATCCGTGTGGGAAGGCAAGTAGTCCTTTCCACATCGCGCTACTACGGCACGATTTGTGGTTTACACCTCTTCCTTCAGTTGCTCATCGAAACTCGATCGCTCGAGTTTCGATTTCCAGTTTCCTGGTGGTCTTACCGCGAGGGCCACACCCGTTCCCATCCCGAACACGGAAGTTAAGCCTCGCCGGGCCGATGATACTGCGCTGGAAACGACGCGGGAACGTAGGTCGCCGCCAGGAGTAATTTACAAAAGGCCGTCCCGATTCGCTCGGGGCGGCCTTTTTGTTTTGCGCTGGTTTCCGTAACGCCGGCGTCTGGCCGGATCTCTTTCTGCGATTCACTCAGTTCAGCCTCTTTTACGAGGAGGAACTCGTCGCACTCCCAATCGGGCCGGCTGAACAAAGGTGACACCTCCCTGATCCTCCCCTGCGCCGCTTGACACCGCCTCGGGGTCCCATATAATCGGCGCGAGTCCTGCGGTCACCATATCCCGCACGGCAATTCATTCATGAAAGGGGCCTCAAAAATGGCCAAGAATCGCAGCGATAAGAAGGAACGCGCACTTTCTTCCAAGCAACGTGACCGCAGGTCGATGATGATCGGAGCGGGCAAAGCTGCGGCCGTGGGCGCGGTGGCGGCGGCATTCGGGTCCGGGCTGGCGCGGCAGGCCGGCGCGGCGGACGCCAAACCAGTACGTTGCATGACGATTCTCTACAAGAACGGTCCCGACGTGAAGTTTGATTTCGAGTACTACAAGATCCACCACATTACCGACATCATGCGGATGTATGGCAAGGCCATTCATAAATTCGAATTGCGGAAGGGCATTGCGGCAGCCGACGGCTCCGCGCCTCCTTACGTGGCGACGCTCACCATCTGGATTGCTGACGAGGCCGCTTTTGACGTGGCTGGCGCCAAGTACGGAAGTACGCTCGCCGCCGAAGTCCCTAAATTCACCAACACCACGCTCATCGCCCAGCGCGACGAGGTCTACGCCGTCGCGACCTCGTAAGCGCCGCGGCGCCAGCGGCAAGTAAGCGGTTCGTTCGCGCTGTGTGTGTCCCGATGAGGCTCATGGGGCGTCCAGCGGAAGCTTGTCTTCCGAGCAACGCAGTCGTCGTGGTTGAACTGGCGAGCTGCACCAGCCAGCCAATGCCTTGACGCGCAGACCGCCTCGCGGGGAGAATCACGGCGGACTTTTCGGGGGGTGTTTCATGCATGTAGGAATTTCCGTTGTGGCGCTTTCGCTTTTGCTGTTTCCCGGCGTGCTGTGCGCGCAGGGCGGCAGCGTGGCCGATGAGAAAGCGATTCGCGACATCGAAACGCAGTGGGAAGCGGCATGGAACCGCCACGACGTTCCGGCATTGGTTCGCAACGTGGCGCCGGACGCCGACATCGTGAACCTTTCCGGCTCGTGGATGAAGGGGCGCGACCGCTTCGAGGCCAGCTTGGCCGAGTTGCACGCGGACAAGGTCAAGCAGAGCGTCTGGAAGAACGACGAGGTCGACGTCAAATTCCTCACGCCGGAAATCGCCATCCTCCATGCCTACTGGAACACGCACGGCGAGCGCAATCCCGACGGCACTCCGCTGCCGCCGCGCCGGGGCCTGTACACGCGCGTCGTCATGAAACGCGGTGGCCAATGGTTGATCGTCGCCTCGCACGCGACCGAAGTGCTGCCGCCATCTACTGCCCCGGTCGCACCTGGAGGAACCAAACCAAACTAGTGTCCTGTCCCGCAAATAAGTGGCCATCGTTCGCAACTCGTAACCCGCTGTAGGGGCGCTGCTTGCTGCGCCTTGCCCGGCCGCATGATTTGGGAGCTGTTTCCGGCACACCACACTAGCTCCTGGCGGTGGCGTCGGTGCCGTCCCTGGGCGAGTTGCGGCTGGCCGCCGCGGTGTTCTTGTCGTTTGCTCCCGTGTTCTTTACGCCACTTACCCCCTTGCGGCTCGCCGCGCATCGTGCCACCTTGGTAGCGAAAGGGATGCGGAAGCTGCTCGACAATCTGCGTTTTCATCAACCATGACCAAACGACCCAAACCCATCGTCTTGACCATCCTCGACGGCTGGGGCTACCGCCCGGAAACCAAGGGCAATGCCATCGCCCTGGCCCGCAAGCCGAATTACGACCGCCTGCTGAAGGATTTTCCCAATACGCTGATCCATACCTCGGGCCCCTCCGTGGGATTGCCCGAGGGTCAAATGGGCAATAGCGAAGTGGGCCACCTGAATATGGGGGCGGGGCGCATCGTGCGGATGGACATCACGCGCGTGGAGCAGTTGATCGCCAGCGGCGAATTCTTCCGCCATCCCTTGCTGCTCGATGCCATGGAGCGCGGGCGCGCGCGCCAACTCCACCTGATGGGCCTCGTCAGCGATGGCGGCGTCCATTCCCACATCGAGCATCTGTTTGCGCTGCTGCGCATGGCGCGCGAAAACAAGGTGGAGAAGGTGTTCGTCCACTGCTTTACCGACGGCCGCGACACCCCGCCCGACAGCGGCATCGATTTCCTGCGCCAGCTCGAGCAGAAGATGCGCGAGTACGGCGTCGGGCAGATCGCCAGCATCAGCGGCCGCTACTACGCCATGGACCGCGACAACCGCTGGGAGCGCATCGAGAAGGCCTACCGCGCCATGGTTCACGGAGACGCCGAGGCGAAATCGAGCGATCCCATTGCCGCCATCCGCGCCGGCTACGAAAAGGGCGTCACCGACGAATTCATGATTCCCGCCGTCATTACCACGCCCGGAAAACTTTCCGCGCCCCGCGGATTGATTCGCGATGATGACGCCGTCGTTTTCTTCAATTTCCGCGCCGACCGCGCCCGCCAGATCACCCGCGCGCTCGCCGAGCCCGGCTTCGACAAGTTCGCCGATCCCGCGCGCCCGAAGAATCTGGCCTACGTGGGCATGACGCAGTACGAAAAAACCTGGCCGTGGCTGCGCCATCTCCTCGCGCCCGAAAAGCTCGAACACATTCTCGCGAATGTCTTCACCGAGCTCGAGTTCAAGAATCTGCGCGTGGCCGAGACCGAGAAATACGCTCACGTCACCTACTTTTTCAACGGCGGCGTGGAAAAGCCGTTTCCGGGCGAGGATCGTGTGCTGGTCCCCTCGCCGAAAGTCCCCACCTACGACCTGCAGCCGGAAATGTCCGCCGCGGGCGTGGCCGACGCGGTGATTCACGCCATCGAGAAGGGCGACTTCGACGCCATCATCATGAATTTCGCCAATGCGGACATGGTCGGGCACTCGGGGAAGCTCGAGGCCACCGTGAAGGCCTGCGAAGCCGTGGACGCCTGCCTGGGACGAATCGCGCAATCGCTCCGCCCGCGCGGAGGAGCCTGGATCATCACCGCGGACCACGGCAACGCCGAAACGATGATCGATCCCGTCACCGGCGGGCCGCACACCTATCACACCACCAATCCCGTGCCCTTCCTCCTCGCCACCGCCGACGGCCGCACGCGCCTGCGCGCCGGCGGCTCGCTCCGCGATATCGCTCCCACGCTGCTCGGCGTCCTCGGCGTGCCCGAACCGGGCGAGATGACCGGGCACGATTTGCGAAACTCGGGCGGAGGATCCTGACTGCCGTGAACGAAATGGGAGGCTGCCATGCCTGTAGCTGCGCACGATGAGTTGAATGTCTATGCATCCGCGGAGGCACGCTTTGAAGCCGCCGCTCAGACGCTGCACCTGGAAGAGGGCGTCTACCGCTTCATGAAGTATCCCGACAAGGAAATCACGGTTTATATTCCCGTGTTGCTCGATACCGGGCATCTCGAGGTTTTCATCGGCTACCGCGTGCTGCACTCCTCGGTGCGCGGGCCCGGCAAGGGCGGCATCCGCTTCGCTCCCGACGTGTCGCTGGACGAAGTGCGCGCGCTGGCCGCCTGGATGACCTGGAAATGCGCTGTCGTGAACATTCCCTTCGGCGGCGCGAATGGCGGCGTGATCTGCGATCCGGCAAAACTTTCGAAGGCCGAGCTCGAGCGCGTCACCCGGCGCTACACCGCCAGCTTGTGCGACTGGTTCGGCCCCGAGCGCGACATCCCCGCGCCGGATATCGGCACCGACGAGCAGACCATGGCCTGGGTGATGGACACCTACTCCATGCACGTGCGCCACGCCACCACCGCCGTGGTCACCGGCAAGCCCCTCGATCTCGGCGGCTCGCAAGGCCGCAAGGAAGCCACCGGCCGGGGCTTGATGATTTGCTGCGACAAGGCGCTCAAGAAATTCGGGCTGGCGCCGCAGAACTGCCGCGTGATCGTGCAGGGCTTCGGCAACGTCGGCTCGCAGGCGTCGCTGCTCATGCACCAGGCGGGCTATCGCATCATCGGCGTTGCCGACGTTCACGGCGGCCTCTACAACGAGAAGGGCGTGGACATCCCGAAACTGAATGACTGGGTGCATGCGCAGCGGAAACCGTTGCCCGATTTTCCCGGCGGCGGCGAGAAGACCACCGCGCAGGAAATTCTCTTTCGCCCGTGCGATATCCTCATGCCCGCCGCCACCGAAAACCAGATCACCGCGCAAAATGCCCACCGCCTCGACTGCCGAATTCTGTGCGAAGGCGCCAACGGCCCCACGACGTCGCACGCCGACCCGATCGTCGCGAACAAGGGGATTTTCGTTATCCCCGATATCCTGGCGAACGCCGGCGGAGTCACCGTGAGCTACTTCGAATGGGTCCAGGACCGCCAGGGATTCTTCTGGCGCGAGCGGGAAGTCAACGAACGCCTGCAGGACATCATGGAGCAGAGTTTCGATCAGGTGGTGCGCTACGCCGAAACGCACGGAGTGGACAACCGCATCGCCGCCTACATCCTGGCCATCGATCGTGTCGCGCGGGCCTTGAAATTGCGCGGCTTTTACGCTTAGACTACGCCCCACGGGTTCTCCCAAAGGGGGCCGACGATGCATTCTGAGCCGATATCTCCTGGCGCGGTCAAGACCGAAGAGCAGCACCGGCGCGACATTTGCGTCGCGGGCGGGTGGATGCACGAGCGCGGCTACGTCGCCTCCACCGATGGCAATATCTCCGTGCGGCTGGGTCCCGACCGCATCCTCACCTCGCCCACCTGCCTGAGCAAGGGCATGATGACCCCGGATGACCTGGTCATCACCGATCTGGAAGGCCGGCGGCTGGGCGGGTCGCGCAAGGCGTCTTCGGAATTGCCCATGCACCTGCTGATTTACAGGCTCCGGCCCGACGTCAACGCCGTGTGCCACGCGCATCCGCCCGTCGCGACGGGTTTTGCGGCCGCGGGCCTCGCGCTCGACAAACCGATTCTGTGCGAACTCGTGCTGGGGTTGGGCTGCGTCCCTCTGGCGCGCTATGGCACTCCGGGAACGTCGGAATTGACCACGGCGGTCGAGCCGTTTGTCCGCGATCACAACGCCATCCTGATGGCCAATCACGGCGTGGTCACCTACGGAGCCGATCTGCTCACCGCCTTCCAGCGCATGGAGAGCACCGAGCACTTCGCCAACGTCGCGCTGGTCACTCAACTTCTCGGCAAGCAGGTCATGCTCTCGGGCGGGGACCTCGAAAAGCTGGTCGAGGCCAAAGCCCGTTACACCAGCGGTTCCCAGGCGGCCGCCGCCGAGCTGAACGGTCCGGTGCCGCCCCGCGGTGACGCCACCGAACGCGTCACCCTGACGCGGCGCGAACTCGATGCGCTGATCGACGAAGCCCTCGAAAAAGATCGCGCCCGGCGCTAGCGGACCTCGCGCATGCAGTACCCGCGCTTCGAAGACTAGCCTCCCGGGCGCGCGCCTCTTCCGATTTCGCTCTTCGTGGCACAGGCACTCTTGCCTGTGCTCTTGCATTGGCGCAAACATCCGGGACACACCCAACAGGGGCCGCCGGACTGCAAATTGACTCGCCACCGCGGCGACGCGCGTTGACACCCTCGCGGCCCTAACCCATAATCGCTCGACATGATTGGCTCGCTGCGCGGCAAATTGATTGAGAAGCGCCCCAACCAGGTACTGCTCGATGTGGGCGGCGTGGGCTACCTGGTGCAGATTCCGCTTTCGACGTTCGCGGGACTGGGCGCGCTGCACGAGGAAGCCACGCTGCTCATCCACACGCACGTGCGCGAGGATCAACTCGCGCTCTACGGATTTGTGACCGCGCGCGAGAAGCGCTGCTTCGAGCTGCTGATTTCCGCCTCCGGCGTCGGCCCCTCGCTGGCGCTGAAAATTCTTTCGGGCATGGGCCTCGAGGAGCTGGTCCCCGCGATCCGCCAGGGCGATCTGGCGCAACTGGTGCGAATCCCCGGCGTCGGGCGCAAGACGGCCGAGCGGATGGTGGTCGAACTGCGCGACAAGCTCGTGGCCGTCGAGGTCCCCGAAACCGGAAAGCCCGCCACGCGCTCGCAGCAGGAAGCCGATGTGGCCTCGGCGCTGGTGAACCTGGGCTACGATGCCCGCTCGGTCGAAAAAGCCGTCGAGAAAACTCGGACGGACGCCGGAGCGGATTTCGAACAACTGCTGCGCGCCGCGCTGCAGATTCTCGGCGGCTCCGCGATGCACAAAAGCGCCCGCGCCGCGCAGGAAGAATAAAAGGCATCGTGTGGCCCATCGTTTGCGCCGTTCGCGAAAATTGGGGCCGTGCATAAAATGACAGACTCTCCACATCGCATCATTTCCGGCAAGGCGTTCGAGGAAGACGCGCGCATCGAGGCCAGCGTCCGCCCGGCGAGCTTCGCCGACTACATCGGCCAGGACCGCGTGAAGGAAAATCTGCTGATCGCCGTCCAGGCGGCTCGCGCGCGCGGCGAAGCGCTCGACCACGTCCTGCTCTACGGCCCGCCGGGGCTGGGCAAGACGACGCTCGCGCAAATCCTCGCCAACGAAATGGGCTCGTCCATCAAGGTCAGCTCCGGGCCGCTGTTGGAAAAGAAGGGCGACCTGACCGCCGTGCTCACGTCGCTTGACGGGCGCGATTTCTTTTTCCTCGACGAGATTCACCGCCTCCAGCCGTCGCTCGAGGAAATTCTCTATCCCGCGATGGAAGATTTTCGCATCGACCTGATCATCGGGCAGGGCCCCGGCGCGCGCGTGCATCCCTATCAACTCAACCGCTTCACGCTGGTCGGCGCCACCACGCGCGCCGGGCTGATCATGGCGCCGCTGCGCTCGCGCTTCGGCATCGTGCACCGCCTGGAATTTTATTCGCCGGAGGATTTGCTGCGGATCGTCGAGCGCTCTGCCAGAATTCTCGGCATCGCCATGGACAAGGACGGCGGCGCCGAAATCGCCCGCCGCAGCCGCGGCACTCCGCGCGTCGCCAACCGCCTGCTGCGCCGCGCCCGCGACTACGCCGAAGTGCGCGCCAAGGGCCACATCACCGTCGGCGTCGCCCGCGACGCCCTGGCCATGCTCGGCGTGGACGAGCACGGCCTCGACGAAGTGGACCGCAACCTCCTGCTCACCATCATCAAAAAATATTCCGGCGGGCCCGTGGGCCTGAACACCATCGCCGCGTCGCTCAGCGAGGAAGAAGACGCCATCGAGGAAATTTACGAGCCCTACCTCATGCAGCTCGGCCTGCTCGACCGCACCCCGCGCGGCCGCGTCGCCACCGCCCTCGCCTACAAGCACTTCGGCCTCGACGAGCCCCGCCGCCAGCCGGCGCTGTTCTGAGGTCGAAGGCCATGGGTGCGCGTAAAATTGTTTGCTATAAAGGTGTTGAGCCTGTAAGAAGGCTTGTAACCCATAGCATCGGCAGTGCCGGGTCGTAGCAGAGCGCGAGGTAACACATGCTTCGGGAGCTCAGCATAAAGAACTTCAAAAACTGGCCTGATACCGGTACGTTCCGGCTCGCCCCCATAACTGTGTTTTTCGGGGTTAACAGCGCTGGCAAAAGCAGTCTCATACAGTTCCTGTTAATGCTCAAGCAAACCGTCGAATCTCCCGACCTCCGACGCGTTCTGCATCCCGGAGACTCCGAGACCCAAGTCGAGCTCGGGACATATCGAGACCTCATTTATCGACACGACCTGTCAAGGATGATCGAGTTCTCGATGGAGTGGGATCTTCCGAAAAGTCTCTACGCTATAGACCTTATGAGCGATGCCGGCTATCAGGGTGACACCCTGCTGTTCAGAGCATCAATCGAGTCCGACCCCACTGGTGGGAGACAAAGTGTCAAATCGCTAGAATACCGATTGAAGCCGGAATCGGAAGGGCTAGCCGTCTGCATGACCAAGACCAACGGCAAGGAGGAATACACCCTTAGCGCCGATCCCTATAAGCTAGTCCGGAATCCTGGCAGAGTCTGGAAGCTAGGCCAACCGATAAGGTTCTATGGCTTCCCAGACGAGGTTCGCGCGTACTACCAGAACGCAAAATTCACCAGCGACTTCGCGCTTGAACTCGAAAGAGAATTTAGAAGAATACAATACCTTGGGCCGCTGAGAACAATTCCTAGCAGATCGTATATTTGGTCCGGCGAGACGCCTGAGCATGTCGGATGGTCCGGAAAAAGAACGATTGAAGCTTTGCTTGGCGCTAGGAAGCGCAAGATTAGTCCAGGCCCACGGAAACGCACCCGACCCTTCGAAGAAGTTGTCGCGAGCTGGCTTCAGAAAATGGGCCTCCTGGAGAGTTTCGAGGTCGCACGAGTCGGGGAGCACCGCAAAGAATATGAGGTGCTGGTGCAGACTAACGCCGCGGGCACTAAGGTGAACTTGCCAGACGTGGGCTTCGGGGTCTCACAAATTCTTCCCGTTGTAGTCCAATGCTTCCACGCACAACCGCATACGACAATTTTGTTGGAGCAGCCTGAGATTCACCTTCACCCTGCAGTCCAGATGACGCTTGCCGACCTGTTCATAGAAACAGTTCAATCCCGAGAGAACGGGGAAGATAGAGCGATTCAGCTGATCATAGAGAGCCATTCCGAGCATCTCTTGAGACGACTGCAAACGCGGATAGCCGAAAAGGCAATTTCGCCAGAGGACGTCGCGCTGTACTGGTGCAAACTCGGTAACGAAGGGGCGGTCTTAGAGCCCTTGCGGACGAATCTCCTTGGAGACATAGAAAACTGGCCCGACAAATTCTTCGGCGACGACATTGGAGAGATGGCACGCCGGCTCGAAGCTGCCGCCACCCAGACACCGCAGAGCGCAGAGACCGACTAGAGTGCCCAGAACTCCAAAGATTGCAGACACGAATGTCTGCATCGTCTCAAACCGCCCGCCTGATGCTGGTCTGCAATGCGCGAGCAAGTGCGCAAAGGAGCTCAGGGAAATTGTGAGTAACGGGGTGCTGGTGATCGACGCGGCCGGGGGCGTCTTCGAGGAGTATCGAAAACACTTGTCGTTTGCCGGCCAGCCTGGGTTCGGTGACCTGTTCTTCAAGTGGTTGGTCGACAACCGCTACAGACAAGATCGCGTTGCGCAAGTTCCACTCACGCCGCACCCCACGCGGGAAGAGGATTATGCTGATTTTCCAGACGATCCGGCGCTTGAAGGCTTCGACCGCAGCGACCGTGTATTTGTTGCCCTGGCCCGGGCGCACCCGCAGCGCCCTTCGATATTAAACGCAGTAGACAGCGACTACTGGCACTATCAAGATGCCTTGACCGGACACGGCGTCACGGTAATTCACGTCTGCGGCCACCAACACTACAAAGCTCGCGCGGTGTAAGGAATTTCCCATGGACTCCGCGTTTCACCTGCCAGCGCGGGGCGTGGAGCGTGATTGGGCGCACACGGGCGTAGCGGGCGAAGTCCGTGTCGGTGGTGAAGGCGGCCCAGCAGCGACTGGTCACTACTGTACAAATCAGGATATCCACGAGCGACACGCTTCTCTGCGAACTCTTCGTCTGCGCGGTGAAATGGGCGCGCTTCAGGCTAGAATGTCCCTTCGCCGATGACGACGATCTATTTATCGCTGGGGTCGAATATGGGGGACCGCGCGGGGAGCATTGCGCGGGCGATCGAGGCGCTGGGCGCGCACGGTGTGCGCGTGGCGCGGCAGTCGTCGCTGTACGAGACCGAGCCGGTGGACGTGGGCGGCGGCTGGTTTCTGAACTGCGTGGCCGAGGCGGAGACGGATGTGACGCCGGCGCAGCTTTTGCAAACGCTGCTGGCAATCGAGTTGGCGCTGGGCCGCCGCCGCGAGCCGCGGCCCCAGGAAGCGGGCCCGCGCGAGCCGCGGACCATCGATCTGGACATTCTGATGTTCGGATCGAGCGTGGTGCGGACGCCGGGCCTGGAGATTCCGCATCCGCGAATGGCCGAACGGCGCTTTGTTTTGGTGCCGTTTGCCGAGATTGCGCCCGAGGTCGAGCATCCGGTCCTCAAGCAGAGCATCGCCCGGCTGCTGGCCGATACCCCGGACCGCAGCGAGGTGCGGCGGTGGCAGGGCTGACGCAGTTGGCGCGCGGCGGTTAGGTCGGAGTTGAGGCAGATACCTTAGCAGGGTGCTGAAACATGCGCATCCGGGGGCTAACAGGATGCTGAAAAATGCTGCAGGACGGAAGGGCGGGGTTTCAACCCCGCCGCAACTTGTGTACTTTCTTCAGGGGTTTTAACCCCTGAAGCCTGGTTCCGCCTTTTTCAGCACCCTGCTAAAGCTGTTCTCATTTTGTGGGACTTGCTGCTCCGAGCGGCAAGCAGCGAGCATTTTCAAGCAGCGGCGGTGCGTGTCAACGAGTTTGAGACCAGTGGACATGGAATTTAGTGAGTATTTTCATCTTCGTTTGGCGGAAGCGGAGACGATGGGCGTCGGATTCGACGTTCCAATTGCTACATATGCTCCCAGAAACGTCGAGGAGTTGGAACTCGAATTAGAATTGCAAGAGCAGTAGAATCAAACAGTAGTCAAGGATGCGCCCGTAGCTCAGTTGGAAAGAGCGTCTGCCTTCTAAGCAGAGGGTCGGGGGTTCGAATCCCTCCGGGCGCGCCACCTCATGGA
>VFSW01013946.1_pt1 | contig 11144 bp, 14 predicted proteins | sample 5358111 | NCBI WGS metagenome assembly VFSW01 (sample SAMN11554181, study PRJNA540505) | mine drainage metagenome | isolation source: sediment from site ElyBrook_90M | place: USA: Ely Copper Mine, Vershire, VT | collected 2017
CATTGGCACGGGTCAGCGTGGCGCCGTCGCGGCCGTGGCCCTCTTGCGGGCAGACTAGCATACCCTCGCCGTCCATGCTCAAGAGGCGACGGTCCCAAAGGGTGCCGCATCTGTCGCACAACGCGCGTGAGCGTTCGCCGCGCCTCAGCTTTGTGCCTACCGTTTTCAATTGGCCGGGCGTTCTTCACGCGGCCCCCGACAGCGGAGGCTTTAGGGGAGCAGCAGCTCGCCGTACTGAGCCCCGCCAACCTTGGTGATTCTCACAACCAGGTCGGTGGCAGTCGGGAAGGTGGTCCCGGACGGAAAACTGACACCGCTGATCGTAATCAGGAACCCATTAGGCGAGAGCTTCAGGTACGTCTGTTGCCCTTCCGATTGGTTACTTGGCGCGGACACAATCAAGTCGTCCGACAAACTTCCGTAGAAGGTGATGGCCGCCCTGGCGTCCGGGGTAATGTTTCCGCCGATGCTGCCTAGATTGTACGAGTCGAGCATCAGGTCACAACCCCAGGCGTCAGAATGCCGCTCAGGCGTGGCTCGTCCGCGCAGAAGTTCTGGAAGCAACGAATAGTCGCCGTCCCCGCAAACACAATGCCGGAGTTTGAAGCCGGCGACGTGCTGGCTTGGACCGACGCATAGTTGTCCGCAATAACGCCCGTTGACGCAGCGTTCCCGATTGCGATGCAGGCGCTGGATGAGGTCTGGGTGTTCTCGCAGACGTTGCGGAGCACCTTGACCGACGTCGCCGCGACGGAGATGTTGATGACACCGTTCGCCGCCGTCGCCGAGAAAATCATCTCGTTGTCGGCAATTCGAACCTGGTCAACCACAGCGGCAATCAGCACACCGTTGGTGACGTTGTGCGTCGGGGTACCGCGGAAGATGTTGCCAATCAACTCGAACCGGTTTGCTCCGGTGCCGACCTCGAGCGCGATGGTGGCCTTGTTGGACGCTCCGGAGGCGACCTCGAAGTCGCAACCGTAAAAGCCTACGTCGGCGCCCGTCACGTTGATTGCCTTCACCACACCGTTGGCACCTTCGAGGCGCAAACGGAGGTTTTGGAAAATCACGTCAGCAGCCGCCACTGCCCACTGGGAAGCCGTAGCTGTCCAGCGGAACACCGGCATGTTGCTGCCTCGCCCAACACCGAGGATTCGAGTTCCGGCAACCAGGCCGGTCATCATCGTCGCATCAGCCACGCTCTCCGTGTGGCCAGGAAGAACTACGACCGTGTCACCGAGCCCAGCACGAACCTTGGAAAGGCCAGCCGCAAGGGTCGTCACTAGCATCTTCGCCGTGAACTGGTCGTCCCCGGTCTGGATGCCCGTAGAGCGGACGTACGCCGCCACGCGCGAGCCGGGCGGCAGAAGAGTCAGGCCGAGGCTCGTCTTGATGCCAGCACCGGAGAACCGGGGCAGGTCAGGAGTAGAAGGGTCGCCGAATGCCATGGAGAAACCTCAGGCGTTGGAAAACAGGATGGTTCGAGCGTCCGACCAGCCGCGCGACCAGCGCGCAGAGATGGAGTACTTCGACGTCTCGTTGTCGTTCTCGACCCAAGTGTTGCTCTTGGGCTTACGGCGCCAACGCATCTGAAGACCGTTGTCGGCGTCCGTGATGAGCGCCCAGTTGGTCGTGGTGTTGTTCCAATACTTGATTGGAACCGGAGTGATGTTCAGGTCGTTCTTGACCACGTTGATGGCCGAGAAGTTGCCCGCCTCGGGGTCCATCTTCGAGCCCAAGAGGACAGCCCAGACGCCCCACTGCTCCGTCGGGTAGACGGCCTTCACCGGGTCGTTGCCCTCGGTGATGCCGTCGTGGCCAGGAAACTTCCGGGCTTGCGACGTGGCGGTCATGATGGCCAGCGTAGAGGGCGCCATCGGCGTGGCCAGCGTGTTCGACCACGTTCCGCCCTGGGGCAGCGTGTGCGAAGCACTCGCCAGCGGTACGCCGTCGCCGCCCGTGTAGGAGGTGTTCGTGGCGCGAACCAGCATCGCCGTGCAGTCGATGTCGAGGGTCTTGTACAGAGCCCGCTTCAAGCGCTTGGCGAGCTTGATGGCCTCGGGATACTTGTTGTCCTCCATCGCCTCTTCGGTGATGATGAGCTTGAGGGCAAACTTGCGGGCGATGTAGCGAGTGATGAACCCTTCGCGGATGGACCCGACTTCCAGCTCGGACCCCTCGGGGGTCTCCGTCGCCAGGCCAGGGCCGCCCATTTCCAGGTCGTCCTCGTAGTAGTCGGACTGGGTGCCAGTCTTGCACCACTTCTTGTAGATGACCGAAGACTCGACGTTGTCGGTCTTGTCGTCGACAATCTCGGAGAGAGTCTCCTTGACGGAGTTGAAAACGGTAGAGTTGAAAATTGTTCCGGCAGACATGGTCTCTCCTCAGATACCCAGGATGGCCCGGTCAGACGACAGGTTGCAGATGATGTCGAGCTGGACGTTGGCGCCAGAGAAGTCCTGGTTCGGTGGAACGCCGATGATCTTCCAGACGAAAGTGTTCGTGGTGGCGTGGGTCGAGATGTCCAGCTTCGGCTTCGCCCGGTTTTCACCCGATGCGCCAGTCAGGACCATGCGAACGTTTTCGCCGATGAAGGCCTGGTAGGCTGCCTCGGTCGTCGCAGACACGATGTCATCGACTACGATTCGCCAGACGGCGCTGTCTGAGGGGCAGTAGAGAACCTGCGTCTGTCGAGCAAGGTTGGTTCCCCAGGCCAAGTCCGACGGCACGCCGGGTCCCTTGGCGGTCATCGTACCCGACACCGTGTCGTAGTACTGCTTGATACCCATCACGATGCCGACGCTGGTGGTCGAATCGGTGGTTTCTGCGCCGACCGCCAGTGTCACCGAACCGTCGGAGAGTTGGACCAGCGGGTCACCCTCGCCAAGGACGACGTTTGAAGCGCCGGAAGCGACGTCGAAGCTCGCCGCCGTAGCTACCCAGCCCTGACGGAGGTCTACGCCGCCAGCGCCGTTGCGCGAACGGACCCACTGGAAGCCATACTTTACGGGGTTATCAGCCATCGGAGTCTCCTACGGAGGTCTGCATCGAGCCTTGCTCGGCCTGGAGGTAGAACGCAGGACCAGACGAGCCTCGGAAGTCGAGACCACGGGTCAGGTCAGTGATTGCTTTTTTGCTGTTGAGCATGCGGGCCTGTTGAAGGTCCGCCGCGTGCTGGCCGCTGGAACCGTCGGCGCCGTACTCTTGGAGACGCTCCCAGTCTTCCAGGGCGATGGACATCAGCACCTGGCCGCGAGATTCAATCTCGGTGCCCGGGGCGCCCTTGCGGCCCATGGCAAGATGGGGGCCGTCTTCTCGGAAGGTCTCGACCTCGTAGCCGAGGTACGTGTAGTGGTCTACGCCGTGCTCGGTCGCGCTCTTGGGCACGAAGACGTACTTCCGACTCTTGTCCTGGTCACGGACAGCGAAGTACGGAGCTACCCCGTCAACGGGGCGAATGGGCGGGTCAATACGCTTCTTTTTGGGTCGTCCAGCAGTGGCCATGTACCTCCAGCTTCGACGAACTGCCAAACCCGTCGAGGTTTCCCTGGAGATACTGACCAGCGGTTTAGGGACGCCCTGGCCGAATCTGACGCTCGACCCTGGCTGGGGCCTTACGCCGTGGGTCAAGATTAACCCATGGCGTTTCGGCCTGCAAGACTATTTTCTTAGCCCCTTTTCTACGAGGCGTTTCCCTGGGCCATTCGCCCACTTCTGCCAGGCTTCTTTCTCGGAGAGCTGGGGGTAAAGCTCCACGGCCATGCGCCGGTCGTGCTTCGTCATCTTCACGATGGGGTCGCCGCCCGGGTCGCCACCGGCCGAACGAGACGACACTCCGGTCAGGCGCTGGCGTGTCGCCTGGTCCGGATTGCTACCTCGGCCATTGCGGGGTCTCAGGCCGAACCGCACGCGAGCGCGGTCCAGCGTCTCCATGGCCAGTTCCCGTGTCTCCGGGTGGCCCTCGGCGACTTTCTGGTTGTAGGCAGCCCAGGCCCAGCCCTTGATTTGCTCGTTGCCGAAGACGTCGTGATGCTCTGACTCGAAGGCTCGCCACTGGACTTGTTTGACCAGTTGGTTGACGTCCATCTGCGGAGCCCGAGCCTCGGCAATGATGGCCAGCTTCTGCATGTCTAGCCGACGAGAGCGTTCTTCGTATGGTCGGCGGTCAGCTTCGGAGAAGCCCGGCCTCGAGGCAGCGATCTCGTACTCCTTGTGGAGCCGGTCGATTTCCTCGTAGACGTTGTTCATCGCGATTTGCACGCGGTTCTGCTGGGCTACCTGAGGGTTGCCCTGTGGCTGATGCTGCGCCGGTTGCTGCTGGCGTGCGCGCTGTAGCTCAGCTCGGAGGTCTTCGCGCTCGCGCTCGGCGCGGTTGGCCCGTTCCTCGAACTCCTTGACCCGGTTGGCTCGGCGTTCCTTGCGAGGCGTGATGGCGACTTCGACTTCGCCTTCGTGCTCCTTCGGCTCCGCAATCTCCGGTTCTTCCCGCTCGTCGGGCTCGTCGCCTTCGGGAAGGTCCTTCTCTAGTTCCTCGGGGTCTTTCAAAACGGCCATCAGTTGTCCTCCACGCTATCCGGAGCGACTGGGTTCCAGCGCTTCCCATTTTCGTCGATGTAGTAGTGCTGAATCACGCCGTCGACTTCCTCCGACCGGAACCGAACGCGCCGCTCGCGCAGTGCCTGGTTCAGGTCCTCCGAGTCGATGATTTCGGAGGCATGTAGAATGATGAGATACAGCGCCACGCCCGCGATGGTGCAGAACTGCTTGCGGAAAGGAGCGATGCGACAGAATCCCACAGTGTGACCAAGGTCCACACCATGGCTTCGCATGGCGTCAAGTGCCTGGAGACCAGCGGATACGATGACTCCACGAGGAGCCTCCATCCGGTCCCGCTTTTGAACGGAATCCGGCTTTAGGATGAGGGTTCCTTCATAGGTTGCATCGGTATTCAGCGGTGTCTGCCAAACCAAGATCTTGTTGAATGTCGCCTGAGAGTGAGTGAAGGCCTCGTCGGGGATGCCCCACTGAATCCGCTTCTCGTCCAGCAGCTTCGGCAACCCGAGGCCCCCTGGCGGAGACATGTGCTTGAGCAGTTCCTCTGTGGGAACCGCGAGCCCCGCGGAGGCTCGACCGTTCGTTTCAATTGTCGGATTCATGAGTAGTAGTCATCTCCTTCACCGCTGCTTTCCATGCCAAATAGGACGCGGCGTAATGCCGCACCTGGGGGTCTGTGCTCGCTGTCGCTGCACCGATGAGCGCGCTGAGCGCCAAGGAGCATTGCCCATCGAAGTGCTTCCGCAGCACGACGGAATGGGGCGACGTTAGCCATTCGTACTCTTCATCGGTGAGCTTCTTCATTGGACGTTAGGTGGCCCCGGTGGGCGAGGTGGTCCTGGTTGCATCGGCGGTCTGCCAGGCGGCCCACCAGGAGGCTGCGGCCCGCCTGGACGTTGCCCAGGTTGCCCTGGCGGCATCGGGGGCGGAGGTGGAACGAATAGCTCAGGAGGCGGCGGCGGAGCGCCCATCAACTGGATGAGGTCCATCTGCCCTCGAGCCTTGAGAGCCTTCTTGATGACCGCATACATGTAGGCCTGATTCTGACCGAGCTGGGGCAGTTTCATCGCCATGGCTACCAGCTCGTCTGCCTCTTCGACCTTCTGGACGTTGGTCGTGAAACGTAGGTCCGACTTCAGCACGACTTGGTAGTTGCGCTCGTAGAGCTTCCTTCCAAACTTGACCTCTTGGAAACGGTTGGTCTCCGAGTCGAAGATGGCGGCAATCTCCTCGTCGCGGAGGAACACCGAGTTGAGGTAAGCGTTGTTCTTCAGAATCTGGAGAACGAAATCACCGTACTTCGACGACACCACCGAGAGCTGCTTCGTCGCCTGCTCGATGCGAGCCATGATACCCTTGGCCGTCTCACCTGACTTGCCAGCCTCTCCGGAGAGCACGTTGGGGCTTTGAATGGATGACTGTGCCTGAGTGATACTCAGGTCCACAATCTCCTTCAGCATTGGGCTAGGGGCGCCTGGCTGAAGCGGAAAGATGTGGTCTCGAAGCTGCGGCCCAATGGCTCCAACGACCTTGTTGATGGCGCCGGGGGTAAGATTGAGCTTCCCCTCCTCGAACTCGAGGCCCGTTGTGATGACCGACCAGCAGTTGTTCATCGTCGCCGCGTCGGTCACCTGGGACAGCGCGACGTTGGCGGCTCGGTTGAAGTCGGCCTGGATGCGACCGTAGGAGATGCCCAGGTTGCCCACCAGCGGCTCGATGCATACTGCGTGAGCGAAGAGGTAGACCGGCTCCCGCTCTGGCGGGTCAGGTTCGACGGTGGCCGGGTCGGGCTCCATGCCCATTTCGTCCGGAGCCATCTTGTCCACCATCCAGTCCGGCATCATCGGAGGCGGGGGCAGAGGAGGCAGCTCAGGCGGAGGCGGGGCTACGAGCTGGTTCGAAAGCTCCGCAGCTCCGCCTGCGTGAACCTGTCCGCTGGCCACGAGGTCAGCCAGCTCTGCGTTCGCTCCGTCGAGGCCCATCTGCATCGTCTGATGCTGCTGAGCCATCGCCTGCTGCTCCATGTCCCGCTGCTGCGCCATCTGCTGGTGCATCTGGGTCATCTGGACGTACTGGTCGCGCTCGCGGACCTGGGAGTCGTGGCGTTCCCTGTCCTGCCAGTTCACCTTCTCGTGGATGGTCAGACGAAGGATGCACTTGGTGGAGCGGTCTTGGATGACCTGGCACCAGCGGTCTTTGTCCTGGTTCGGCAGTCGGAGCCAGCCCTCGTACCAGAGAAGCGTATAGGGGACTGAGCCTCCACCAAGCTCCTCATCGTCACCCGACCCATCGTCGGGCGAGATACCCAGCGTCTCCTGGACTGCCTCCGCTAGAGGCTGCTCCGGGTCGTCATCCCAAGACGGGTGAGCCTTCTCGAGCACCTTCTCGACGTCTTCCCAGATGCCTTTCTTGGCCTCGAGCTGGTGGCGGTAGAGCTTGAGGACCTTCGTGTAGTGTGGAAGGTCCGAGAAGTCCGGCATCGTCGTGACGTGCTTGAACGGCGTGACGAAGTTATCGCAGGTCAGAATCTCGTGCCGGTTCTGTCGAAGCTCGTCGTCGTAGTACGAATGACAGACAACGTCGCCGTGGGCGAAGAACGCCAACACGCCGCGGTGGCCAATCTGGCGCTTGAAGTCGGGGATTTGCTGGACGATTTGCCAGTTACCGTGTCTCGTTAGGATTTCCGCCGCGTCATCGTCATCAGGGCCAACAGGAGCGACGCCGAAAACACTGGACCAATCTCCAAACAGTTCTCCGGTGAGTCGGAAACACAGTCGAGACGTATTCTCGAGCATGATGGGGAGGTGAGGGTTCGCACTGTCCTCAAAAGGAAAGTCTTTCGGCGGCAAATCCCCCGCAAATAGCTTCCAGTCGTCCTTCGCCCTCTGCCGGTACTCATCCGATGCATCCCAATCTGCTTGAAAGTCCGAGTCCACCTTGCTCGAGATGCGCTTGAGGTACTTCCTGCCCTCCTCGGTTTCCTTGAACGCCTCCACGAGGTTCAGAGCATCCTCGTCGTAGACGATTGCCGGCTCTTCGTCGTCTTTCTGGGGCGAGGTGTCGATTTCTACGGTGTCGTCGGTGTCTTCCATCACATCAACCTACTGCCGTAGCCCCATCGGCCTCTGGCTTGCTTGGGTTTCTCTTCGACCCGGTCTTCATCGTCCGGGTCGCGCCAAGATATACCGCTTTTCCCATGGGATGCGTAGGAACAGGCATAAAGCGTGGCGTCAAGAGCGTGGTCGTCGTTGCCGTCCGCTGGTTCTTCCGAGTTTTTATCGGACGTTTGAACGGCGGGGATGAGCTTGATGATCTCCTGGCAGGTCTTGAAGAAGACGATTCCCGGGGTAGATGTTCCGCCGTCGTGGTCACGTAGCCTGGCGTCAAGAAGCTCAGCGTTTCGAAGCCTGGAGCGCTTGTCCGCTGGAGTCCACATGACTCCCTTCTCGGCCATGATGGCGGCCTTGGACTTCGCCGAGTCGCCGCGCTGCTCCCAGAGTTGAGTGTCCGCCGGACCCGACAGCGTCGACTTGCCGTTCTTCCAGAGCCCAAGCCCGGTCTCAATCTGCTTGATGGCGTCAGCAACGGCCGAGTCCACCATGTCCCGGAACTTCAGCTCACGGAAACAGAAGATGGTTCCATCTGGGTCGAGCGCCCACCACTGAACGATACCTGGCAACCGGAAGCCCCAATCCATGCTTCGGAACTTGGGCCACTCCGAGGGAATCTTGAAAGGCTCGCACGTGTGTAGCTGCGGGTTCCAGCTATCGCCAAAGTACGCCCCGGCCGTCGCATACCAGTTACCGTACAGCAGCGCCTGCCGGATGTGCGGTTTCATGCCCTGGAGCGTCTGCTCATACTGCTCGACGAACTCCTTGTCGGGGTTGTCGTAGAGCGTGGCAGGCATGTAGATGGCCTGATGCTTGCGAATGCTCCCGTCGTTCATCTTCAGCTCACGGGTCAGGTAGACCTTACCCTCGGGAGCTGGGTCAACGAAGCGACGCCTTACCCAATTGGGGTCTTTGATGCTGAAGTTGTCGCCAGTCCGTTTGCTCATGAGCGGGTTGCTCATGGAGCGAATCTTCAGCTGCTTCGCCAGTACCTGGTCACTGGAGCGCAGACGTGACGAGATTTGGTCATACTGCTCTTCCTCGAACTGAACCAGCTCATCGAAAAGGATGATGTCGAACTCGAACGAGAGGAAGTTTTCCCAGTCGTTGTAGTCATGGCAGTGACCGAACTGGTATCGATAACCGGACCGGAAAGTCCAAGTCATCTTGTTCTCGTTCCACTGTGCCCCAGGATCGATGTGTTTGAACATCCGATGAGCGCGCTGCACCGAAGGCTCAAGCATTGGTCGGGTGCGTCGTAGGTGAAGGGCCCATCCCATGCTGGAACCCCACGGGATGTGGAACGGGTGGTCCCTATCCATGCAGCGCTCGTGCTCCTGGACGATGCGAGACATCGGCTCCATGAGCAGAATCATCGATTTTCCTGGCCCTGCCGCGCCGGCCCCGAGCGCCTCTCGACACGTTAAACTGTGGAAAACCTCGCCCCAATGGCTGGGAGCGTAAAATTGCTTCTGGTCGCTCACTTACCTACCCAGCCCGTGCTGGTCGCCGAGTACCCTGTGCCGCCAGACTCCTTGACGTACAGTGTCGTGCCGGCGCCGCCGTCTGAGCGAAGGTAGAGCGAACCCTGGTCAGCCGTGACTAGCCCCTCCGGTGAGCCTTCGCCTTCAGTCGCAATCAGCGCGACCATCAGATTCAGCGCCGTGCGCAGTGCCGCGAGCGCCGGTAGCACTTCGCGGTTGATGGTGTCCAGCAGGTCCGCTTCGGTCAGCGGCTTGTCCCGGACTTTCTGGCGGACGATGTCAACCACTGCTTAGCGCCCTCAGCGTCCCCGTGATGGCGTCGTAAAGGTCATCCCGGACGTCGCCAGAGTTGGGGCCTTCCTTCATCCACTTGATGCGCGCCTTCTCGTGTAGCGAAAGCCACTCGTCGCGCTCGAGGTCGTGCCGGCCCAGAACGCCGCAGAGCGCTCGGTCGGCGACGAACGCAATTCGCGCCACCTGATGTTCACTCACCGGGTAGACTTGGTTGTCGGCTTTCCAGTCCTCGGAGAAAGGACGAATGATCTCCTCCATCGGCCGGTCGAGGCGAATCTTGTCCTTGCCGTCACGACGCACGAGGTAGCCCCGCTGCCCATCGTGGCCCGAACGGTAGACCTTCCGCTCGGACGGCTCCGGGTCCCACTGCGACGCCTCGCTCACAGAACGACCCACATCAGGAGGGAAAGCGCCAACATCACCAGTTGAACTAGAACTACCAATCCATCCTCGTCTGTCGTGGGTCCACCGTGACGTCTCGCGTCTTCCGGTCGTGCTTGGCTCCGGGGTAATACCAGCACTTGTTCGTGCAACGAAGCTTGCCGGAGCAGTCGAGCAGGGCTGCGTCAAACTTCGCACCGAGGCCCTCCAGCTGGGACGGGTCGTTCAACCAGTCTTTGACCAGCTTGTAGAGCTTCTCCGACGTGATGCCGGGCTCTGACTCTGCCGCGTACAGTATGACGTCCTGCATCGTCTTCTGGCTCATCAGCTTGAGCTTATTCATTCTCTACCTTCTTCTCCGGGAAGACCGGCATCGGCGCCGAGATGCTTACAAGGTTGATGTTCAAGTGCTTGGGACCTTGGTCCGACATTGCCCGCGCCTTCATGGCTCCCACAAGTACCGACTTCGCTATCGACAACGCCACAGGCGCAGTCTTCGCTGACATCCAGCCAGCCACGGCAACCCGCTTGCGTCGAAGCAGTCGCTCCATGGCCTCGTCGTGCTCCGCTGTCCCCAGTTGGAGTCCGTTCAACTCTTCGAGCCAGGTCGACGGAAGCTCGTTCGGCTTCTCCGGGTCTATTTCATCGAAACGGAGCACCGAATGGACGATGGCCGACGCCTCGGAGACAATCTCGTTCTCTACGCGTTGAAGCTCACGCTCCGTGCGCTCGAGGTGAGAGGTTCCTGGCTTGAAAATGTCAGCCATTAGGTGGAGAGGCAGTGTTTCAGGAGCCCAAACGACGCGAAACTGGCTTCCGCAGGATCTCCCTGCGTAACATGCTGCCTTCCCAGGTTCATTGTAGCCTAGTTTGCCACCGGTTGCTCAGGCTGAGCCGTCGCCGACTCCTCCAGGCAGCGGAGGACGAACTCCAGGATGCTGCGCTGCGTCTCCAACTGGTGCGACGCCAGGAGCTTCTGAATCCGGGCTGCCGTCAAAATGTTCGTTGCTTGCTTGCGACTCATCTTTGCCTTCCAAAAGTGACAGGGGGCAGGTCATGGACCAGGCGCCCGACGGGACCAGCCCGACGGACTTCAGGATTCTTTCGATTCCCTTATGGTGGACCAGGACATGCGGTATCTTCGCTACAGTTCTGGCGTAGGAGATCATCTCCTTGGCCATCATCTTCACCGCCTGGGACCGCATGCGACCCGAAGCGGTTTCATTCGTGACAAGGTGCTCGAAGAAGACGTGAGGGCCTGTCGTGTCGTAGATGCACACACCAGCCACCAGCTCACTTCCCTCCGCCACCAAAAGCATTG
>VFSW01013947.1_pt1 | contig 11143 bp, 9 predicted proteins | sample 5358111 | NCBI WGS metagenome assembly VFSW01 (sample SAMN11554181, study PRJNA540505) | mine drainage metagenome | isolation source: sediment from site ElyBrook_90M | place: USA: Ely Copper Mine, Vershire, VT | collected 2017
GGCGGGGCCCGGCGCCGGCGCGGCGTCCGGCCCCCCCCCCGCCGCCCCGGGCCCCGCGGCTGGTTGGCTGTGCTTGTTTTTGCGGCGGCGCCGGCGGCGCCGATGCCCTTGCGACTGCCCCTGGCCGTTAGCCGGAGCCGGCCCCAGATCAGTCTGGGGCTGCGTCGATTCTGTCGTCATGCGTGTACTTCCTGGCAATGTGCTGTCTGGTGCATTGCGTTCCTGCGCTCAGCCGCCCTGCATTCCCGCTGCTGAACTTTCTTTGCCTGCCGAGAAGTCCCCCTGGGGACAATGAACCGCTCGGCCTGCGATCTGATCACTCAAGGACATCCGGCAAATCACTGCGAAGCCCGGCTCCACGCAATCTGCCACGCTCTCCGGAAGAATAGCCCTGCTGCCCCCTTGTCGATCCCTGCACAGGAACTCCACAGGAGCTCCCTACGGTTCTCTCAATCGATTCGGTGCGGCCAGTGCTTTCTTCTGTTGATGCCCTTCCTATGGGAGTTTCCGCCGCCTGTGCCTGATGAAGAAATAATCTCTGCGGCGAAATTTCCTTGCTCGGCGGCGAGCGCGCTCTGCCCTGTTCGGGTGGCTCGCGTCAGCCGCTTGATAGGCAATTCCGATACTACAGCCAAGCGTTGCGGCTGGCAAGTGCCGTTTCCGGTGATCCTGCCGGAAAAATCCGCCGCTCCCCTCCCTCAACGCGTCCCCATACGCAAAAACGCCACTCCAAAGGAGTGGCGCTTTTGCTGTCCTGCGCTGGTCACTGGCCTCCCAAGTAGGGTGAGGACGGCGGTTATATCCGCCGCGCCTTCTACAGGTCTTCCCGGCCGGTTTCCCCTTTGAGGGGCCGCTTCATTGGCGGTGGCTCTTGCCGGGTCCTGCGGTTCTTTGGGCTGGCCGGAATTCCTTCCAGCAGCCGGTACATCACTGGCACCCTCTATATAGCAATTCCCGGGCCGTTTTGCTCTCTTCATGTTTTCAATGACTTGCACATCTCAGACCTCGAGTGCTTTCTGCAATCTGGAATCCGGGGACGGGAATTCATACCAAAAACAATAGAAAGCAGCCTAGCGCTGGCAGGCCGGGCAGTAGTGTGTGCCCCGCCCCCCCACCAGAATCCGCCGGATCGGCGTCTGGCATTTGCGGCAAGGCTCGTCCGTGCGCAGGTAGACGCAGTGCTCCAGTTGGAAGAAGCCGCGGACCCCGTCGGCGTCCACGTAATCGGAGACAGACGAGCCGCCCAGCCGGATGGCATGTCCCAGCACCGACACCCGCGCCTGGCGTCGCCGCGCCAGTGCCGCCGGGGGCTGGCGGCGGGAGCGCCGCCGCGGCCGGAGTCCCGCGCGGAACAGGCTCTCGTCCGCATAGATGTTGCCCACCCCGGTCAGCAGGGTCTGGTTCAGCAGCGCCGCCTTGATGACTAGCTTGCGGCCGCGAAACAGCCTGGCAAACTCCTCCGCGCCGATGGTAAGAGGCTCCTTGCCCGCCCCGCAAAACCCGGCGGTGCGCTTCAGGTCGCGGAATTCCAGCCGCCCAAAGCGGCGCGGGTCAACAAAGCGGATCTCGCGGCCGCTTTTGAGCCGGAGCCGCGCGTGGGTGTGGTCGGCTACCGGCCCGTCGGGGCTGGTCACCAGCAGCCGGCCGGTCATCCCGAGATGGACGATCCATTGGGCCGCTGGTTCAGTGCCACCCTCAACCAAAGGTCCGCCGTCCGCAGGACCCAGGTCGCAGACGATGTGCTTGCCGGTCCGATGGACGCCTAGAATCGTGCGTCCCTCAAGGCCCGTGGCCTGGCGCGCCGGCGGAGTTTTGAAGGGTTCCCGGTGCCCGCCGAACCAGGCTTCCACAATCTGATCGCCGCGCACGCGCGCATCCACTCCGCGGGCGATGGTCTCTACTTCGGGCAGCTCCGGCATCGGTCCATTGTAGAGGAGTGCGCTCAGGGCTACAGCTCTGCCGCAGCCCCCAAACCTAAGTCCGGCAAGAGGGCGGAACGCTTGGAAAACCGCTAATCTCGGCAAGAGTTCCCGCGGCTCACAATCGATCAGGCTCCGCTGCACTGGGCACGCAACCGTTCCCCGTGGGAACCATGCAGATTTTCGCGTATCTCTTGTGCTCCTGAATTGTGGGACAATTGGGCCCCGGGGATTTATATGAGAAGCAGCTCGGTGAGTTGGATTTGCTCGTCGTTCATTTGCATCGCGATCTTGGCCGGAGGCGGGCTTTCCGCAGGAAAGGCAGCGGCTGATCCAAACTGGCAACCTTCCAATCTTCCATTTCGCGTTCTCAACGTTGCAAGCGATGGTTCCTCGCTTTGGGCTTGCGGTGCCGACGAGGCAATTGCAGTCTCAACGGACGGCGGAACCCACTGGCAATTGAGGCACCAAGCGCCCGACGGGAACCTGCTGCTTAGCATGGGTTTCGCCAACGAAAAATTCGGCTATGCGGCAGGCACCGGCGGGCTGCTGCTTATGACCGAGGATGGCGGCACAACCTGGACCCCTCGCTCCGCGAACGGCGAAACCGTGCTTCAGGTCTCCTTCGCTGACGCCAAGACCGGCCTGATACGAACAGCCGATAGGTTGTTGTTTACGGCTGATGGCGGCGCAAACTGGTCTGCCGTTTCCGCCGGCGCCAATGGCGAGGCCCTGAAGAACTTCCCATATAGCTTCTCTTTGGTGGCGCTCGACGCAGGCCACATGGCAATCATGTTGAAATCCGGGGCAGCGCAGTATGAGTCGCAGGTGTTCCTCACCACTGCCGATGGCGGGAAAACCTGGGAAAAAGTGAGCATACCAAATGTAACCCTCTATAGCTTCCTGCGAACCAAGGGAGAGTACTGGACCATCGGAACTGAGGTAGTTGGAAAGGACAAGCCGGGTGGGGGTCATGCAGTCCCGGTCGCACTGTACTCTTCGGATGGGGAGAAGTGGGTTCACTCCACAAGCGATCTCTCCGCGTGTGGGCCAGAGATGTGCGTGGCTTGCACCGGTCAAGGGTGTCTTTCAGCGAATGGAGTGATAACCGATGTTTTTGCAGAAAAGCCAGGGAATTGGACGTTTCCTTCGAATCCGAAGCTAACCCCGAAATGGGCCGCAACTCGAACTTCGATGTGCTATGTCGGAAGTTCATTGCAGTGCGCCCCCTTAACAGCGGCGACGCAGGCGACTCGTGGAGAGGGCACGGTCCCTCCAGTGGTCGGCCCCGGCCCTCTAGGCGCCAAGGCGTCTCAGGGTCCCCATTGCATTGCGTGTGAGATCGACCATTTCATTGCCGACCCGAAGGTTCAAGGTATGTTCGCCTTCAAACTTGTGCTAGTCATTGGCAGGGACGGGACTGTCAAAGAGGTTGAGGCCGATGGCGCTCCGACTCCTGAAATTAAGGCGAGGATCGAACAGCAAGCCCAGCAATGGATTTTTGAGCCTTATCTCAAAGATGGCGTCCGGGTTGACCTGAAGCTCACCACCGAAGTTCAAGTGGCTGTCATGCGACCGCGATGAGTTCATGGGCCAAAAGGACCGCGACTATCCGCAGTTCTCGGCTAGGTCGTCTTCTTGTGCGCCGCCGCGAACCTGGCGGGCGCCCCACTTTTCCAGGTAGGTCAGCCCCAGGCCAAGACCCGCCAGGAAGACCCCGGCCGAGGAGTACTCGATCAGGTTGAGGCTCCGGTCCTCGGCCTCGGTCTGGTAGACCACGGTTCCATGGATGTTGCGCGGGATAAAGCGCATCTTCTGCGCGGACGGCAGGCGGGGCATGGTTTCGAGGTAATTCACCGAGATCATGCCCGAGACGATCAGGCCCGTCAGCCCCGGCGCCATCAGCGCCAGCGCAATCGCTTTCAGCGTCGCCAACTGCCTCGTGCTCATGGCAAGGACTCCTTGTGTTGTGGAAGGGGGGCCAAAGCCTTTATAGCAGAAGTGGAAGCTCCAGGCGCCTGCGGTCCCGGGCGGAGCGCGCAGTTGTTTTGACTCTCGGGAATTTTGCCATGCGTCTGGCCGGGCCACGCCGGCAATGGACCGCTACTTGTGCTCGCCCCGCTCGCCGGGGTCGCGAATGCGGCTGGCCTCAAAGCTGACAATCTTCCACGCGCCCTTCGGATCGCGCACGTAGACACGCGTAAAACGGAAGCTGCCGGTCAGTTCGTCGCCGCCGGCTGTGCCCCGCACCTCGGCGACCGACGTAACCAGCGCGGTGGTCCCATAAAAGCGCACCTTGCGGTCGGAGACTTCCAGGCTTGTGAACCGCACGCGCCCGCTGCGCAGATTCTCCAGCGCCTGGTCCTTGGTTTGCAGCGTGCCCGAGGCGGTAATAGCCAGGTAGTCGTCCGACAGCAGGTTCTGCAAGACGGTGGTGTTCGATTTGAGCACGGCTTGGCGCCACTGCTCCTCGAGCTGGTCGATCTCGTGGTGAACCTCGTGCTTCTGGGCCTTCGGGATTCCCGACTTGGGCTTGCCGGCCTGCAGCGCAACCGCCCCGCAACTCGCCGTCAACAGCAGCAGCGCGGCCAGCATGGCTCCGCGGGCGCTCCAGCGGCGCGTTGGCATTGCGGGGCTATTCGTCGTACCGGGCATTGGCGTATCGGATAGTAGCCTCGAACGGGTATGCCGGTCAATCGGGATTCTGTCAATTCACTGCAATTGTGAATTCACCCTGCCATTCAGCAGCACACGCCGGCTTTTTCGGGGCCAGTCAACCATTGGACGGACCGGGTGCCTCAAACGACAGCAAGCAGATTTTCCAGGCTGCGCTCGCGCATCTTCTGGAAGAGACCGCCCACGGCGTGCTTCTTGAAGTGCGCTGACTCGCGGTGCGCCGCCAGCGCCTGCTGGTCAACGTACTGCTCATAAATCAGCACCGTGTCCGGGTCGTCCTCAAGTTGGTGCGGAATGTAGTTGACACACCCCGGCTCCTGCCGCGAAGCGGCGGCAAGCAGGCGCAAGGTCTCGGCCACATCGGCCCGGTCTTCCGGATTGAACTTCAGGCGAACAAGAAAACTGACCATGAATTCGATTCTCTCTCACCCGGCGAGGGCCTGCAGGCCTTCCTCAGGCAATCTTGATGGATTATGCGTGAATTTCGTCGAGTGCCGCCGCAAACTCCGGCAGCACCATGGTCTGGTCGCGGTCCGGCCCGGTGGAAACCATGCCGATGCGCGCCCCGCTCTCCCGCTCCTGGAAACGCAGATACTCCTTGGCCGCCTGGGGCAGCTTGTCGAAGTCGGTAATCCCCTCGGTCGAGGTCTGCCAGCCCTTGAGCGTGGTGTACACCGGCTTGATCTGTTCCAGCCCGTCCACGTCGGCCGGAATCTCGTCGGTGGTCTTGCCGCCAACCTCGTAGCCCACGCAGATGGGAATCTCGGCCAGCGAGTCCAGCACATCCAGCTTGGTGATCACCAGCCACTCCGCGCCGTTCACCTGGTTCGAGTAGCGCAGCAGCGGAATGTCCAGCCAGCCGCAGCGCCGCGGCCGCCCGGTCACCGCGCCGTACTCGTTGCCGCGGGCCCGCAGCTCGTCGCCGGCCGCGTCGTGAATCTCGGTGGGGAACGGCCCGCCGCCCACCCGCGTTACATAAGCCTTGGTCACGGAGATCACGGTGCCAATGGCCGTGGGACCCACGCCAGTCCCGGTGGCCGCGCCCCCCGCCGTGGCCGACGATGAAGTCACAAAAGGATAGGTCCCGTGGTCGATGTCCAGCATCGTGCCCTGCGCGCCCTCGAACATCACGCTCCCGCCGGAAGCCAGAATCTGGTGCAGCAGGCGGCCCGTATCCTTGACAAACGGCCGCACTTGCTCGGCCGCCGCCGCATACTCGTCAAACATCTTCTCCGCGTCCAGAGGCGCGCTCCCGCTTCCGAACAGTGCCCCGGCAATCGCGTTCTTTTCCGCGCACGCCGCCTCGATGTGCGTCTTCAGCAGCTCCGGCCGCAGCAGGTCCACCACCCGCAGGCCGCTGCGCGCCATCTTGTCTTCATACGCCGGCCCGATGCCCCGGCTGGTGGTCCCAATCTTCTTCCGGCCCGGCGCGCTCTCGGCCGCCAGCTCGATCATGCGGTGGTAGGGCAAAATGACCTGGGCGCGGTTCGAGACAGAGAGCCGCTCGTCCACATCCACGCCCAGGCCACGCAGCTTTTCCACCTCTTTGAGGAACGCGATGGGGTCCAGTACCACTCCGTTGCCGATGATGCCACGGCAGCCCGGCCGCAGAACCCCGCAGGGAATCAGTTGCAGCACGAACTTCTGCCCGCCGATGATCACCGTGTGTCCCGCATTATGCCCGCCCGCGTAGCGCGCCACGGCGGCAAAACGCTCGCTCAGCACGTCCACAATCTTGCCCTTGCCCTCGTCGCCCCACTGGGCGCCCAACACAACCGCTGTCTTTGCTCGCATGTCCGTCCGTTTCTCACACTTCCACCCCGCGCAGGCAGCTCACACGGATGCGCAAGCACAGGGGCCGCAGGATCAGGCGCTTTGGGAAAGAAAGCGCCGTTTCCGATTCTAAACCCTGCCCGCATCCGCCGCGTACCGGGAAATCCGCTCACGGTACTCCGATTCCGGCCCGCCCGGCCCAGTTCGGTCCCGGCAAAATCCACTGTCCCGCAACCTACCCCGCAGTTAACCCGGCCGCCCAGCGTCTGCGTCAGGCGTCCGTCCCTCCCTGGACTGTTGCCCCAGGCGCCCGACAGCCGTGGAGCGCTGGTTCGGCCACGGCGCCCGCCGCCAGGCCGCATGTCATCCAGTCCCCCGCGGCTGTTATATTTCTCTCGACGTAAAACCGCGCCTGAGCGCGCGGTAAACTGGGCGCGGCGAGGGAGCAGTCATGGAGTGGAGCGAGAGTAGCAGACGGTCGTTTTTGAAGCAGATGGGCGCGGCGGGTGCGCTCGCCCTCACGGCAGCCAACACCGGGGCGATGGCCGCAACCGCCGCGCAGGCAGCCAGGGCCGATGACGCGGCGCAGGCCGCCAGCCGCGCCCGGCGCATGGCCTGGTGGCACCAGGCCAGGTTTGGCATGTTCATCCACTGGGGCCTCTACTCCGTCATCGGACAGCACGAGTGGGCTAAGCAGGTCGAGGGCATTCCCCTGCTCCAGTACGAGCAGTTGGCCAGGCACTTCAAGCCCAAGCCCAACGCCGCCCGCGACTGGGCCCGCCTGGCCAAGGCCGCCGGCCAGAAGTACATGGTCATGACCACCAAGCACCACGAGGGCTTCTGCCACTGGGACACGAAGCTCACTGACTACTGCTCGCCCAAACAGGGCCCCGGCCGCGACCTGGTCCGCGAGTTTGTCGACGCTGCCCGCGCCGAGGGCCTGCGCGTGGGCTTCTACTACTCCCTCATGGACTGGCACCACCCCGACGGCGCCACCTGCAAGACCGATCTCGCCGCCCGCAAGCGCTTCGTCGACTACACCCACGGCCTCATCCGCGAGCTCATGACCAACTACGGCAAGATCGATGTTCTCTGGTACGACGTCGACTGGCCGCTCACCGCCGCCGAGTGGGAGTCCGAGCGCATGAACAAGATGGTCTTCGAGCTGCAGCCGGAGATCATCGTCAACGACCGCAACGGCCTGGCCGGCGACTTCGGCACTCCCGAGCAGGAGGTGAAGGCCGCCGAGTCCGGCCGCGCCTGGGAAAGCTGCATGACGCTCAACGACAGTTGGGGCTTCAACCGAGGCGACGACTCCTGGAAGACCCCCAAGGTGATTGTGGGCAACCTGGCCAACTGCGCCCGCGGCGGCGGCAATTATCTGCTCAACATCGGGCCCAAGCCCGACGGCTCCATTCCCGAGGAATCGGTCGCCGTGCTCGAGGCCGTCGGCAAATGGCTCCAGACCAACGGCAAGGCCATCTACGACGCCGAGCGCGGCGAGTTCGGCTGGAACTCGAACGCCAACTACACCCGGCGGGGGAATACGCTCTACATCCACCAGCAATACTGGCCGGGGCATACCCCTGCGGCGGAATGGCTAAGCTTCTTCCAGCCGGAGACCGTGATCGCCATCGCCGGCCTCAAGGCCAAGGCCAAATCCGCCCGCCTGCTCAAGACCGGCCAGCCCGTCGAGCTCACCCAGGATGAGTGGTCGCTGCGCCTGACGGGGCTGCCCTTGCAGGCTCCCGACCAGCCGGTAACGGTGATCGAAGTCGAGTGCGACGGCGTGCCCGACATCGACCACGACGCCCTGCGGCCGCTCTGGCCCCGCTACAAGGTGGGGATTAGCTAGTGTCGTGACCGGTAAGAGGTTTATTTGTTAAGGGAGGTAGCGCCGGTCTCCAGAACGGCTGTCCTGGCGGCGTCCACGCCGCCAGCCGCGCGCTGCCCGCGCCGTAGGCGCAGTGGTTGTTAGCACCGCGCTTCAGTGTGGGGTTGGAAAGACCAAAACCCCGTCCGGAGTCCCGTAGGGACGGCGCTCATACTCCGCGCCCTTCAACCTCTTTGCGAGAACAACACAGCAACAAAAAAACCGGGAGCGACTCCCGTAAACGTCAACCTTCTACTGCCACCCCGGCAAAGCCGCGGGTTCTCCCAATCAAAAGAGAATGAACCAGGCTTTACAGGCTGCGGAAAAACTCGCTGTACCGGCGATCTTCGAGCGCTCTATAACAGGGCACGACTTCAGTCGGGCCGCAAGCGCAGTAGAATCAACGTCGGCCCCTGCTACATTCCCGTCTCCGCTACCACCTGACGCAGACCCTTTTTCCGCACCCTGTCTAGCCCGGAGGAAAGGTTCTTTCCGGTTTCGCCATATCATTATTGGGGCTTTTCCGCAGCCTGTAGAGCCACAAGTCGTGGGGCTCCGCACTGCTTGAAACAGCCTCCTCCAGGGCCGATTTCCCGTCGCAACGAAAAATCGGTGTCCGTTTTGCAGATTATTTCGCGTCCGCGCTCATACTGAGGAACAGAGGATCGAAATTTGGAGCATGCTCGGGGGAAGGACCGGCGTCCTGGCAGCCGCGGAAGGAAAGGACCTTTACCAATGAATTTCAAAATGCGGTACGAATCGACCCAGCCCGCAACAAAACCGCGATCTAACCCTTTTGGAATCAATAATCTGCACAGAACTCCTTTGAAATGAAGAATTTGCGCCGGGGCTCGTTGTGTAACCCATTGAAAACAAGGATTTTCTTTACAGAATACCAGTGGGGGAGGGTAACCCAAAGAGCATGAACCCGGCAAGCTCCACGCCTTCCCCCACCGGCCGGTTGCCCGCTGCGCCTGTTCACTTTTCAATGTCCAATGTCCAATGTTTCACCACCGCATCCGCAATCGCCGCCGCCTCCACTGCCGGCCGCACCGTGTGTACCCGCACAATGGAAGCCCCATGAAGAATTGCCGCCACCAGCGCCGCCACGCTGGCCGTCTCGCGCAGACCAACCGGCGCGTCTTGTCCCCCATAAAGAGGCGCTAACGCCCTGCCCAGGAACGACTTGCGGCTCACCCCGGCAAGCAGCGGCCGGCCCAGGGTCAGCAGTTCCGCCTGCCGGGCAAGCAGGCTGAAATTCTCGCCGCCCCGCTTGCCGAAGCCATAGCCGGGGTCAAGCACAATCGACTCCGCCGCAATCCCCGCCGCGGCTGCCCGGTCGAGACTGGACCGCAATTCAACCATGACCGTCTCAAGCAGATCATTCGAAGGGAGTTGCGCCTGGGAGCCCCACTCGTCCGGCCGTCCGCGCGTGTGCATCAGAACCACGCCGCATCCGGCCTCGGCGCACACCGCGCCCAGCCCGGAATCCCAGAAAAGGCCGCTGACGTCGTTGATGAGCTCGGCCCCGGCCGCAAGCGCGGCGCGCGCCGTCTCCGCCTTGTAGGTATCCACGGAGAGAATCGCCTCCGGCCGCGCCTTCAGAATTCCCTCCACCACCGGCAGCAGGCGCGCCTGCTCTTCCCCGGCGCTGACCGCCGGCGCCCCGGCGGCGCCGGCCCCCTCCGCCGGGGAAACGCCCGCGCGCGACCCCGGCCGCGTGCTTTCGGCGCCCAGGTCGAGCAGGTCCGCGCCCTCGTCGAGCAACTCCAGCGCGTGGGCCACGGCGGCTTCCGGGTCCGGAAAGCGCCCCCCGTCGCTGAACGAGTCGGGCGTCACGTTGACCACCCCCATCACCAGTGTGCGCCGCCCCAGTTCGAGCGCGCGCGTGCGCAGCTTCCACCGCGCAACCGTCCGGCGAACGACCCTTGGTTCTTTCAATCTGACCTCAAATAAAGCGAATTCTCCGCTTCCCCGTCCGGAGCGGCGTGAAAGACACAGACTACCCCATCATGGTACGCCGCAGCCTTGTTCTGCCCTGCTAAACTCCCTCCATGAATGCCCTTCGGCGAATCCCCGCGCTCGTTCTGGCCGCCGCGCTTGTGCCCGCCGGCCTGTTTGCCCAGACGCACGCCCGCGCCGCCAAACCAGACGCCTCGCCCAAGCCTGAACTCGATCACGCAATCCAGGCGATCCTGGCCGATCCCGCTCTCGGCCAGGCTGAGTTCGGCATCGCGGTCAAGACCCTCGACGGGGTTGTCCTCTACGGCTACAACGAGGCCCGGCTTTTCACCCCCGCCTCCAACGCCAAGCTGGCCACCACCGCCGCCGCCTTCGCCCTGCTGCCCGCCCAGTACCTGACCTGGACGACCAACGTGGTGGCCGACGGCGTGATTGATCCTCAGGGAGTGCTGCACGGCGACATCGTCCTGCTGGGCAGCGGCGATCCCACGCTCAGCGCCCGACCTTACCCCTATCAGCCTCCGCAGCCGGCCACCCACGCACCGGCGCCTGCAACCCCCGCCGCAACTGCCGAGCCGGTCAAGCCGCCCAAGGACATGGACATCCTCGATCTGCTCGCCTTGCAGGTGGAGCAGGCCGGCGTGCGCACGGTGGACGGCAGGGTGGTGGGCGACGACACGTTCTTTGTGGATGAGCCCTATGGCGAAGGCTGTGCCTGGGACGACCTGCAGTGGAGCTATGGCACCCCCATCTCCGCGCTCACCTTTGCGGACAACACCCTCAAGCTGAACATTACGGCCGACCCGGCGTCCGCCGACGCGACCGTGGCGGAGTGGGAGCCCAACGTCGACTATTACCAACTGGAAAACGACATGACCCCCACCCGAGCCGGCCAAGCCGCCCGCCCCGGCCTTGACCGCCGGCCCGGCGCCCTGCTGGT
>VFSW01013948.1_pt1 | contig 11143 bp, 10 predicted proteins | sample 5358111 | NCBI WGS metagenome assembly VFSW01 (sample SAMN11554181, study PRJNA540505) | mine drainage metagenome | isolation source: sediment from site ElyBrook_90M | place: USA: Ely Copper Mine, Vershire, VT | collected 2017
CCTCGCTCGAGCAAGCCCGCGCGCTCGATCCGACGCACCCCGTGCCGCCGGCCGAGATCGCGCGCGTGCTCGAGGACCACGGCGACCCGCGCGCGCTGCGCGACGCCCTCGAGCGGCTCGCCGCGTCGGCGCCGAGCCCGGAGGAGAGGACGCGACACCTCGTGCGGGCCGCGGAGATCGACGAGCTTCGCCTGAACGACGACGCCTCGGCGATGCGCACGTATAAGCGCCTGCTCGCCGACGCGCCGGGCGACGACTTCGTTGCCGAGCGCCTCGCGCGTGTGGCCTTGCGGATCGCCGGGCGAGGCGACGGGCTCGGGCTCGGGGAGATCGCGCCCATCTTCGCGCACCGCATCGACCAGGCTGCGGCCGTCGACTCCGCGCGTACGGCGGCGCTCGACCTGGCGATGGCGCTGCTCGAGCGCGAACCGGCGCAGGCGCGTGCGCTGCGCGATGCCGCGACCGCGGCGTCCCCCGGCGGGGGCGGGGAGGTGCCGACGATGAGAATGCAGGAGGCCCTCGATCGACGCGCGAACGACACGTTGGCCCTCGCCAGAGGGCTCGCGAAGCAGGGCGAGGAGCTGGCGGATGCCCGCGCGCGCCTGGGATCCCTCTGGAATCTCGCCGCGCTCGAGGAGTGGAAGCCGGGCGTCGCGCGCGCCTCCGAGGCGAGCGGCGACCCGCTCGCGACGTACCGGCGCATCCTCGAGCTCGACCCGACGGATCCGTGTGCGCTCGAAGCCACCGTGCGCGTCGAGATGCTGAGCGCGCGAAGGGGAGACCCCCGCAGTCGCAAGAGTCTGGCGTCGGCGCTGCGTGCGCTCGTGCCGCTCGCGACCGACGAGGAGTCCCGACTGGTGCTGCAGCTCCGCCTCGCTTTGCTCCTCGAGGCGATGGCTCAGGAGTCGCCCCAGGGCGCGCAAGAGCTCTGTCGCGAGGCGCTCGAACGGTACGAAGACGCGCTGCACATCGACGAGGCATCGGTCACCGCGGCGGCGGGGCTCGCGCGGCTCGCCGGGCGCCTGGGCGATTCGGAGGCGGCGCTCGGGGCTGCGCGCGCGCTCGCGGAGCTGGCGACCGACCCGCGCGTCAAGGCCCGCTACTTCGTCAAGGCAGCCGAGCTGCTCACCGACGACGACGGCGACCCGGAATCGGCCCCCGAGCGCCGCAAGCAAGCGGCGGGGCTGCTCGAGCGCGCGCTCGCGGCGGACCCGGACTCGATCGCCGCCGCGGCGAAGCTCGGCGCGGTGCTCATGGACGACGGGCAGCAGGAGCGCCTCGTCACGACGTTCCGCGCCGCGTTGGGGCGCGCGAAGTCGCCGGACGCGGTCGTCATGCTCGGCGCGGAGGTGGCGCGCGTCGCGCGCGACGAACTGAAGGACCTCGCGATCGCCATCGATGCGATGAGGCGCGTGCGCGCGGCGGCGCCGCAGCACGTACCCTCGCTCTTGACGCTCGCGGAGCTGTGCATCGCGCAGCGGGTGTGGCCGGAGGCGGTGGACGCGCTCGAGGCGGTCGTGTCGATCGCGCGCGACGCGACCCCGAAACTGACGGCGCTCTTCGCGCTCGCCAGCGTGTACGAGAAGGTCTTGAAGCAGCCGGGCCCCGTCGAGCGCGTGCTCCGCGCGGCGCGCTCGGTCTACCCCTAAACCGCGCGGGCGCTCACGGGGCTGCTGCGCCGTCGCGCCTTGGAGCCGCCGGCGGCCGACGAGACGGCGCAGCGCGCGCGGCGCCTCGAGATCGCGAACCTGCTCCACCGCCTGGCCGAGGTGGAGAAGGAGCCGGAGAAGAAGAGCGAGATCCTCCTCGAGCTCGCGGACGTGCTCGTACGCCTCTCGGACTCTGCCAACGCCGAGCGCGCGCTCGTCGAAGCCGTCGCGACGGCTCCGTCCCACGCGCGGGCGTTGGCGCGCTTCGCGGCCTTCTTCCAGCGGCCGGAGGGGAGCGACGCCGTCGGGCACGCGCGCGCGCTGACGGCGGTCGTGGGCCTCGGCCAGCAGCTCGGGCGCGTGGACGCGCGGTGGCTGGCGGTGCTCGGGCACCTCGAAACCGGGGCGCTCTCGCGATTGCGCGACGGCATCGCGCACCTCGCCCGCGCCGTGCAGATCGACCCGACCCTCTACGAGACGCGCTTCGAGCTCGCCTCCGCGTACGCGCGCATGGGCGCCCACGACGAAGCCTGGCGCACGCTCGTCGCGATGCTCTCGCCGAGCTCGCGACCGCTCCTCTCGGTGTCCGATCCGGCGGCGGCGCTCGCGCTGCTGGAGCAGTCGCTGATCGCCGATCGGCGGACCGAGGAAGCCGTCGTGGTGAGCGAGCTGCGCGCGCTGGCGGGGCAGATCGACGACGGCAGGCGCGCCTGGCTGGAGGCTCGCAGCGTTCGGCCGCCGACGGACGCCGAGGAGGTGCTCGACCGCCCCACCCTCGTGACGCACGTGCTGCCGCCGGAGGGGCGGCACATCCTGCTGGAGGTGGCGGCGGCGATCGCCGGGATCGAGGCAAAGATGCTCCGCGGGGACTTGAGCGAGCTCGGCGTGGGGACGCGCGACCGCCTCACGGCGCGGAGCGGACACCCGCTTCGTCTGATGCTCGATCGCGTAGCGAAGCAGCTAGGCGTCGGAGAGGTCGAGATCGTGATCTCGCCGACGGCTACGCGGACGCGCGTCGTGACGCAGGACGTGCCCTGGATCGTCGTCCCGCCCTCGCTCGTCCAACGGGGAGAAGCGGCACAGCTCGCGAGCCTGGCGCGCGGGGCGACGCGCATCGCGTACGGCGTTCCGTGGCTCGAGGAGATGGCGCCTGCGCACATCGAGGCGCTCCTCGTCGCTGCCGCGAGGCAAGTGGTGCCGGGCTACGCGGCCGACAGGCTCGACGAGACGACCGCGAGGATCGCCGCGCAGCAGGAGCCTGCCGTCGCGCGCGCGCTCGCGCGCCGCCAGCGCAAGCTGCTCGACGAGCTGGCGCCCCACATCGCCTCGCCGCAGGCGAGCCTCCTGCCGATCGAGACCTTCCTGGGCGCGCTCGCGCGGGCAGAGCTCCGCGCGGCGTTCCTCGTGACAGGGCAGCTCCTCGCCGTCGTCGAAGACATGGACGCACAAGCGAGCGCGGACGGAGCCGCAAACCGGCTCCTCGAGACGCGCGGCGAGCCCCCTCTGAGCGCGCTCGCGGCGGCGCTCGAGCACCCGCTGCTGGGCGACGTGGCGCGATTCGCGCTCACCTCGGAGGCGACGGCGTTGAGGAAGGGACTCGGTTCGACGTGGACGGGATAGCTGCGTCCCCGTTCGCGGCACACGATCGTTCGTCCTTGCTGGACTTCTGGGGAGTCTACGACGCCCATTACGAGAGCGTGCAGAGCGCGGCGATGGGTGTCGCGCTCGAGCACCCCGAGTTCGGGCCGCTCGTTCGCGCGATGAGCGTGGAGCAGAGGGAGGAGGAGGATCGACGGTCCCGCGCGCTCCTCCGCGACGCCATCGTCGACGGCAAATGGGAACGGTACGCCGCCGACACGCGCTCCCAGGGGACGGCGTACGCAAAGCTCGGAGTGACCTTCGGCGGCTGGTACGAGGTCGTGACGGTCTTCCAGCGGATGCTCGTCCCTGCGCTGGTCAATGCCTTCGCGGCGGAGCCGGCGCGGCTGTCCCGCGCGATCACCGCGATGCTGTCGTTCATCGACTACGCGATGACGCTCATCGCGGAGCAGTACTTTCGTGTCAACGAGGAAGAGCGCCTCCGCAGCCTCATCGACTCGGTCGAGGACTACGCCATCATCATGCTGGACGCGGACGGGCGGGTCGCGACGTGGAACGCGGGCGCCCGCGTGCTCGAGGGCTATGAAGCCCACGAGATCGTCGGCAAACACCTCTCCGTCTTCCACACGGCTCTCGAGCGGGACGCGGGCAAACATGAGACGGAGCTGCGCGTCGCCTCGGACGAGGGGCGGTTCGAGGAAGAGGGCTGGCGCGTCCGAAAGGACGGGACGCAGTTCTGGGCGAACGTCGTCGTCACCCCGATCCGGAACGGGCGGGGCCGGCTCACCGGCTTCGCCAAAGTGACGCGGGACCTGACCGAGCGTCGCCGCAAGGAAGAAGAGCTTCACGCGCTCGTCCAGCGGCTCGAGGAGCGAACGAGCCAGCTCGAGGAAGCCAACGCCGAGCTCGACGGGTTCAGTTACTCCGTTTCGCACGACCTTCGCGCGCCGCTCCGGGCGATCGACGGCTTCGCCCGGGTTCTCCTCGAAGACCACGCGCCCCGGCTGGACGACGACGGCAAGAGGGTCGCGCACGTCATCTGCAAGAACTCGCAGAAAATTGGAAAGCTCATCGACGATCTTCTGCGCTTCGCGCGCCTCGGCCGCCAGGCGTTGCGGGTCGAGCGCCTGGACATGACGGCCGGGGTCCGCCGAGCCGCCGCGGAGGTCCTGGATCCTGCTCGGTCGATCGATCTCCGCGTCGCCGAGCTGCCGGAGGCCGAAGCCGACGCGGCGCTGATCCAACAAGTATGGGCGAACCTGCTGAGCAACGCCGCGAAGTACTCGAGGGCTCGAGCCGCGCCGATCATCGAGGTCATGGGCGAACACCGCAACGGCGAGAGCGTCTACGCCGTCAAGGACAACGGCGTCGGCTTCGATCCGCAGTACAAGGGCAAGCTGTTCGGTGTGTTCCACCGCCTGCACCCGGCGTCGGAGTTCGAAGGGATGGGGGTGGGGCTCGCGCTCGTGCAGCGAATCGTGCACCGTCACGGCGGGTGGGTGAAGGCCGACGGCAAAGTCGGCGAGGGGGCGACGTTCTCGTTCGCGCTGCCGAGGAAGGACGGAGCGGATGGAACTTGACGCGGTTGGAGATTCTCCTCGTGGAGGACAGCGACGAAGACGGCGGCGGCGAAAGCGGGCTGAGGAGCCATTCGCCCCTCGGTCGAGGCACTGAGGCACCTCGCCTCATCGTGGCGAGATGCCGCGCTCTCGTCTCGCCCGGCCCCCTTGCGGCCGAGCGCGCCGCCCCGCGTTTCGTTGCACCAGTCCCCGCCGGAATGCATCGGCACGGCGCCTGCTCCGACCCGCCGTCCCATGTCGTCCGAAACGGGCCCGCCGGGGGCCCGGCACACGCACTCGAGCGCTCCGCCGCCGGCAACGCTCACCTCACCGCGCGTCCTCGTGGTCGACGACGCGCCGCTCATCCTCGAGTCGATACGGGTGGTGCTGTCGAGCGAATTCGCCGTGGCCGTCACGACGCTGCCGGAGGAGGCGCTGTCCTGGATGACGTCCGGGGCGTCGTACGACGTGATTCTGTGCGACGTGATGATGCCGGGGATGAACGGCATCGAACTGCGCGATCGCCTCCACACCGTTTCGCCCGAGCAGGCGGCGCGCATCGTTTTCGTGACGGGCGGCGCGCTTCTACCTCATGTGCGCGCGCTTCTCGAGCGGGTGCCGAACGCCTGGCTCGAGAAGCCCATCGACGTCGAGGGCCTGCGCGAGTTCGTCCGCAGGCGCGCAGGGAAGGCCGCGCCGGGGCCCGAGGGAAACCGCGCTTGGCGTAGCTCGGCGCCGGGGGTATGACGCTTCCCCATGCGTGGATCCCAGAGACCTGCCCTCGTGCCCGAGCCGACCGACGCGCAGCGCGCCTTTCGCTCGTTTTCCCGCCACCGCCGCAGCAAACTCGCGCACGCGGCCCAGACGACGCTCGTCAAGGCCGACCGGTGGGGCCACGGCGGCGGCACGGCGAGCGACGTCGCGGCCGCCCTCGAGGGCGCGGTCGCCGCTCTGCAGAAGAAGGCGAAGAAGTAAGCTCACCCGCTCTTCTTCGCGAAGTCCTTCATGAAGGCCACGAGCGCCGTCACCCACTCCGGCTCGACGGCGTTGTACATCGAGACGCGGATCCCCCCGACGATGCGGTGGCCCTTCAGGCCGATCATGCCCTGCTTCTTCGCCTCGTCGACGAACGCCTTCTCGAGCGCCTCGCTCGGCAATCGGAAGACCGCGTTCATGACCGACCGGCTCTCCTTCTCGACGGGGCAACGGTAAAACCCGGCGTCCGCGTCGACGGCGGCGTAGAGCGCCTCGGCCTTGGCGCGGTTCCGCTTCTCGACGGCCTCGAGGCCCCCGAGCCCCTTGACCCAGAGAAGGACGTTGCGCACGAGGTAGATGGCGAAGGTGGACGGCGTGTTGAGGAGCGAGCGGGCTTCGGCGACGGCCCGGTATTGAAGGATCTTCGGGAGGTCCTTGCGGCTGCGCTCGAGGAAGTCCTTCCGGACGAGGACGATCGTGACGCCGCTCGGCCCGATGTTCTTCTGGGCGCCGGCGAAAATGAGCGAAAACGGCGTAATGTCCATCCTTCGCCACATGAAGTCGCTCGACATGTCGACGACCTGCGGGCACTCGCCGAAGCGCGTGCGAGGGTCGAGGACCTGGACGCCGTGGATCGTCTCGTTGCTGGTGAAGTGGACGTAGGCCGCGGACGGGTCGAGGTCGACCTCGTCGGGGCGCGCCGCGCGCCGGTAGCCCTGCGCCTCCGTCGACGCCGCGACGCGGACGTGCCCCCCCACGGCCTTCGCCCAGGCAGCGGCCTCCGCGTGCGCCTTCTCGCTCCAGGCGCCGGTGACGACGAAGTCCGCCGAGCCTGCGGGGAGGAGAAAGCTCATCGGAACGAGCGCGAACTGCATCGTCGCGCCCCCCTGCATGAAGAGCACTTCGAAGGTGCTGGGGACGGGCAAGAGATCGCGAACGAGGGCGATCGCCTCCTCGTGCACTGCTTCGTACTCCTTGCCGCGGTGCGAGAGCTCCATGACGCTCGCGCCGGTGCCCGCGAAATCGAGGAGCTCTTCGCGGGCACGTTCGAGCGCGGGCAAGGGGAGCGTGGCAGGGCCGGGGCTGAAGTTCATGGGGCGTCGCATGAGGCGCGACCATAGCGCCTCGTGCCCCGGCCTGCCGAGGACCCGCGCTCTTCTAGCGCCTCGTCCGCGGCACGGGGCGCATTTACGGGAGTGCTTGAGTAAGCGGGGGCGGCCGCCTAGGTTGAGGCGGGCGCGATGCTGCCTATCGACATCCCGCCCGGAACGACGGTCGAGTCGCTCGTGACGGAGGTCGTCCCCGCGCTGCACGCGCGCCTCGTCGGGCCGGCCGGAAAGGACGTGCCGCAGGACCCCTTCGTCGTCGCCTTGCGCGTCGAGGGCTTCGGCTCCTGGACGCTGACCATCCGCGGCGCGGTGATGGCGGTCGAAGACGGCGAGTCGCCGCGGCCGGCTCTCTGGATATGGACGACGGGGCACGCGGTCGAGTGGTTCCTCGAGGATGCATGCGGTCCGAAGCGCCTCTTGCCGCGCGTCGTACCCCCCGCAGGAGGCGCCGTTCTACTCAGCGACCCGCGCATCGTAAAAAGGATGGCGATGGCCAATGGGCGCATCGAGTTCGCGCTTCGCGTCGAGGACGACGCGAGAGAGCGCATCGCGATCGTCCTCGGGTTCGGCGACGCGGCGAAGCGGGCGATGGACCCCGAAGACGCCGAGACATCGATCGAGGCGAGCCTCCCCACCCTCGAGCGCGTCCTCCGCGGCGACCTCGGCCCCCACGAAGCCCTCGCCGACGGCGACGTCTCGGTCCGCGGCAACCGCTTCCTCGCGATGCAGGTCGCCTTGTCCCTCGCCCCGCTCTATGCCGGCAAGCTCCGCGGCGCATGAGGCGGGCAGTGATCCGCTCGACGCTCCTCGTGCCCTCGCTCATCTTGGCCCTCGGCGCCTGCCAAGGGCACGCGTCCGCCGAAGAGTGCCGCGCGATGACCGAGCGCTACCTCGACCTTGCGCTTCGCGAGGCGCCCGGCGCCCCCTCCCTGTCGCCCGCGCAAGCGGCCGCCGTCCGCGACGTCCAGCGCGGCCTCAAGCGGGCCGAGCCGAGCTACCGTCGCGTCGAGGACGATTGCGCCTCGCTGACGCTCGGGGAAGTGCGGTGCGCCCTGGACGCGAAGACGGCGGCGGCCTGGGAGTCGTGCGTGCATTCGGGCGACGCGCGGTGATATGACGCGAGCCATGAAGACGATCGCGCACGCAACCATCTTTCTCGCATTGGTCGCGGCTTGCGGCGGCAAACCGGCGCAGGCTCCCGAAAACGCCGAAGAGGCCGGCGACGGCGGAGCCGCCGCGCCCGACGACAAGGCGCAGGCCTCCGAGCCAGGATCATCCTCGGCGTCCGCTGCGTCCGGGGGAGGCACCCCGGCCGCGGGCGACGAGGGCGCGAAGGCAAAGACGCCTTGCGCGGGCTTCGAGATCCCCGACCTCGGGTCCCTCCTCTCGCAGGCGGCTTGCGAGATCGGCCCGCCCAAGGAGGGCACGACGCCGAAGGATCTGAAGGGCGCCCTCGATATCAAGGTCCAGGCCGATTCTCCGAAGATCGCACCCGGCTCGACGTCCACGATCACTGTGACGTTCAAGAACAAGGGCAAGACCGACTTGCCCCTCGACTTCATCGTCGACCCGGAGCCCCGCTTCGACTTCGAGGTGTATTCGCCGAAGGGTTCTCGCGTCGACGCGCCCCAGGGGAACGAGCCGGCCCTGCCGCCGGAGGTCGCCAACGCGGCGGTCCCCGACCCGCAGATCGCCCGCGTGACGCTCGCGACGAACGGCACGGCGAGACTGACCCTCAAGTGGAGCGCGGTGAAATACAAGTGGGCCTCGAAGGAGCGCGCGAGGGGCGCGCTTCCGGGACAGGGCTACCCCAAGGAACCAGCGGGGCCGCTCGCGAAGGGCAAGTATGTCTTACGCGTCATCATGCCGCTGACGAACGTCTTCGAAGGGGCGGACCACGAAGTGAGCCACCCGAGCATCCCGGTCGAGGTGGGGAAGCTCTGACCGAGTCTGCAGCGGTCGGAATGCGCGCCCTCTTCTTCGGGTCGCCGTCGTTCGCGGTGCCCTCGCTCGACGCGCTGACGAAGGTGGCCGAAGTCGTGGGCGTCGTGTGCCAGCCGGACCGGCCGGCAGGGCGAGGGCTCGCGGTGAAAGCGCCGCCCGTGAAGGAGCGCGCGAGGGAGCTGGGCCTGCCCGTGGTGCAGCCGGCGAAGCTGAGGACGGGGGAGTTCGCCGAGTGGGTGCGCGCGCAGGATGCCGAGGTCGCGCTCGTCGTGGCCTACGGACGGCTCCTGCCCGAAGAGGTGCTCGATGCGCCGCGCCTCGGATGCGTGAACGTGCACGCGTCGCTCCTGCCGAAGTACCGGGGCGCAGCGCCCATCACGTGGGCCATCGTGCATGGGGAGAGCGAGACGGGCGTCACGTTGATGAAGCTCGACGAGGGGATGGACACGGGGCCGACGTTCGCCCGCATCGCCACGCCCATCGCGCCTCAGGAGACCGCCGGTGAGCTCGCCGACCGCCTCGCTGTCCTCGGCGCCGAGGCCGTCCGCACGCACCTTCCCTCGTACCTCGCCGGCGCCGTCGTCCTCGTCCCGCAGGACTCCGCCGCCGCGAGCTCGGCGCCGATGCTCCGCAAAGACGACGGCCGCATCGACTGGTCGAAGCCCGCCTCGCGCGTGCACGACCTCGTCCGCGGGATGAGCCCATGGCCGGGCGCGTTCACCTTCGCGCGTGGCCGGCGGGTCAAGGTGCACGAGGTGCACGCGTGGGGGTTCAGGAGTGGCTCGCCGGAGGGCAAGCCGGGCGCGGTGGTCATCGCCGACAAGTCGCGCGTGCTCGTCGCGTGCGGAACGGGATGCGTCGAGCTCGCGAAGGTGCAGCCGGAGGACAAGCGTGCGATGACCGGAGCGGAGTGGGCGATGGGCCGAGGCGTGTCGGAGGGGGAGACGCTCGGGTAGGAGTGATTCCGACTCCGATTCCGACGCCGGGCGACCTCGGTGATGCGCGCTATCCGTCTCGCGTGTCCCCGCTCCGGCCCTCCGCGAACCCGCCGAACCCCTGGGCGACGACCGATGTCGAATACCTCGACGGCGAGGCCTCGCCCGCCGAGCTCGTGGTCTACGAAGACCACACGCGCGCCATCCTGGCGAAAAACGACAGCCCGGACGTCGCGTTCGCCTGGAGCGTCAACCCCTACCGCGGCTGCTTTCACGCCTGCGCGTACTGCTACGCCCGTCCCTCGCACGAGTACCTGAGCTTCGGCGCCGGGACCGACTTCGAGCGCAAGATCGTCGTGAAGCCGAACGCCGGCGAGCTGCTGCGCGAAGCCTTCGATGCTCGATCCTGGCGCGGCGAGCTCGTCGCCTTCAGCGGCGTCACCGACTGCTACCAACCCCTCGAGGCGAGCTACCGCCTGACGCGCGCGTGCCTCGAGGTGTGCGCCGCGTACCGGAACCCCGCCTCGGTCATCACGAAGGCGCCCCTCGTCGAGCGTGACATCGACGTCTTGCAGGAGCTCTCGCGCGTGACGCATTTCTCGGTGATGGTCAGCATCCCGTTCTGGGACGAGGCGAAGGCACGCGCGATCGAGCCTTTCGTGACGACCCCCGCGCGCCGCATCCGCACGATCGAGCGCCTCGCGCGCGCCGGAATCCCGGTCGGGGTGATGGTCGCGCCCATCATCCCGGGGCTGAACGACGAAGATATGGCCGAGGTGTTGCGCGCGGCGAAGGGCGCCGGGGCGACGAGCGCCGCGAGCGTGCTCTTGCGCCTGCCCGGCCCGGTGAAGGACGTCTTCGAAGAGCGCCTGCGCATTGCTTTCCCCTTGCGCGCCGAGCGCGTGCTTCGCCGCATCCGCGAGACGCGGGGGGGAAGAATGTACGATTCCCGGTTCGGAGTCCGCGGAAAGGGCGAAGGCGTCTACGCGGAGGTCATCGCCCGGCTCTTCGAGCAAACGGCGGAAAAACTTGGGCTCCGGACATGTGCGTTCGGGACGGGCAAAGAGCCGAGCCCGTTCCAAAGGCCGCTGCGGGGCAGCGGCAAAGGGCAGATGGCGCTCTTCTGATCGACTCCGTCGTCGCCCCCTCGGGTCTCTCGGGTCTGAGGTGCCCGGCAAGCGCCCGGGTTGCTTTGCCTGAACGCGCGTGGTGAGATTGAAACTACCGAGACGATGACGGATCCCCAGGTCGGCGATTTGCTCGGCGGCAAGTACGAGGTCGAGGGGATCCTCGGACGGGGCGGGATGGGGGTCGTGGTGGCCGCTCGCCACCGCGCGCTCGCGCAAAAGGTCGCGATCAAGTGCCTCTTGCCC
>VFSW01013949.1_pt1 | contig 11143 bp, 14 predicted proteins | sample 5358111 | NCBI WGS metagenome assembly VFSW01 (sample SAMN11554181, study PRJNA540505) | mine drainage metagenome | isolation source: sediment from site ElyBrook_90M | place: USA: Ely Copper Mine, Vershire, VT | collected 2017
GCTAAAGGAAGGCGATATGCAAGCAAAAAACATTCGTCTTAAAATCAAGAAAAAACTTGGTATTCCGTTAAGTATTTCGGAAAGGTTTTCAAAATAAATTATAATCTCAGTAAGCTAATCAGAGGTTAGTGCTAAAGTATATTCATAATTTGCAATTATATCCCTGTTAGCCCCCATTCGGCTTATTTCGTAAGCCATACGAATGTAATTTTCAGCTCTCATTTTTCCATTTTTTTCGTATCTTTGTCTAAATTACTTAAACAATGAATACTGTAACCTTACAGGTGGACGATAATAAAGATTATGAACTACTCCTTCAGCTTTTGTCACGATTAAAAGTGAAAGTGGTAACTTCAACTAAGAATTCTTCATTGCTTGAAAGACAAAAACTGCTTTCTATTATTAAAAAAGGAGGCAGCGGAAAAAGTATTTCAGACCCGGTAAAATGGCAAAAGGAATTAAGAAAAGACAGGCCATTACGCTGAATACCTGATGCACATTATAGACAGTAATATCATCATTTATTCTGCCAATCCAAAATTATCTTTCCTTCGGCAATACTTTACAAGCGCCAACCATTGTGTTGCGTCTATTTCGATAATTGAGGTTCTCGGATACTATAAACTGGATGCTGCTGACAAAAAATATTTTGACGCCCTTTTTAAATATGTCACAATAATTCCTTTAACCGATATTATTATTCACGAAGCGGTTGCAATTCGCCAGGCAAACAATTTGACTCTTGCTGATTCAATTATAGCCGCTACCGCTATTACTTCTCACGCTGAACTCATTACACGTAATACCGGTGATTTTAAAAACATTAAGAAATTAAAAGTTGTTAATCCATTTAAAGAGTAATTTCTCAATCCCGTTAGGCGTAGTTGAATCTACGCCATTTATTTATAGAGGTTGCGGCTGCCCCATTACTTACCTTCCCCTAAAAGGGAAAGCGTTCCTTAAACCTATCCCATTTTAAAGATTGTCTCGTTCGGCGTGGTTTATAAGCTATATCATTGTAATTTTCAGCTCTCATTTTTCCATTTTTTCGTACCTTTGTATTATGAAAACAGAGTTTATAATTGATAAAAAAGGTAAAAAAACGTGCAGTTCTCCTTCCTATGAAGGATTACAAACGATTATTAGAAGAACTTGAAGAGTTGGATGATATAAAACTTTACGATGAAGCAAAAGCCCATAAAGGAGATTTTATTCCTATTGAAGAGGCATTTAATATTCCGGATGCCAAACGTAATGGGAAAAAATGAAGTATTAGGTAATCATTGACAAAAAGGTTCTTAAAGAATTGGACAAAATTTCCGAACCGAATTATTCCAGAATCAGAACAGCAATCTTTGCCTTAGCAGATAATCCAAAGCTGAAAAGGATGTAATCACGGAGTACAATTTATTTGGTCACCAATTGCTCCCTATAACAATCGGGATTGGTGCCACGTATATTCCATATTCCCCAACGAAGCCCTTAAAAAGGACTTTTGGGAAAACACCTATCTTTGGAACACGATATGATTAAAACAGCAGATAGCTTTTGCCGCCATCGGATACAAAATAAGGTGGTTATAAAATGTTCAGTGTTAAACACCTGCACGGAGAAGAAAGCGGTGGCGCCTGTGTTCATTCATTTATTTCTGGTTGCATCGGCAGCCTGTTTTTGTGTTATGCTGCTTTTTTCGGGTTGTGCCTCGGGCAAATACCCCAAGCCCCATAAAAGAGCCCCGGTAGGCGGGTGGCACAAAAAATTTGACAGCAACCCCGGAGGCTACCATACAGGAGGGGGCAAGGAAACACCATTTTAATCAGCGCAAGGGCAGTGGCAGGCAGGCTTTGCCCGGCCGGTAATTTAAAAAACGTAATTTTGAGGAACAATTTGAATGTCATTTATGAAGAACATTTTCAACGGGCAAGATAACAGTGAAATAATAGAACGCCTTGAAAAACTGTCGCCCGATGCCAAAGCCTTGTGGGGTAAGATGAACGTGGCGCAGATGCTGGCACACTGCCATATTGCAACACAAATGACCACAGGTGAAATAAACCCCAGGCGCGCCACCTTTCCTGTAAACATCATTGGCATGCTGCTGAAACCGCGCATGCTCGGCCCCGCTCCTCTGCCCAAAAATACGCCTACCATTCCCGAAGCCGTGATTAAGGAAACAAGAAACTTTCAAACAGAGAAGTTGAATTATGCCTCCGCTGTGAAGAGAATGGCAGCAGAAGGCGAAAAATGCGCAAAAGCCCGGTTTCATCCCTTTATGGGAAAAATGACTCCAAACGAGTGGGGCAGAATAAACTACAAACATGCCGATCATCATTTAAAACAATTCGGAGCCTGAACCCCAAAGGATGCCGACATATAGAAAAGTACGAACATGAAAAAACCGATATTCCGACTTTTACTCTTATCGTTTTGCTTACCTGCCGCCCTGGCAAATGCGCAAACACATTTTATGGTAAGTACGCTGGCAGGCCCTTCGGTTGCCGGCAACGACACCCTGAATACGTCAGGATACCGCAACGGCCCCGATTCCCTGGCCTTGTTTCAGCACCCCTGCGGAGTGGCAGCCGATAAAAAAGGAAACATATACATAGCCGATACATACAACAACATGATACGGAGGGTGAATGCCGACAGCACCTTTGCCCTTGCAGGAGATACCGGTGCAGGCTTTGCCGATGGGGCGGGCACGGCTGCGCGGTTCAACAGGCCTATGGGTATATGCACCGATAAAAACGGAAATATTTATGTTGCCGACACCTACAACAACCGCATCAGGGAAGTATCCCCTTCGGGCAACGTGATAACCTATGCAGGCAACGGCATACAAGGCGATTCGGGCGACGGAGGCCCCGCTACGGCAGCTGAACTATATCTGCCCGTTGGAGTTGCCGCCGATACAATTGGCAACATTTACGTTACCGACAACGGAAATAATGTGATCCGCGAAATCTTTACCAACGGCACTATTGCCACTTTTGCAGGAAGCGGCAAAGCAGGTTACCTGAACGGCAAATCGGATACGGCGGAGTTTCTGGGGCTTTATGGCGTTGCTGCCGACGATTCGGGCTATGTGTATGTAACGGAATACATAAATGACGATGTGCGGAAAATAAGAAATGGCAAAGTAACCACCCTTGCCGGAAACGATACCAATATAGTGTTTCACGGAGGCGACACCATTCCTATTTACCCTTTTGGTTACCGCAACGGTAAAAACGATACCGCCCTGTTTTACGACCCCGCGGGCATAGCGGTTGACAGCTCCGGCCTTTCCGTTTTCGTATCGGATGAATATAATCATGCCATACGCAAAATAGGAAGGGATTCGGTTACAACCTTTGCCGGAGACACCACCGCGGACAGCCTGCATATCATCCCCGCTATTGCCGGATATGTGAACGGCCTCTCCCCTGCCGCCAGGTTCAATTCGCCTGTCGGGCTTGCGCTTGACAACAAAGGCAACGTTTATGTGGCCGACAACGGAAATAATGCAATAAGGAAAATAGCGCCCACAGTCCTGTCAGCCGTTGCACCTGTGCAGTATGTGCCCCTGCCTGCCATCAGCGCCTACCCCAACCCCTGTTCCGGCAGGCTCATGATTGCCTCGGCCCCGCAGGGCAAGGCCATGCTGTGCGACATTACCGGAAGGGTGGTATGGAGCAGCCCCGCTTTCAAAGCCCCCTTTGTTCTGAATACTGCAGGTTTTACGCCGGGTGTCTATTTATTCAGCGCCCAGTCGGCGGCAGGAACAGTAACGCAAAAAATAATAGTGGCACATTAACAGAACAAACCTATGCGCTCCGATGTATCGGATATAAGTATTTGGCTGCCGTCCGCTATCATCACCGCGGCATTTATAGCGGCGGGGATCATCCTTCAGAAAGTTGCAACGGCATACTTTCACCGCCTTGCCCGCAAAAACAAATGGAAAGAGGGCCTCGTATTCGTTAGTTCGCTGCGCGGCATGGTGGTACTTGTGTTCACGGTAGTGGGCATATACGAGGGTATGGTGCATCTGCCCTATACGATTCCTGAACTGCCGAACATCAAAAAGCTACAGAATGCCTTAATCATTCTTATAGCTACCATTGTTGCGGCGCGCCTTTTCAGGGGATTGTTTAAAGTTTACACCCACAGGGAAGAAGGCATCAGGCGTTCCCTGTCGCTGTTCAACACCATAATAGGCATTGTGGTTTACTCCCTCGGCGGCCTTATCATCCTCGACAGCCTCGGCATATCCATTACTCCGGTGCTTACCGCCCTCGGCGTTGGCGGCCTGGCGGTAGCCCTGGCCCTGCAGGACACCTTATCCAACCTTTTTGCCGGAATACACATTACCATTTCGCACATACTGAAGCCGGGAGATTATATTGGGTTGAGCACCGGCGAAGAGGGTACAGTGAACGACATAACCTGGCGATGCACCACGCTGCTTACCCAGTCGGGCAATATAATAGTGATACCCAATTCCAAGATATCCACCGCCAATGTTACAAACTATTCGCTTCCGGAACTTAGCCTCGATTTCGGGGTTTATTTTACAGTTGCTTTTTCGGCCGATCTGAACAAGGTTGAAAAAGCAGGAATAGAGGAAGCGGAGCAGGTAATGAAAGAAACAGGGCTTGTAAAAGGTAACCTGGTATTCCGTGTAAGGGAGATAGGCGAATACGGCATAAAGTGTGCCCTGTTTTTAACCATCCACCAGTTCAAAGACCAGTATCTGGTAAGGCATAACCTGATAAAGCGCCTCATGCTGCGGTTTGCCGGAGAGGGCATTTCAATACCCTATCCTACCAGAGAGATGCTGACGAAAGCCGAAAGGCAGTAGGTAATATACACTCCGGCTTACTTTACCTGCCGGCACCTATCATAAAAACAAGGGCAAGCGAAAGCAGCCCGCAGAGGTAACCCAGATAAATTTCTTCAGCCTTGTGCGCTTTTAGCCTGTAGCGTGCATAGCCGGTAAGGAAAGCCAGGGCGAGAGCTGCGCCAATCCAATATTTAAGGTCGGACCGCTCGCTGTATTCCAGCCCGATAACCGTGCCAAGCAACCCGCCGGCGCCGGTGGCATGCAGGCTGCTGCGGGTAATGAAATTAAAAACGAGAGTAGCCATCAGGGCAATATTTATTCCAAGCAAAAAAAGAAAAAGCGACTGCGCGGTACCGGAAACATTGTGTAAAACGATGAATGACATGAGGAAGCCTAATTCCGTAAAAACGATAAGTAAAAGTCTGTCGTGTCGCGAAGGCTCTTCGAGGCTTCCTATTTTCCCTGCCCTGGCAAGCGACAGTATGCAGAATAATGGCAGCAGGGCGGTAGCCCCAAGCACAGTCCACGGTATCATGAGCAGCTGGTAAGGAGAACGGACGGAAAAAAGCAAGGAAGGATCGGCGCCCAGCAAGAAACAAACGCCAAGGGTAGGCATGAACAGCGGGTGAAAGAGATAGGAAACAGTTTTCCAGAATACCTTGCCCTTCATAATGCTTTTCTTAAACGGGCAACGGGAATATCGAGTTGTTCCCTGTATTTGGCTACGGTACGGCGCGCTACCTGGCAGCCCTTTTCCTTCAGCATATCCACGAGGGCGTCGTCGTTAAGCGGGCTCTTTTTATTTTCGGCTTCTATAAGCTCGCGAAGCAGGTTCTTAACGGTTTTTACCGACACCTCCTCGCCGCTTTCCTTGCGGAAGGATTCAGAGAAGAGGTTTTTGAGCAGCAGGGTTCCGAAGGCGGTTTGCACATATTTGCTGTTCACCACCCGTGAAATGGTGGATATATCGAGTTGGGTGACCGCTGCTATATTTTTAAGCAGCATAGGCTTCAGCAGGCTTTCGTCGCCTTCCCTGAAATAATTGCGCTGGTAATCGAGTATGGCCTGCATTACCTTTTGAAGCGTATCTTCTCTTTGCTTCAGTGCATCCATAAAACTGTTTGCGGCTTCCATTTTACGCCGCGCAAAACTTGCGGCTTCGCGTTCCTGCTTCCCTTTCTTGCTCCGGTGGCTGGTCATTTCGCTGTACACTGTGCTTACCCTTAATCTGCCTGTATTCTTATAATTTAAAGTCAGCTCCGGCTCGCCATTCTCCAGCGTTACAGTAAAGTCGGGTATTACTGTAACGGCAGCCCCTTCCTCGGAGTAGGCGTCGCCGGGTTTGGGGTTCAGTTTCAGTATTTCATCGAGGGCCGCCTTCAGCTTTTCATCATCGGTATGCAGCATCTCCTTTATGCGCGCATAATTTTTTTTGGTGAATTCATCGAACGCCCGGTTTACTATTTTAAGCGCCAGTTCGGTGGCGGGCGCTTTTATGGCCTTACGCCTAAGTTGTATCAACAGGCATTCCTGCAGGTTGCGCGCCCCTATGCCCGGAGGATCGAGCTCCTGAACCATTTCGAGCAGGGGCTGTAATTCCTGCTCATCTGTTTGAATGTTCTGTAAAAAGGTAATGTCGTTGGCAATAGAATACAGATCGCGACGCAGGTAACCGTCGTCGTCTATGTTGCCTATAATGTAGCCGGCAAGCAAGTACTGCCGTTCATTCAGGTTGCGCATGCCGAGCTGAAACATTAGGGAGTCCTGAAAGGAAACAGTTGCGGCCACAGGTTTTTGCTCCTTTTCGCTGTCGGCGTCGTATGCCAGCGATGTTTTATATGCCGGCACGTATTCGTCGCTTTCCTCCATAAAGTCTGCCGCCTCATCACCCAAAATCCCGTCTGATGCCTCCCCTTCCGCCCCGTCTGTCAAAGCGTCCTGTTCTTCCCTTGCCTCCGGTTCGTTTTCGGGAACTTCCTCCAGGGCGGGGTTGCTTTCTATTTCCTCCTTTATCCTTTGTTCAAGCGAAATTACAGGCAAGGCAATCAACTTTTGCACCAGCATCTGCTGTGGTGTCATGCGCAATTGTTGCTTTTGCTGTAAGGATTGTTTAAGCACAGAAAATTTTATTTTTCGCAGTTTTTAACCGTTACTTTTACTTGCTGCAAAATTAATCTTATTGTGGTTTGCCGTTAATCCTGTTTCCTTTAAAAATTTCATTATGGCCTCAGCATATATCCTTCCACCGGCTGCCTTTGTGCCGATGCTGCCGCGCTGTTCCATCTGCCGCTTACAGAAGGGCTTATGATCAGCCTCAATCATGCACCATTTATTATTACTTTTTAAAACTGATTTATGAACTCCTTGCTTCTGCAATAACGTTAGGTTGGCAATAAAATCAGGCATCATGGAGTTGTGTCGCTATTATTATTGTCCGTTGTTTGCGGGAAAAGGATTACTTTCGCAGCCTTAAAAAAAAGTAAGTGATTACTGTTTCCAATCTTTCGTTACGCTACGGCAAAAGGGTGCTGTTCGACGAGGTGAACCTTAAGTTTACCCAGGGCAACTGTTACGGAGTTATTGGCGCCAACGGCGCCGGCAAGTCCACCTTCCTTAAAATACTTTCGGGCGAAATAGAATCTACCACCGGGACGGTATCCGTAACTTCCGGCGAAAGAATAAGCGTGCTGAAGCAGAATCACTTTGAATTCGACCCCTACCCTGTTCTTCAGGTGGTAATGATGGGGAACAAAAGGCTTTGGGATGTGATGCGCGAAAAAGACGCCCTTTATGCAAAGCCCGACTTCGGAGAAAAGGACGGGGTGAAGGCTGCCGAACTGGAAACGCTCTTCGCGGAAATGGAAGGCTGGAATGCCGAAAACGATGCTGCGGCCCTGCTAAGCAACCTGGGCATAAAGGAAGAATTTCATAATACCCTGATGGGCGAACTGAACGGCAAGGAAAAGGTTCGCGTGCTGCTTGCCCAGGCCCTGTACGGCAACCCCGACATACTGCTGCTCGATGAACCCACGAACGACCTGGATGTGGACACCATCGCGTGGCTGGAAAACTTTTTAGCTGACTTTGAGAATATAGTGATAGTGGTATCGCACGACCGGCACTTTCTGAATACAGTCTGCACCCATACCGCCGACATAGATTTTGGCAAAATAAACATTTACACGGGCAATTACAGTTTCTGGTACGAGTCGAGCCAGCTGGCGCTGCGGCAGCGTTCGGAGCAGAACAAAAAGGTGGAAGACAAACGGAAAGAGCTTCAGGAATTTATTGAACGGTTCAGCGCCAACGCATCAAAATCGCGGCAGGCCACCAGCCGCAAAAAGCTGCTCGAAAAACTTGTGGTGGACGAAATAAAGCCCTCGTCGAGAAAATACCCGGGCATTATTTTTAAAGCCGAACGCGACTGCGGCGATCAGATATTGAGCGTTCAGAACCTTGCCAAAACATCGGCCGACGGCAGCGTGCTTTTCTCCAACGTAAGCTTTACCGTGAACAAGGGCGACAAAATTGCCTTTCTGGCAAAAGAACACAGCGCCATAACCGCACTGTTCGAAATACTTACAGAAACCGAAAAAGCCGGTTCGGGAGAGTACCGCTGGGGAAGCACCATTACCAAATCATACCTCCCAAACGAGAACTCCTCCTTTTTCAATACAGGGCTGAACCTTACAGACTGGCTCCGGCAGTATTCCAAAGACAAGCTGGAGACCTATATACGGGGCTTCCTGGGCAAAATGCTCTTTTCGGGCGAGGAAGCGCTGAAGAAAGACACTGTACTGTCGGGCGGCGAAAAGGTACGCTGCATGATAGCGCGCATGATGCTTACACAAGCCAACTGCCTGATATTAGATGAACCCACCAACCACCTCGACCTGGAATCGATAACTGCATTCAACAATGCGCTGAAGGACTGGAAGCATATTGTACTTTTTACATCACACGATCACGAGTTTGTTCAAACCGTTGCCAACCGCATCATTGAACTCACCCCCGGCGGTATCATTGACAAATACATGCCCTACGACGACTATATAGCCGATGAAAAAATAAAAGGCCTGCGCGAAAAACTTAATCACAAAGCCGTTTCTGCGCGCTAAGCTTTGCCGGGCTGCCTGCCCAAAAATCAGCGCGGATTAAGTCCGGTTTTGTTAATTACAAAAAATGAATTACCTTTGCACCCCTAAATTTAAAAAAAATTATGAAAAAAGGCATTCATCCCGAGAACTACCGCCTGGTGGTTTTTAAAGACGTATCGAACGACTATGCATTCCTTTCGAAGTCGACTGCCGAAACAAGGGATACGATAGTGTGGGAAGACGGCAATGAATATCCGCTTGTGAAACTTGAAATATCCAACATGTCGCACCCTTACTACACCGGCAAGATGAAACTGGTGGATACCGCAGGACGCATAGATAAGTTCCGCACAAGGTATAAGAAGAACCCTGCCAAATAGGGAGCTGCAAAGCGCCTTCAGCCCGCCTTTTTCACGGCAAGCAATCTGATGTCGTAAACCACTACCGCCCCCGGTGGTATTTTGTTTCGGTCGCCTATAAGCCCTGCGGCAAGGTAAGAGGGTATAATAAACATGGCGCGGTCGCCCTGGTGCATAAGCTGCACAGCCTGATGCACGCCGCTTTCTTCAACATCTTCGCCCACTTTAAATTCTTTGGGCCCGTCCTTTTCCGAATTGTAGCACAGGGTTCCATCGAGCAGGCTTATGCTGTAAGCTACCGTTACAATGTCCTTGGTTTCGGGCTGTATTCCGCTGCCATGGCTGGTAATCATATAGTAAATGCCTGTAGGGGTTGACTGCATTTTATAGTTGTGCTGTTTAATAAATTGCTTTATCTCATCCTCCTCCTGCTTTACGAACATTCTGTGCGAAGGTATAAGCTCCTGCTTTACCTGCTTTTCGGAAAGCAGCTGCGGCACAGGGGGCGGATTGTCCGGCTGCGGGTTGCCGCACGATGCAATCAGGCAGGAGAATGCAAATAACAGTGTTGCGGGCAAAAAGGCGTGCTGATATTTTTTAATCGGCAGGTTCATCGGTTGCAGTGGCACAAGCCTTACCGGCATCATTAACCGGCTTTACGGCCCTTTGCGGAGGGTTTTAGTTCGTTTTTGTATTCTTTCAGCAACGATATGAATTTCATGATGGTTTCATCCATTGACTGCTCGCTGCTTCCTCCGGCGGCATTCAGATGTCCGCCCCCGTTAAAGTGCTTCCGAGCAAAACGGTTTACATCAAAGTTGTTTTTTGAACGGAACGATATTTTTATTCCGCTGCCATCGGCTTTTCCGCTGAAGAGGGCGGAAAACACCACCCCGTTTACCGACAAGGGTTGATTTACGAACCCTTCAGTGTCGCCCTCGCGGTAATCAAATTGCTTCAGTTCGCTTTGGGTAAGGGCGATATACCCGGTTCCGAATTCGGGGAGTATCTTCATTTTTTCGAAGAGCGCATACCCGAAGAGCCTCATGCGTATTTCTCTGTTGTTGTCTTCGATAAGCTGATGTATGCGGGTGGTTTCGGCTCCTTTTTCCATCAGCTCGGCTACGGTGCGGTGGGTGTGCACGGTGGTAGACGAAAAGCGGAAGGAGCCCGTATCGGTCATTATTCCGGCATAAAGGCAGTTGGCGATATTCCTGTTTATTTTTTTGCCTTCGCCCAGCAACCCGATAAAGTCGAAAACCAGTTCGGCAGTTGACGAGGCTTGGGTGGTATGCAGCATAATATCGGCAAACCCTTCGGGCTGGGGGTGGTGGTCTATCAGCAGTTTAAGCGCCTTGGATTTGGCTACCGCCCCGCCGAGTTTGTCAATGCGTTTCAGTGAGTTGAAGTCGAGGCACACGATAAGGTTGGCGGAGCGCAGGGACTGTAACGCCGCTTTACTGTTTCTGCTAAAGTCTGTTATTTCTTTGGAGCCCGCCATCCATTTCAAAAAGTCGGGGTAGGCATCCGGGCTTATCACACTGACAGAATTCCCGAATGATTTAAAAAAATGATACGCCGCCAGTGAGGAACCGATGGCATCGCCGTCGGGCGATTTATGCATTATTATTGCTATCCGCGATTTACCTTTAAGGTATTCTTTCAGTCTGTTTATATCGGCGCTCGTCACAACTTGTTTTCTTGCATTTAATATGCAAAGGTAAGAGAATAATGTCGATGTGTGTGTTGGCCTGTGGTTATCGTTATGCAGAGTTTCATTTTAAGAGGGGTATAGGTTATTGGCGGCATATTCATTATAGTTTGTTGAGGTATGGTTAAACATAACGACCCTGAATCCA
>VFSW01013950.1_pt1 | contig 11143 bp, 9 predicted proteins | sample 5358111 | NCBI WGS metagenome assembly VFSW01 (sample SAMN11554181, study PRJNA540505) | mine drainage metagenome | isolation source: sediment from site ElyBrook_90M | place: USA: Ely Copper Mine, Vershire, VT | collected 2017
GTAGCGCCCGTCGCCGGGCGTCTGTTTCTCGGCCTCAACCAGAGTGCGAAGGACGCTGCGGGGGCGCACGGAAGTTTTCACGTGAAGATCGAGGTGCTGGATCCGGGCGCTACCTCCCCCGAGGCGGCCGCCGCCGGCGGGCCCGCCGAGACGCTCATCGATTCCATCACCCCCGCGCTGCTGGATGAACTTCCCCGGCGCGTCTCTGATCCGCAGGGCAATCCCGGCGACATGGTGAATATCCTGATCGTAGGAGCGCAGGAAGATCTGGTGAAGGCCTTCCAATCGGCGGGCTGGGTGCAGGTGGATCGTTCGGTTCAGGAAACGGTGCTGGCGGGCTTGCTCGATTCCTTCGCGAAGAAGGATTACCTAACCATGCCGATGAGCACGCTCTACCTATTCAATCGGCCGCAGGACTACGGCTTCGCCCACGCCGAGCCCGTGCGCGTGGTGATGTCGCGGAATCCCCTGCGGGTGTGGAAGTCCCCCTACCCGGTTGCCGGCCAGCCGCTGTGGTGCGTGGCCGCCACCCACGATACCGGTTTCGAACGCGACCAGCGCAACAACGGAATCACCCACAAGATCGACCCGGCCATTGATGGAGAGCGCGAGTACGTTAACAACACGTTGTCGGCCACCGGGCTGGTTGTCCAGCGCGGGCACGCCACTCCGTCGAACCCGCTCACCTAGGCCCGCACGGCCACGGGGGGAACATTCCAATCCGACGGCCGCGTTCTGATCCTGATTCTGAAATCCGCGGCCGCCGCTCGCTGACCCGCGAAGCTCACTGGATCGAGGCTTTGGCGTCCAGGATCTTGAATTTGTACCACGCGGTGCCGGTTGGGTAGAGCGCGTCGCGCACCTGCGGGCTCTGATCTTCTCCGGGGCCGAGCGTGATCGTCATTTGCCCGTGATTCTGGAGCAGGATGGTGTTATCGGCGCCGGCGTACGTCGTCTCATAGGTGATGTTGCTGTATGTGTACGTCTGCGACTCGTTTCTGATCTCCACCAGCCACACGGCCGTGGTTCCCGTGTAATCCTTGTCCATCTTGGCGCTGATGACTCGGAGGTCGTGGACCGGATCGGCTTTCCCGGCGGGGGCCGAGGCGGTTTGGCTGGGACCCGTCGCCGAGTTGGCCGTTCCGCCGCCGCTGAAATGAGCGTACGCGGCAAACCCCACGGCGGCAAGGACCACGACAATGGCTATGCCGACAAACATCCCTTTCCTGTTCGGTGGCTCTTTCTCAACTGGTGATTCAAACATGGTCAGTGTCCTCCGTGTATCGTCGCCGCAGCCTTCGCCGGTTTGGGCGCATCGCGTCCCGTGGCGGGTCCGGCCCAGGGCGTGTGGGCCCGTGCCACTCGGTTGGTTCTCCAAACTATGCGCGCGAAGGTAGCACGGGAAACCCGGCGGGTTCAATAAAATCTGTTTTCGCGCCGAGCGCCGTCGCGGTACAGTAAACTGCTCTGTTAATGGAGGCCATCTTGACCGACACCATGAAAGCCGTTCGCATCCACCAATACGGCGGCCCGGAAGTCCTGCGTTACGAAGACGCCCCCCGCCCCGTCGTCAAGCCCGATGAAGTTCTCATCCGCGTGCACGCCGCCGGAGTCAATCCGGTGGACTGGAAAGTGCGCGAGGGCCACGTGAAAAGCATGTTTACGTATCCCATGCCCCTCATTCCCGGCTGGGACGTTTCCGGCGTGGTGCAGTCCACCGGCCTGGACACTTCGCGGCTCAAGGCCGGAGACGAGGTTTACAGCCGCCCCGACATTGCGCGCGACGGCGCCTACGCCGAATACATCGCCGTGCGCGAGTCGGAGGTCGCGCTCAAGCCCAAGTCCCTGGACCACGTCCAGGCGGCGGCCGTTCCTCTGGCGGCGCTCACGGCCTGGCAGGCGCTATTCGATGCGGCCAAAATCCAGCCCGGCCAGACCCTCCTGATTCACGGCGCCGCGGGCGGCGTCGGCACGTTTGCCGTGCAGCTGGCCAAGCTGAAGGGCGCGCGCGTCATCGGCACCGCGTCGAAGAAAAATCACGAATTCCTCCGCTCGCTCGGCGCGGACGAAACCATTGATTACAACACCACCCGCTTCGAAAACGTCGTCCATGGTGTCGACGCCGTCCTCGACACCATCACCGGCGAAACCATGGAGCGCTCCTGGCAGGTGCTCAAGAAGGACGGCATTCTCGTCTCCATCCTGCAACCCCCGTCGCCGGAGAAGGCCGCTGCCCACGGCGTGCGTTGCGCGCACACCTTCGTCCAGCCCAGCGTGCCGCAGTTGAACGAGATCGCCAAGCTGCTCGACGCCGGCAAGCTCAAGGTCATCGTCGAGAAGGTATTTCCCCTCTGGGAGGCGCGCGCCGCCCAGGATCTCAGCCAGACCGGCCACGTCCGCGGCAAGATCGTCCTCCGCGTCATCTAGTGTCCGGAATCAGAAGTTTCTTGCATAATCCGGCGGAGCTTCAGGGGCTAGCCCCTGAAGCTCTCGGAGGCGTCTTTTTCAGCACGCTACCAAGCTCACGCTGCTCCACTACCGGGAACGCAGAATCGGCCGCTGCCCGCGGCCCCCATCTCACCCTCAGCCGCCGCCCTCGCCAAACGCCTTCCTCACCCGCGGCTGGAACAGGTAGAACAGAATCCACACGTCGCTGGCGATCACAACCAATCGCCGCACGAACATCCCGAAGAAAAACATCACGCGCAGGTGCATGGCCGCGTCGCCCAGCCCCAGCAGCGCGAACAGCAGCGGCACGCAGGTCAGCAGAATCGCCAGGACGCGCGCCCAATTCCGCAGTTTCAGCAGGCCGATGCTGGTGACGGCATACGCCGCGGCCAGGCCAAAAACAACCACGCCGACCGTCATGGCGCCCATCCCCGCGACCATTCCCCAGTGCGTGTACGCCATGTTCGAAAGCATCGTCGCGCCCAGACAGATCAACACGCCCCAAAGCGCCAGCACCCCCGCCAGCAGCAAACCCAGTATCGCGATGACGGTGACGCCCGTTGGCCGTTCCATGGCAACTCCTCTCGCAGCATTAGTCGGGCCTGGCCCGCTAGAGTATTTGCGACGCCATTCTTCCCATCGTTTCTTAAGTTCGGGAAGAATTGATTCGAGATTCCTTCGGACGTTGTCGTGGCTTGTCATTTCCTCAGGGAAAGACACGCTCCAGACACCCCATCGGCCCGGTTCCAACGGGCAAACCTCTTGGAAGTAGGACTTGTCAGAGACTTCCCACACCAGGCCAGCCCGACTATTGTCTGGCGCAATGACGAACGCGTCCCCATACTCGCAAGGTTCAACGTCAAAGTCTGTGATTTTCCCAAATGTGAATCCGTCGATCACAACATCACTGAGCACCTGAAAACCATGATAGACCGGAGCCCCGGCGGGTCTCGCAATGAATGCGGGCTCAGTTTGTGAAGCACTCGCTGCGGTATAGTCGACAGCGAGTGGTTGCCAGGTTGGTGTCGTGGATTCCCTTTTCCGATCACTCATTGGTGGCATCCTAGCACTGCCCGAGCCCTCGCTGCACCCAAATAGCTAAACCAAAAGCTGGCTGCCCGGCTCACCCCTGATAACGTCGGCCTATCGGAACTTGACCCGCCACCGCATTTCCGGCTTCCCCCGCATTCTGTTGTGAATTCCGGGCGATTCTCTCCTAGAATGGTCCCTTCCCGGCTGGCCCGCATGGCTGCCGGGGAACGAAGGACACCGAAAACGAGGTAACCGATCCGTGGCGAAAGCGCGCGCGTCCAAGACCAGTGCCCGAAAGACTCCGGCGAAGAAGACTCCGGCGGCGGGCCGGAAACTGAAGATCGGGCTGGTCGGCTACGGCACGGTGGGCCGCTCGGTGGCGAAGATTCTCTGCCAGGACACCGCGGGCCCGCTCGTCCTGACGCACATCTTCAATCGCAACATCGCCAAGAAGAAGGACGCGTCGCTGCCCGCGCGCATTCGCTGGACCGAAAACATCGCCGACGTGCTCTCCTCCGACGTGGACGTGGTCGTCGAGCTGATCGGCGGGCTGGATCCGGCGGGCGATTGGGTGCGCCGGGCGCTGCGCGCGGGCAAGTCCGTGGTCACCGCGAATAAGCTGCTCATCTGCGAATCGGGCCCCGAGCTGGTCGATCTGGCCCGGCAGATGGGCAAGCGCCTGGAGTTCGGCGCGTCGGTCGCCGGAGGCATCCCTGCGATCATCGGCATTCAGGAAGGACTGGCGGGCGACCGTCTCCACAAAATCGCCGGGATTCTCAACGGCACCTGCAACTTCATCCTCACCAGGATGGAGTCGAGCGGCACGAGTTTTGACGCCGCGCTCAAGGAAGCGCAGCGGCTCGGCTACGCCGAAGCCGATCCCAGCGCGGACGTGGATGGCATCGACGCCCGCGCCAAGCTCGTCATCCTGACGCAGGCCGGCCTGCGCCTGCGCGTGCGCCCCGAGCAGATTCCCTGCCGCTCGATCTCCACGATCGAGGCCGTGGACTTCATGTACGCGCGCGACCTCAACTCGACCATTCGCCAGATTTCGCTGGCCGAAAAAAGCGTCCAGCGCAAAGCCACGTCAACCCGCGTGCGATTGGCCGCGGCCGTCCAGCCCGCGCTGATTCCCGCCGCGTCGCTGATGGCCCACGCGCAGGGCAGCCAGAACATCGTCACGGCCACCGGAGAATACGCCGGGAAAATGGTTTTTTCCGGGTACGGAGCGGGGGGCGATCCCACGGCCGTCGCCGTCGTCTCCGATCTATACACCATCGCGCGCAGCGCGGGCGCGCCGCCGGAATCTCTGCCGGGCGCCGCGGAAACTCCCGACGAAGTGAGCGGCGATTTCACCGTGCCGCACTATCTGCGCTTCGTCGTGCGCGACCGCCCCGGCATCGTCGCCGCGCTCGCCACCGTCCTGGCGCACTACCAGATCAGCATTGACGCGCTGCTGCAAAAGCCCGGCTTCCCGCATTCGGCGCTGTCCTTCGTCATGACGCTCGAGGCCTGCGACAGCGCCGTCCTCCGCCGCGCCCTCGAGGAAATCGCCCGCCTCGATTTCCACGTCGAGCCCCCCCTCTGCCTCCCCATTTTTCTGGATTGACCGCGCCTCGTGGCACAGGCACTCCTGCCTGTGCTCTTGCCCAAGGTTTGAATGTAGCGCCGCGGTCTTCAGCGCGGCACGCGGTCCTCTTGCCTTTGTAGCGGCCGCCCGCTTTGTGGGCGGGCATCTTGATCTCACGGGTTCCCGCAGGGGCATCCCGCGCCGCAGTTCTTGTGCCGGCCGGTCCGCAAATTTCGGACCGGGCTGCCTTTCGCCCCACACGCGCCGCAGTCGTTGTACAGACCGCCCCGTGCCGCAGGTTTTGTAGCGGCCGCCTTCCGCGAATTGTGCGTCCGCCGATTTCTGGCGGAAGGCGGGCCTCTTGTCGCTGCACTTGCCTTGTCATCCCGAACCCAGCCGCGTCTCTTGCGGATGGGGGTGAGGGATCTGCTTTTGGCGGGCGGCGCAGGCGTGAGCCTTTAGCCTTTGACTTTTCGGCTGCCCCATCCTCTAACTTGTGAACGTGGGGCCTTCCTCCCCCAAAGCCCGTTTGTCATTCCGACCGGAGGGACGGCGCTTGTTGCCGTCCCGGAGCGGAGGAATCCCTCTTCCGCTTCGCATTTCCATCGGAAGGTGATGAAGGGAAGACGCCCGCGCCCGTACCGGCGAACCAGCCCCTGGATCACAAGAAGTGAAAACGTCCAAACCCCGACCCTTCCAAAGTCAGGAAGGATCGGCTACCCGGCAAACCCAATCCAGTTCCTCGGCGTGAACGTACACCAGTGGTATGATCCACCCGTGCGCGTTCCCCAACGACAGCGCAAAGGGCTGGACCACCCGCCCGCAGGATGGCCTGACCCCTTGCAACGGGCGGGATTGCGGTGGCAATGCTCGGAGATGCGGGGATGAGAAACGTCGACACGATGCAGGCGTCCAAGCTCGATTCGGCCCTAATATTCTATCCGGTGTGACCGGGGCAGCCACCTACTGGGGTTCCGTCTAATGTGGGCAGGCATAGCGGAAGGTTGGCAGTATCTGGTGCTCGGGCTAGCGGCCTCAGCCGTCTTAGTCGTTAACAGCCGTCAGGACGCCTCGGTGGACTCGCCGGTGGTAGCAGCTTTCTGGCAGGTCATTGCGCTCCTTGTGTTGATCGCTGTCACGGTCAAGGCACTAGTCGCGCAGTGGTGGATACAGGCTGTCATTAGCACCGTCGCTCTCTGCGTTGAAGCATGGCTTGTGAGGCGTTGGTGGTTCTCGCCAAGATCGCATTGACGGCAGTTGGCGCAGGCTTCGAGCGATTTTGAGTTTCAGGATGCCGCACTCTTTGCGGGCTATGCAAAGGGTGCGCGCTACTGCTTCGCACGCCTGCCAAGTACTACGCCTCGACAGGCTTTCACGCTTGCAATGCGCGCGCACATTGCTAACCTAGACGCTATGGTGTGCGCGAACAAAATCGGAAGCGGGAAAGGCGCTCAAGGCCGGGCGGGGAGTTGCTCTCCGCAAGCCCGCAGCTCTTCGCAGTTCGATATTCCAGCATCCGGACGGCAGATTCTAATCCCTACGCGCGCGGAAACAGGATCGCCCGTAAACCGCAGAAAACAAACGATGGCGACCTGTTCTAATCCCTACACTCAGCGGGGTGCTGCGGCGGCCCACTTCGGCCCGCCTTTTGGTCCTCTCTGCGCCTCCGTGACTCTGTGGCTACCCGCGTTGACCGCTCCTGCGCGCGTCGCCTAGAATGAAAAAAGGCAAACAAAGCCAAGCGGCGCTCACGATGACGGGCGAGACGGAAAAAAATGTTTGAGACGCTAACCGACAAGTTACAGCGGGCGTTCAAGAACCTGCGCGGGCAAGGCAAGCTGAGCGAGGAGCACCTCGACGCGGCGCTCGGCGAGATTCGCGAGGCGCTGCTCGATGGCGACGTCAACCTCGGCGTCGCCGATGAATTCATCGCGCACGTACGGGCCAAGGCGCTCGGGTCCGAAGTCTTATTGCAGCTCTCGCCCGACCAGCAAGTTGTCAAAATCGTGCGCGACGAGCTGGGCGACCTGCTGGGACGCGAGGCGCGTCCGCAGTTTGGCTCGCGGCCTCCGGCGGTGTGGCTGATCGTCGGGCTGCAAGGCTCGGGCAAGACGACTTCGACCGGCAAGCTCGGCAAATGGCTGGCCGAGCACGGCCACCGCCCCATCGTGGTTTCCACCGACGTCTATCGCCCGGCGGCGCGCGAACAACTCGCGCAGGTCGCCAAGGCCACGGGCACGCCGTGCTGGCCCGGAACGGGGACGGACAAGCCGCTCGAAATCGTGCGCGGCGCGGTGCGCGAGGCAAAGCTTTCGGCCAGCGACGTGATCCTGGTGGACACGGCCGGGCGGCTGCACATTGACGACGAGCTGATGAACGAGCTCTCGACGCTCAAGCGCGAGCTGAATCCCGCGGAAATTCTGTTCGTCGCCGACGCCATGACCGGGCAGGACGCCGTGAACTCGGCGGGGGAATTCCACAAGCGCCTGGGCGTCACCGGCGTGATCTTGACCAAGCTCGATGGCGACGCGCGCGGCGGCGCGGCCCTCTCGATCCGCAAGGTGACCGGCGCGCCCGTAAAATTCGTCGGCGTGGGCGAAAAATACGACGCGCTCGAACCGTTCCTCCCCGACCGCATCGTCTCGCGCATTCTGGGCATGGGCGACGTCCTGGGGCTGATCGAGCGCGCCGAAAAAACCATCGACGCGAAACAGGCCCGCGACCTCGAGCGCAAGATGCGCGAGAACGATTTCACGCTCGCGGACTTCCGCGACCAGTTGCGCCAGATCCGCAAAATGGGCTCGATCGAGCAGCTGATGGGCATGCTGCCCAAGGTCGGGCCGTTCGCCAAGCTCCCCAAGGACGCCCAGATTGACGAAAAGCAACTCACCTCGGTCGAGGCCATCATCAACTCGATGACCGCCCGCGAGCGCGCCGATTCCAACCTGATCGACGGCAAGCGCCGCAAGCGCATCGCCCGCGGCAGCGGCACCACGGTGCAGGAAGTCAACCAGGTGCTCAAGCAGTACGCCGACATGCGCCGCATGATGAAGCAGTACGGCAGCATGGCCAAGGCCGGCCGCCTCCGCGGACTGGGCAAACTCGCCGGAATGAAGTGACGATCCGATGAGGATCGTCATCCCGAGGGCGGTTTTCGCCCGAGGGATCTCTCATTGGCCTTACACTTGGTCCTGAAACAGCAGCACCGGGCATGCGATCCAGATTGCGATTGGTGAAAGGGGCGGGGTCCGCTATACTAGCTGGGTTGCAATCAGGAGGAGTTTCGCGTGTTAATGATTCGTTTGGCCCGCATTGGCAAGAAGAAGCGCCCGTTCTACCGCGTGGTGGTGACGGAAAAGACGCGCCCGCGCAACGGCCGCTTCGTCGAGATCGTGGGGACGTACGACCCGCTGCAAAAGCCCGCCGGCGTGAAGATTGACGGCGAGCGCGTGAAGTACTGGCTCGGCAAGGGCGCTCAGCCCAGCGACACCGTCCGCAGCCTGCTGCGCCGCCCCGTCCCCAAGCCCGCCTGAAACATTCTGCTTCGCACTGTGCCCTGCGCATCGCTCGCGCATCCGGCCGAGCGCATGCCCCGATTGAGCACCACACGCGGTGGAGGTTAGGCTCATGAAGGATCTGGTGGAGGCCGTCGCCAAGGCTCTCGTAGATCATCCGGAACAGGTGCAGGTCCAGGAGGTCCCCGGCGAGCAAGTCACCGTGCTCGAGTTGCGCGTCGATCCCGGCGATCTGGGCAAGATCATCGGGCGGCAGGGACGCACGGCCAAGGCCATCCGCACGCTGCTGAGCGCATCCGGCATGAAGCTGAACACGCGCTACACGCTGGAAATCCTCGAATAGAGTGACCACGCAGCAACCATCGCACTCCCCCGGAGCGCCCCCGATGCCGCAAACAGCGGGCCTCACCGTGGCGCGCATCCTGCGCCCGCACGGACGCCGCGGCGAAGTGGCCGCCAAAATTCTCACCGACTTTCCCGAACGCCTCACGCGTCTGGCTTCCGCACAGTTGTGGGATGGCCGCGCCTCGGCCAAGGGGAAGGAGCCGCGGCACGCCGCGATTCGCTCCTGCTGGCTCAGCCACAGCCGCGGCGGCCAGGCGATTTTCCATTTCGAAGGCTCGGATTCGATTTCCGACGCGGAAAAGCTCGTGGGCCTGGAAGTGCAAATTCCGCTTTCCGAGCGCCTGCCGCTTCCCGCCGGGAGCTACTACGTCGGCGATCTGGTGGGCTGCGAAGTGCGCGAGAAGGATGGCGGCGCGGTGGTGGGGCGCGTGCGCGATGTGGAGTTCACGGGCGAGGGCGTGGCGGGAACGCCGCTGCTCGTGGTGGATTCCGCGCGGGGCGAACTCCTGATTCCGCTGGCGCAGGAAATCTGCGTGAAAATTGATACCGCCGCGCGGCGCATCGAAGTGGTCCTGCCCGAGGGGCTGCGCGAGTTGAATTCCGAGGCGTGAACGGCACAGCGAAGTTCAATACCAAACAATTCACCCCAGAGACGCGGAGGGCGCAGAGAACGGCAGGCGAGAGCTTCTTCGCCGCGCTCGGAGACGATTCGCGCCTCGGACTGACGGCGGCTTCCGGGATTGCGGTAAGATGAGCGCCATGCGATTCGACATCATCACGATTTTCCCGGAGTTTTTCGCCGGGCCGCTCGACTACGGCATCGTGCGGCGGGCGCGCGAGGCGGGCCTGGTGGAGACGCGCGTCCACGATTTGCGCGCCTTCACGCACGACCGCCATCGCACCGTGGACGACCGGCCGTTTGGCGGGGGCGCGGGCATGGTGATGAAGCCCGAGCCGGTGTTCGAAGCCGCTGAATCCCTGCTGGGCGCAACCGCGGCGGCCTCGCCGGCGGCGCCTTCCGGGACCGCCATCGTCCTGCTTTCCGCCGCCGGAAAACTCTTCCGCCAGGAGACGGCGCGGCGGTTCGCCGCGCGCGAGCGGATCATCCTGCTGTGCGGGCGTTACGAAGGCGTGGACGAGCGCGTCGCCGAGCATCTGGCCACCGATGAACTTTCCATCGGCGATTTCGTGCTCTCCGGCGGCGAACTGGCCGCCGCCCTGGTCGTCGACGCCGTGACGCGCCTGCTTCCCGGAGCGCTGGGCAATGAAGAATCCGCGGTGCAGGAATCGTTCAGCGATCTGGGTGAGGAAGCGGAAGTGGCGCAGCTAGCAGCGCCCCTACAGACCGTCGTTGACGCGGAGAGCACGAGTTACGAATCACGAGTCACGAGCCACGGCATCCTTGATTACCCGCATTACACCCGGCCGCAGTCGTTCCGCGGATGGGACGTCCCCGACGAACTCCTGAGCGGCAACCATGAGGAAATCCGCCGCTGGCGCCGCAAAAAGGCGCTGGAAAAAACGCTGCGCAACCGCCCCGATCTGCTCCGCTGATTCCAACCGGCCGATTTCATCTTGACAAGATTTCGAGGCCATAGTAGAAAACGTTACCATTGGTGGGATTTGGGATGGCCCTATCGCGTGGGGCGCGACTACAACCCGCAGGAAACAATAACCGCAGAAAAAATTTCAGGGGGGGCAAGAGATGCGTTCACGATTTGCTGCATTGAGATTTGCGTGCGCGATGTTGGTGTGCCTGGTGGCGCTGTTCATGGGGGTTTCTCCTGCGCTGGCGCAGAGCGCGAGCACGGGAGCGCTGACCGGAACGGTGACCGATCCTTCGGGCGCGGTCCTGGTGGGCGCCGACGTCACGGCCACGAATACCGCCACGGGCCAGGCGCGCAGCACGACGACCGATGCCAACGGGGCCTACAAGCTCTCGCTGCTGCAGCCCGGCGAATACCGCGTCAAGTTTTCCGCGCAGGGATTTAAGACGGTCGAGGTTCCTTCCATCACTGTAAACGTCACGGAAACCGCCACGGTGAACCGTAGCTTGGAACTCTGCACGCAAGCCGAGCAGATCACGGTCGAGTCCACGGCCGTAACCGTGCAGACCGAGAACGCCACGGTCGGCGGGCTGGTGTCCGGCTCAACGGTCACCCAGCTGCCGCTGAGCACGCGCAACTACACGCAGGTGATTGACCTCTCGCCCGGCGTGGTGGCCAACGTGGCC
>VFSW01013951.1_pt1 | contig 11143 bp, 8 predicted proteins | sample 5358111 | NCBI WGS metagenome assembly VFSW01 (sample SAMN11554181, study PRJNA540505) | mine drainage metagenome | isolation source: sediment from site ElyBrook_90M | place: USA: Ely Copper Mine, Vershire, VT | collected 2017
GCGAAAGACCATATATATCATATATGATATCTCATGATTATTAGCTGAAGTTATAGCTGACTGCGGATCTTTTGGAGCGCGCAGGACACTCCCGGAAGTCCGACACGCGGGTGGTCCGATGTGGCCATGGTGCGGCTTCGGCTTCAGCGGCCGAACGTGGGTGGACCCCGGTTTGGAGCCGCTTTGGTGGAACGAGCTGGAATCCAGCCATCTGCATTTGCGCCGTGGCCGTCACGGGGGGGAGTGTCGCTTCGCGTATGCGGTCCAGGAAGAGGCGATCTCAGGGTTCTGGCGAATTAGAAGGGGGGCCTGCAATGAAAGTCCGCAAAGTGAATTGGGTGACTATTCTTGCGCTTTGCTGTGCCCTGCTACCGCCAGCGGGTTATGGAACTCAGGGGCACACTCTTGGGACGCGTGACAGATCCGACCGACGCGGTGATCGGTGGCGCCAAAGCCGAAGCTACGAACGCCCAGACCGGTATCCGTTTAAGCTCCACTACCAACGCGAGTGGCGACTTCACTTTGCCGTTCCTGATCCCCCGGCGTCGGCGAGCCGGAAAGGCTGGCACCACCGCCGCGGCACGCCTGTTCCGGAGGGCATCTGGTGAACTGTACTGTGGTCGAAGTTGCCGCGGGGCTGGACTTGCACTGTCGCCGCAGAGCCCCATAATGCCGATTGTTGCAGTCCATCACGCCGTTCGTCGCGCGGTGGATGCTGTCGGCCGCCGCGTCAGGATAGTGCATGCGGGCAAGGGCGGGCCGCTTCCAGTTGTCGCCGGAGGCGGTTCGAAGAATCCAACTGAGCAGGGACGGGCTTGTGGCCTGTCCGGAAAGAAGGAGCGATGAAGAAAATAGCATTGTTAGTGTGCGGCGCAACGATGGCCTGGGGGCAAGCCACCCAGCCGGCCACCCCGGCGGCCAAGCCAGCGCCGCCGTTCTCCCAGACGTTGCTGAAAGGCAACCAGTACAGCGCGGCAGAAGACGCTCGGATCGTCAAGCTATACGAGAACATACGCTTCTCCGATGTCATAGACGGCCTGGATGTTGTGGGCCTGCAGGACATCACGATAATGGACCCGGAAATCCGGCCGAGTTGGCGCGACCAGGAGAAATTCACCCACCGCATTGTCGGAGTGGCGGTCACGGTGCGCCTCGTGCCCGCGCAGGAGACGTCACCGAAGTTTGCCTCCCATTTGGCAGAACGCGCTTGGGAGGCTGGGGGCTGGAACCCGCCGGCGGCCAATCGCACGCAAACCGGCAGAGGAGGGGCCGGGTATGGAGCGTTCATCAGGCCGGGTACCGTCCTGGTGGTCGATAACGGAGCGAGGGACGACGGTTTCTGCGGCTCCAACATGGGGATGGGCCTGGCCGGTCGCGGGTTAGCCGGCTTTGTGGGCAACAAGGTCTGCCGCGATATGGACGAAATGACCCTCTTGAAGATCCCGGTCTACCAGGGCGGCTACGGCTTGAATTCGCCGCGCGGCATCAACCAGGGACGGATGTGGGTGGAGTCCTATAACCAGCCCATCACGGTGGGGGGCGTCCTGGTGCTGCCAGGCGACATCATCGTGGCCGACGCCGACGGCGTGGCGGTGGTGCCACGGGCGAAGGCCGAGGAGGTGGCGAAAATTGCGCGCTGGATCTACGAAGACGATGAAATAAAACGTCGGAATCTATACGAAAAAACTGGTAGGAAGCCGGACTGGACAGTGGAGGGGATCAAGCCCCCGGCACCGCCCAGCGATGCGCCAATCAATCCTGATGCCGTTTGGACGAAGAGGCCGTAACCTCCGATCTCTGACGAAGTAAGACGTTCCGGTTTGGCTGCGACGAAAGGAGCCCGGAGGGCCTAGCCAGTCGCAGCCAAACCCTTAAGGAGCCAGGCACCTGTCCTGAGATCTGGGGACTCTGCCGGAGCTCTTGAAGAGCCCACTGAGTCTGAGTCAGTACAGGGTGTTGACGGTGCTGAAACTGGCCGCCCGCCAGCGCTTCTCCGAATTCTTCAGCGGCCCGCCGATCACTCCCTTGTATGGGGCGTTGAACTCCGGTGACCCCGAATGGCGCGCCGAGGAAATCCGCCGCCGCGACGGCATCCCCTTAGCTGACGGCGTGTGGGAGAAGCTCACAGAAGCGGCGGAGAGGCCGGATGTGGTCCTCCCCAATAGAGGGGCGTAGGGCAGTACAATCGAAGATCGCCAGTCCATTGCATCCATCGTCCTGCCGTACAGTCGCGCAAGAGATTCTTAGCTGCTCGGTCGAAGGCCTGCCTCTGCCGGCCGGTCCCCTGCGGCAACTGATCGAGTGCGCCTCGGCCGCGGATCCGGAATCCGCCCTTGCCGGCAGCCGCGCCTTGTTCCAGGTTCTCGTCGAAGGCCTCGCGGACCGGTTCGAACCTCGTCTCTGCGATGTCTACGCGGAGATATTCTCCGAGGTGATCGCTTCTCTGAGCCCCGTTCACAAGCCCGCCGGCCTGATCGCGCGTTACCGTCGTGTCCGTGCTGCACGGCGTTTCACGGGAGACGCGGACCGGATCAGGCAAGTTTTCGTTCTCTCCCGCGTCACCCTGGGGGCCGACGTGGCCGTCACCAGCGTGATGCTGGACGCCGCCAAACGGCGGTTCCCAAAGGCTGAGAGCTGCTTCCTGGGTGGCGAGAAGAACTGGCAGCTCTTCGCCGCCGACCCACGGCTCCGCTGGCTGCCGGTCTCCTACGGACGCTCGGGAACGCTGCGCGACCGCCTCGCCGTCTGGCCTGAACTGGTCGCTCTGCTGTCTCAACCGGCGGCCATCGTAATCGATCCGGATTCACGTTTGACCCAGCTCGGCCTACTGCCGGTGTGTCCCGAAGAGATCTACTACCTGTTCGAGAGCCGCGGCTATGGCGGCGACGGCCTGGATTCGTTGACCACGCTCGCACAGCGCTGGGCCGCCGCCGTTTTCGACGTGCCCGATGCCGCGCCCTACACCGCCCCGGAGGAGTCGCCCGCGTTGCCCGATGAACCTTTCATGATCGTGAACTTGGGGGTGGGTGAGAATCCGGCCAAGCGCGTGCCGAACCCGTTCGAAGAAGACCTGCTGCGCGCCCTGCTGCGCATGCAGGCGCCTGTCGTGGTGGATCTGGGAACAGGCCCCGAAGAGGAGCAGCGCGCGCGCATGGCCATCTCGCGTTGCGGCGCGCCCGAGTCCCAAGTGCTCCCCTGGCGCGGTTCCTTCGCCGCCCTGGCCGCCCTGATCGCCGCCAGCCGTCTCTATGTGGGCTACGATTCGGGCGGGCAGCACGCCGCCGCCGCCTGCGGCACGCCCCTGGTGACGGTCTTCGCCGGCTTTGCGTCTCCCCGGATGTTTGCGCGCTGGTATCCGACCGGTCCCGGCCCGAAAGAAGTGGTCCGGGTGGAACGCGCCAATCCGGGCGCAGTGCTCGAACAAACGCTGGCGGCGGCGGGTCGCCTTCTCTCGGGTCCAAACCAGAAACACTGAACGCGGCACTCAGAATCCGGGTTGGCACAGTCTCTCTGGCGGGCCAAGCACGGCTTAGTCTGACTGCCCTCCGGCCGCTCGATCAGTTGCCGCGCAGCGTGAACCGCGTCCGCCAGTTCAGGGTGCGCCCGGGACTTTCCAGGTTGACATCTACGCTTTTCGACGCGGAAGCGGGTAGCGGAACCGTAACGCTGTATTGCGATGTAATGGCCGCAAAGGCCTGCCGCATCGCATCCGGAATCTCCGTCTGCGACCGGCAGAAGTAGGCAGCGCCGCCGGTGGTGGCCGCCAGACTCATCAGTCCCGTCTGATAGGCCTGGTTCAGAGAGTCCGTGCGATAGGCCACGTGGAGGATGAATACGGGCGTTTCCGTTGCCGCCAGAGCCTCGTCGAGTTTGGCGATTTTCTCCCGAATCAGGCCGTCTCGGAATCGGCGGCTGATGTCGCCGGAGTCGCTAGAGTTAATGGTTGGATTCGTGAAGTCCTCGCGGTAGTTTCCCACTTCGCTGTCGGTGATGTACAGAACCGCGAGCCGCACCGCGGCCTTGGCGAGGATCGCGTCCCCGAGTTCCGCCGCGGGCAGCACTGTGTCCAGCAGGCCGGCTTTTCCGCTGACCGGCAGCGCTTCGAGGGCCGCCTGCACCGGCGCCCGCTCCGTCGTCGGGTCCACGAGAACCCTCAATCCGTCCTGCGCCCTCATCAGTCCTACCATCGCATTCCGCGGCAGCCCGTCGACGCTCTCACCCAGCGCTCGCTTGGCCACCTCAGAGAGCGTCAGATCACCGGCCAGATCTGTGATTACGACCAAGAGCAAGTTGTCGTCCGGACCCAGCATGGCCAGCGGGCTGCTGTCGGAGCCTGCCACGCTGGCACTCAGTTCCGCCCGGGACAGCAGGATCTCCGGCGTACCCTCTTCGCCCTGCACCCACATCGGCACGCGCAGAGTTTCCCTGCGGGGTGCCGGGGGAGCGGCCAACAGAAGAGCGGAAGAAAACAGTGCCAGGAATGCTCGCACTTAGAAACTCAGCCTCAACCCCAATTGTAGAACCCTTCCTCCACGGGAGCCTATGATTTTGCCCGCGTTGACGTTGGGCGAATCGGCGGGGCCGATCACCGAATCCGGATTGTTCCAATTGGCGTGGTTGATGAAGTTCAAGCCGACCGCGTTGAACTCAAGCGTTCGGTCGGCCCCCAGAGCAAAGCGCTTACTCATCGACACATCGTGATTCTGGCTCGACGGGTTCCTCAGAGTCGCGTGCACGCGGGACGCGTTTACGAGCGTGAAATCCCCCGGCTGGCCGAACGCGGCCGGGTTAAACCACCCATTCGGCCCCGGGGAATCGACGTGAGGATTCACGCCCGGAACCACATCTACCCGCAACGATGAGATCACACCGCCGGTGTTGTTGAACTGCGGGTGAAGGGAGATCGGGTCGCCGCTGTAGTAGGTACTGGAGCCACTCAACGACCATCCGTCCACCAGGTATCGTCTCCAATCCGAGTACCCGAACAGCCACTTGCCCCGTCCGATCGGAAGCTCGTACATATACGATACGCTCACCCTGTGGGGGGTAGTCGAGGAGAGGGACCATTCATTGCGCCGATTGAAGTAGTCCTGCCTCCCGTGGGAGTAATCGTCCCAGCGCCTGTTGAACGAGTAGCGGAAGCCCAGGCTGAGGCCCGCCGAGGCGCGCTTCTCCACCGAGACATAAGCGGACTGCTGCCAGTAACGTCCCGCCGGATACAGCCCGCCGGTGTTCAGACTCTTGTACTGCGGGTACGGGCGCAAGGAGCGGTTGAAGGCTTCGTCGTTTAGCTGATCGCGGTAGGCGAGGGCGGACAATGGAACTGCATTGAGATTCACCACGTTTCCGCCGACATAGACGTCCTTGCCTGTGTCGATGGACGCACCCGCTGAGACCACGGCGGAGAATGGCGCCTCGCGGCCTATCGAGAACGAAGCGTGATGGTAGGAGGGTTGAATACTGCCACCAAAGACGTAGTCGGCGTTGGAGTCGTTGAGCGCGTCCGGGCGCGTGTCCGGCAACGGGCGGTCGAGTGGGGGAATGCCGTCGGCAAGCCGCACGGCTGGTTCAAGCTGCACGTTTGTCGATAAATAGACCGGCGAAGCGTTGAACGCCTGTGTTCCCCATTGGCTGGCGGACACCCACGGCGCGTCGTACTCCCGCGAGTAACCCGCCCGTACCACAGTTTTCGAGTCTCCGCGCGGGTTCCAGGCCAGACTCACCGACGGCTCCGGCTTCACGTACTGGCGCTGAAAAGTCCGTCCTATGCCGTTCTGCCCGGTGATGACCATCGCGCCGGGTCTCCCGTTGGCCTGATTGATGACGGACAGGTCCACGGAGGACTGCCGATCGTACTTTTCGTAGCGGGGACCCTGGTGGGAGATGCCCAAAACAAATGTGAGCGTGAGGTCCGGCCGTGCCTGGAATTGCTCCCGCACGGAAACGTGGTTGGAGGTGTAGCGGAAATAGGATGGCGACACCAAGTAGCTCTTCTCGGCATACTCCGCCAAGCCCAAGAGGAAACTCGCGAAGGCGTGCCCCGTCCCAATAATGCCCGGCAGGCTGGTCAAAGATTCTCCGAAGCGGAAACTCCCGGACGGATACGCCGCCTGGAAAGTGCGGATCTGGTATTGGTTGTGGCGGGCCGAGAGAGTCACGGAATGCCGGCCCTGCTTGATCGAGAGGTCTTCGTTCAGGAAGTAGTACGTCCAACTAGTGCTGGACTGAGGATAGGAGCGGCCCATCGAGACATAAGGCGAGGCATAGAACGCCGGGAAGGCCATCGGGCTGGAACCCCGAAGCCCAAGCTTGCCCGCGTAGTCCGGCTGGCTCTGGTCGCCGGAGGTTGAGACCTCGGTCTCCGCGGTGAATCGGAACATATTCACAGTTTGTGGCGACTTTGTGAAGACGTGCCCAAGCGTCGCGCTGCGGTTGGAGTATGTCCGGTTCGGCGCGCCGGGGTTCGCCGCAGTGGGCAGAGTTGCTGCCGCGTTCGTGAACCCGTGCGTCGAGTTCAGGTCGAGCGTCAGGAGATGACGAGTCCGCACGGTGTGCTCGATCTTGGCAATGATGCCGTCAGCCTTGTTCGTCTCGGGCGTCATCAGGAAGTAGTTGTTGCGGAAAAACGGTCCGACAGACGCGTTTGGCGAGGGGTAGTAGTCGAGCGCGAGCGCCGCGACGGGGTCGATCCGGATTGGATCGATGCGGTTATACGGGAATGGGTCCCGTAGGTACTCCAGGTTGTTCCGCGTGACCGATAGCGCGCGGTTGAACGCCGGATTGGGGCGCGTCGTGGCCGGGTCGTAAATCGGCAGAGAATTCCCCGCTTGATCGACCACCGCGGAGAAATCTCCGATGCGCTCCGCGAGGGTGGGGACGGTCTGCAAGAATGATCGCGCTACGCCGGTGCGGACGCCCTCGTAGGAGATCGAGAAGAACGTCTTCGATCCGTGGGGATAGATCCATGGGATCACCACCGGACCGTCCAGGTTGAAACCGAATTGGTTGCGGCGCAGCAGAGATTTGTCGCCTCCGCGCTGCGTGATCTCGTGCGGCACGGCATCCAGAAAATCGTTACGCAGATTCTCGTAGACGCGGCCGTGCCAGGGCGGCCTGGTGGAGCCGGACCCTGGCTTCGACGGGCTATCCGCCCGCATGCCCAGGTCCCGCGTCTGAACCTTGAACTCCCCAGCCGCCTTTTGGAGTTCGGACTGCGCGCGTAGCGGATGGAAAGAGGTCAACAGCAGACAGAATAACCCGGTTGCGCGTACGAAGCAGTTTCGACCCATCTCCTCGATTGTACCGTGGCCAGGATTTCATTCCGGTTTTTTGGCCGCCCAGGAAGTGATCAGTGAACGGCCGTAGCTGGAATGCGACTCTACATGTACATCCCGCCGTTGATATTGACGACGTGGCCGGTGATGTAAGCCGCATCGTCGCTCGCCAGGAAGTTCACCGCATTCGCCACGTCCTCGGGCTTGCCGAAACGCTTGAGCGGCACCGCCGCCATCATGCGGTCCCTGACCTCCTGCGACAACTTCGCCGTCATGTCGGTTTCGATGAACCCCGGGGCCACCGCATTCACCGTAATGCTGCGGCTGGCAACCTCCTGCGCGAGGCACTTCGTCAGGCCGATGATTCCCGCCTTTGAACTCACGTAGTTGGCCTGTCCGGCGTTGCCCATCTGGCCCACCACGGACGCCACGTTGACAATCCGCCCCAAGCGCTCGCGCATCATTCCCGGCAGAACCTGCTGTGTCGTCTGGAACGCGCCGGTCAGGTTAATCTGCAGGACAAGCTGCCAGTCTTCCGGCTTCATCCGCACCGCCAGCCCGTCGCGCGTGATGCCCGCATTGTTCACCAGGACGTCGATCTTGCCGAACTCCTTGAGCGCCGCCGCCACTCCCTGCTTGATTGAGTCGAGCGAAGTGAGGTTGAAGTCGAGGGTGATCGCCGTACCACCGGCCGCTCTCACTTCCGCCGACACCAGCTCATTGTTCTCGAGCTCCGGGGAGGCCACCACGATCTGGAAACCCGACCGGCACAGCCTCAGAGCGGTGGCCCGCCCGATGCCGCGGCTCGCGCCGGTGATGAACGCCACACGATTACTCATGCTTTCTCCTTGGATTTTTCCTCAATCCTCAATCATAGTAGAAAGAGAGATTCCCTTATGGCCTACACCGACCTGCGCGAGTTCATTTCCGCTTTGGAGAAACAAGGCGAGTTGAAGCGGATTCCCTTCGAGGTGGACCCGGTGCTCGAAATCACGGAGTTCGCCGACCGGTCGGTGAAGCGCGGCGGTCCGGCGCTGCTGTTCGAGAAACCGAAGGGCTCCTCCATACCCGTCCTGATCAACGCTTTCGCCTCGACGCGCAAGATGGAGATCGCACTCGAAGTCTCCTCGGTCGAGGAAATCGCCGGCCGCATCTCCGAGTTCCTGGAAATGCGCATGCCGGAAGGTCTCATCGGGAAGCTTAAAATGCTGCCCAAACTTTCCGAGATGGGGTCCTTTTTCCCGAAGACCGTGGGGAGCGGGCCCTGCAAGCAAGTAATCCGGCGCGGCGATTTCTCCCTCTCCGAGTACCCCATCCTGCAGTGCTGGCCCCAGGACGGCGGCCGGTTCATCACTCTTCCGCTTGTGTTCACCCGCAACCCCGACACCGGCAAGCGCAATTGCGGCATGTATCGTATGCAGGTCTATGACGACCGGACCACCGGCATGCACTGGCAGACCCACAAGCAGGGCGCTGAGCATTACCGCCGGCTTCAGGCGAGCGGCGTGAAGCGCATGGATGTGGCCGTAGCCATCGGCTCTGATCCGGCCACCATGTATTCGGCCATCCTGCCCCTGCCGCCGGATCTGGACGAGATGATGATCGCCGGGTTCCTGCGCGGCAAGCCGGTCGAGATGGTCAAGTGCGAAACCTGCGATCTGGAGGTGCCGGCCAACGCGGAGATCGTGCTCGAAGGCTATGTGGAACTGGGCGAGCTGCGCGAGGAAGGCCCCTTCGGCGACCACACCGGCTACTATTCGCTCGAAGACCAGTACCCCGTCTTCCATGTCACCTGCATCACGCAGCGCAAGGACCCCATCTACGCGACCACCATTGTCGGCCCGCCTCCCATGGAGGATTACTTCATGGGGAAGGCCATCGAGCGGATCTTCCTGCCCCTGATGCGCTTGCAACTTCCCGAGGTCCGCGACATCTCGATGCCCGCCGAAGGCGTCTTCCACAACCTGATTCTGGTCGCGATCCGGAAATCCTATCCGCTGCACGCCCGCAAGGTGATGCACGCCATTTGGGGGCTCGGGCAGGCCATGTTCTCGAAATGCATCGTGGTCGTCGACGAAGATGTGGACGTGCAGAATGTGAGCGAAGTGGCCTGGAGGGCGCTCAACAACATCGACCCGCAGCGCGACATCGAGTTCGTGATGGGGCCGGTGGATTCGCTGGACCACGCCAGCCGCCTCGCCAACTTCGGCTCGAAGATGGGCATCGACGCGACGCGCAAGTGGCCCGAGGAAGGTTTCACCCGGCCCTGGCCCGGCGTCATCGAAATGTCGCCCGAAATCAAGCGCCGCGTGGACGACCTATGGAAGGAGGCAGGGCTGTAAGCCTGGCAGCGCCGGCCCCATGCTAAAATGAGATTCTCCCAGCGGTGGGTGTAGCTCAGCTGGTAGAGCGCTGGATTGTGGTTCCAGTGGCCGAGGGTTCGAACCCCTCCACCCACCCCAGAATCAATAACTTACAAGCCTACTGAACAGCCTTCCGGCCCTTTGTGTGCCTATAGTGTGCCAAAATTCCAGAATCGCTCTCGGGTTCTGTGCCGGGCGCCGCCGTCTTCGGGTTCCATTTCGACTCCAGGTAGGTCTGCAACTGCCGCCCCGCTTCCTGGAGGTCGCGCGAAGAAACGATGTCATACCGCCTGTAGACGGCCTCCGTCCGGTGGCCACTGATGCCCATGGCGACGTGGCGCGGGATGCCCGCGCGTTCCATAGCCCGCACAGCAGATCGCCGCAGATCGTGGAAGTGCAGCCCCGGCAGGCCCGCCGCCGTGCAGGCTTCGCTCCAACCCTTGACGTGCCCGCCGATCCGCCGGCCGTTGTAGTTGAACACCCAGGGACACTCGGGATAGTCTCCGTCCCGCCGCGCAAGGGCAAGCTGCAAAAACGGCTTCATCTCGCCGTAGATCGGCACGGTTCGCGCGAAGCCGGTTTTCGTCTGACTCTCGGACAGGCGGATCTCGCCGCCCAGGAGGTCTACTTGCGGCCAGGTCAGCCCGCGCAGCTCCCCCAGCCGAATGCCGGTATGGTATCCCACCACGAAAAGCGGCTTCAGGTGCTCGGGCAGGGCATCGCGTAGCACCTTGTACTGCTCGGGCTCGAGAAATCCTTGCCGCGCGTTCAATATTTTCGGCTTCGGGATGAACACCACCTGCCCGATCTTGCCGGCGCGGAGAGCGAGATTCAGCGCCCGCCGCAGAATCGCCAGGTCGTTGCCGATGGTGGCCGCCGCCCGGCCCTGCTCTTGCCGGTGTCGAACGTACCGCTCGATAGCCGATGCGTTCAACTTGGACGCGGACATGGAGCCGAAAAACGGCGCCAGGTTCTTCGTGACTATCAGTTCGGCCCAGTCGGTAGACTTCCGGCCCTGGAGCTTGTAGTCCGCCACCACACAATCCAGTAGGCTGCTGACGGTGAGCTTCTGTCCGCGCACGGTGAGCTTGCCGGTGTCGCGCGCGCGGAGAATTTTCGTCAACTCGCCTTCGGCGTCCTTCTTCGCTCCGTGAACGGTCTTGTTCTCGAAGTGCCGGCCGCCGTCTTCGTCACGGCCCAGGAACGCCCTCACCAGCCAAACGCCTTTACCGCGTGCGATGATTTGCCCCGCCATCAGGCCCCCTTCTTTCGCGCCTTGGACCGCCCTAGCAACTTGGGCTTCTCGCCCGGCGCAAACAACGATTGCCGGTTCTTGGTTGGCCTTCGGCGATAAGGCTTCTTCAACTTGACGGCGACGGTTTTGAGGTTAGCCAGGATGCTCACCAGGGAAGCAAACTCAGCCTACTTGGCCGCAAGCTGCGCCTTCTCCGCCGCAAGGATCGGACAACCCTTACATTCATTTCGGCGCGTGGGTTTGGGATGCAC
>VFSW01013952.1_pt1 | contig 11142 bp, 8 predicted proteins | sample 5358111 | NCBI WGS metagenome assembly VFSW01 (sample SAMN11554181, study PRJNA540505) | mine drainage metagenome | isolation source: sediment from site ElyBrook_90M | place: USA: Ely Copper Mine, Vershire, VT | collected 2017
GGTAGGAGAGGATCATGATCGCGACCGTCGCGTACACCATCGACGAGTAGCCGAACAGGCGCTTGCCAGAGAACGTCGCGACGATTTCCGAGTACACACCGAACATCGGCAGGATGAGGATGTAGACCTCCGGATGTCCCCAAACCCAGATCAGGTTGATGTACATCATGACGTTGCCGCCAAGAGCGGTGGTGAAGAAGTGCGTACCCAGGTAGCGATCGAGCGACAGCAGGGCAAGCGATGCGGTGAGAATCGGGAAGGCCGCGACGATCAGTGCATTGGTGCAAAGCGCCGTCCACGTGAAGATCGGCATCTTCATCAGGGTCATGCCCGGCGCGCGCATCTTGAGGATGGTCACGACCATGTTGATACCCGACAAGAGCGTGCCGACGCCGGCTATTTGCAGGCCCCATATGTAGTAATCGACGCCGACCCCGGGGCTTTGCGACAATTCGGAAACCGGCGGATAGCCGAGCCAGCCGGTCCTCGCAAAGTCGCCGATGAACAGCGACATCATGAACAACACCGCGCCGGCCACCGTCATCCAGAAGCTGAAGTTGTTCAGGAATGGAAACGCCACGTCGCGCGCGCCGATCTGCAGCGGCATCGCATAGTTCATGAGCCCGACGATGAACGGCATCGCCACGAAGAAGATCATGATGGAGCCGTGCGCCGTGAAAATCTGGTCGTAGTGGTGCGGCGGCAGATAGCCCATGTTGCTGCCGAAGGCGATCGCCTGCTGCGCGCGCATCATGAGCGCGTCGGCGAATCCACGCAGCATCATCACGATCGCCAGGATGACGTACATGATGCCGATCTTCTTGTGATCGATGCTCGTGAACCACTCACGCCACAGATAACCCCATTTGCCGTGATAGGTCACCGCGCCGAGCAGCGCGATGCCGAGCGTCGCCACCACGAGGAACGTACCGACGATGATCGGGTTGTCGTAGGGGATCGAGCTCCAGGTCAGGCGCCCGAAGATGAAATTGAGCAACGCGGAACGGTCGTGCATCGTCCTAACCTTCCAAGATTGAATCAGCGCGGCGCGCCGGCGCCCATGTCCATGCCGCCTTGGCCGAGGGGGCGCCCTCCGTGAGCGTCGATGGCCATCATCCGGCCCATGCACATCTGCCCCGGATCCACGCAGTGGTTGAGAATTCGCGAATAAAGCCCGCGCGCATAGCTCGCGTAGCGGTGCACCGGCTCGGCCTTGCTCGGCTTCGCGAGCGCATCATAGGTCCGGCGGTCGAGATTGCCGCCGCCGGCCTTGATGCCGGAGACCCAGTTCGCGAAATCTGCGGCGCTCATCCCAAGGAATCGAAACCGCATGTCGGTGAAACCGGAGCCGCTGAAATTGGCCGAGAAGCCCTTGTAGTTGCCCGGCTTGTTGATCAGCGCGTGCAAGACCGTCTGCATTCCCGGCATGGTGTAGATCTGGCCGGCCAGCGCCGGAACGAAGAACGAATTCATCGTGCTCGGCGATGTCAGCTTGAAATCGATCGGCGTGTCGACCGGCGCGGCCAGCTCATTGACGGTCGCGATGCCGTAATCCGGGTAGAAAAACAGCCATTTCCAATTCAGCGACACCACCTCGACACGCAGCGGCGCGAGCCCGGCCGGAACGCGATGAGTCGCATCGATCCGCTCGACGGGTCGGTAGGGGTCCAGCTGATGGGTGCCGATCCACGTCATGGCGCCGAGCGCGATGATGATCAGCAGCGGTGCGGCCCAAACGACGAGCTCGAGCTTCGTGGAATGCTCCCATTCCGGGGCGTAATCGGGGTTATGCGCCGAGGCGCGGTAACGCCAGGCGATAACCGCGACGGCGATCAGCACCGGCACGATGATCAGCAGCATCAGCGCGACCGAGGCGATCATCAAGTTGCGTTGCCGCACCGCCACGACGCCCGCAGGATGCAACAAGACCAGATTGCAGCCGCTCAACATCAGCGCCAAGGGAGCAAGCAACAAGCCACGGAGCGATTTGAGGGACATAGGCGGATGTGTCGGCGGGATTTGAGGTGCCGGCATTATACGGATCGGATCCACGCCTGACGATTAAAGGTTTCTTCACCTTGCGCGGCGTCCGCGTTCGCACCTCGGATTTCGACGTGCGCAAATCGCGCGTTCGGCCTAAGATCGCGTCAATTGGAACAGCCGGCCAACGGGAACATTATGTCGACCACTCACGCGAATCCAGTCCTGCATGCATCGCCGCCGAATTCTCAGCATGCCGTCAGCGACCATGATCAACAAGTCTCGGCGGCGGACATCGCGATCGGGGTCGTCATCGGCCGCGTCTCGGAGTTCTTCGACTTCTTCGTCTTCGGCATCGCCTGCGTGCTGGTCTTCCCGTCGGTGTTCTTCCCGTTTGCGAGCGGGCTCCAGGGCACGTTCTATTCGTTCGCGATCTTTTCCCTCGCCTTCATCGGGCGGCCGCTGGGATCGCTGTTTTTCAAGCTGATTCATCAACATTATGGCCGCGGCAGCAAGCTCACGATCGCGTTGTTCCTGCTCGGCACGACGACCGCCGGCATCGCGTTCGTCCCGGGTTACGCATCGCTGGGCCGCGAGGCCATCATCTTGCTGATCCTGTTCAGGTTCGGGCAGGGATTCGCGATCGGCGGCAGCTGGGACGGCTTGCCCTCGCTGCTCGCGCTGTATGCACCGGCCAACCGCCGCGGCTGGTTCGCCATGATTCCGCAACTCGGCGCACCGATCGGCTTCATCGTCGCCGCGGCCCTCTTCGTCTACCTGCAGATGAGCCTTTCGACGCGCGAATTCCTCGCATGGGGCTGGCGATATCCCTTCTTCGTCGCCTTTGCGATCAACATCGTCGCCTTGTTTGCGCGCCTGCGCCTGGTCATCACCCCGGAGTTTTCAGCGCTGCTCAAGTCCCGCGCGCTCGAGCCCTCGCCGATCGGCGAACTGTTGCGCCGGCAGGGACGCAATGTCGCGCTCGGCGCCTTTGCACCGCTCGCCAGCTACGCGCTGTTCCACCTGGTCACGATCTTTGCGCTTTCCTGGGCGCTGCTGTTCACCAGGCAGTCGACCAATACCTTTCTGATCGTGCAGATCATCGGCGCCGTGGTCGCCATACCCTGCATGATCCTCTCCGGAGTGATCGCCGACCGCATCGGCCGACGCAGCACGCTGGCGATCTTCGCCGTGGCGATCGCGATCTACAGCGGCTGGATGCCGGTGCTGCTGTCCGGCAGCACCATTGGCGGCTATGTGTTCATCATCCTCGGCTTTGCGCTCCTCGGGTTTTCGCACGCCCAGTCGGCGGGCGCCGTCAATTCCGGCTTCCGCAGCTATTTCCGCTATTCGGGCGCCCTGATCACCTCGGATTTAAGCTGGCTGATCGGCGCCGCTTTCGCGCCGCTCGTCGCGCTTGCGCTGGCCTATTACATCGGTGTCGGCTATGTTGGGATCTATCTGCTGACCGGGGCGCTGTGCACTCTCGGCGCGTTGTGGGTTAGCCGCGCCGACAGCCGTGAGACCCAGCGCGCTTGAGGCGCCGACGGCGGGCGCCACCGGCGGAGGCGGGGTCGGCTTCGACCTTGGGAATTGCAAACAAAAACAGCTGCGAGGAAGTAAGGTGAACAAATATCTGACCGCGGTGTGTGTTCTTGCGCTTGCGACCTGTGGATTATCGGCTGCCGCCGCCGACAAGCCGGCCGGCAAGGCCGCTGCCCCCGCGAAAGCGAGCGCCCCGAAGGAGCGCAATTCCGTGACCGAGGGCAGTGTGACGGTAGAGGGCAAACGCATCGACTACACGGCCACCGCGGGCACCATCATCCTGAAGAATGCCAAGGGCAAGCCGACCGGCAGCATGTTCTACGTCGCCTACACCCGGCGGGGCGTCAAGAACGAGAGCCGGCGGCCCGTGACCTTCTTCTACAACGGCGGCCCGGGCTCTTCCTCGGTGTGGCTGCACATGGGGGCCTTCGGCCCGCATCGGGTGGTGACCGCGGACCACACCCACACACCGGCCGCCCCGTATCAACTGGTGAACAACCAGTACAGTTTGTTGGACGTCACGGATGAAGTCTTCGTCGATGCGATGGGCACCGGATACAGCCGCATCATCGACAAGCATCACGGCGGCGCCGGCAAGCCGAAGGACTTCTACGGCGTGGACGCCGACGTAAAGTCGTTCTCCCAGTTCATCGGCCGCTACCTGAGCGAGAACGGACGCTGGAATTCGCCCAAGTACCTGTTCGGAGAGAGCTACGGCACACCGCGCTCCGCGGCGCTCGTGAACTACCTTCAATATCATGACGACATGGATTTGAACGGCGTCATCCTTCTCTCGTCCATCCTCGACTTCCAAACCGCAAGCTTCAATGCCGGCAACGACCTGCCCTACGAGCTGTTCCTGCCTAGCTACGCGGCGGTGGCCTGGTACCACCATGTGTTGCCGAACCAGCCCGCGCAGCTTCAACCGCTGCTGCAACAGGTCCAGCACTTCGCGATCAATGGCTACGCCAGGGCGCTGGCCGAGGGCAGCACCTTGAGCCCGGCGCAGTTCGCTGCGGTGGCCGGCAAGCTGCATGAATTCACCGGCCTGAGCACCGCCTACATCGAAAAGGCCAATTTACGCGTGACCGCCAGCGAATTCGAACATCAACTGCTCGGCAGCCAGGATCTGACGACCGGCCGGCTGGATGCGCGCTTCGCCGCTCCGAGCATGGATCCCCTGAGTGAGGTGGCGCAATACGATCCTCAGGCGGCGGCCATCAGTTCCGCGTACGTATCGGCCTTCAACGACTACGCCCACGACACCCTGAAGTTCGGTCGCAACCACCATTACATCCCGGAAATTCAGCACAACTTGCATTGGAATTGGAAGCACAAGAATCCGACCACCGGCCAGACCTGGCCCGGCACCCTGAACGTGGCCGTGGACCTGGCGGAGGCCATGAAATACAACCCGGACCTGCGGGTGCTGGTGAACAGCGGCTATTTCGACCTGGCGACGCCGTACTTCGCCACGGTTTACACCATGAACCACCTGCAGATTCCGAAGAACCTGCAGGATCACCTGCAGATGAAATATTACAATTCCGGCCACATGGTGTATGTGCACGTGCCGGCATTGAAGAAGCTGCACGACAATGCCGCGCAGTTCATCGAGAGCACCGACAATCTTCAATAACGGATTCCGCACCACACAGGAGAGGCGCCATGGGCAAGGGGATGGACCGGAAAAAAGAGGAAAAGAAGAAACCGGCCAAGACGATGGAGGAGAAACGCGCCGCCAAGCGCGAAAAGAAGCAGGCACGGCACTAGGGTTGCGCGCCGCCGCTCAGGGCGGCCAGCGCATCGCCGCGCTGCATCAAGGACTTTGGCGCCGCCACCGGCTACCATCCACCGATGCTCGCGCCCATCCACCGCCTGTCGGCCGCCTTGCTGGGCGTGGCCCTGTTCATGGGGGCTTCGCTCGCCACAGCGACCGATCTGCCCTCCTGGCGAAGCCTTGCCCGGATCGCGCCTGATGCGAATCCCCTCGCCATCAGGCTTGCTCTGGATGCGATGCGTTGTGCGAGCGCACACCACATGCCCACGGCGAGCCGCCTCGCGCTGATCGACTATTCACGTCCTTCGACCCAGCGCCGGCTGTGGATTTTCAATTTGCGCCGGCCGCGCCTGCTGATGCACGAACTCGTCGCTCACGGCCGCAATTCCGGCGGTGACCATGCCAGGCGTTTTTCCAATCGGGATGGCAGCTTGGAGTCGAGTCTGGGTCTGTACCGGGGCTTGCGCACCTACCAAGGGGACAACGGCTACTCACTGCGCCTGCAGGGCCTCGATCCGGGTTTCAACGACAACGCCTTGGCGCGCGCCGTCGTCATCCACGGCGCCCGATATGTCAGCCACCGGTTCGCGCAGCGCGAAGGCCGCATCGGACGCAGCTGGGGTTGCCCGGCGGTCAGCACCCGCGTGGCCGGACGCGTCATCGACAGCCTCAAGGACGGGCAGATGATATTCGCCTATTACCCCGATCCGCGCTGGCTGGACGAGTCGCATCTGCTCAACTGCCCCCTCGTTCGCCACAGCGTTGAGCGCATCGCCGAGCGTTTACAGATGCCGGAACGCATGGCCGCCCGCTAAACGAGCGGGTGGCGGCGGCGATCCGCGTGGCCAAGGCTCTCCGACCCGGTCACATGGTCGTGACGATCTTGTGCGACCGAGGCTCGCGCTACGCATCGAAGCTCTTCAATCGGCGTCCGACACGCGGCGATCTGAGACCGCGATCATCCAGGCGAATCCGACACCTCCGAGGAAGTAACTGCGGCTGCGAACCAGCGGACTCGCGGCGAAACTCGCGCCGGAGAGCGTGTCGTAGCGGATGAAGGCGAAGACCCAGATCTTCGGCCAGCGCCGCGAGGTCGACAGAATCGTCTCGGTTCCCGCATAACCGCCGCCCGGTCGGTACGCCGGCCGGGTGGCGGTCGCGAATGCCTTTGCGACCTGGTAGTAATACCGGTTGTATGCGCCGTCGGCGTACAGTGGACCGGCGCCGGCACTCGCATTCCAGCCGGAACGGCCCGCGATGTCGAACACGCTCAGATCGACCGACGGCGCCGCCTGCCAGCCGATCGCGCTCGGATGACTGGTCAATGTGATCGCCCGCCGGATCGGCAACTCGAGGTCGACCTGCCAACGTCGATTCGCGCTGCGCCATAGGTGGCCGTCGAGCTCGGGACCGATGTCGAATGTCGGCTGCAGGTCGGGCATGCCGCCGCGAACATCGCTCTCGTGACTGCTCGTCGGCGTGGTCGCATCGAGACTCAGCTTGAGATCCACGTACCGGTTGCTTAGAAATTGACCGCGCATGCCATGGTAGCCGGAGCGGAAGAACTTGCCCCGGTAGACGATATAAGGCACCGGAAGCGGATACGCATGAGCGGTATCCGCCCCACGATAATCGTTGAACACGAGAGTGCCGGCGCCGAGACCGATTTCCCACAGAGGCCTGTCGGCGGCGCCCGCGGTCATCGGCACCTGCAGCAGGATCGGTGCAGCCAGCAAGGCGGCCGCGACGACGCCGAGCGCGGTACGGCGGCTCATCCGCTCGGCATCGGACCGGAGGGCGTCGCTTGACAGGGCCTTGCCGCCAACAATTCCCTGAGTTTCAGGTAAACACCGTTCGTCCAGCCGAAACCGACGACGTTCTGCGAGTAGCCCGCACTGATGTTCACAGCGGAGTTACCGAGCAACATGTTGTACTTCTCGCGAATCGCGCCGTCGGCGGCGAAACTGCGATCCACCGTCCCGAGGAATTTGCAGGCGAGCCGCCGGGCATCGGCGTGAAAGCCGTAGGCGTTCAGACCGGATATGGCGACCCAGTTGGTCGGCGCCCAACCGTACGGCGCATCCCACTGCGCACCGCTCGGGCGATCGTCCATCATCAAGCCGCCGAATCGTTCGAAAGTCGGCAGGTGCGAGCGCAGCGCGGCGGCCTGGCGCGCGGAGGCTGCCCCCGCCCACAGGGGATAGAATGTGGTGAGATAGGGTTCGGACGAGGCCTTTGCCGTGACGAAATCGAAATCCTCATACATGCCGGCCGCGGGGCGCCACAGGTAGCGGTCCACCGCCGCCTTGCGTGCCGCCGCGACCCGTGCCCAATGCGCGGCGGCCCGCGTCTTACCGATCTGTCGGGCGAAATTCCGTAGATCCAGTTCGTAACGGTACAGAAGGCTGTTCAAGCTCACCGGAGCGTAGTGCTGTGTGGAGCCGCCGAACGGTCCGAAATGAAAATTGATGTCGAAACCCGATTCACGCATCGCGCGATCGCCGCGGTAGTAGGCGGCGGTGAGCCGCTGACCGCGAAACCAGGCGCCGGCGCAAACCGCTGAACTTCGCACATCACAGCTGTCCGCGGCAAGACGCGCCGCCTCGCGCGCACCGGGATGCTCGGAGCCCTTCAGCAGATAACCAGGATCCTCGGCCGGATGCGCGAGCAACCACTTGATCACGCCGCGATAGTAGGCGCTGTTCCGCGCCTCGAGCACCGGCCCGCTCCCCAGATCGAAGTAACGGGCGAGGCCGGTGGTGCCCGCGCGGTGCGCCCGGCTTGTCCAGATCGCGTGATTGCGCACGGCCAGCGGATATGCCCGCGCCAGCCAGGCGCGCCGTTGCTTCGGATCGCGGAACACTCCCGGCGCCTCGAGCACGGCGGTCATCATCGCGCTCAGAAACGGCGGCTGCGATCGGCTCAAGTAATACGTGCGGTTCGCATTCAGCACGCCGCCGTAGTACCGGACCTCGAACAGCGCGTTGTCGACCATGCCGAGCGCGAGCGCATCGCGATGATCGGCGAGCAACCCGAGTACGATGAAATAGCTGTCCCAACCGTACATCTCGTTGAAGAAGCCGCCCGGCACGACGTAGGGATGCGGCAGATACAACAAGCCCTGTGCCGGTAACCATCGTGGATCCACGTCGCCGAGGCGACGGATCACCCGCGGCAGGTGGCGCACATCGACGTGACATCGCTTCGAGACCGGCACGATCGCCGCGGGCACCGGCATCCGGGCCGGCAGATAAAGCACCGGACGGGTGGCGACTTTCTCGTCGGCGAGCGACGCACAGTCGCTCATCGACCGGGTCAAGGTGGCCCAGGCGTTATGGATATAGGTCAGGGTCCGCGCCGGATCCGGCCCGACCGTCGCCGCCCGCGCAGCCGAGGCGACAAACACCGCAGACAGTGGAATAAGACGTACCCAGCCTGCCTGCTTCTTCACCCGCACCACGCGTCGTCCGGCAATTCCGTTGAACCACGGTCTGCGCGCGGGGCCGCGCGCGACCTGTGCGCTCAGTGCTTCTTGGCCGTCGACTTCAAGGCATCGGCTTCGAGTGTGATGCTGATCTGCACCGCATCGGAGACCATGGGCACGTAGGCGCCCACGCCAAAGGCGCTGCGCTTGATTACGGTGCCCGCGTTGAAGCCGACCGCCGGCAGGTGCAGCATCGGCTGCACGCCGACTTTGTTGAGGTGCGCGTGCAGCGTCACCGGCCGGGTAACACCGTGCGCGGTGAGCATGCCCTCGATGGTCAGATCGCCGGGCTTCGCGCCAGCGATCACCTTCGTGCTTTTGTAGGTGATGTCCGGGAATTTGGCCGCATTGAAGAAACTGGCTTCCTTCAGGTGTGCGTTCAGCGCCGGCACGTGCGTGTCCAGGCCCGACAGGGGCATGGTCACCTGCACCGAGGATCTGGCCGGATCCTGGGCGTCATAGACGAGCGTGCCCTCGATGGTGTTCATGTTGGCGCAGGGCATGGAAAAACCGAAGTGGTTCCAGCAGAACCTCACCTGGGTATGCCCCTGGTTCAAGGTGTAGGTCACCGGTGCGGCCAAGGCCGGCAATGCCAGCAGCGCGAGCGGAGCCAGAGCGGCCCCGAGGAACAGACGAGAAATACGCATATCGACAGCCTCCACCGTGAAGAAGTATGCCGGGCGGGTCGCAACGGGTGATCCGATTCGTCCCGGGCAGCGGCATGGTTAGGTATAGCTTCACGAGTATGCATTGCGGCGCCGATGAAGCCAAGACCGGTCGCCTGACCCGGCGTCGCTGCGGCTGCTCATCGGACCTGAGCTCAAATGACGCTACTCGCGGATTTGCCTATAATCGGCCTTCCCCTCGACCGTCGGAGTCCCGAACGATGCCCATGCCAAACCGCCTTCCGGGCGGTACCGCGCCGCTCGCGTGCGCCTGCGAACTGGCTGTGGTGGAGTCGCTCTTCCGATGTGGATAGTCAAGGTCGCACTACACCGGCCGTACACGTTCATCATGCTTGCGCTGCTGATCGTGCTGATGGGCGTCTACGCCTTTATGACGACCGCGACCGACATCTTCCCGAACATCGACATGCCGATCGCCGCGGTGTTCTGGCATTACAACGGCCTCTCGCCGCGCGAGATCGCCAACCGCATCGTGCTGTTCTCCGAGCGTATCGCGCAAACGGTGGTCAGCAACGTCCAGCACACCGAATCGCAGTCGGTCGACGGCGTCGCGATCGTCAAATACTTCTTCCAGCCGGGAACCGACCGCGACCTGTCCTACGCGCAGATCGCGGCGGTCTCCCAGGCGCAGCTGTTCAATTCGCCGCCTGGCACCTCGCCGCCGTTCATCCTCTCCTACAACGCCTCCAGCGTGCCGATCCTGCAGCTCGCGTTGTCCAGCGACACCCTGTCCGAATCGCGCATCTACGACATCGGCAACAGCATCCTGCGCACCGATCTAGCCACGGTCGCCGGCGCGTCGATCCCGTTTCCGTACGGCGGCAAACAGCGCGAGGTCAGCGTCGACCTCGATCCGGCCGCGCTGCGCGCGCACGGACTCACCCCGGCCGACGTCTCCAACGCGATCGCGGCGCAGAACCTCATCCTCCCGGCCGGCACCGAAAAGATAGGCTCGCGCGAGTACTACATCGGCCTGAATGCAAGCCCGCGCCGGATCGATCAGTTGAACAATCTGCCGATCCGCGCGAGCAACGGCACCGTGACCTACATCCGCGACGTCGCCCACGTCCGCGACGGCTATTCGCCGCAGACCAACATCGTCCGCTTGAACGGCAGGCGTGCGGTGTTGATGAGCGTTTTGAAGACGGGCAAGGCATCGACGATCGACATCATCAACGGCATCGACGCGAAGCTGCCGCAAATTCGCGCCTCGCTGCCGGCGAGCCTGCACATCAAGACGCTCGGTGATCAGTCGATCTTCGTGCGCGCGGCGGTCGACGGCGTGATCCGCGAGGCGGTGATCGCAGCGGCGCTGACGGGCCTGCTGATCCTGTTGTTCCTGGGAAGCTGGCGCAGCACGCTGATCATTACGATATCGATCCCGCTGTCGATCCTCGCCTCGATCGCCTGCCTCGCGGCACTCGGCCAGACGATCAACATCATGACGCTCGGTGGGCTCGCGCTCGCCGTCGGCATTCTCGTCGATGACGCGACGGTGACCGTCGAGAACATCAACTGGCATCTCGAGAACGGCAAGGATGTGGAGACGGCGATCCTCGACGGCGCGCGCCAGATCGCGCTGCCGGCGCTCGTGTCGACGCTGGCGATCTGCATCGTCTTCATCCCGATGTTCCTGCTCGTCGGCATTGCCAAGTACCTGTTCATCC
>VFSW01013953.1_pt1 | contig 11141 bp, 6 predicted proteins | sample 5358111 | NCBI WGS metagenome assembly VFSW01 (sample SAMN11554181, study PRJNA540505) | mine drainage metagenome | isolation source: sediment from site ElyBrook_90M | place: USA: Ely Copper Mine, Vershire, VT | collected 2017
ATGCCGCCTCGGCGCGCGACTTCATCACCCTGGTGCATCGCAGTTGCGACGTGTTCCGCCGGCTGCCGGTGCCGGTGATCGCGCGCATTCCCGGCTACGTGTTCGGCGCCGGGCTGGAAATCGCCGCCGCCTGCGACATCCGCGTGGCCGGCACCGACGCGCGGTTCGGCATGCCGGAGGTGCGGCTTGGTATTCCTTCGGTGGTGGAGGCGGCGCTGCTGCCGCAACTGATCGGCTGGGGCCGCGCGCGGCAATTGCTGCTGACCGGCGACACGATCGACGCGGCGACCGCGCATGACTGGGGTCTGGTGGAGGAGCTGGTGCCGCCGGACGGGCTCGATGCCGCAGTGGAACGCCTGCTCGGTTCGATCCTCGCCTCGGGTCCGCGGGCGGTGCGCCTGCAGAAGCAGCTGATCGCCGCGTGGGAGGACCTGCCGCTGCGTGCGGCGAAACACCGTGTCAGCGAGTGTTTCGCCGCTGCATGGCAAGGCGTGGAGCCGCGGCGGATGATGCGGGCGTTTCTTGCCGCGCGCGCCGCGTCGCGTGGCCGGTAGTCGCGCTCGCCGATGGGGCCGGGCATCTGCGCCTGGATCGTGGCGCTACGGGTATGCAACTACTCCGCGGCAGCGAGCAGGCGCTCTGTCTCCATCAGGATCGCCGCGGCGATCTTTTCCCCCTCGGCGCCGGCCATGCGGGCGAGGCTGAGGGCGCGCCGCTCCTCGGCCATTGCCGCCGCGGCGTCCGGCCATGGCAGGCGCTCAGCGGCACGGAGGTTCGCGAGCAGCGCGGACAGCTCGGCAAGCGGCTCGCAGGCCGGCAGGGCCGGTTGCGTCTCGTCCGGGGTGAACAGGTCGCGCTGGCGCGGAGCGAATCGGTGCATGCAGGGAGTATAGCGTGACCATAAGCCAGTCGTCAGGGACGAATTGCTCACGGAAGGCGGCGCGGCGGGATTGCGAAGCGGCGCCGTTGGCGCGCACGATGGCGGATGATGAAGCGGAACATTCTGTCCGACTACCTGGCGGAAATCGCCCGTATCCACGCGACCCGCGCGGGCACCGGCGAGGTCAGCTATTACGGCGCGCTGGCCGGTGCGCTGAACGCCGCGGGGGAGGAACTCAAGCCGCGCGTCTTCTGTGTGCCCAATCTGAGCAATCGCGGCTCGGGCTTTCCCGACATGGGCCTGTTAGTGGTGGCGCGCGGCCATCCTCCGGAGGACTGGCCGGAGGCTCGCTCGCCTGAGCGTGGCGTCGTGGAAGTGGACGACATTCCGGCGGACCTGTCCGTCAAGCTACGCAGCACCCAGGTGCGCCGATATCTGGCCGCTTATGGGCTCGTGCTCGTCACCAACTACCGCGACTTCGAGCTGCTCGGCCGCGACGCGAGGGGGCAGCCCGAACGGCGTGAAAGTTTCACCTTCGGCCCCGACGATGCCGCTGACTTCTTCGCGCTGGCACGTAGCCAACGCCGCCCGGCGGGGCTCGGCGCGCGTTTCGCCGAGTTTCTTGAGCGCGTGCTGCTGCACCAGGCACCGCTTGCACGTCCGGAAGATGTCGCATTCTTTCTCGCCTCCTATGCGCGCGACGCTCTGGCGCGGGTGGAGGAACAGGCGGGCCTCCCCGCTTTTGCCGAGCTGCGGAACGCACTGCAGGAGGCGCTGGGTCTCCGGTTCGAAGGACCGAAGGGCGAGCATCTGTTCCGCAGCACACTGGTGCAGACGCTGTTCTACGGGCTGTTCAGTGCGTGGGTGGAAGTGGCCCAGGCCGGTCAGGCAGATTTCGATTGGCGCGCCGCCGGTTGGAGCCTGCATGTTCCCTTCATCGATACGCTGTTCCAGCGCATCGCCACGCCGCAATATCTGAAACCGCTCGGGCTGGCGGAGCCGCTGTCCTGGGCGGCGTCGGCACTCAATCGCGTGGACCGCGACGCGTTTTTCGCACGTTTTCAGGAGGCGGATGCGGTCCGTTATTTTTACGAACCGTTCCTTGCCGCGTTCGATCCCGAGCTGCGGAAGCAGCTTGGCGTGTGGTACACGCCGCGCGAGATCGTCCGCTACATGGTCGAGCGAGTGGATCGCGTGCTGCGCAGCGAACTGGGTTTGGCGGACGGGCTGGCCGATCCGTCGGTGTGGATTCTCGATCCATGCTGCGGCACCGGCGCCTACCTGGTGGAAGTGCTCGACCGCATCGGACGTACCCTGCGGGAGAAAGGTGAGGACGCACTGACGGCCGAGGACTTGAAGCAGGCGGCGACGACCCGCGTCGCCGGGTTCGAGATCATGCCGGCGCCGTATGTCATCGCGCACTGGCAGGTGGGGCACGCGCTGCGCGCCGCGGGCGCGCCGCTTGGCGAGAACGAACGCGCAGCCATCTACTTGACGAACGCGCTCACCGGCTGGGCGGCTCCGAAGGAACGGGAGGTGTCGGACACGGTGCAGCGCGGACTACGATACACATATCCGCCACTCGCCGATGAACGGGATGAGGCCGCACGAGTGAAGCAAGTGCGGCCAATCCTGGTGGTGCTTGGGAACCCGCCCTACAATGCCTTCGCTGGAACCTCACCCGCCGAAGAATCCGGGCTGGTCGAGCCGTACAAGGAAGGCTTGCAACGGGACTGGGGCATCCGCAAGTTCAACCTGGACGATCTCTACGTGCGGTTCTTCCGAGTGGCGGAGCGGCGGATCGCCGAGGTAACAGGCCGTGGCGTTGTCTGTTTCATCAGCAACCATTCGTGGCTTTGGTATCCTTCCTACGTCGTGATGCGCAAGCGCCTACTGACGGAGTTCAACCGTATCTGGGTCGACAATTTGAACGGCTCCAAATTCGAGACAGGTAAAGTCGCGCCAGATGGCAATCCTGATCCTTCAGTCTTCAGCACCGAGGCCAACCGTGAGGGCATTCAAGTCGGAACAGCAGTGACGCTTTTGGCGAAGCGCGACGGCACCGCGGGTGGCGAGGTGTTGTATCGTGATCTGTGGGGCGTGGCGAAGCGCGAAGCGCTGCTGACGAGCCTTGCTACGGTCGATTTCGATAAGCTGTATGCGTTTGTTCAGCCTTCCGCCACAAATCGATTTGCCCTTCGACGGAGCGAGATTGCTGCAAACTACGCATCTTGGCCGCGCCTACCGCAACTTGCTGCTCAAGACCCGGTCCCCGGACTCTTGGAAATGCGCCGGGAAGCACTTATTGACAAGGATCGCGACGCACTCGCCCATCGGATGGGTCGGTACTTTGATATGGAGGAGACCTTAACATCACTACGAGAAGAGAACCACGGCCCGGTACGCGATATGGCCAGGTTCGACGCACTTAAAGCTCGCAACAACTTGTTGAGGACCGAACATTTCGTCGAGAAGAACCTACGCCCCTTCTATCAGCGGCCCTTTGAGACATCGTGGTGCTATTACACGAGTACACGCCCCATCTGGAATGAGCCTCGCCCTGATCTGGCGGCGCTCATAAGCGACGAGAATCCTTGCCTTGTGAGCAGGGCATATCGCGAGCGGCCCCATGAAGGTCCACATATGCTTTTGACCCACGCACTGCCGGACTATCACCTGCTTCGTCCTAATTGCTCAGCGATAACTTTCTTTCGCGCGAGTGGCCGCGCAAACCTTTCCGTTGCCGCGCGTGCTTGGATCGCCAGCCTCGGGCTCCCGGATCCCGATAGGAACGGCGATATCGCCGCGCTCCCATGGCATCATGCGATCGCCATCGGCTACGCACCGGCTTGGCTCGCGGAGAATGCCGACGGCATCCGCCAAGACTGGCCGCGCGTGCCGCTGCCGGACAACGCCCCTTTTCTGCGCGCCTCCGCTGCACTCGGCGCACGCGTCGCCGCCCTGCTCGACCCCGATACGCCGATCCCAGGCGTCACCGCCGGCGTCATCCAGCCCGCGCTCGCGACGATCGCGGTGCCGGCGAAACGCGGCGGCAGCGCGATGACCGAGGCCGACCGCATCCTCACCGCCGGCTGGGGCCATGCCGGAAAAGACGGAGCCGTGATGCCTGGCCGTGGTCGCATCGTCTCGCGTGACTACGCCCTCGATGAAGCCTCCGCAAAGACCGAAGCAGCGCTGCTCGGCGCCCGTCCGAACGACGTGTTCCTCAACGCGGATGCCTGTTGGCGGAACATCCCTGACTCGGTGTGGAGCTTCACCATCGGCGGCTACCAGGTCATCAAGAAGTGGCTGTCCTACCGCGAACAGCCCCTGCTCGGCCGCGCGCTCACCCCCGGCGAGGTGCGCTACGTACGCGACGTGGCACGCCGCCTCGCCGCGCTCCGGCTGATGGCGGCGGAACTCGACGCCAACTACCGCGCGTGCGCCGCCGCGCATCGCCCGCTGGGCGAGGCCGAACACGTCGGCAACAGAGAAGCGCCGGCCGAATAAGGTGCCAGCCGCGCCACGCTGCGCAGCGGCAGGAACCTCTGCCCGGCTTCCTCGCCATATTCTGACCGCGGCTGCTTTGCGGCGAGCGGCAGCGGGCCTACCATCCCCGGGTCACGACAGGGGAAACGGACATGAGCGGAACCGAGGCGATCACCGGCGCCGAGTGGCTGGCGCGCACGCTGGCGGCGAACGGCACCACCCACGTGTTCTTCATCGACGCCGTGCTGCGACGAACCCTGATCGAGCTGGGCACGCTGGGCGTCACCCGCGTCCTGGCGCACGCCGAGAAGTCCGCCGCCTACATGGCCGACGGCTATGCCCGCATCGCCGGACGCCCGGGCATCTGCTTCGCCCAGTCGGTCGGCGCGGCCAACCTGGCCGCGGGGCTGCAGGACGCATATCTCGGCCACACGCCGGTGATCGCGCTGACCGGCCGCGAACCGCCGCTGTTCCACCACCGAAACACCTACCAGGAGTTGCCGCACAACGCGATGTATGCGTCGGTGACAAAATTCTCGGCCGATGTCACGGACGCCGCCGACCTGCCGCGGCGGCTCCGCCAGGCCTGGCGGGAGGCCATGTCGGGCTCGCCCCGCCCGACGCATCTCGACCTGTACGGACGGTCGGCGGCCGTCGTCGAGATGGGCATGGTGAACGAACCGGTGGTCGCCGACCCGGCACTGCAACTGACCATGCCGCCCTATCGGCCGTCGCCCGCGGACGATGAGATCGAACGCGCGGCGAAGAAATTGCGCGCGGCGAAGCGGATCGTCATCGTCGCCGGCAGCGGCGCCACCGCATCCGGCGCCGGCCCGGAAGTGCTCGCGCTGGGCGAGGCACTGGCCGCACCGATCGGCACCTCGCTCGGCGCACGCGGCATCGTCCCCACCCGGCGTCGCCTGTCCATCGGTTGCCCCGGAAACTATGCCGCGCCGCCCGCCAACCAGATCGTGCACGAGGCCGACCTGGTGGTGTTCATCGGCTGCCACACCGGCGACCAGGTGACGCACACCTGGCGCATCCCCTCGCTGGACACGCAGGTGGTGCAGATCGACATCGACCCTTCCGAACTTGGCCGCAGCTACAAGAACACGCTTGGCCTGATGGGCGATCCCAAGGCGACGCTGGCCAAGCTGAACGCCGCGCTGGGAAAACCCGCCCGCGACACCGCGTTCGCCGACCGCGCCGCCGCTCTCGTCGCCGCCTGGCGCGAACAGCGCGCGCCGCGCCTCTCCTCCAACGCCGCGCCGATCCTGCCCGACCGGCTGTGCGCGGAGATCACAAGCGCGCTGCCCGAGGATGGCATCCTGGTCGCCGACACCGGCTATTCCGGCATCTGGACGTCGACCCTCATCGAACTGAACGGCGCAGGACAAACATATTTACGCGCGGCCGGTTCGCTCGGTTGGGCCTTCCCCGCCTCGCTCGGCGCGAAATGCGCGGCGGGCAAGCGCAAGGTGATCTGCTGGTCCGGCGACGGCGCGATCTACTACCACCTGACCGAGCTGGAAACCGCCCGCCGCCGCGGCATCGCCGTGGTGCTGGTGGTCAACAACAATTCCGGCTTCGGCCAGGGCTGGCCGAACATCCAGCGCCAGCAGGGCAACAAGCCGGGCGACGTGGCGGAGCTGGTGCGCTTCGGACCCACCAACTTCGCCGACGTCGCGCGCATGTTCGGCCTGCGCGGCATCCGCGTCGAGGAACCGGCGCAGATCGCCCCGGCACTGAACGACGCGCTCGCATCGGACGAGACCGTCATCGTCGACGTCGCCACCGACATCGACGCGCGCGCCCCGGAACCCTGGCTGCCTGGCGCAACGTCATGACCGAGGTCGCCGTCGTCGGCGCGGGCCTGATGGGCCATGCGCTCGCACTGGTGTTCGCGCTGGGCGGGCACAATGTCCGCCTGACCGACAACAACGCCGAGACGCTGCAACGCGCGCCCGGCCTGATGGCGACCGCGCTCGCCACGCTTGCCGAGGCCGGCGAGGTCGATGCGTCCTGGGACCGCCAGCGCCTGTCGCACGCCGTGCGCTGCGTCCCCTCGCTGCAGCAGACCGTCGCCGGCGCCAAGCTGGTGATCGAAGCCATCGTCGAACGCCCGGACGCCAAGCGCGCGCTCTATGCGCAGTTGGAATCGTTGATGGACGCCGATGCGATCCTCGCCAGCAACACCTCCAATCTCGACATCTTCCCCCTGGTGCCGCCCGGCCTGCAAAAGCGGGCCATCATCGCGCACTGGTACACGCCGCCCTATCTGTGCGACCTGGTCGATCTCTGCCCCGGCCCGCACACCGATCCTTCCGCCATCATCACCGTGCGCGACATGGTGCGCGCGATGGGCAAGGTGCCGGTGGTGTTCAAGCAGATGGTGCAGGGCTACGTCGCCAACCGGCTGCAGGCGGCGATGGGACTGGAAGTGCAGCGCATGCTCGACGAAGGCCTGGTGACGCCGAAGGACATCGACGATTCGGTGATCCACGGCATCGCGCTGCGCATGCCCATCCTCGGCATCATGGCGAAGGCCGACTTCACCGGGCTGCCCCTGATGCAGCAGGGCATGGCCAACCGCAGCTACACGCCGCCCGAGGTGCGCGGCCGCAGCGACACACTGGACAAGCTGATCGCGCAGGGCCGCACCGGGGTGATGTCGGGAAAAGGCTATTTCGACTGGGGCAATCGCACTCCGGAAGACCTGTTCCGCGAACGCGACCGCAAGCTGCTCGCGCTGAAACGTGCGCTGCGCGAGATCAAACCAATGGAGGGAACATGATCAGCTACAATCTCGCCGGCAAGACGGCACTCGTCACCGGCGGCGCGTCGGGCATCGGCTTTGCCACCGCGCGCATGCTGGCGAAATTCGGCGCCACCGTCGCGGTGAACCATCTGGCAGACGATCCGCGCGGACCGGAAGCGGTGGAAAAGCTGATTGCCGAGGGCGGCAAGGCGATCGGCGCACCCGGCAGCGTCGGCGAGAAGGGCACCGCCGAACGCATGGTGCTGAACGCAATCGACAAGCTCGGACGGCTCGACTTTCTGGCGAACAACGCCGGCACGCCGGGCACGCGCCGGCGGATCGCGCCGCCGGAACTCGACCTGATCACCGAGGAACTCTGGTCGCAACTGCTGGAAACGAATCTGCTGGGCGTGTTCCGCTGTTCCAAGGCCGCCGCGCCGGCGCTGAAGGCAGCGCATGGCGCCATCGTCAACACCGCCTCGATCGCCGGCCTCGGCCGTGCCGGCAGCAGCCTGGCCTACAGCGCAACCAAGGCCGGCGTGGTGAGCCTGACGCAGAACCTCGCGCGCGCACTCGCGCCCGAGGTGCGCGTCAACGCCATCGCGCCCGGTGCGGTGGACAGCTCCTGGATGGTGGATTGGACCAACGAGGAGCGCCAGCAATCGATCGAACGCGCGCTGCTGAAACGCCGCTGCCAGCCCGAGGATCTCGCCGAGGTCATCGTCTTTCTCGGTTTCGGCGCCGCGATGGTGACCGGCCAGACGATAACCGTGGATGGCGGCCTGACGCTGTAGCCACGTCCGCGCAGTGGGGCGAACATGAGCGACGGCGGCGGTGTGCGGCGGATCGAAATCACCGAGCGGGAAACGCCGGTGTTCGCCGGTGCGGAGTTCGGCGCCGCGGGAGCGTATGAGCGGCTGCACGGCACCGCGTTCTGCGAGCTCGATCCGTCGCATCCGCTCAACGCCGGCATCATGTATCTCGACCGGGCGCCGCGCAACGCGCGTGGGTTTGTGGAGTACCAAAGCGATATTCGCATCCTGAAGCCGCTCGATCCCGCGCGCGGCAACGGTTTTTTGCTGTACGACGTGCCCAACCGCGGCAACCAGCCGATCATGCCGCGACTGAACGGCGCGCCCGAGGGCGGCCACCCGCCAACCGCCGGCAACGGCTTCCTGATGCGCCGCGGCTTCACCCTGGTGTGGAGCGCCTGGCAGGGCGACGTGCCGCCGGGCAACGACCGGCTCGTCGCGCGTCTTCCCACCATCGCCGGCCTCACCGGCATGGTGCGCGAGGAGTTCATCGCCGAGGCCACCGGCCTGCTCGGCGACACCAACATCCAGGATGTGTCGGAGCAGCGCTTCATCGGCACGCTGGTCTACCCGGTTGCCGATCCCGCGGACGCGACGCTGACGGTACGCGAACGCGAGGCCGATCCGCGCGCGACGCCGCCCGGTCTCGCCTGGCGGCTGATCGACGACATGCATGTGGAGATCACCCGGCCGGCGTCGCCCGGCTACGACCGCGGCGCCATCTTCGAGTTTCTCTACCGCGCCCGCGATCCCATCGCGATGGGGATCGGCTTCGCCGCGATCCGCGATATCGTCTCGTTCCTGCATCATGCGACCGATGGGAACCCGCTGGCATCCGGCATCCGTCACGCGATCGGCTTCGGCATCTCGCAAAGCGGCCGCGTGCTGCGCGACCTGACGCACCACGGCTTCAACCAGGATCTCGCGGGCCGGCAGGTGTTCGACGGCATCCTGCCTGTCGTCGCCGGATCGCGCCGCACCTGCATCAACTGGCCGTTCGCGCAGGCCGGCCGCTATTCCCGCCAGCACGAGGACCATTCCTACGGAGATGATCAGTTCCCGTTCAGCTATCCGACGCTGCACGACCCGATCAGCGGCCGCACCGACGGCATCCTGCAACGCGCACGCGACGCCGGCGTGTGTCCAAAAGTGCTGCATCTGGATACCGAGAGCGACGTCTGGCAGGCGCGCGCCTCGCTGCTGGCCACCGACACCAGCGGCGCCGATATCGCCATGCCGGACGAAGTGCGCATCTACACGGTGACCGGCGTGCCGCACGCGCCGTTCCGGCCGCTGACCAAGCCGGTCATGCAACTGCCCGGCAATCGCCTGGGCTACGGCGCGTTCATGCGCGCGCTGCTGATCGCGCTGACCGAATGGGTGGAGCACGGCACGCCGCCGCCGGCCAGCCGTTTCCCCTCGCTCGGCGCCGGTACGCTGGTGCCGCTCGCGGTGGCGCGCGACGCGTTTCCGAAGCTGCCCGACGTGACTTTCCCCAGTGTGTTGAACGAGCTGCGGCTGCGCGACCATTCGGTGGAACCGCCGGTGGAGACCACCGCCTATCCGGTGTTCGTGCAGCCGGCCGATAAGGATGGCAACGCGCTTGGCGGCATTCGCCATCCGCTGCTGGACGCGCCGCTCGCCACGCATGTCGGCTGGTCGTTGCGCGCCGCGGGCTATGCCGAGGGCGACCTGTTCACCATCCAGGGCTCGATGATCCCGTTCGCCGCGACCGAACCGGAGCGACGACGCGCCGGCGATCCGCGGCCTTCGCTCGCTGCGCGCTATCCCTCACGCGATGCCTGGGCCGCGAAGCTCGCCGAAGCCGCGGCGCGTCTCGTCGCCGATCGATTGCTGCTGGCCGAGGACGCCGAGCGCCTGATCGTGGCGGCACGCGAATCATGGGACGTTTATCAGGCGCTGTAATACTGCCGAGCGAAAGCGTTGGCGTTTATTCGTCATTGCCACGGAAAAGCGCATGGGACATGCGCTGCGGCGAAGCGATCCCGCAGATGTCATTGCGAGTGGGCCACCGGCCGGCGGCGGCCGACCCACCCTGGATGAAAATGAGACCGATCGGTGCGCGGCACGATCCCCCACCTGTCATTGCGAAAAGCGCAGCGACGAAGCAATCCCCAGCGGATGGACGCACGGTCCATACGCCCCGGACTGGATTGCTTCGCTTCGCTCGCAATGACACCGGAAGAGACGCCCGATGAATTCGTCGCACGTTGTTTTGTGAGAATAACGAGAAACCGGTCAAGACCCGGGCTGACCGGTATAAGGGAGCCGGGCATGCGCCGCCGGCCGCAGAGGTCAAACCGCCACCCTGTCCGCGCGCACGTCCTTCACGTCGCGAAAACTCAGCGCCGGCGCAAGTTCCGCCGCACGGCGCATCATGAACGCCGACGTGGCCAGGAACACCGGATCGCCATCGACATCGTCGGCCATGGCGCCGCGATTCTGCGCGATGAATTTTTGCAGCGCCGCCCGGTCATCGGACGCGACCCAGCGCGCCAGCGCATAGGGCGTTTCCTCGAACCCGGCCGCCACGCCGTACTCGCCCGCCAGCCGCGCCGCCAGCACATCGAGCTGCAGCGTGCCGACCACGCCGACCAGCGGCGGCGCCCCATCCTGCGGGCGAAACAACTGCACCACCCCTTCCTCCGCCAGCTCCGCCAGCGCCTGCCGCAGCTTCTTCGCCTTCATCGCATCGTCCAGCCGCACCCGCCGCAGGATTTCCGGCGCGAAATACGGCACGCCGAGGAAGTTGACGTCCTCGCCGTCGGTCAGCGTGTCGCCGATACGCAGCGTGCCGTGGTTGGGAATGCCCACCACGTCGCCCGCGAACGCCTCTTCCGCCAGTTCGCGCTCGCGGGCGAAAAAGAATTGCGGCGCGTGCAGCGGAATCGACTTGCCGGTGCGCACCTGCCGCAGCCGCATGCCGCGCGCCAGCCGCCCCGAGCAGATGCGCGCGAAGGCGATCCGGTCGCGGTGGTTGGGATCCATGTTCGCCTGGATCTTGAACACCAGCGCAGTCAGGTTCGCTTCGCCGGCTTCCACCGTCCGCGTGTCCGCCTTCTGCGCGCGCGGCGGCGGGCCGTATTCCGCCAGCCCGTCCAGCAGGTCGGCTACGCCGATGCCCTTGATCGCGCTGCCGAAATACACCGGCGTCAGGTGGGCTTCGTTGAACGCGCCGAGC
>VFSW01013954.1_pt1 | contig 11141 bp, 13 predicted proteins | sample 5358111 | NCBI WGS metagenome assembly VFSW01 (sample SAMN11554181, study PRJNA540505) | mine drainage metagenome | isolation source: sediment from site ElyBrook_90M | place: USA: Ely Copper Mine, Vershire, VT | collected 2017
GCTCCATCGCAACGGGCTGGCGGGATCGGGGCTAGCGATTTCGGAATGTCAGGTTGGGTGAATCCTTCTGGCTACGGGCAGGCGCAGGGGGTTGGTGCAGGCCAGCAGGCGGGAGGCATAAATCCTGGCGCTTACGGTGATGTAGGTGGTATCGGTGGCGGCGGTAGGGCAGGGAACGTATCGGCTGGCCGTTACGGTCAGGCGCAGGGCGGAGTGAACGCGCCTAATTTGCAGCAGCAATACAGCACCGCAGGGCTTGCTGGACTCAATCAGGGGCCGGGAGCTGGGCAATACGGCTACGCATCACAGGGCGCGCAAGGCCCAAACTTACAGCAATCCTTCGGGGGCGCGGGGAATGTGCAAGGCATCAACGCGGACGCCTACGGCAACGCTGGATCAAACGTCAACGGGCCAAACCTGCGGAACAACATCGACACAGCCGGAATTGCAGGAATGCCGGTAAACGGTGGAATGTCGGCTCAGAATGCGATCATGGCTCGCCTAGAGCCTACCCTACAGCGTCAGCGGGTGGCTACCGAGACTCAGCTAGTCAACCAAGGCTTGCGCCCCGGCAGCGAGGCCTACGACAACGCTATACGGCTTTTGAGTCAGCAGGAGAACGACCAGCGCACGCAGGCGGTGCTACAGGGCATCGGCGTGGATATGTCGGCCAATGCGCAGGGCTTCGGCCAGCAGGCGCAACAGGCGCAATTTGGCAACGAATCCGCGCTCGCCGGGTTCGGCGCAGGTGTGACCGGCCAGCAGTTGCGGAATTCAGCTATCGGCCAGAACTTCGGGCAAGGGCTTGCTTCGCAGTCAGCGAACAACTCAGCCCAAAGTCAGGCATTTAACCAAGCAATGCAGCGGGGGCAGTTCGGCAACGATGCGGCCATGAATCAGGCTAACTTCGGGCTGCAAAACGCGAATCTTTACAATCAGGGGCTTTCGCAGAATTTCGGCATGGGGCAGGCGTCGGCGGCGCAACAGAACGCGGCTAGGGCGCAGGGGTTTGGTGAGTCTCAGGCACAGGGGAATTTCGCCAATCAGTCGGCACTGGCCGGCGCGAACTTCGGCCTTCAAAATCAGGCACAGGGCAATCAAGCAATCGCCCAGAATTTCGGCCAAGGATTGCAGGAACAGACGCAGGCGAATCAGGCCGTTGCTCAGAATTTCGGGCAGGACTACCAAGCCAACCAAAGCCAGCAAGCAGCGCAGGGGCAACGCTTCGGACAGGGGCTTGCTGCTCAACAGTTGGGCAACCAAGCAGCAGCGCAAAATTTCGGACAGGGGCTATCCGCGCAGCAGCTACAAAATCAGGCCGTAGGGCAAAACTTCGGCCAAGGCGTCACGGCTCAACAGTTGCAGAACTCCGCAACACAGGCCAATTTCGGCCAAGGGCTGCAAGCGCAGCAACTGCAAAACACCGCACAGGGGCAGAACTTCACCCAGGACGCTGCGCGGCAGGCATTGCAAAACTCGGCGGCAGGGCAGAACTTCGCGCAGAATCAGGCTGCAACGCAAAACAGAAACGCAGCGCAACAGCAGCAATACGCGCAGGCGCAGGGCAGCGCGGCTTTCCGCAACGCCGCAGACCTGTCGCAGTTCGGCATGGGGCAGCAGGCCAACGCCGCGCAGAACCAAGCGATAGCGCAGAATTTTGGGCAGGGACAGGCATCGCACGCCATGCAGAACGCCGCGCAGCAACAGGCTTACACGCAGCAGTTGCAGAATGCTGGACTGTTCAACCAAGCGCAGCAGCAGAATTTCGGCAACGCCGCTACTCAGCAGCAGATCGGAAACGCCGCGCAGAATCAACAATTCAATCAAGGACTCACCGGCGCTCAGTTTGGCAACACGGCACAGCAGCAGGCACTCTCCCAAGCGTTGCAGCAGCGGCAGATTCCGCTGAATGAGATTGCGGCGTTGATGAGCGGCTCGCAAATTCAATCTCCGCAGTTCCAGCCGTATGCCAGCGGGCAGGTGGGGCAGTCGCCTATATTTAACGCCGCACAAGCGCAGGCCGGCGCAGCACAAAATTTATACAATGGGCAAATGGGCGCGAACAATGCGCAGACTGCCGGGTTATTCCAGCTCGGCGGCGCCGGGATTGGTGCATACAATATGTATAACCTCTACGGCGCCGGATCAGCAGCCGGCGCTGCCGGCGCAGGAGCGGGCGCAGCAAGCGCAGCGGATGCTGCATGGCTTGCAGCACTAGCCGTATAAAGGAACATCATGGCCGAAATAAACCTATCTCCCTACACGCCTGAATACGAGGCAATCCAGCGCCGCCGCAAGATGGCGGAACTGCTGCAAGCGCAGGCCAATCAGCCACTGGAAACAAACCAGATGGCGGGCGGGTATGTCGTTCCGGTCAGTCCATTCGCGGGTCTGGCAAAGGTATTGCAGGGCTATACCTCGGGGCAGATCGAGCGCGATTCCACCGAAAAAATGCGGCAACTGTCGGAGCGCAAGCGAAGCGATACGACCGCCGATATGGGCGCACTGGTGGCGGCGTTGACCGGATCGAATGAAATGGCGAAACCGGCTATTCAAATGCCGCCAGAGGAACAAGGCGGTGGGCCGGGGCGCGATGCGATACCTGCCACCGGGATGATGAATCCCTCTTTCATTCAGAGCATGAAAACGCCGGAAATGCAGCAGATGGCGTTGCAACTGATTGGACAACAGGCGGCACCGAAAGGCATCAACATCGTGCCAGAGGGCGGGACAGCTATTCAGGGCAGCAAGGTGCTTTACAAGTCGCCGCGGCGTGAGGAATTCTCAACGACGCCGCACTATGAAACAGACCCGGCAACGGGGCAAGTTGTTGCGGTGTATGCAAACAAAGCGGGCGGTGAAGATCGTCGTGTTCCGGCGAATCCGCGTGACCAGTTCAACACGACTTCGGCTGACTCGTCGGCTAGGCTCAAGCAAGCAGAGGATCATTTCAACCGCCTAAGCGCAGAGCAGCAGGCATCATTGCGCCTGCGTGCACAACAGACCGGCGTGAGCATCGCGGAATTGATGTTTAATACCGGGGCTGCGCCCGCACCAGTTGCCGTGCCGGGATTACCACAGGCACCACAGGCAGCGCCGCCGCAGCCACAGCCTGCTTTGGCACCACCAGTGCCGCAAGGAAGCCCGCAGGACGCGCTTGCACGCGCTCTCGCACGCGACAAGGCCGGACTGCCAGCGAATGAGGCGAGTCTGCCGCAGGCCGCACCGCAACCACTGCTACCCACTGCGCCGCCGACAGCTGGCGGGGGCGGTGGACTGCCGCCGCCGATACCGGGGCTTTCGCCTACGCCGGGAACGGAAAACTTACCGGGCAAATACAAGGCGCAGATTGCTACCGATGCGGCAAAAGTTCAAGCCGAGGCGGAAGCAAAACGAGCCTTTAACATGGGTGGTTTGGGCGATGTAATAACGGCAGCCAGAAATGTTTTAACGGGTAAAACCAAGCCTACCGAGAGTGGCTTTGGTGCAGGCGTTGATTACATGGGGGCATTGGTTGGTATTTCACCTAAAGGCGCTCCAGAAGCGGATCAGCTTGCATCTATTGGAGGCGCGTTGGTTAGCAAAATGCCGCGCATGGAAGGGCCGCAATCTGATCGTGATGTAGCGCTCTATCAAGAAATGGCCGGCAGGGTTGGCAACAGAGGGCTACCCATAGAGCGCAGGCTGGCGGCGCTGGAAAGCATTGAATCCCTATGGAACAAATACGATAAAACTGCGCGCACTATTCGCCCGACTTCGCCACAAGCGGCCAGTGGTCAAATTCGCTTTCTTGGGTTTGAGCAAGGAAGATAATGCCTATCGCTCGCTTTGAAATGCCTGATGGCAGAATTGCGCGGTTCGATGTGCCGGAAGGCACTACGCCGGAACAGGCGCAGTTGGCTATTGAAAAAATGGTGAAGGGCAATGCTGCCCCTACGACCGAGCAAAAAATACAAAGTAGTTGGCCGATGCGCATCATTCAGGGTATGCGCGACCCGATAAACGCGGGGGCGCAAATTCTCTCGCGGGCTGTTCCTGATGTGGTTACGGATGCGCTCGACTACATACCTTCAAAGATGCGTGAAAGCAGCATCCCGGCAGTCAATATGTTTGCCAATGCCTACCTTGCTGACCCAAGGCAAAAAGCGACAGACCAGAGAATACGCGAGACAGAACAGAGTTACGAACAGGCGCGAAAGGCGACCGGAAACGACGGCGCTGATCTGGCGCGGGTATTGGGCAATGTGGCAAGCCCGGTTAATGCAGGCATAGCGAGAGTATTGCCGATGGGGGCGCTTTCATCCTTGCCAAAAATGGCCGGCACTGGTGCGGCGGTGGGCGCCACAGGCGGGGCTTTAACGCCAGTATCAGACGAAAATTCGCAACAGAACTTTTTATCCGCGAAGGCAGCACAGGCCGGTACTGGTGCAGTTGCGGGGGCCGTGATTACGCCGGTATTCGGCAAGGTGCTGCAGGCGGCGGCGCCGCACGTAGAGAGGGCTATAGATTCCATCACTGGCAAAACTGCTGAAAAATTGATGCAGGCCAGTTTGCAGACCGATGCGGTGCTTTCAAAAGCGCTAAAAGACCTCGGCCAAACGATAGACGATATTCCGAAGGCGCAGTACGACGCATTGCGCGTGCAGGTTAATGATGCGCTGGTAAAAGGCAAAAAACTGGACGCCGCTGCGATACTGCGCAAAGGCGACTTTGAAGCAGAGGGCTTGCCTTATACGCAAGGGCAGATCACACGCGATCCGCAGCAGTTCGCACGCGAGCGAAACCTGCGCGGCGTGGCCGGCGTGGGTGAGCCGTTACAGGCCGCGTTCACCGGCCAGAATCAGGCATTCCAGAAAAGCATTGGCAATCTTGCGCAAGGTGCATCAGACAAAGTTACGGCAGCGGAAAAACTTGCGGGCGCTCTATCCGGCGTGGACAAGGGGCTTAAATCAGGCGTGAATAATGCCTATGCGATGGCTCGCGACAATCTCGGCAGGGCGGCGCCTATGGATGCTGCGCATATGTCGAGAGAGGCGAATCTTGCTCTGGACGAGGCAATGCTAGGGCATTATTTGCCGAAGGAAGTGCGCGGCATATTGAATGACATTACATCGGGAAAAATGCCGTTTAATGTGAATACTGCTGTGCAGGTTGATTCCGTTCTATCAGCGGCGCAGCGTACGGCGGGGCATGGATCGGCTGAAGCACTTGCCATCGGTAAGGTGCGGGACGCTATCAATAACGCACCGATAGCAGACAACATTGGTGAGGGCGCGAAAAAACTTTTTGATACAGCTCGCGGCATGGCTCGCGAACGATTCGCGTTGCATGACGCAATCCCAGGCTTAAAGGCTGCGGCAGAGGGCAGTGTTAATGCAGACGATTTCATCCGTAAATTCGTGATTAACGGGAAAACGGATGAACTGCGCCGCATGGCTAAGTTGCTCTCGCCGCCAGCAGCGTATTGCCAGATTAGGGGCTTACGTTAATTCTTCGCCACATGCCGCCGCCGTGAACACATCCAATACCGCAGCAACCGCGGCGAATCTTGCGGGGCATATCCCAGGGGTGGGTGACAAGATCAGATTGCTGGCGGGGCTGACTCAGCCGTTGGTGAATCAGAGGGCGGTTAATTCAGCGATGAATCCAATGGTTCCATCGTCGGCCAACGTATCGCCCGAGGCGATAAAAAAAGCCAAGCTCGCCGCCGCTTTGTCGGGGCTTGGTATCGGCTACGCGGCTGGCGGCTCGATCAGACAATGAAAACAGGAACCAGTACAGCAGCACGCCAACGGGCATTGCTATGAGTGCTAAATATTCCATAAGGAAATTCTACCATGTCTTTTAACGGAAGCGGTGCGTTCACAATCAATAGCGCGGGTCAGCCTGTAGTGACCGGCACAACAATCAGCTCAACGGTTTTCAATGCGTTGACCGCTGACTTAGCAACGGGCCTTTCAACTTGCATCACGCGGGACGGCCAATCTGCCACCACAGCGCGTATACCCTTCGCCAATGGCATCAGCTCAACGCTGACCACGGACGCGACCAGCACAACGACCGGCTCGATTCTCACGGCTGGCGGTATCAGCGCGCAGAAAGCGTTGTGGATAGGCGGCCTTGCAAACATCGCCGGGGCTGCAACGCTGCAAAGCACGCTTGCCGTTACTGGCGCGACCACTCTCTCGGCGGCTCTTACGTATGGCGGAGTGGCATTGAGCAACGCGGTAACAGGCACCGGAAATATGGTGTTGAGTGCATCGCCAACGTTGACCGGCACACTGACTGCTGCGATTGCCAATTTCAGCGGAGCAGTAGCGGCCAATGCGGGCTTGGTAATAGCAGCATCGCAAGCGCTGACTGGCACGGTAGCAAACAGCACGATCAGCGGATTCCTGAGTGTAGCTGCGACCACTGGCACATTCACAAACGTGGGCGGCACGCTATCTACTGCAACGCAAAATAGCGTTACCACGATGACGGGCCTTGTCACTGTCGGCGCACTAAACAGCGGCAGCATAACAAGCGGATTCGGTTCGATTGATGTTGGAGCGGATGCTATATCGGGTGGTGCGATAACGGGGACTACGGGGTTGTTAAGCAGTTACTTGCGCCTGCTGACTACCTCAACGTCAGGACTTGGTGTTGGCGATTTAGCAATGGATAACGGCGGAGCAAGAGGCGGAATTATATATTTCAGGAATAACGCTAATAACGCCTATATTTTTGGTATGTATGCTGATACGTCCGATAGGGTTCAGATTGGGAGTGATTCAACTGGTGTGGTGAAACTAGCCGGAACTTTGGTTGCTACAGCCACTACAGGAGTAGCTGTCACCGGCACCTTATCAGCGTCAGGCGCACCATCATTCCCTTATGTCTGGGCCACCACTGGCGGCACAACCACCGTGATGGTAGATAGTGCTGGCACACTGTTCAAACTCGCATCCAGTCGCGTCTACAAAGAATCGTTTGAGCCTTACACCAAAGGACTCGAAACCGTTGCGCAGCTTGCGCCGGTGCTGTATCGCCTCAAGTCTGCGAAGGGTCAAGGCCCGAAACAGGCAGGCTTTATCGCAGAGGACTTCGACGCGCTTGGCCTGAGCGAGTTCATTGGCTATGGCCCCGATGGGCCTGATTCGATTAACTACGGCATGATGGCTACAGTGCTTGTGAACGCGATCATGCAGCAGCAAGCACAGATCGACGCGCTGCGTGATGGGAAGAAACCTGATGCAGTGAAAGTGCCATCGAAAGCTGAGATTGCCAAGATGATTAAAGACTATGAACCGCGTGAGATAGCAAGCACGAAGGCGCGTGAAGCCCGTGCTGCGGCAGAGAAAGCCAAGCGCGAGGCCGATGAGAAAGAACGGAAGTTGCAGGGGGACAAAGAGGCGAAGGACGAAGTTAAACAACCGGAGAAAAAGCAATGAAATTCACACTGATATTTGAGGGCGCGGCAGTTGACATACTAGGCGCAGGACTCGGTAAGTTGCCTCTTGAGGTAAGCGGGCCTGTATTCAACGATCTGGTTGCGCAGGTGGAACAGCAAAAGGCCGCGCCGCCGAAGCTACAGGAAGTGCCCAAGGCTGAGTCTGCGTAATGCACCCGGCCCTCTCCCAACCCGCCGCGCTCGCACGCATGGCGCGGGATATGTGGAAGCTGAACTATGGAAAACCGCTGCCACTTGATGCACCGAAAGGGGCGTAATGGATGAGCATCGCCGCAGCACGGATACTGAACTCGCCTTACTCAAGCAATCGTTTGAGGCATTGCAGCGCGACCTATATGAGCGGCGGGTTGAGAACAGCGCGCGGTTGCACGCCATTGAAAATGACCTCGCAGATATTAAAAAGGATCGTGAGAAAATCAAAGGGATGCAGATTCTTGTCGCCACTATGGGAGCGCTGCTGCTATGGCTGATTACGTTCGGGCAGAACCTGCTCAAAGTATTTGGCAAATGAGCTACTTCTGCCGTTACATGCTGTCGCTGCACAAGCATTGCGTAACGCATCCATTGGCTTGTGCGCTTGCGGTCTTGGTGGCGTTTATGTGGATAACTGGCGTTTTGGTGTGGCTGGTCTATACACCCACTCCGCCCATCGTTCCATTTGGGCAGGACAGTGTTACGCCGACGAGAGTGCGCCCAAGTGATGTGATTCACGTCTGGCGCACGCGGCACATAACGCGGGACGTAGTAGTTAAGATCACGCGCCGCATGGTAAAAGGTGACTGCTCGGTTAAATGCACCACGTTGACGTTAGACGCTGAGGACGCGCTGCTACGCAAAGGCACGCAGATAAATAACTCGTTGGAACACATCATCCCGCGCAGAGCGGTGCCGGGCATTTGGCGCTTGGAGTTTGCGGCTACTTGGCAAGACGCATTTGGGCGCACGCACAGCACGACTTACCCTACACTGACCATAGAGGTAATCGAGTGAAAGACCATCGCAGCCTGTCCGTTTTCATGGCCGCGACGATTCAGAAACTGCTGGACGCATACCACATTAAAAGGCTGCAAAAGCTGAAGCATCAAGGGGCATCAACTAGGAGTAAAACATGAAAACTGCACTTACAATAGCTCTATCGCTTGTCGCACTACCGGCCTTCGCCGCCATCAACCTGTCACTAGCTGGGCTGGTTGAGCTTGTGATCTACCTGATTATCGTTGGCGGCATTGTGTGGCTGCTGCTATTTTTGGTTGGATATTTAGGATTGCCAGCGCCATTCGACAAGGTGGCGAGAGTAATCATCATGGTAGTTGCGGTGCTGATCCTGATAAATGTGCTGCTTGGATTTGTCGGTAATCCGATATTCAATTTCAGGTAACACCGTGGTTCCCGATCAGCGATTACTCGATGCGCAGGCGAAGCAAATCAAATTCGAGGAACGCCAAAAGCGGGCGCAGAAAAAGCGTGAACGCCGGGAACGAGTGGCAAAACGGAAGGGAGTGAAGCATGGCTGAAGATCGTCGCGCAGCAATAGAATCCCCGCAGAGTTACCGGGATGCACTAGCTATTTTCTACACGCTAGGCTATTTGTGCATGATGGCTATGCTCATGTTTTTCTCGCTCCCCGATGCGAACAAGGAAGTATTCTTAACCCTTGTCGGTATTATGAGCGGCGCGCAACTCAGCATCATCAAGTTTTACTTTGATGGCAGCAAAGGCACGGAAGCTGCAACCTCTGCCAACATCGCACGCTCGGCTCGCACCGAGGGCGCGTTGCAGGAGATTGCCAAGACTGTGCCGGTTGCGGCTGCGGTGGCGGCGGCTGCTGCGCCTGCGGCTACGGCTGCTACGGTGGCGGCGGCTACAGGCAACCCGATACCGCCAGCACCCGCGCCAGTAGAACCTGTTGTAACGCCAGCACCAGCAACACCTGAAGGAATTATCCCTGCGGCGGAAGTCGCTAAACAACCGGAGCCACCGAAATGAAAAGACTTTTTGCAGTAGCACTAATCGCAGTCCTGTCCGCGTGCGCCAGCGGCACCAATGATTTTGGCGCGGTCAACCAAACGCCAGCGCAGACCGTGTTTCTCATCAAGCAAGACTATGCCGCAGTGCTAACCATTGCGGTCGCCTACAAGCGGTTGCCGCTGTGTGGCGCATCGGTAACGCCGCTGTGTTCGCAGAAGTCAATCGTCACGCAGTTGCAGAAGGCTGACGATGCGGCTATCGTTATCCTCGATGGCGCTGAAACTGTCGTGCGTGCCGGGGGCGGCAATGTCGGCATGGCGATCACAGCAGCACAACAGGCAGTCGGCGCTTTTTCAGCGGTATCTAAACTCATCGGGAGCAAATAATCATGCCAATGGCTATCATGTATGCGCTGCAAATCCTTGAAGCAATCCCCTCGCTGATCGCGGCAGGCAAGTCTGTAACCGCGCTGGTTACGGATGGCACCAAAGCGGTGAAGGCTATGCAGGCGGAGAAAAGGGCGCCATCGCAGGCTGAGTGGGATGCGCTGAATGCGCAGATCAAGGCTTTGCGGGATGAACTTCACGCGCCATGAGCGACCTACAACGCATCAATGACGAGATATTCCCGCAGGCGTTCGCGCTGCTGTCGCCGGGAATGGATAGCCTGCCTGCGCGGGCGATGCTGCTCGCGATGGGCTTGCAAGAAAGCCGCTTTGAGCATCGAGTCCAGATCGGCGGGCCTGCGCATGGCTACTGGCAATTCGAGCAAGGCGGCGGGTGCGTAGGGGTGCTGACTCACTCAGCGGTGAGAGCCGCTACAGAAAGCGTATGCAAGGCGCGCAGCGTGCTTGCGTCACCCCGCGCTGTGTATCAGGCAATCGTCAATGATGATGTGCTGGCGTGCTGCTGTGCGCGACTTCTGCTTTATACCCTGCCTGGTAAGCTGCCGGCGCAGAATGAGCGTGAACGCGGCTGGCTGCAATACATAGACGCTTGGAGGCCGGGTTTACCCCATCGCTCATCATGGGATGCACTTTTTGATAAGGCTTGGGCTACTGTTCTACCTGCGGCGCTGGCGTAGGCTATTTCAACACCCAAGCTGGCGGGTCAACAATCGCGCCAATCAGCAGCACAATCCAATCGTCGCGGGTCATTTCTTCACCAACTTATTGCCAAACACCAGATATTGTGTCCAGCGCCAAAACCAATTCGGCTCAGTGCCTTTTTCCGGTGTGAATACCAGCGATGGATTGCTAGGGCTTGATCCAAACAGGTAGCATTTCCACTCCGATAGTTCCGGCTGTTTAAAAGTGAAATAATGGGCGGTATTTGTGTCTTTGTCATCGGTCATCTCACACCTCGCGCTGCGTCGATGGCGGCATCCAGATTCGTCATAGAGCATTCGATTACAGGTCGTTCCCACGGATCAGATGTTTGGATTTGATACGCCGGGTGCTGTTTCAGCCACCTATACCTCTCGGCATCAGCCCTCAGCGCATCGCGCTCGATTTCGGCTTTCTCTGCGCGCTCACGCAGTTCTATCATTTCCGGCCAAACTGACTTGCCTTTGCGTGCTAACGATTGACGTAGCACATCACGTTCTGCTGTGACTGCGGCGAGTTCCTTGCGTAGCTTGTTGTTTTCGCGGATTCCTTCATCAATCTGTGGCTGATAATGCTCGTGCGCCTCCGCCGTGACTGCGGCGAGTTGCTCTCTGA
>VFSW01013955.1_pt1 | contig 11140 bp, 8 predicted proteins | sample 5358111 | NCBI WGS metagenome assembly VFSW01 (sample SAMN11554181, study PRJNA540505) | mine drainage metagenome | isolation source: sediment from site ElyBrook_90M | place: USA: Ely Copper Mine, Vershire, VT | collected 2017
GGTTGTTGAGCGGGTTGTTGAGCCCTATGAGCCTGAGATCGTGCGCTCCGGGCTGAGTCTTTCGAACGTTGCGCGGTGTGCGTGGACGCCAGCCATCGATCGCCTGCCAGCCTTGCAGGAACGTGGCCCAGGGGTTGAGCAGTTTCGCAGCCTGCGATCACGCATCTATGAACTGCGCGATATTAAGCCGCTGAAGTCGATCCTGATCAGCAGCGGATTGCCACAGGAAGGTAAGAGCTTTGTGGCGATGAATCTGGCGATCAGCCTGTCGCGGCACAAGAGCAGCAAGGTGTTGTTGATTGACGGCGATATGCGGCGTTATACGCTGCACCAGATGCTGGGGACCGAGGCACATCCGGGGTTAGCCGATTATCTTGCGGGCAAGGCCACGATGTTTGAGGTGATGCAGCGGATGGCGGAGAGTTCGGAAGGGGCCAAGGGAGCGGTCGCGAATCTGGCGAACCTGACGTTTATTCCGGGAGGGAACGGCGGCGATAAGGCTGCCGATCTCTCGGGCAATCCGCGCTTTGCAGAGCTCATTCGAGCGGTTTCACCTTATTTTGACTGGATTGTGGTTGACTCTTCTCCAGTGCTACCGGTGTCGGATGCTGTGAATCTGGCTCGGGCTTGTGATGGAGTTCTGCTGGTGGCTCGTTCCGGTGTGACGAAGTATCCCGTGGCGCAACGGGCGCAGAGTGAGTTGAAGGCGTCGAACATACTTGGGTTTGTACTGAATGCAGTCGCAAACCCGCCCCAAGTTGGAAGCTACTACGGATACGACGCAGAGACTGAGTAACTGCTCGCGGAGCGATTGACACGATGATACGGCTGTTCAACGTGTATTACCCAACACGTTCCATTGTTTTGCTTATCTGTGAAGCTTTGATTGTCAGCGGAAGTTTTCTGCTGGCGACCCTGCTGATCGAAGGGCCTGACACGTACCTGGTGCTGAACTACGAGTATGGTGCGCTGAAGATTCTGGCGCTGACGGTGCTGACGCTGCTGTGCTCGTACTACTTCGATCTGTATGAGCCGCAGCGGATCTCGGCGCGCTGGGAGATCTACTTCCGATTGCTGCTGGTGTTGGGATTTCTGTCGTTTTTGCTGTCGGCGATCATCTACTTCTACCCGGCGGCGGACATTGCCCACAACGTACTTCTGGTGGGACTGATCTTTTTGACTGTGGCCATGGTGGCGTGGCGTAGTGCGTACGGGTGGATCATCGGGCAGAAGATGTTCCGGGAGCGGGTGTATGTTCTCGGCGGCGGGGAACGGGCCAGGACGGTGGTTGAGGTACTGCGTGACCGCAAGGATGCGGGTATGGAAGTGGTGGGCTGGGATGAGGCGGCGTCCGAGACGACGGAACGGCGAGCGTTATATGCGACGGCGCTGACAGGTTTTCTGGGACCTCATCCGCCGGTGGAGCGGGTGATTGTGGCGCTGGAAGATCGCCGAGGTGAGTTGCCGGTGCGGGAGTTGCTGAAGTGCCGGTTCAACGGAATTGTGGTTGAAGAGGCGGGGACGCTGCTGGAACGCCTGACCGGCAAACTACATCTGGACAGTCTGCGGCCGAGCAGCTTTATCTATAGCGAAGGCTTCCGGGTGAAGCCTTCGCAGCAGATTGCTCGGCGACTGGTTTCCACGCTGACTGCGGCGTTTGGGCTGCTGCTGTTTTTGCCGTTCTTTCCGTTTGTGGTGCTGCTGGTTCGACTGTCTTCGTCCGGACCGATCTTCTTTCGGCAGACACGGGTAGGACTGGCGGGACAGAACTTCACCGTATTCAAGTTTCGAACGATGCGGACGGATGCCGAGGCCGCCGGGGCGAAGTGGGCGACGAAGAACGACCCCCGGGTGACCAAGGTTGGAATGTTCATGCGCAAGACCCGGCTGGATGAAGTACCTCAGCTATGGAACGTGCTTCGTGGCGATATGGGATTTGTCGGGCCGCGTCCGGAGCGGCCGGAGTTCGTGCCGATGCTGGTGGAGAAGATTCCGTACTTTGAGCTGCGACACATGATCCGCCCAGGCCTGACCGGCTGGGCGCAGGTCCGGTTTGGATATGGCGCAACGATGGCGGAGGCACGGGAGAAGCTGGAGTTTGACCTGTACTACATCAAACACATGTCACTGGGACTGGATCTGCTGATCATGTTTGAGACGGTGAAGACGATTCTGCGCCGCCAGGGAGCGCAGTAGGGGTAAGGCTGCGGGGGCGGCCATTATCCGATTGCGTCTGGAATGTGCTGATCTGCTGCACATTCCAGAAGTTGAGGGTTTGCGGTTTGTGGGCGCCAGTCGGCTTATCTTGTTCGTTGACTTAGTAGACGCGAGTGCGTGAGGTGAGCGCCGGCTTCAAGGTTCGCTCATCCGTCTTCTTGAGAATTTGCGGGATGCGGATGGGACGGGGCGGGACCTCTGGCATACCGGCTTCGCTAAGTTTATAGAGGAGCGAACGGTAGCTGATCTGCAGCCATTTTGCGGTTTTCTGGCGGTTCCAACTGTTTGCCTGAAGCACCTTGAGGATGATCTGCCGTTCGAGATCCTGCGTGGCCTGCTTGGTGATGCGCTTGAGCGATACTGGTTCGTTGAGATCGATCTCGGTGGTGATGCCTGAACTGCTGCGGGCTGCGTCGGGCATCATCTCTGCGACGAGGGCCTCTTCGCTTCCGATGAGGACATAGCTGCGGATCAGATTTTCGAGTTGCCGGATGTTTCCTGGCCAATGGTAGGACTGCATGAGCCGCACGGCGCTTTTGGAGAGGAGTTCCGGGGTATGGTTGAAAGTTTTTGCATAGTGCTCGATGAAGTAGTCGATGAGAACGGGGAGGTCGGCAATTCTTTGTCTGAGGGGTGGAAGATTAATCGTCACGGCATTGATGCGGAAGAGGAAGTCGAGGCGGAAGGTTCCCTCTTCGACCTGGCTGCGGAGGTCTCCGTTGGAGGCCGAGACCAGTCGGGTGGCGATGGATCTGGGTTCATGGCCTCCGACACGGACGAAGGTTCCATCCTGAAGGACCTGAAGGAGTTTGGATTGGACGGCGATATCGAGGCTACCGACCTCATCGAGGAAGAGGGTTCCCTGATGGGCTTGCTCGACGCGTCCGAGTTTGGTGGTCATGGCGCCGGTGAAGGCACCTTTTTCGTAGCCAAAGAGCTCTGTTTCCAGGAGGGAGCTGGGAATAGCGGGACAACTGACCTTGACCAGCGAACCTCGGGAGCGAAGGGAAAGCGCATGGAGGAGGCGGACGGCGATCTCTTTGCCGGTGCCGCTCTCGCCCTGGATCAAGACGGGGACATCGGTCTCGGCGACTCGCTCGAGCTTATTTCGGACGGCCAACATTGCGGCTGTTTTCCCGAAGATGATGTCGAGAGGCGGCAGACTGGACAAGGCGGCGGACTCATTATTGTGGACCAAGGTCATGTTTTCCTATCAAGATCAACAGAGGAGCAAGTCTATAGCGCAGATGTACATGCACGTTAGCTGCCATATGTCTTGACTAGGAGAAAGTTTCTCTGACTCAAATGGTCCATTGTTCGATTGCAGTATTGTTTGATATTTGTAACCGTATGTTTATCAGTATTCAAGGGGTCACGGCCAATAAAATTACCAAGGTAACAATGTAAAAAAAATGAAATTTTATCTATCGGCTGTCAGTATCAACATGTAAGCTTGCAATACTTGAATAGGAAAAGAGAAAACCTTTATCTCTTTTGTCGGCAAAACTATTACCATCTTTGGACAGTGTTCCGTGGGATTCTGCCAGCACTGAGGATGGACGAGACGTTTTGATGTTGATGTGGCTGTTGAAGAAGTAGAGAGCTAGTCAAGGGATTCCTCGGAGTCCGCGAGCACCACCAGAGTGGGCATAGACCCTATTTGGTGCAAACTGAGGTATTTATGTCAGCTACACTGTCTTATCCCATGTCTGCTTTGAAAACGCCGGGTACGCGTCGCGCTCAAGTTCTGATTCTGGAGCCGGATCTTGCGGTTTTGGACTATCTGCGTTCTACGTTGACGGACAAATATTCGTTGAGTCTGTTTTCGGATGAGCAGATGTTGCTGGATCGTCTGGAGCAGGGGGAGGACGCTGACCTATTGCTGCTGGCGCTGCATGCGAACCGTGACCCTATCCCGCTGTTGACGCATATTCGTTGCTCGAAGCCACAGCTACCTGTGGTTGTACTGTCGTGCTCGGCGGACTTGTCGGATCTGGAGATGGTGATCCGCCTGGGTGTGCGGGCGATTGTGATGAAGCCGTTTCTGGGCAGCGATGTGGAGAGCGCGATTGAAGAGCATCTGACGCTGGCTGCGGATAAGAAGACGAGTACGGACACGATGCGGGAGATTCCGCTGAACGAGACGCACTCGTTTGTGCGGTCGAGCAAGCGGATGCGCGATCTGGAATCGCAGGCTTCGCTGGTAGCCCGGGCTGACATTCCTATCCTGATTCTGGGCGAAAGCGGGACGGGCAAAGAGATTCTGGCGCTGTATACGCATAAGATGTCTGCGCGCAGCTCGAAGATATTTCTGAAGGTGAATTGTGCGGCGGTACCTGCCGATCTGTTGGAGAGCGAACTGTTTGGATACGAGCAGGGTGCGTTTACGGGTGCGGTGAAGACCAAGCCGGGCAAGTTCGAGATCTGCACGGGCGGCACGATCTTTTTGGATGAGATTGGCGAGATGCCTGCCATTCTGCAAGCGAAGCTGTTGCAGGTGTTGCAGGATGGCACGTTTTCACGACTGGGTAGCCGTTCTCCGATGAAGGTCGATGTACGAGTGATTGCGGCGACCAACATCAATATGAAGGAAGCAATGGCGAACAAGACGTTCCGCGAGGATCTGTACTATCGCCTGAACGGGTTCACGTTGAGCATTCCTCCTTTGCGGGAGCGCAGGGACGAAATTCCCGTATTGTCGGAATATTTTATGCGCAAGGGCGCAAAAAGGTATGGGCGGGAGCCGCTGGCTTTTTCGGATTCCCTGCTGGACGCGTTGGTTGGGCATCATTGGCCAGGCAATTTGCGTGAACTCGAAAATGTTGTCAACCGGTATCTTGTACTAGGCGATGAACGCGCTATTCTCAATGAGCTAAGCTCTTTGGACGATAGTGAGACGACGTCGGATGCACCGTCTGAGGGATCGGGCGGTCCGGGTCTGAAGGCTATGGTCCGCAATTTGAAGGGCGAGGCGGAATCTGCGGCGATCGCACAGGTACTGGAGGGAACAGGATGGAATCGGAAGGCAGCGGCAAACGACCTGCAAATCAGCTACAAGGCACTGCTGTACAAGATCAAGCAGTACGATCTGTCGCCACAGAATCGCGCGTAGTGGGTGCGAACGGCGAGGAGCCTGAGTCCGCTGAGAGCTATCGGGTGGTGATCCGCTACGAAGACCATGCTGTGCGAGGATTTGCTGAGGCGAGTGAGCTAGGGACGTTTGAGCAACTGCTACGGAACGAACCACAGGCTGCGCTGAGTTCGATACGACTTCGACTGGTGGATAGCGAAACGGTCGAGGATGTTCCCACCAAGAATGCCAAGGCAATCTTTTTTGTGAAGACGTTTGATGGTGACCTGCGGCATCGGGCCCTTCATTTCCATGAGAATGCTCCGATCGTTCCGGGATTGTGGGTTCGGGTTTCGTTTCATGATGGCGAAGTGATTGAAGGCATCATCAGCAATGGTCGCGACTTTGTGCTGGAGCATGGTTTTTTCATGATGCCGACCGATCCCAATGGCAACAACCAGTTGATTTATGTTTTGAAGGACAGGCTGCAGGACTTCCATGTGCTGGGGATGCGGAACAAACCCAAGATATTTTCCGTCAGTCAGTGAGACGTCATCATCTACAAACAAGAATGGCCTGAGTGCTTCGACTCAGGCCATTCTTGTTTGCTGGAGACAGGATTGTTCGCTAGCTTTTGGCTTCTTTACACCATGCGATGGTGCGTTCGAGTCCGAAGGCGAGATCTGCGACGACCTGGTAGTGGAAGGCCTGCTGGGCGAGCGAGATATCGGCGACGGAGTGCTTGATGTCGCCCTCGCGCTCGGGTGCGAGATTGAGGGAGCCGGTGTAGCCCGTGATGCGCTTGATCTCCTCGTAGGCTTCGAGAAGGGTGATACGACGGCCTGTGGCGACGTTGAAGACTTTGCCTGAGACCTTGGCGGCGGGCGCCCTGGCTGCGAGCAGGTTGGCGCTGACCACGTTGTCGATGTAGGTGAAGTCGCGACTGGTGGTGCCATCGCCAAAGATGGTGGGGGTCTGGCCGGCGAGCATCTGGGAGATGAATCGAGCGAGGACGCCGGAGTACTGGGAGGATGGGTCCTGGCGGGGTCCGAAGATGTTGAAGTAGCGCAGGGAGACGGTCTCCAGGCCGAAGACTCGGGCGTAGCTGGCGAGATACTGCTCGCCTGCGAGCTTCTGGACGGCATAGGGGGAGATGGGGCCTGGGAGCATGGCCTCGGTTTTAGGCAGGATGGGATCGTCGCCATACGCGGCAGAGGAGGCGGCGTAGAGGAGGCGCTTGACGCCGGCCATGCGAGCCGCTTCGAGGACGTAGAGGGTTCCGTTGAGGTTGGGGCCATGGGTGCCGATGGGGTCTTCTACGGACTTGGGAACCGAGGGGATGGCGGCCTCGTGGAAGACGAGATCGACACCGTGACAGGCGGATGCGAGCGCGTCCCGGTCGAGGATGTCTGCCTGACGGAAGTCGATCTGGGACTGGATGGCTTCGATGTTGGCGGGAGAACCGGTGCTGAAGTTATCGAGGCCGCGTACGGTTGCTCCTTCGGCGAGAAGCGCGCGGGCGATGCTTGAGCCGATAAATCCTGCTACTCCGGTAACTAATGCGGTGGCCATGGGACTCCGATGAAGATGTGGTGGACGTTCGTACTAAGGCTAACGCAGTTGGAGCGTGTTCGCATGGCAGGCGGAGTCGACTTCTGTGACATTGACACACTGGTGCATCGAGGGTAGCGGCAGGGGGGATGGTGAAGCGTTCTTCCTGATTGCGGGGATGACTGCGGTACGCGTACTACCGGAAAGTGGGAGTGCGGTGAACCCTTACAGTAAGTAGACTTAGGGAAGGACCACGGTGGTTGCGCTGGATAAGGAGCGTGTAGTTTCGGGATGCTATCGACCTCTCTTCACGACGCAGTTGCGCAGCAGATTGAGCGGCTCTCGCTGAAGAAGTTTCAGTGGCTGGTATTCCCTGCGGAACTCGAGCAGCAGTTTGAGCGGGATACATGTGGCTACCGGTCCGCTCGGCTGTGGATTGAGGGTCTGGTAGCGATTGTTTTATTCAACGTGCTGCTGTTGGCAAATCATCTGCTGATACCGTCGGTTTCGTGGCGTGCTGTGCTGGTGCGATCGGCGATTATTACCCCGCTCTCACTGGCGGTGAATGTCGGCATGCTCTTCAATCCAAGCCGCGCCTATCGCGAGGGCAGTATTGCGTTTGCCTCGTGCGTGATCTGCTTTACCCATCTGTATCTGGAACGGGGCGGTAGTGCGATTGCACCGACCTTTGCTCAGGTGGGGGTGATTGTCGCGGTGCTGTTTGCGACGGTGGTGATGCGTCTGCAGTTCTTCTATGCACTTTGGGCGTCGCTGGTGATGATGGCGGGCGATGTGTTGTATGTGCTCTCGGATCCGCTTCTGGTGCCGGAAGAGAAGGTCTTTGGACTGAGCCTGACGATGTGTGCGGTTGCGATTACGATGATGGCGAACTACAGCCTGGGCCGAGAAGAGCGGCTAGGATACCTGTTGCGACTGCGTGGGGAGATGGATGGAGCGGTGCTGGCCTCGGATAACGAGGAGTTGCAACGGATATCCAATCTGGATGCGCTGACCGGGATTGCCAATCGTCATGCTTTTGAAAGGGTGTTCCACCAACTGTGGAACGAAGCGATCGAGACCCAGAGTCCGCTGTCGGCTGTGTTGATTGATGTTGATCACTTCAAGAAGTTGAACGATGTGAGCGGGCACCTGTATGGGGACAAGGTGTTGCAGCGGGTTGCGACGTTGCTGACCCAGGCACTGCGGAGCAAGGACGATTTTGCGGCGCGGTTTGGTGGGGAAGAGTTTGTGGTGCTGCTGCCGGGTACGGGGCCGGCGGGTGCTTTGCTGCTGGCAGAGCGCATACGCAAGCTGGTGGAGGTGGCGGGATCGCCGGTGGTGGAGGTGATCGCTCCGGCTGCGATGCCGGTGTGGACGACGGTGAGTTGCGGGGTGGCAACCAGTTGGCCTACGCGCGCGAGCAGTAAGGATCAACTGCTGAATGCCGCGGATCAGGCGCTGTATCAGGCCAAGGACAATGGTCGAAATACCGTGTGTTGCGGCGATATGGCACTGATCGGCGAGAAGCAGTAGGTTGTCAGGCTGCTAGTCGGCGGTTAGATTAGCCTGATTCTGCTTGAGGATCAGGAGATTGCCGTCGGGATCGGTGATGGTGATCTGATTTTTTCCAGAGACAAAGGGAACGCCAAGGTGCTTTAGCTGGGTCCTGGTGTGGCGTAGGTGGGGTACGGAGAAGAAGAGGTAGGCCTGGGTGCCGGTGTAGGGTTCGAAGAGGATCTGCTGGCGGGAGGGGCCGGGGATGCGGAGCAGGTTGGGGTGACCGGGCACGGTGGGAAACTGGAGCTTCTGGGTGTAGAAGGCAAGGGCTGCGGGGATGTCCTTCATGCTGAGGCCGACGGCGAAGAGGTTGTCGGAGATGCGGTTGGGGCCGAGGTGTTTGCCACGGTCTTCGGAGTGGCGGGAGCCGGGCATGTACTGGGTGTATTCGATGTTCTGGTCTTCGGGACCGCGCTGGGTAAAGAGGAGGTTGCCGGCACCGGCCTTGCGGACGGAGATGGGGGTGAGGCCGGCGTTTACGTTGAACTGGTGGAGCGCGTTGAGGTCATCGCCCTCGAAGCAGAGGTGGAGGAAGCCGAGGGGAGTGTGGCTGGCGACGGGATAGAGCTCGATAAACTGGCGGTCGTTGACTTTGAGGAAGGACTGGCTGATGACGCCATCCTTCTCGAAGGCGAAGAACTCCTCGAAGCCCAGCTTCTGGTAGAAGGCACGTGAAGCTTTGACGTCGGCGACGCTGATGGCGACGTGAGCCAGTCCGTTGATGGGTGGGGACTGGGCGAGTGAGAGGGCGGTGGCCGAGACGAACAGCGCGATGAAGGAGGCGAGGTGGGCGGTGAAGAATGCGAGACGTTTGCGCATAGTGACGTGCAGGCCAGTTCCCTTCTCTGTTGCGTTCCGATCAGTACTCGTTTGCGGCAATGTCAGTTTTTGCGGAGGTGTTGGTTAGTGGGTCAGGACTGCCTGGGGCTCATGGACTGGGACTGAAGCGATGACGGCTTCGATCTGGTCGAGCGCCCAGTCGAGGTCGGCTTTTTCGATGATGAGGGGTGGGGCGAGGCGGATGACGGTGTCGTGGGTTTCTTTGCAGAGGACTCCGCGGGCTTTGAGGGCTTCGCAGTAGGGACGGGCGGGGGTGTTGAGCTCGAGGGCGAGCCAGAGGCCACGGCCGCGTACCTGCTGGAGGATGGGGCTATGCATCGCCTGGAGGCGGGTGAGGGCGTGCGCGCCGAGATCGGCGGAGCGCTGGGCCAGGTCTTCGTCGATGATGACGCGGAGGGCGGCACGGGCTACGGCGCAGGCGAGGGGGTTTCCGCCGAAGGTGCTGCCGTGATCGCCGGGATGGAAGACGCCCAGGATGGTGTGGGAGGCGAGGACGGCGGAGACGGGGTAGTAGCCGCCGGAGAGGGCTTTGCCGATGATGACGACATCGGGGGTGACGTCTTCGTGCTGGTGGGCGAAGAAGCGTCCGGTGCGTCCGAGGCCTGCCTGAATCTCATCGGCCATGAAGAGGACGTTGTGTTCGCGGCAGATGGATTCGACTTGCTGGAGGTAGCCGGTGGGGGGGATGAGGCCGCCTGCTTCGCCCTGGATGGGTTCGACGAGGAAGGCGCAGGTGTTGGGGGTGATGGCGCGGCGGAGGGCCTCGGCGTCGCCGAAGGGGACCTCGATGAAGCCGGGGGCGAAGGGGCCAAAGCCGTTGCGGTACTGCTGGTCGGAGGAGAAGCCTACGACGGTGATGGTTCGTCCGTGGAAGTTGTTGGAGCAGACGATGATCTCGGCCTGGTTGGCGGGGATGCCTTTGACGGTGTAGCCCCACTTGCGGGCGGCTTTGAGTGCGGTCTCAACAGCTTCGACGCCGGAGTTCATGGGCAGGGCCATGTCGTAGCCGGTGATGTCGTGCAGCTCCTTGTAGAGCAGCGGGAGTTGGTCGTTGCGGAAGGCGCGGGAGGTGAGGGTGACGCGGTGGGCCTGATCGGTGAAGGCCTTGAGGATTGCTGGGTGGCAGTGACCCTGATTGACGGCGGAGTAGGCGGCGAGGAAGTCGAGGTACTTGCGCCCTTCGACGTCGTAGACCCAGGCGCCGGCGGCGCGCTCGATGACAACGTCGAGAGGATGGTAGTTGTGGGCTCCGTATTGCTCTTCCAGGGCGATCAGTTCCGAGGTCAACATGTGGATCCGTTTCTGTGGGTCGACTGCCATCTGCGGTGGGTCGCTAGAAGTAGTTGGGTTGGCTGGTGGCCCACGAGTACTACAAGAAATCAGCGTTATTTTCGATGCTACACGCAGAGGCAGCAGGACCGCGAGGTTTGGCTGCAAATGGATAGATATGCCGGAGAGCTGCATATTTATGCTGCGCTGCCAAGCCACCCCCCACCTGGCCTAATTTGTACAAAGTCTTCATTCGAATGGACTTAGCTTTGGACTTTATGGTCAAAGTCTTGATTCTAAGCGGTTTATTGGTAAAGTCCTGATTCTGTTTGGGTTGCGGACTGGGATTAGGTGGGTGTTTGGTTTGGGCTTTTTCGTGTGCTGATTTAATTGTAGTTGGTTGGGTGGAACTGATTGTTCATGGGTATGTGGTTTGTTTTTATGGGTTTAGGGGAGGGATGGGATTGACAAGGGAGGTTGGGATGCGTCCTGCTCTGGGTGGGTTGATAAGTAAAAAATAAGGAACGGCAAAGACAACGGCAACGGCAAGAGCAACGGCAAGGGCAAGGGCAACGGCAAGGGCAACGACAACGACAACGACAACGACAACGACAACGACAACAGCAGGTCCTCCGC
>VFSW01013956.1_pt1 | contig 11138 bp, 12 predicted proteins | sample 5358111 | NCBI WGS metagenome assembly VFSW01 (sample SAMN11554181, study PRJNA540505) | mine drainage metagenome | isolation source: sediment from site ElyBrook_90M | place: USA: Ely Copper Mine, Vershire, VT | collected 2017
GTCAACAATGAGCGCGCTGTCGGCGTGGATGGCGATACAGGTCCGCCGGTAGGGTTTGAAGCCCGACTTTTCGATCGCGATGTCGTAGCGCCCGATCGGGAGGTCGGGAAAAGAGTAGAATCCCTGGTCGTTTGTTGCGACCTGCTGCTGGACTTCGGTGTCGATGTTGGTTGCCTTTACGGTTGCGTTCGGAACTACGCCGTTGCTTGCATCCTTCACTGTGCCGGAAATACTCCCGCCAACTCCGGCCCACGAATCGGCGGCGAAGAGCATGAGGAAGGCAAGAGAAAGAAATAAGCCAATGCGCCAGAAACATCTTAGGATCGAAGAGGAAAAACTGAAAACACAACTCTGCCGGATGCCAACCATGCTGTCTTTCTCCTTGTGAAACCCGTGGCTGGCTCCCGTATAATCGGCTCAGTCGTCAGCCCATCGGGTTGTCGATTGGGTCCCCACGACCCTTCGCGAAAAGGTTTTGTCGTGGGGACCGACCTTAAATCTTCCAACAAACTCCGTCTTGTTTTTCCTCGTTCGTCAATTCATCTAGTTGCGACGAAGTCGCAACTAGATGAATAAAAAAACACCGGCTAGCTCTCAGCTTTCATACATCGTTTGCAATATCCGCCCACTTCGAGCCGAACGACCCGGATCTGAAAGCCGCTTTGCTTGGCCATCTCTTTCTTCAGTTTCTCGAAAGACAGACTCGCGTATTCCATGATGGCTCCACACCGGAGGCAAGCCATGTGGCAGTGATCGCGATTCGTCTTGGCTTCGTAATAGTGCTTTTCTCCCTCGATGTGCATGAGATCCAATTCATCGATCAACCCGCGATCCTTAAGCAACGCAATCGTTCGATAGACCGTTGCGCGGTCGATGTCCGGATCGTGTTTCTTGGCAATCTCCAGCAGAGTGGCCGCATCCAGGTGTCGAGGTGAGTCCTGAATAATGCCGACGAGCAGGCGTCTCTGAGCGGTCATGCGTACCCCTCGCGCAGCCAGTTCCTTCATGAGGGAAGGGCGCGTAATGGCCGTGTCGCTTTTTGATCTTCCTAATTGCGACTCTGTCGCAACAACGCCCCTGCTAAACATGAGGTCTCCTTTCCCTTCTTGCGACTCTAGTTGCAACTCAATAGCAACTGGAAGTTGAATTGAACTTCATTTGCCTTTTTCCGTCAAGGCGGAACTTCTGAACTCCGCGTGAGCCACATTGAACTGTGCCTTAGAGACTTCGAACGGTGAATCTCTCGCTGCGAAAGGTCGCCGCCGGAATGGTCGCTAGGCCAAGAGGATCATTTCCGCAATCACGGTGAGAGCCATCAGACTGCCCTCAGCCCTTAAGCTCTTATGTTCGTGAAGTTGCGTATAAGATTTCAGAACCGTCAAGATCACACGAAAGTCTTGGTACTTCACCGGGGTCTTTCGAGTTCCGGCGGGCATGGTTCTCACTACGTAAATTCTATTTGCTGATTGGTTTATTCACACTGCCAGAGCCAGTGTTTGCATGGGATTAGGCTCAAAATGTGTTGTCGCCCAATCGTGAGTTAAGCTGGACGCTGCGATCCAGAAACGTGGTTGTGGAAAGCTAAGGATGAGGTTCTGGGCGAATTGTCGGCAATCCGAAAGTTAAGCGGTAGTTTCCAAGTACGCCGTCATCCGACTGTAGTCGATGAATTCACGATTAGCGAAGGGTCATACCCGTGCTGCTGCGTGCGCATTTACAGGAAAAAACGCGCCGAATGTGCTGCCGGTGCTGTCGGAACGCAATAATTCCAATCGTCCTTGATGAGCTTCCGCGATCCAGCGTGCTATTGGGAGTCCCAAACCGGCTCCGGCCCGCTCGCCCATAATATGGGAGCGGGCCTTATCGGCACGAAAGAAGCGTTCAAAAATTTGTCCCTGTGCATCGGCTGGAATGCCAGGACCGGTATCGGTTACTGTTATCCGATACTCACCATTGACAGACCGGCATTCGACGGCGACGCTTCCCCCGGCGCCCGAATACTTGATGGCGTTTTCGAGGAGATTCATAGTCATCCGGCGAAGGAGTGCTTCGTCTCCATATATCGGCAACTCACCATCAGAGGAATAACTCAAAGTGATGTGCTGGGGAGCTGCGATACTTTGAGATGCTCGCACACACTCCCCAATCAGTTCATCCAGGTAAAAGTCACTTGGCCTAAGCGGATATTGTCCCGAGTCGGCTCGAGCCAGTGTGAAAAGGTCGTCCACAATTCGAGACAAGCGACGCGCTTCGTCGCGCACTACGACCAGCGACTCACGGTATTCTTCCGGCGGCCGAGGCCGGGAGAGCGCAACTTCTGCCTCGCCGCGCACGATGGAAACCGGCGAGCGAAGTTCGTGTGATGCGTCCGCCATGAACTGGCGCAGATGCTCGAACGAGTGGTCCAGTCGTTCCAGCAGGCTGTTGAATGCCCGAGCTAGGTGCCCCAATTCGTCCTGCGGGTTCAGAACCGGCAAACGCTCATGCAGGTTCTGGGCTCCGATGTGTCCGGCCCGGTCACTCATGGAAACAATTGGAGCGAGACTCTTGCGAGCAAGGAAATATCCACCCGCGCTGGCAAGCAGCACCGTGATAGGCACAACCCATAAAAAGTTCTGGATTATATCCTCAAGAAGGTTGTCTTCGCGGTCGAGCGACTGCAGGACCACGATCGTGGAGCCAGGGTCATTCCTCAAAAGGCGAACGGCATGCCCTCGGAAGCGTTTTTCTCCATTACTCACAGTCTCGAATGTTCGATCTGATTGCGAGGCTTCCACGATAAGAGTGTGAATCGCAGCGGTCGAAAAGATTGGGTCGAACGCAGTGGCTACTTTCGAATGACTGCCTGAAGCAGGTTCAGATGCGGCAAGAAGAATCCCGTCCGATCCGAATACTGCAAAAGAGTAATCTTGAAAACGATATTCTTGAAGCGTTTCGGTCGCGGCGGATCGCAAGGCGGCATCGCTGCTGTTCTGGTCAAGTTCGCCTAGAATGGCACTACGGAACCCACCGGCGACGTTAACGAGGGCAGTATCGGCCCGCCCCAACATTGACCTGGCCAGCACAAGGTAAGAACCCAGTGAGAACAAAATTAAGATCAGGGCCAACAAACCCGTGTACCAAAGTGTCAGGCGAACTCGAACCGAATCAAACATGCTCCTTCTTTCGTGTTTCCGTCCCTGGGCCGCGCGATACGAGCTTTTCTGAATCTTCGCTCGTAGTTGCGCAGCCGTCGTCGAGCATATAACCGGCGCCCCGTCTTGTGTGGATGAGAGGCTTCGCTGAATTGCTGTCTATTTTGCGACGCAAGCGGTTCACATACACTTCAATCAAATTGCTGAAAGGGTCAAAGTTTTCGTCCCATACGTGCTCGGAAATCTGCTCACGACCCACGACGCGCCCGGCGTTCCGCGCCAAGTATTCTAGCAGTGCATATTCCTTTGCTGTCAGGGGGATGATCCGCCCGGCGCGTGATGCAGTCTGGCCGGCGGTATCAAGCACCAGATCGTCTACTTCGATCTTGGTGGGCAGCAGTTCTCCCGAACGGCGCAGCAGTGCTCGTAACCTGGCAAGCAGTTCACCGAAGTCGAAAGGTTTCGTCAGGTAATCGTCGGCGCCAGTGTCCAGTCCGTGAATGCGATCATTTACAGCATCTTTTGCGGTAAGCATCAGAATCGGAATTCGCAGGCCGGATCTGCGCATTTGTGCGCACACGGCAAAACCATCAGGTCCGGGGAGCATCACGTCCAGAATCGCAAGATCGTACTTGTTAATGGAAGCCTGATAGAGCGCGTCGTTTCCATTTCCAGCGATGTCAACCGCATAGGACTGCTCACGGAGACCTTTGGCCACAAACCGCGCGATACGAGGATCGTCTTCGACGAGCAATATACGCATAATTTCACCGAAAGGCCGTCCAATACCTCTATTCTACAACTTTCCCCATTGTTCAGAGCGACGCCACGCAAGCCGCGTTTTGTGGCGCCGCATTTCCTGGAGTACAACAAGGGCATTCGCGGAACATCATCCAATAACGTGACTTCGCCCAAGGTGCCACCAATCTCGGAAAACAGGTCACCTTAAGCAAGCCCAACCATGGCTGAGAGGCAAGCGTTAATGGTGCGTTTATCTTCCAATTGTTAGTCTCCAGATGTAAGTCTGAGATTCCGCTTCTCAGTAGATAGGAAGTAGGAACGGTCAGACGGAGGACAACATGAAAAGAGCAAAGATATTAGCCAGTTTCAAAAAGCCGCTGTTGGTCGGGGCCATCGCCGCAATCCTCGTAGCCAGTCCGCTGGTTTACGCGGGCCGCGAAAAAGATGAACGGCAAACGGACGCGGCCGACCTGGCGCAGGCGAAGGTTAGCCTGACCCAGGCGATTGTCGCTGCCGAGCAGCGAGTGCAGGGAAGGGCCGTGCGGGCCGAGCTTGAGGACGAAAACGGTGCGATCGTTTACAGCGTGGACATCCTCAACGGGAAGACTACCACGGACTTGAAGGTCGATAGTACAGACGGGAAGATTCTGAGTGCTCAGGCCGAACAGGATGAGCACGAGGGGACCTCCAACGAGCAAGAGAACGAACACGGGGAGTAGACAGACTGGGCCGACGGAATTGGGGTCGTGATAGCACAATTCATGTCAGGCTACGCTTATCCAAATTACTAAAAGGGGCGTTGGGTCAACTGCAAGGTGGGGAGCGGTCGCAGGAATAGTCTGAATCCGAACCTCGAACAGGGGGCCAACCTACCAGCATTTTCGAATGTATGTAGTCAGCCCCTTGCTGTGGATTGCCGCTTTGAAGTGCAGGTAGTAGCTGCCAGACCATTAAATCGTTAGGTTATGCCGTAGCAGAAGTTCAGTTGTCAGAAATTTCGCTCTTTGGAGGAAAAAATGAAAAGTCATTCGACGACGCTGTTCGCAATTCTGGTTCTCGCTTCTAGCCTGAGTCTTACAGTCCCTTCCGGGCGCGCACAAACTCAGCCCAGCAAGGGTCCGGCAAAGGTGGTCTCGGCAACGGGTTGCTTAACCAAAGGCGACGAGGCCGGGGAAGTCTGGCTGGAGGAAAAGGATGGAACTATCTACGGGCTGGAGAGTTCGAAAATCAAGCTAAACGCGCACCTCGGTCACGAAGTCACGGTGACGGGCTACGTACTTGCAGAAGGAAAGGAAGAGGCAAAGGAAGAAGCGAAGGAACAAAATAAGACCGGCAAACATGAGACCGCTGATTTTCGTGTGCTCACACTGAAGATGATCAGCACGACCTGCAAGCAGTAAATACACTGGGAACATCCATGCAGTATGCGGCAGGACTCTGACTCGTATTTGTCTCCTCATTTATGATTGGTTAGCATCGTAGCGTGGCGGGGCAAGAAGAGGCTCAAGCCCTGATGTGATCGACCCAAGAGAGTACGCTCGTTGGAGAGAGACTTACCTCGGCTCGCTCGCTGAGCGAGTCGAGGAAGCGGCTATTTTCCAGTTCGCTGGAGATATGCGCGGCAAAAGGCTGCTCGATCTCGGTTGCGGGGACGGCACATATTCCATTGCGGCTTTCCAAAGGGGTGCCCAAGTAACAGGCGTGGACATTTTAGAGGCTATGCTTAACTCTGCCCAGCGCAGGGCGACAGTCTGCGGGGCATCCGTCGAATGGCGTCAAGCTTCTGCCGAATCCCTCCCCTACGAATCGGAAACATTCGATATAGTCCTCGCCGTTACGATTCTTTGCTTCCTCAGAGAACCCTTGCAGGTCATGCGAGAGGTACGTCGTGTCTTGCGTCCGGGCGGGTTGTTTGTTATCGGCGAGCTTGGCAAATTCAGCTCTTGGGCGCTGCTGCGAAGGGTGCGAGGTTGGCTAGGCTCCTCTACGTGGAGGGAGGCCCACTTCTGGACCATCGGGGAACTCAGGGAATTGCTCCAGCAGGCTGGGTTCCGGGTTACCGGCAGTCGCGGGTGCGTGTACTATCCGCCTTCCGCGCTTGTGGCGCGTGTTGTGGGTGAACACGATCATGCCTTTTCTTTTTGGGGGCAGGTTGGCGCGGCATTCATTGCAGTGAGGGCCGAAAAACATTGACAGAGAGAAACACTGAGAACTGAGGCTTTCCGACGAAACGGCATTCGCGACGCATGGTCAGTTACCACTCCCACATGTGATTTGGGTCACGGCACAAAGCCGATGATCGGCGCTAGCTGTTGAATTGTGCTGCGTAAGAGAAGAACGTACGTGGATTCCCACAGAGGTTCTTGGTGTTAGTCGAGATTGCCAACCTCAAGTTGTCCCTTCACGACCGCCCGATCCTTAAGGGCGTGAATCTGCATATGCAAGTGGGAGAAATCTACGGCTTGCTGGGACCCAACGGCGCCGGCAAGAGCACAACTCTGTCCGTGCTGACCGGTTTGCGTGCGGCCGCGTCGGGGAAGGTGTCCGTGGCCGACCTCGATCCGTGGTCGCAGCGCAATGAAGTTCACCGCAAGATCGGGGTACTGCCGGAACAGACTGGATTTTATGACTGGATGAGCGCTCCGGATTACCTGGGCTGGTTTGCGAGCCTATATGGGCAGAAATTGACCGGAGCCGACATCAGGACCCACTTGGTGCAGGTCGGACTAAGCGCAGACAACCGCGATCCGATTGGGACATACTCGCGTGGCATGAGACAGCGACTTGGGCTGGCGCGCACGCTGCTTAGTGATCCCCAGTTATTGGTACTAGATGAGCCCACAAATGGGCTCGACCCACGCGGACGACGCGAGATACACGATGTACTGCTGGACCTGACTCAACGGCATGGGGTTGGCGTTTTACTGTGCACCCACCTCTTGGACGATGTCGATCGTCTGTGCAATCGCATCGGAATCATTCATCAGGGTAAGACCATGCTCGAAGGAAATCTGGCGGAATTGCGGTGACTCAGCATACCGCTGTGCGCTATCGCCTGCGCATTCTGACACCTTCCCCGGAGGGTGCCCTCGTCCCTGGTACCAAAGTCGTGGCCAAGGGAGGCGAGTGGTGGCACCTGGATATCGGCGCCGAATTGAGTCCTCACTTGGTATGGAGAGAGATGATGAACGCTGGTTGGGAGATCGATGAGATTCACAGTGAAGACGGAGGTTTGGAGGAACTCTATCTTAATCTAACGGCTACGGAGGCGGAACGATGAGTGCTATTACTTTGATCGCCCGCAAGGAAACCGGAGAACTGCTAAAAAGCGGCCGAGGAATCGCTTGGCTGCTCGCACTCAGCGCCATTCTATCGGTGCTCGGCCTCCTCTTAGTCAGCAACACCGAGCTAGGAGGGAGCGTGGTCGTCGCGGTCCAATGCGAAAAACGCGACACGGCGTCCGCCGCCGCGCGGCTTCGTTCCGACCGATTTCTCAGACACTGAAAAAAAGGCCGTCAGCCGTTTTGCGACCGAGGGCCTATCTTGTCTCGCTCACTTTAGGATTTTGCCTTGAGCGCCTCTTGAAAATTCTTGGCATCTACACCCGCCTTCTCTCTCTCGGCCCATGTCATCTTCGATCCCTTCTCGCCGTAAACGAGGATGAACTGTTGCTTGGTCGGGCGTCCAGCAAGAGCGAAGAGGCGCGTGCCCTCTGCAATGTGCGCGCGAGTAGCTTTACTGCGGGTAACTGGCGTGGCCGCTCGCTCGGTGGCCGGGGTAGCTGCTGGAGTCACGACTGGTGCCACTTTCGTCTTCTTCACAGGTTTCGCCGCAACCTTGGTCCGCTTCGAACTCTTCGTTGCCTTCTTGGTTTTTCTATTCGCCATTGTGTGCCCCCCCATGGAACTCGCGAACCATACGCGTGTTTCGAGAGAAGTAAAGGGCAAAGTAAGTGCGACGGAGGGGAACCTCGGAGGTCGGTGAGCAACCGAGACAACGTCGGAGAAATCCCGTACCGCTCTCCGTACCGTTGAAACTCTCGATCTGGTGGTCGGCCGGCGGCCCGGCCTTTTGTTGAACTTTGGGTACCCCGTCCTTCGGCATTTGAAGGGCGGCGCTTTTTTACTTGGTTTTGAGGGCTTTCTTCAACGCACAACGATTCGAACCAAAACCCCCGCCCCTGAAAAGGCGTCAAGGACAGGGCACAATGATGATGAAGTTCTAGCTGATGGAATGAACCCGCAAAGTTGCGAGAAGTTCACGTAAGGCGTCGAAATCCACCGGTTTTATGAGGCAAGCATCACATCCTGCATCCCAGACGCCCTTCTTTCCCCGTATTGAGGCATCCCCGGTGACGGCCACGATCGGGATATGGGCCAAATACTTTTGCCTTCGCGCCCAATGAATCAACGTGAGCCCATTGTTCGTTGCGAGATGAAGGTCCAGGAATACGATGTCCGGAAGGGGTTCCGCGGTAATTCTTAGGAACCCTTCTTCGAGACCCTCTGCGAGGACGACTTCGTGTCCTTCGATCTCTAGCCAGCGACCGAGGAATTTGCGAAATTGAAGATCGTCATCCACTACGAGGATGCGATGTTTCATACTTGCGCTCCCGAGACTTGTCATACAAAGAGATGCCATTCAAATCCTGAATTGTGGAAGAGGAAGTTCCATCTGAATTCGCAGTCCCACTGACCAAATGGCTTATTCAAAATTCTGACAATTCTAATCGTGGCGATAGAGGGTTGCGAATTTACGCCAAAACAATCAACTTCTCAGAGAGCCTGGCGGCAGTGGAGGCGCCCGCCGCAATGGGGCACTATTGCAATATCCAATCGCCTTCTTTCTGTATGAATTGGAAAGCATAACGCGGGTAAGGCGTGTCGCACCCCTCGGACCTAACTACACGTGCCTTGCCAATGAATTTCGTCCCCCCGCTAACCAGATACACTTCAATAGTGGAATCCTTCTTCAGGATGGCGGTACAGCCACAAAAGTACCCGCTTTTACTGATGTTCTCTGTAGTGCTCATTTCATCGAAAGGTTTTTCATTGATATCGGTTCCTCGCAGTTTCAGCGTGACTTGCAGCCGAACACGTAATTCGCTTCTCCGCTCGGGTTGGGCGGCATGCAATACCCTTTCCAAGCCGGATCGCAGAGCGTCGAAATCAACTGGTTTCTCGAAGTACGCCGTGGCGCCGAGCTCCTTGCAGAATAATTTTGTGGAGGCACCCGCCTCTCCACTAATGATTATGATGGGAGTCAACTGCGTGGAGGTCATGGATTTGAGTGTCCGGCAAAGTTCGAAGCCGGAATAATTGGGCATTCTTAGATCGAGCAGGATGGCGTTGGGTTTGCTTTGCATGGCCATGGCAAGGGCTTCTTCCGAGTTTCCCGTATCGAGGATCTCGTAGCGGTCTGCGAGATTTATGCGCAGAAGACGCCGTATGGCATCCTCATCATCAACGATCAACAATTTATCCATGGTACGATTGCCTCCTATCAGCTCAGTCTGACGTCAATTCAGGCGACCGCCGCCCCCTACCGTGCCAGCCAAACTACCTGTTTCCTTCGCCTCTTTACCTGCATCCAATAGCTCTCGTATTTTGCGTATCAGCGCTTCCTCTGTGAAGGGTTTGTGGAGTAAGTGGATGCCTTCCTCAAGGACACCATGACCGGCGATAAAGCTGTCCGTGTAACCGGAGATATAAAGCACCTTCATCGCTGGATGAAGGGGAGCGAGCCGTTCTGCCAGTACGCGCCCGTTTATTCCGGGCATCACCACGTCGGTGAGAAGCAAATGGATGGGGCCGGGGGTTTGCGCTGCTACCTGTTGCGCTTCAGCCCCGTCCGCGGCCGTTAAGACGTGATACCCGTTTTCTTTCAAGAACAACCGCGCCAGCATCCGCAAAGGCTCCGCGTCTTCGACTAACAACACGGTTTCGGATCCACGTACGGTCAGTGGCACCTGGATGCTCTCGCTGCAGGTGGCAACAGGCTCATCGATACACGGCAAGTAAATCTTGAATAAAGCTCCCTTACCTTTCTCAGATTCAACAGCGATGTAGCCATTGCTCTGTTTCACCACCCCATAAACAGTGGCAAGTCCCAGCCCCGTCCCTTTGTCTCGCCCCTTGGTGGTGAAAAACGGTTCGAAAATTTGCGCCTGGGTTTCCGGATCCATCCCTGTGCCCGTATCCGTGACAGCCAGCATTACGTACTGGCCTGCGATCGAACCGGGATGCTCCCTTGTAAATACTGCATCGAGTTCCACGTTTCCCGTCTGGATTGTCAACTTGCCTCCATCCGGCATTGCATCCCGCGCGTTGACTGCAAGATTCATGACAACTTGTTCGATTTGTCCTGGGTCCGCTTTGACCTGGCCGATAACAGGGTCAAGCATCAAATTCAGCTGAATGTCTTCTCCGATTAGACGGGGCAACATCTTTTCCATTTCGGACACGAGCGTGTTCAGGTTCAAAATCACCGGTTCTAGGACCTGTTGACGGCTGAAGGCCAAAAGCTGCCGCGTCAATGCTACAGCGCGCTGACCGGCTTTCTCGATTTCCTCTGCGTATTCATATGAGGGTTGTCCGGGAATCAGATTTCGTTTCATCACTTGGATGTAACCGATAATGACCCCAAGGAGGTTATTGAAATCATGGGCGATTCCTCCAGACAGCCGCCCAACCGCTTCCATCTTCTGTGCCATGCGCAGCTGCCTCTCCAGTATCCGCCGCTCCGTCACGTCTTCTGCAAAGACCTCCATATCCGTGCCAATTTCGTCCTTTATCGGCCAGCCGCTGCACCGCACCGTAATGAAAGTGCCATCTTTCCTCTTCCATTCAACTTCTACGTCCTTGAAGTGTTGGTCCCGCTGGAATAGCTCGCTTATTTTCTGATGCTCGGCGGGATGACGGTAAATGCCGCTAGCAAGGTCAACCTCTAACAATTCGCCCTCGGACTTATAACCCAGCATCTTTTCCAGGGCCGGATTGACCATGAGGATTTTCCCCGCCAGGGTTGCCTTGAAAATACCATACGGCGCATCTCCGACCAGGGAGCGAAAGCCCGTCTCCGATCGCAAGAGAGCTTCCGCCGCGCGTTTCCGTTCTGTGACGTCACGATTCACGATGACTAATTTGTCGGGATCCCCTTCGGAATTGCGGATTACACTCGCTGTGGATTCCAACACCCGCCACGTACCGTCCTTGTGGCGGAAGCGATACTCCATCGGACGGCCTACCCCCGTACGACGCGCTT
>VFSW01013957.1_pt1 | contig 11137 bp, 10 predicted proteins | sample 5358111 | NCBI WGS metagenome assembly VFSW01 (sample SAMN11554181, study PRJNA540505) | mine drainage metagenome | isolation source: sediment from site ElyBrook_90M | place: USA: Ely Copper Mine, Vershire, VT | collected 2017
CCCTCTCCCTGTTGCAAGCCCCCCTGCGCATGGTTGCCCATACGCTCTTCGTGCTTACCGCCCTGACCGGATTCAGACTGGAATGGAAATCCCCCGCACGGGAAGCCTCTACCCTGGCCTGGCGCAGCACCTGGCAACATTACCGTGGCCTGTTCCTGATTGCGACCGGCGGCCTGGCATTGGCCTCGCTGCGCGGACCGACCCTGATGGTGGACCTGCTCCCCATTGCCCTGCCCTGGTTGCTGGCAGCCCCTCTGGCCATTGCCACCAGTCATTCCACCCGTTTTCTCAAGATGCGCGGGCTTTCCTTGCTGGATATCCCGGAAGAACGTCGCATTCCCTCGGTTCTTCGTCGCGCATGGCACTATGCAGGCCTGCAACCGCTTCCTTCAGGGGTGAGTGCCCGCTTTGTCCGGTCCGGGACGGGAACTCAAATTGCGCTCGATCGCGCGCAGTTCCTGAATCTGTCGCGCTAGATTATCGGCCCTTCCCTGCAACTCCTGGGACTGACGGGTCAGTTGATCCGTCTGGAGTTCCAGAAGCGCCTGGGTGTCCGCCCATTGCTTCAACCAATGTGTCAAAGGAAGCAGTTCCGCATGATCCCCTTTTTCCTCTTCACCCACCAAGGTCTGCAACAGGATCACGGCCTGCTGGGTCGTTCCTGCCTGATGTTGCAACAGCAGCAATTGAGCCCGCCGTAACCGGTCCTGGGACGTTTCCGGGGCGGGTTGCGCCACCAGACTGGACAGGATTTCACTGCGTACCTCGGGAGACAGGGTCATATCCTGATCCAGTTGATCCAGAGCCATGACCATATCCTCGCCGTCGGCAGGGATCACATCAGGGAGGTGCTTCACCTCATCCACCCCGGAAGACAGGGAGGGCGCAGGGGGGGGTGAAATCACGGGATGGGGCGCAGGCGTCGCACAACCCACCAGAAACGTTACCCCCATCATTCCCAACACCACAGGAATCTTTTTCTCCTGTCTTTTGACCCAAAATTCCATTTTCATGCCCGATCCTTGCTTCCTTTGCTTCGTTGACCACCGGTTTCGCCGGTATCACGAGGCATTTCCACACAAAAAACAGCCCCGCCGACTCCGTTATCCTGAGGAATGAGCGAGACTCCTCCGCCATGGGCCTGAACCAATGCACGGACAATGGAAAGTCCCACCCCACTGCCCTTGCGCGCGCCTGCAGGTTGACGTTTACCTTGATAAAAGGGATCAAAGATGTGCAGTGCATCCTGAGGATCGACGCCGGGGCCCTGATCCTGAATCATCATCTTCCACCCCTCGCTCCCTTCCGAAAGGATCAAGCGGATCAACCCGGACACCGGAGAGAAACGAATGGCATTGACCAGCAGGTTCCCCGCCACGGTCTCCCATTTGTCCGGGTCCAGCCAGACCCGTGCCAGCGTCCCCTCGATCCGGACCTGCAACGACTTGGCCTGAATCTGCAACCGCTGGCGCGTCACCAGATTTTCCAGGAGAGTCCGCACATCCACCCAGCGTTTTTGCAGATACTGAGCGCCCGATGCTGCCGCATTGTACTGCAGGAGACCTTCGATCTGGTGTTGCAGCGCCAGAGAGTTTTCCCGCAAGATCACCAGGATTTCCCGTTGTGCTTCATTGACCGGACCGGGCACCTGCTCTTCGAGCAGGGCCACGCCTTCCCGAAGATTGGCCAGGGGCGTCTTCAACTCATGAGAAATATGCCGCATGAACTGAAGTTTATCCGATTCCAGATCCGCCAGTCGTTGTTGCACCCAACGCACCCGTTCCCCCAATTGACGAATATCCGTCGGCCCTCCCAGCGGTTTCAGGGGAACCTTCTGAGACCGTCCCAACTGGCGAATGGCACGGTCCAACTGGGCAAAGGACCGTGACAACCATGCCCCCAAACCCAGAGCCAGTACCAGGGCCAGTGAAGATGCCGTGACCCCCATGTTGATCAAGACTTGCCTTTGGCGTTCAAACTCCTGCAACAAGGTTTGATCCTGTTCGGCCAGACGGGTTTGCAGCACACTATCCAGTTGTTGGTCCAGTTGTCCCAACTGATGAAATACCGCATCCAGGTGTGCGGTGGGGATACTCATTCGTTCACTGTGTTCTTCAAGCAAGGGAGGAATATTGGCATCCGCCAGTACGCGCCATTGCTGAGTCAGGGGAACGAGATCCGCCGGACCTGCATGATCCAGTTCCTTCAGTACAGCCAGACTTTGCATCCAGCTATGACGGATATCCAGACGCAGGGAAGGATCATGCAACACCAGGTATTGGCGTACCTGACGTTCCAGGGCAACGGTGGTTTCCTGTAACTCGCGCACCTGCCCGGAACGTTGCAAGGCCTTGGCTGGAAAGTCCCGACTGTCTCGACTCAACGTATCCACCGCCACCAGGGCACGCACCAGCGCCCCCCCCAGCAGGATCAGGATCCCGGCAAAGGAAGCCCCCAACAACTGTTTGAACGAGAAAGGAAACGGGGCATGGGACACCAACCGTCTGAAACGTAACCAGCGCACCTAGGCCTCCTTCCGGGAATCCGCAGGACGAATCCCGCTGTCGCGCCGATCCTCGGCAAAGCGCAGGGCCAGTTGTTGGTAGAGTTCCGGTCCGAAATAAGCACTGATAGCGCGCGCCAGAAAGGTCACCGCCAGGAGAGGCAGGGCCATGCGATGCCCGTCCACCATCTCGATCACGATCAGGGCTGCCGTGATCGGTGCTTGGGTGACGGCCGCCAGAAAACCGGCCATGCACAGGGTCACCCAGGGAACCAGGTCGTGGCTGCCCAGGGCGGGGGCCAGGGTTGCCCCCAGGGTGCTGCCCACCGCCAGGGCAGGCGCAAAGATCCCGCCGGGAATCCCCGAATAGTAACTGATCACGGTGGCCAGAAAACGGGCGGGCGAAGCGTACCAGGGCACGCTCTGAACCCCTCCATTCACCAGAGGCAGGGCAAGGGTATAACCACTCCCGAAGGAAAGCCCATGAGTCAGCAGACCCAGCACGGCGATCAACACCCCACAGATCCCGGCAAACACAATGGGATTTTCCTGACGCCAGCGCCATAGCCCCCAGGCCTGCCCCTGTTGCGGCCACAACAACAGGCGGCTGAAAAGCCCGCCCAGCAAGCCGCAAACCACTCCACTCACCAGCACGGGACCCATGATATGGTAATCCAGACCGTGAAGAGTAATGCGCCCGAAATAATTGTAGTTTCCCAAGAGGGCAATGGAAGTCAATCCGGAAACGATAATCACTCCGAGCAATACACCACTGGTGCGGGTTTCCAGTCGACGCCCCAACTCTTCGATGGCAAAAACCACCCCGGCCAGAGGCGTGTTGAAAGCCGCCGCCACCCCGGCAGCACCGCCTGCCAGAATCAGATCGCTGGGGCGCAGAACTCGGGAACGGGGCAGATAGCGACGCGCCAGAAAGACCAGCGACGCCGATACCTGCACGGAAGGCCCCTCGCGCCCTGCGGAAAAACCGCCGGTCAAGGCCAGTAATCCCACCAATACCTTGCCTACGGCAATTCGCAGAGACACCAGATGCTGAACGGGTTTCCCCTGGGCAACCAAACGGGTGGCAGCGATCACTTGCGGAATGCCACTTCCCTGTATGCCCGGAAATACTTTTTGAGTCAGAGCCACGGACACCATGCCGATGAAAGGGGTCCAGATCAAGGGTAACCAGAACCAGTGTCGATCCAGAGCAAAAAAGAACGCCAGGGCCAGGTCAGCTCCCTTGGCAAACCCCGCCACCGCCAAACCCGACAGGGCCGCAAAGCCCCACAGAACGAGACGCAAACGCCAGCGCGCCCGACGCCATGGGTTGAGGGAGCGCTTCAGATGAAGGAATAACGGCATGGCTGGAGTCTAACCCAGGTTTACTTCCCCCAGAGAAATACCTTCTGGTTTTTCCTCGTCAATATCCGGGAGAAGTATGGGAAAATCCTTCTGCAACACGATAATGCCCCTTGATGACCGCCTGTTCATGGCATGATAATTGCTTTATTCCCTGCAGGATGAAAAAAATCAGGGGGTCACTTCCAATGAATCAATTTTGTCGATAACCCTACAAGGTTGTGATACCCCCTTCAATCTCCCAAATCCAAGCAATGCCTTATTTGTCCATGGACCCCTATCAAAGAGAGAACATCACCCGTGAATTCCGTTGAAGAATTTTTAGCTTACTCCATCAAGCTCGAAGAAGAAGCCGTTCTTCGTTTTGACCAACTGGCGGACGCCATGGCATCCGTCGGCAACAAGGAAGTCGGGATGCTGTTTCGACGACTGGCCGGGTACTCCCGTTTGCACTTGAGCGACGCACGGGCACGGGCAGGATTTCGCGATATCCCCACCATTGTTCCGGGAAGTTTTCACTGGCCCGACATCGAAAGCCCGGAGACCGCAGCAATTTGGGCCACGGATCCGCAAATAGGTCGGGGACAAGCCCTGGAAATTGCGCTAGACGCCGAACGGGCAGGACTGGAGTACTACACCAGCATCGTGGAGACGACCACGGACCCTGAAATTCTGATGCTTGCGCGAGAGTTTGCCAAGGAGGAATCTCAACACGTAGCCGAACTGGAGAAATGGGTTGCGCTTCATGCCGCCGGCAAGCCATTACCGATCGATCACTGAGGCATTTATCCCTGTTTGTCGCCCTTTTAAGACACTTCAAGGACAGGATGATTACTGGTCACCCACTGCGCAATGGTCCATAAACGCGTCGAGATTCATTGGTTTGGCGATGAAATAGCCCTGTGCGATATCGCAATTCAGAGTTTTCAATATTTCCCAATCCTGTTGGGTCTCCACGCCCTCGGCAACGCTCTTGACCCGCAGTTTGCGCGCCATGCCAATGCTGGATTCCACCACAATGCGCAATGATTCGTTGCTGGCAATGTCCTTCACAAAAGACTGGTCGATTTTCAATTCGCTGAAGGCAATCCGCATCAGTTGCTGCATGCTGGAATAACCCGTACCAAAATCATCGATGGAAAGACCAAAGCCGTGCATGCGCAAACGCGCCAGATTTTCCAGGGCGTGGGCCACATCGGTCATGGCAGCCGACTCGGTAATTTCAAGAACAATGGCGCGAGGATCCACCCCCGCATCGAGCACCCCTTGCGTAATCCGGTCGGCCAGGGTAATGTCGGTGAGGGAGGTCAGGGATAAATTGATCGAAATGACCAATGAATGGCCTTTATCCTGTAGGGAACGGCAGGCAGCCACCGACTTTTCCAACATCATGAAAGTCAGTTCGTCCATCTCCTTTGCCTTCTCCAGAAGCGGGATAAAGGCATAGGGAGTGATCACGCCATACTCGGGATGAATCCAGCGCGCCAGCGCCTCTGCTCCCATCAACCGTCCTGTTTTCATGTCCACTTTGGGCTGGAAATAGGGTTCGAACTGTTTCGCCTTCATTCCCTGCCGGATTTCCTCCAGAGTAAACACCTGTACGGTGCCATGGGGTCGTTGCGCCCTGCTGCCCCGCTCGTAACGGAGGATCAACGCCTCGAGTTGAACCCGCGTGAGGGGTTTTTCCACCGCCCCCAGCAATTTGACCCCGTAGGCTTCGGACATCTTTTCCACCGAAACCAGCAATACCCGGTCCAACATGCTGAGGATGATGACCGCAGCCGCATTATTTTCCTGCCCCAAATGGCGCAGGAATGCCATACCATCCATTTCCGGCATGTCCATGTCGCAAAGCACGATGTCCACTGGCCGGGTGTGCACCGCATGCAGCATCTCGAGCGCCTGCCTGCCATTACCGGCTTCACGCACCTCGGCGGCCCCCAGAGAGTGCAGCATGGTAACGACCATTCGGCGCTGAAAATCATCGTCTTCCACCACCAGAAAATTCAATTCACTCGCAGTCATTCGCTTTCCCCGTTCGAATCCTTCAATTCCATGCAATGTTCTTTCAGTCCTTTGATGGCCGCATCCAGTCCGGTCATGGCCGAGCGCGCATCGGCCAGTTTTCCATCCCGCATCGCTTGCTCGATAACAGCGCAAGCGGTGGCGATATCCGTTGCCCCCACCATCCGGCTCGACCCTTTCATGCGATGGGCCGTGCGCTCACCGTTGACGTGATCCCCCCGTTCCAGAATTTCGCCCAAATGGACACGGTCGACGCAAAGATGTGCCTGAAAATCGCGCAGCACCCGGATTTGATCGGCATGCTCCGGCACCACTTTACTGAACGCTGCATAATCGATGGGGCAGGAAGTCGTCTCTTTGCCGTTCCCGGTTTGCGGCGAAGTTGTAGTTTGAGGATTGTCCGTCTCAGCGATGTGTAACCATTTTTTCAGCATCTCTTTCAATTGCGACAGATCTGCAGGTTTAACCAGCAACGCATCCATGCCAGCGTTCTGGCAGTGTTCCTTTTCTTCGGCAAGGGCATTGGCCGTCCAGGCGATAATGGGCGTATGCGGCAGTCTTTTCCTGGTCTCGATCCGACGTATTTCCTGCGTAAGCGCATACCCGTCCATCTCCGGCATGTGACAGTCGGTGATCACCAACGCAAAGCGCCCCTCTTGCCACAGAGACAGTGCGACTTGCCCATTCTCTGCGGTTTCAGCGCGCAAACCGAGCAACTTGATCTGACGCGCCAACAGATCGCGGTTGATCGGATGATCATCCACCGCCAACACCAGCGGCGCATCCGCGCCGCCCTGCAGAAGCGGTTGAACCTGCTTTCGTGTCACCTCGGACAAGGCAATCACCCCCATATCCCCCGGCGTCGCAGAAACCGGCAGGCTGAAGGTCACGCTGAAGGTGGAACCCCGACCCGGTTCGCTCACCAGTTCCAGTTGACCGTCCATCAAATCCGTCAGACGGCGGCAAATCGACAACCCCAATCCCGTCCCGCCGTACATACGGGCAGTATCGGCACTCTCCTGACGATAGCGTTGAAACAGGTGCTGCTGGACTTCCTGGGCGATACCGATGCCGGTGTCCTTGACCGAAAAGCGTATGCGCTCACCGCTGTCAAGTTGCTCGAGAAGTTCGGCACGCAGTTCGATCTCTCCAGACTGGGTGAATCTGAGCGCATTGCTGACGAAGTTGTTGAGCACCTGGGAGAGGCGCAACGAGTCGACGATATGCGCCGCAGCAAGCCGGGCATCGGCATGTTGCCACAGCAGCAGGGACTTGGAACTGGCCACCCGTGAATAAGTGTTGACAACCTCTTGCAGCAACCGGGGGATCGAGATGGATTGAGGTGAGAGCGTCAATTTTCCCGCCTCGATCTTCGACCAGTCCAGGATATCATTGACGATGCGCAGCAAACTCCGCCCAGAATCCCACACCGCCCTCAAAGTCTGGTCCTGATCGTGATCGAGGGGGGTCAGTGAAAGCACCTCCAGCATGCCCAACATTCCCGTGAGCGGCGTGCGGATTTCATGGCTCATGGTGGCAAGGAACGAATCCTTCGCGCGATTGGCCAGTTCTGCGACCTCTTTCGCAACGAAAAGTTTTTGTTCGGCCTGTTTGCGCTCGGTGATGTCATGAACGACGCCGATGAAGTGGCGCTCACCTTCCAGTTGCATCTCGCTCACGGCCAGATACATCGGAAAAACACTGCCATCCTTGCGCTGCCCCTCGACTTCGCGCCCGGTGCCAATGATGTGCGTCTCCCCTGTGGCCAGATAGTGTTCGATGTAGCCATCATGGTGACTGCGATAGGGTTCCGGCATCAACATGCTGATGTTCTGTCCGACAATTTCGTCGACCTCATAGCCGAACAGGAATTTTGCCGCCAGGTTCACCGTCTCGATGATACCCCGCTCATCAATGGTAATGATGGCATCCACCACCGTATTCAGAATTGTCCGAATGCGCGTGGCGCTGTCGCTCAGTGCGGTCTGGGTTGCGTATTCCCTGCTCACATCGCGAAACACCAGCACCGTTCCAATCACCTCACCCGCACGATTGCGAATGGGGGCACAACTATCGGCAATGGCGCACTCGCTGCCATCGCGGGCAATCAACAGGGTATCGTTGGCCAAACCATAAATGACGCCTTGCGCCAAGGTTTCCGCCACCGGAAGAAAGGCAGGCTGACGGGTCTTCTGGTTGAGGATGTGAAAAACGTCTTCCGCCGGTCGACCGGCGGCTTCCGCTTGAGACCAGCCGATCAGCCGCTCTGCAACGGTATTCAGGCGCGTCACCCGACCTTCGGCGTCCGTGGCCAGCACCCCGTCGCCGATGGAGTTGAGCGTGACGGACAGATTTTCTTCGCTGACGCGTAAAACCTCATGAGCCTCGCTCAATGCCTGGTTTGCCTCTTCCTTGACCTGAAGTCGCAAGCGCGTTTCGCGAGACACGATGTAGGCGGAGAGCAAGGCCAACCCCATCGCCAACAGACTGGCAAGAGAAATCGACACCAACAACAGACTCAGATACCTGTGAAATCGAATCGTGCGCTGTTCCAGCAATTCATTTTCCTGCTGGTTGAAGTCGCTCAACCCGGCGCGAATTTCGTCCATCAACTGCTTGCCCGAACCGCTACGCAATATTTTTAGTGCGTCTTCGACGTGTTGGTCGGCATATAACGCCAAAACTTGCCTCAACTCCCGCAACTTTGCCTCGACCAGGGGGGCCAGCACATCCAACCGGCGTTCCTGGGCCGGATTATCCTGAGCGAGTCGGCGCAATTCCGCCAACTGGGAGGGGATACGGTCACGCACTGCCAGATAAGGTGCCAGAAAGGCTTTATCCCCCGTCAGCAGGTAGCCGCGCTGACCCGCCTCCGTATCTTTCAGGCTGGAAAGCAACACATTCGCCTTGTCCAATACCAGAAAAGTGTGTCTCTGCCATCGATCTGCATCTTCGCTCTGTCTGAACAACCAAAACGACAGCAGCGCCACCAGCACAATCAACAGACCTGCACTGCCAAACCAGACCGCTATTTTAGAAGTAGTTTTCAAAGAATTCTTCTCCTTTGAATCTCTTGCAAAAAAAATTTAGCCACCACGTTGCAGCATTGTAATCGTTAACTGGACGGCGAAATATTTCTGTCAAAAAAATTTACCTGGAGTTTTATCATAGAGGCAAAAATCGCGGGAAAAATTTGACTCCCGTAATTAGCCAGACTAGACTAACAGCGTATTTAACAGGAAGAAATCATGCAAACCATTAACATGCTGCAAGCCAAATCTTCCCTGTCTCGTCTGGTAGAAGACATCGAGCAAGGCCGGGAACGTGAAATCATCATTGCCCGCAATGGTCGTCCTGCTGCCAGGTTAGTACCGATGGGTATGGCACCGATGGGTCAGCGCCTTGGTGTGGCTAGGGGTTTGTTTGAGGTACCTGACAGTATCGACGCGCACAACGATGAAGTGGCCCGATTATTCACGGGTGATGTGGGTAAGTCTTGAACCTGCTCCTGGATACCCATGTTGCCCTGTGGGCAATCACGGACAGCCCAAAACTGTCACAGAAAGCGCGGGACTTGATCAAATCGCCCAAAACAATCGTTTGGGTCAGTGTTGCGAGTGTCTGGGAGATTGCGATCAAGCATTCTTTGGCTCGTGGAGATATGCCGGTTTCTGGTCGCACTGCCCTGGGTTATTTTCAAGATTCGGGTTATCGATTCCTGCCGGTCGAAGCAGAACACGCGTTAGCCGTTGAAGAGTTACCCGCTCACCATCAAGACCCGTTTGACCGCATCCTTGTGGCCCAAGCGCTTGTCGAACCCATGCGCCTGATGACTCACGACCCTCTGGTGGCAGTCTATAGCGACACCATTATAAAAATTTGATCAGGACTGGAGATGGGCAGCAAGAAGTGGCATATGGTGGCGAATCAGGGATTCGAACCCCGGACCTGCGGATTATGATTCCTTTCTAATCAATGACTTACAACAATAAGCAACAAACTAAAGCAAAGTATTCAATCAGTTCCAAGGCAAGCAATTATCATACCCTTTTGTCGTTTATCGTGGTTATTTTTCTGTGAATGTCCCGCTAGTGTCCCATGGGACAACTGCCCCACAACTTGGCTTCATGGGGCATTGCGATTTCATCGGGTATGGCGTGGATATTCACCAGAATACGCAGCCGACTCAAACAAAACGCCGCGCATCCTTGAGCAGCAGGATCAGTTGCTGCTCGCGCACCGGCGTCGACGCGAAACCGAATCGCCGATAAAACGTCTCTGCCTCGGCATCAATAGGGTGCGTCAGCAGAGCCCGAATACCTGCATGCTCTGCAATTGCAACCGTTCGGCGAATAGCGTCTTGCAGCAGGCTGAAACCAAGACCTTGTTTTTGGTAATCGAGATCGACAGCAAGCCGCGCCAGAATGACCAGCGGAATCGGGTACTGGCCCATCCCGCGACGAATCCGCTCGGGAGCCTCGAGCGTGTCGATTTGCCCAACGGTCAAACTGAAGTACCCGGCAACGCGACTTCCATCACAGGCGACGAATGTTTTCGCTGAACCGCTACCTTGAGCTTGGCGTGCGTGACGCAGCAGCCAGTCGGTGAGGGCCGGCTTTCCGCAGTCAAATTCTTCCAGCCGATGATTCGCATCCAGTGACTGTGGTGCCGATAGACTCATTTTTCTGCCCACACCGGACGCCGGGAGAACAAATTGGCCAGACCAGGATTATCAGACTCCGGTCGATCCAGCATTTCCAGGAGCGCTTGGTACTGACTGCCGGAAACCATAAACAATCTCTGATCGAGCAAGGTGTGCTCGGCCGCTTGGTAAGCGGCATCGAGAATGAAATCAGTCAACGATTTGTGTGCGACCTCGGCGGCGCGACGCAGAACGGTTTCCTGTTCAGGTGTCGCGCGCAGCCCGAGCCGGGCCGAACGAGCGGTAGTAGTGGCAGTCATGGCAAATCCCCTTCAGATGTACAGTAGGCTCAATGTTAGTACAAATGACGCATTTTGTCTAGAAGGCGCTTTTCTAGCCTGCGCAACGCCCGAACCTCGGAGGGCGACTGGCTACCAGTCGGCAGCATCAAACCGGGCGAAAATGGCTGCCATTTCAGTCCGAAAAATGTTCGCAAAACCGGCCGTTTGTTCTAAAGCTGGGACTACAAGCTTGCGGACGGACTCGGTGTTAACCCATGTTTAACGCAGAGAATTTAATTTCTTTAACTATCAGTTTGTTACGAC
>VFSW01013958.1_pt1 | contig 11137 bp, 10 predicted proteins | sample 5358111 | NCBI WGS metagenome assembly VFSW01 (sample SAMN11554181, study PRJNA540505) | mine drainage metagenome | isolation source: sediment from site ElyBrook_90M | place: USA: Ely Copper Mine, Vershire, VT | collected 2017
ACTTCAAATCAGGACGTTTTCTGGTTCACAGCCGTGATATTTATCTATAAAAAAATTTGGAGGCAAGCGCGATGGTTCAGGCAACGGGCGTAACAACGAACGGCGGCGCCGAGGCCGTGGCTGTCAGGCATGACTGGGATCGCGCGGAAGCCGAAGCTCTCTATGCCCTGCCTTTCGCGGACTTGATCTTCCGGGCGCAGGGGATCCATCGCAGCCATTTCGATCCGAACCACGTCGAGACCGCGAGCCTGCTCAGCATCAAGACCGGCGGCTGCCCCGAGGATTGCAGCTACTGTTCGCAGAGCGCGCATTACGACACCGGCCTGAAGGCGACCAAGCTGATGGCCCAGGTGGACGTCGTCGCCACCGCGCGACGCGCCCGGGATGCCGGCGCGAGCCGATTCTGCATGGCGGCGGCGTGGCGTAATCCGAAAGACCGCGATCTCGACGAGGTCTGCGGCATGGTAAGCGCGGTCAAGGATCTCGGCATGGAAACCTGCGCGACGCTGGGCATGCTGACGCCGGCGCAAGCCGCGCGGCTGCGTGAGGCCGGGCTCGACTTCTACAACCACAATGTCGACACTTCGCCCGAGTTCTACGACAAGATCATCACCACGCGCACGCTGCAGGACCGCATCGATACGCTTGCGCATGTGCGCGATGCCGGCATCAAGGTCTGCTGCGGCGGCATTGTCGGCATGGGCGAACAGGTCGAGGACCGCCTCGGCATGCTCGTGCTGCTCGCCAACCTGCCGAGCCATCCGGAGAGCGTGCCGATCAACCTGTGGAACGAGGTCAAGGGCGTTCCGGTCAACGACACCGCGGAGCGGCCCGATCCGATCGCGCTCGCCCGGTTGGTCGCGGTCGCCCGCATCCTGATGCCGCGCAGCGTGGTGCGGCTGTCGGCCGGACGGCAATACATGACCGATGAACTGCAGGCGCTGTGCTTTCTGGCCGGCGCGAATTCCATCTTCATTGGCGACGTGCTCCTGACCACCAAGAACCCGCAGCGCGACCGCGATGCGAATTTGCTGGATCGGCTCGGCGTCAAATCCCGCCTCAACCAGGTGCAATCGGCGGGGCCGCAGTCGGCGCGCGACTGACGTTTGCCTGAAAGCGGACCATGAGCCACGCCGTCGCGGACAAGGTCTCAAGCTACGTCGCGGCCTTGCATGCCCTGCAAGACGATGATCGGCTGCGCAGCCTCAAGCCGCGCACCGGCATCGATTTTTCCTCGAACGATTATCTCGGTCTGGCCAGTGCGCCGCGCATGAGGAGCGCGGTATCGGCGGCGGTCGTGGCCGGCACTCCGATCGGGGCGGGCGGATCGCGGCTTCTGCGCGGCAACTGTGAGGAGCATGAAAGCCTCGAGGCCGAGGCTGCCGGATTCTTCGGCACCGAGGCGGCTATTTTCTTTGGCAGCGGATATGTCGCCAATTTCGCCGTTCTGACAACGCTGCCCCGGCGGGGCGACTTGCTCGTCCTCGATTCGCTCGTGCATGCGAGCATCCACGAAGGCGCCCGCGCCGGCCGGGCATCATTTCGCGAAAGCAGACACAACGATCCGGAGTCGGTCGAAGCCACGATCCGCGACTGGCGGGCGCAGGGCGGCATGGGGCGGGTCTGGATCGTGGTCGAAAGCCTTTACAGCATGGACGGCGATTTCGCGCCGCTTGAGGAACTCGTAGGGATCGCGGACCGGCACGATGCATTCCTGATGGTGGACGAAGCCCATGCCACGGGCGTCTATGGAGAGCAGGGAAGAGGACTGACCGCCCCCCATGAAGGGCGCGGGAACCTGGTCGCTGTTCACACCTGCGGCAAGGCGCTGGGGGCGGCCGGTGCCCTCGTCACCACGACGCGGGTGCTGCGCGATTTCATCGTCAATCGCTGCCGCCCGTTCATTTTCTCCACCGCACCATCGCCTCTGATGGCGGTTGCCGTGCAGGAGGCGCTTCTGATCCTGCGGCAGGAACCCGAGCGACAGCAACGCCTGACGAACCTGGTCGCATTCGCGCATCGTCAGATCGGCGCGCGTCGCGGCTGGCGGCTGTCGGGTTCGCAGATCGTGCCGTATGTCGTTGGCGACAATGCGCGCGCCATGGCGCTGGCCGCGGCCCTGCAGGCGCGCGGCTTCGATATCCGCGGGATCAGGCCACCGACGGTGCCGGCCGGCACGGCGCGGTTGCGCATTTCCCTGACCAACAATGTCGGGGAGGATGACGTGCGCGCCATGCTAGACGCCCTGGTCGAAGAGACAGGAGACGAGGGAAGATGAGCCGGCGGATCGTGGTGGCTGGCACCGACACCGAGATTGGCAAGACGGTGTTCGCCGCTGGCCTCGCCGATCTGCTCGGCGCCAATTACTGGAAACCGATCCAGGCGGGTCTCGAGGGCGAGACCGATTCCCACATCGTCGCGCGACTGGGCGGGCTCTCCGACGACCGCATCGTGCCGGAGCTCTATCGCCTGCAAACGCCGGCTTCGCCGCATCATGCCGCCGCAATTGATGGCGTCCGCATTGCGGTGGAGTCATTCGATGAACCCGGTACCGGCGGGCGGGCGCTGGTAATCGAGGGCAGCGGTGGGCTGTTGGTCCCGCTCGATCGCACCACCCTGTACATCGACGTCTTTGCCAGGTGGCGTTATCCGGTCGTGCTTTGCGCGCGCACGACGCTCGGCACCATCAATCATTCGCTGCTGTCGATCGAGGCGCTGCGAAATCGCAAGCTCGACATTCTCGGCGTCGCCTTTATCGGCGAGAGCCATCCGGAAAGCGAGGACATCATTTGCGAGATCGGAAAGGTGCGCCGGCTTGGACGATTGCCCCGGCTTTCGCCGTTGACAAGGGGCACGCTGCGCTCCGCGTTCGAGGCCGCGTTCAAGCCTCGCGATTTCGGCCCATGACGCGCGCCGGGAAATCGCCTATCTGGCATCCGTTCACGCAACACGCGCTGCAGGCGGAAATGGTCAAGGTGGTGCGCGGCGACGGCGCCTGTCTCTACACTGCTGATGGCCGCCGCATCATCGACGCGATCGCGTCCTGGTGGGTTGTAACCCATGGCCATTGCCATCCGCACATCGTCGGCGCCATTCAGGAACAGGCCGAGAAGCTCAACCAGATCATCTTTGCCGGCCACACGCACGAACCTGCCGAGGAGGTCGCCGCGGCACTCGTGAGGCTTGTGCCTGATGGTCTCGATTACGTATTCTTCTCCGACAGCGGCTCGACCAGTGTGGAAGTGGCGCTGAAAATGGCGCTCGGCTACTGGCACAATATCGGCCATCCGCGATCGCGCATCGTGGTGATGCAGCATTCCTATCATGGCGACACCATCGGGGCGATGTCGGTCGGTGCGCGCGGCGTATTCAACGCGGCCTACGGACCGCTGCTGTTCGACGTTACCACTATCCCGTTTCCGGCTCACGGCCATGAACAGACGACGCTCGATGCGCTCGATGCCGCAGTTCGCAACGAAAGGCCGGCCGCTTTCATTGTCGAGCCGCTGATCCTCGGCGCCGGCGGGATGTTGATGTATCCTGCCTGGGTGCTGAAGGAGATGAAGCGGATTTGCGAAGCGTCGGAGGTTTTGTTCGTTGCCGATGAGGTCATGACCGGATGGGGCCGGACCGGAACCTTGTTCGCCTGCGAGCAGGCCGACGTGACGCCGGACATCGCCTGCTACTCAAAGGGCCTCACAGGTGGATCGCTGCCGCTGGCGGTGACGCTGTGCCGCACTGAGATTTTCGACGCGCATTTTTCGCGCGATCGCACACGCACATTCTTTCATTCGAGCTCATATACCGCCAACCCGGTCGCCTGCGCCGCCGCCAAGGCCAATCTCGATTTGTGGCAGGATCCGGCGATCCGTTCGCGGGTCTCCGCCGTCGCGGCGATGCAGGAACAGGCCATCGCGCCTTTTCGTGCCGATGCGCGATTCAAGAACGTCCGCCGGACCGGCACGATTACCGCACTCGAACTGGAGGCGCGCGATAGCGGCTATCTTGCCGGGATCGGTCCGAAGCTCCAGGCCTTTTTTGGCAGCCGAAACCTGCTGCTGCGTCCACTTGGCAATACGATCTATGTGATGCCGCCTTATTGCGTCGCTTCTGCCGATCTCGACGAGATCTATACCGCGATCAGGGATGCGGCCAATATCAAGTAAGCCCGCTGGTAGTTCGCGCGGTGGAGAAGGTTTTGCAACAACGGGCCGAGGGTCTTGCGATTGCGGAAGATGATAGCGAAAGCGGTCCTTACCGGAAGGTGATCCTGCCGATCATTCCCTTCATCTTCATCTGCTACGTCCTGAACTATATCGATGGCGTCAACGTGAGCTTCGCCAAATTGCAATTTCAGGGTGATCTGAGCCTGAGCGCTGCAGGTCGGGTACATCCTGTGGCATTAGGGGCTGTTTCACTAATTTGAGCTAACCATGAGGTAAATCTGGCGCCACTCCGGCCAGTGTCATCCCTCGATAAGGTGCGCAATGCTCGGCAATCTGCGGATATCCTCCAAGCTATTGATTATGATTGGTCTTTCGGTCCTCGGCATCGCCGCCGTAGCCGCAGTCGATTTATCCGTGCTCCGAATCAACCTTCTGGAGGATCGCAAGGCCAAGCTCCACGATGTCGTTCTGCTTGCACGCCAGGCTGTCGATCTCAATTATCAAGCCTCACGGCAGGCGGGACTTTCCGATGCCGAAGCCCTGGAACACGGGAAGGCGCTGCTGCGCGTGCTTCGGTTCGGTAAAGACGATTACTTCTATGCCTTCTCCGCGCAGGGATTGGTGGAAGTGCATCCGAACCCGAAGGTTGAAAACAAGAATTTGTACGCTTCGCCTGATTCCGACGGCGTATTCTTTACGCGCCGGCAAATCGAGATTGCGTCGCAGGGCGGTGGCTTCGTCAGCTACCGCTTCGCTCGCCCCGGCGGAGACGAACCGCTCCCGAAAATCTCCTATGCGGTCGAGTTCAAGCCCTATGGCTGGACCATCGGCGGCGGGATATATCTCGACGACGTCGACACGATCTTCTGGGCGCAGGTACGTCAAATGGGGATGCTGGTCGGCGTGGCGTTGTTGCTGGTCGCCGGCCTGTTTCTCTTGGTCGGCCGCAGCATCGTCAACCCGATCAATGCCATGACGGCGGCGATGCGAAAGATCGCCGAAGGCGAGACTTCGACAGTTGTCCCGGCCCTGGAGCGGGACGATGAAGTCGGCGCCATGGCGAAATCGGTGCAGATCTTCAAGGACAACATGATCGAGGCGACCCGGCTCCGCGGCGAGCAGGACGTGTTGAAGGCCCAAGCCGACGCCGAGAGGAAACTTCTGCTCACCAGAATGGCCGACGAATTCGAGCGCGGCGTTCGAGCGTCCCTCGATACCCTGGCTGGCGCCGCGACGGAAATGCAGGCGACGTCGAAGAGCATGTCGACTACGGCCGAAGAAGCCAGCCAGCAAGCGACCACCGTGGCCGCCGTGGCCGAGCAGGCTTCGGCCAACGTGCAAACGGTTGCCGCCGCGACCGAGGAATTGTCGTCGTCGGTTTCGGAAATCGGACGGCAAGTCACGCAATCAACAGAGATCGCCGGTCAGGCGGTCGCCGAGGCGAATCGCACCAACGTCACGGTGCAGGGCCTGTCCGCGGCGGCGCAGAAAATCGGCGATGTTGTCAAGCTCATCAGTGACATCGCCAGCCAGACCAATCTGCTGGCTTTGAACGCAACGATCGAAGCGGCCCGTGCCGGCGAAGCGGGCAGGGGATTTGCGGTGGTCGCCAACGAAGTCAAATCGCTTGCCAGCCAGACTGCAAAGGCGACCGACGAAATCTCGGCGCAGGTGGGTGCCATGCAGAACGCGACGACGGAGGCGGTACAGGCCATCGAGGGTATCGGTCGCACCATCGGGGCGATCAACGAGATTACATCGGCGATTTCCATTGCGGTCGATCAGCAGGGTACGGCAACACAGGAGATCGCTCGCAACGTCCAGGAAGCCGCGCAAGGAACTGGCCAGGTCTCGGGCAACATCGCGTCCGTCAACCGGGCGGCCGACAAGACCGGATCCGCGGCCAACAAGGTCCTGAACTCGGCTGAGCAGTTGAGCGGCCAGGCGGCGACCCTGCGCACCGATGTCGACCGCTTCCTCGCCAATATACGCGCGGCCTGATCGAACCGCCGCGCCCGCGGCGGCTCATCCTTCCGGTCCGGGGCGGGCCGAGGGCGGCGGCAGGTTTGCCGCATCGAAGCGCCAAGCCACACTCACTACCGAATCGTTAATGCCCGGCGAGCGGCCTCTGCCATTGATGCCTAATAGGTCCTTAAGGTCTGCAGTGTATGACATACGGAATACCAAGGGAGGGTTGAATGTTGCTTGGATTCCGGAATATTTCGATCATTAGCAAGATCGCAGTGCCAGCAACGATCATCGCTGTCGTCTCGATTGCGATCGTGTTTTATGCCTCGCTGTCCGTGACAAATTTGTCGGAAACCGCCGCCGCGTTGGTCGACAGGAACGCCACGCGGGTCCAGCTCGCCCTTCAGGCCGAAAGCAACTTCAACAGCGCCGCCGTCAGCGAGAAGAACGTCATTCTCAGCGCCGCCGACGCCAAGGCGGCGAAAGCAAATATCGAAACCTACAACAAGGCCACGGCAGCTGCGCTCGATGCGATCGGCCGTCTCGAAACAATCACTCCCGGTGCGGATCAGCGCGCCCTCATCGAGGCCTTTCGCACCGCCGTCAACAACCGGCAGGAGGCAAGCGCCCACGTCTTTGAACTCGCCCTCGCGGGCAAGATGGACGAGGCCTTTGCCTATTCGCGTGGCGTGGCCGCAAAACATCGTCAGGTCGCCATGGAGGTGGTTGGCAAGCTCATCGCCATGAACGTGGAGAAGATGCAGGCGGCGCGTGACGCCAGCGTCGCCATGGCGACACAGACGCGTGAGTGGCTGATGGTCGGCGCCGTCGGGGGGCTGGTCTGCGCGTTCGGCATCCTCGGCTGGATCGCGTTGTTTCAGATTTCCAAACCACTCGCAGCGATGACCCGCGAGATGGCAAGGCTTGCCAAGGGCGACCTCGACATCGCGATCGAAGGCGCCGATCGTGCCGATGAAGTTGGCGGACTTGCCCGATCCCTGCAGGTCTTCAAGGAGAATGCGATCACCGCGCGCCGGCTCGAGGCCGCGCAGCGGCAGGAGCAAGCTCAAAAGGAGACGCGTCAGCGTGACGTCGAGGGGCACATCGCGGTTTTCGACAGACGGGTCAGCGAGGCGCTCGACACCCTGACCGCCGCTTCGACGGAAATGCATGCCACCGCCGGAAGCATGTCGACCACAGCCGAGGAAACCAGCAGGCAAGCGACGGCCGTCGCCACGGCCTCGGAACAAGCCTCGTCCAACGTACAAACAGTGGCAGCCGCCACCGAGCAGCTTCACGCCTCGATCAGCGAAATTTCCCGTCAGGTAACGCAGTCGGCCGAGATAGCCGGCACCGCCGTCGTCGAGGCGGACCGTACCAATACCACTATCCAGGGCCTGGTTGAGACGGCGCAAAGGATCGGCGAGGTCGTATCGCTGATTCAGAATATCGCCTCTCAGACAAACCTGCTGGCGCTCAACGCGACCATCGAGGCGGCGCGGGCGGGAGAATCCGGCAAGGGTTTTGCCGTCGTGGCCAACGAGGTGAAGGCGCTTGCCAGTCAAACCGCGAAGGCAACCGAGGATATCTCGACGCAGATCGCGGCTATCCAGGGCGAGACCTCCAACGCGGTTGAAGCGATCAAGGCGATCGGGCGGACCATTCGCGAGATGAACGAGATCGCCACGACGATCGCTGCGGCGGTCGAGGAGCAGGGCGCTGCCACGCGCGATATCTCACACAATATCCAACTGGTGTCCCAGGGCACCAATGGCGTGGCCGCCAATGTCGCTCGCGTCAACGAGGTGGCCGAGGAGACCGGTTCGGCCGCGACGCAGGTGCTCGCCGCCGCGGGCGACCTCAGCCGCCAGGCGGATAAACTGCGGGGGGACGTGAACGGGTTCCTCGCCAAGATCCGCGCCGCTTGACAGCTTGTGGATCGCTCGCCGACCCTGCCGGTGCCGCTCCAGGGGAATTATGCCCATTCAAAAGAATGGGCATAATTCAACCGCTTTGCTCCCGCCAGTGCATCGGCTCGGCGACGTTGCCCGCGCTGCGGGTGCAACTGAACCGGTCGCAGCCGGCCTTTAAAGTGTTGAGCTTCGAGGTGAGGAGCCAGAGCCATGAGACACTGGAGGCATTTTATGACCTGTTTGTGTCGGAATGTGCGAGCATTGGCGAGGAACGTGGCGTAGAATTCAATCTCGACCGGCGATTGCAGCCGGCCCCTGCGGTCATGGACCCCGTTTGGGTCGAAAGGCTACGCGCTGCGGCACGCAGTCTGGGGTTGCCCGATGAACAAATTCCGAGCGGGGCCGGCCACGATGCAGCAGTCTTTGCCAACGCGGGAATTCCAAGCGCCATGATCTTCGTCCGCAACGAAAATGGCTCGCATAATCCCTACGAAGACATGAAGATATCTGATTTCATGGCGGGCGTCGCCGTTATGAGGCAGGTACTGGCAGAGGCTGTGCAATGAGCTTGGATACACTTTTCGACGCGTCGGCGTCCGTCCGCGCCAATCCGGTGGACAGCGTCAGGATTCGGCGCCCCGATGATTGGCATATTCATCTACGCGACGGAGCAATGTTGCGCGCGGTGTTGCCTTTTACGGCGGCACAGTTCGCTCGCGGTATCGTCATGCCAAATCTGGTGCCGCCGGTCACCACCGTGGACGCGGCCATCGCTTACCGTTCGCGCATTCTTGCAGCGCGCCCGGTCGGAAGCGATTTCGAGCCGCTCATGACGTGTTACCTGACGGACATGACGTCGGCCGAGGAAATCGCGCGAGGCCATTCCGAGGGTGTGTGGATCGCGGCAAAGCTTTATCCGGCCGGCGCTACGACCAATGCGCATCACGGCGTCAAGGACATCAAAGGGCTGCGTCCGGTGCTGGAGCGGATGGAGCGCATCGGCATGCCGGTCCTGATTCACGGCGAGGCCACCGATCCCGCGGTCGATATATTCGATCGCGAGGCAGTTTTCATGCAGCAGACCCTGTTGCCCCTGTTGAGCCAGTATCAGGGGCTGAAAGTGGTCGTAGAACACGTCACGACGGAAGAGACGGTTGCCATCGTTCGAGCCCACGCCCCGCGCGTCGCGGGGACGATCACGCCGCACCATTTGGTGATCAACCGCACATCGCTCTTTCAGGGTGGCCTGCGCCCGCATTTCTATTGTTTGCCGGTCGCCAAGCGCGAACATCACCGTCTTGCCCTGCGCCGCGCCGCCACATCCGGCGATGCCTGCTTTTTCATCGGCACCGACACTGCGCCGCATCTTGCGCAGGCCAAGGAGGCGGCCTGCGGGTGCGCGGGTGTCTTTGTCGGTGCGACTGCGCTGCAGATTTACGCGCAGGTGTTCGACGAGGAGAATGCACTGGATCGGCTGGGGTCATTTGCATCGCTTAATGGTGCGAAGTTCTATGGCCTTCCGCCAAATCAGGGCACCATCGAGATAAAACGCCGCCCCGCTTCGATGCCGCCCGCCGTTGCCGTCGAGGACGGTGAGGTCGTGATATTTCGTGGCGGAGAAAACCTGCCTTGGTCGCTCGGTGAGGTGGGACCGTGACGGCTGGCGAGATCGGAGCGGCAACAGCGCGGCTTCTGTTCAAAGCGGGAGCGATACAGGTGACCGTGATGCCGTGGGCCGCCGTTTCCAGCGCCCAGGTACGGGCCATTCCGAACATGCCCGATTTCGTTGCCGAATAGGCGGTGCGGGTCGCAAGGCCAAGGGCTGCGCGCGAGGCCGACACGCTTGGCGGCAAAATCACCCTGATACCCGGCGGCGGACACAGCCTATTCCTGACCAGGGCCGATGAATTCAACAGCGCATTGCACGCGACTGGCCTGTAAGGCAGTTTACGATTTTCGGGGCTCCACGTCAGACGTGGAATCCGGCAAATCCAGCTATGTCACATTGGAGCGGGAGCGGCTCTATCCACCGGCACTGTTAGTGCTATGTTGTTGGGCGCCTGCAAATGAGACCAAAGGCAATGAAAGAAAAAAAGGACATCGTGGAAAACTGGCTGCCGCGCTACACCGGCACGCCGCTTGCCGAATTCGGTGAATATGTTCTCCTGACCAACTTCGACAATTACGTCGAATGGTTCGCCAGCCGGCACGGCGCTGCGGTCAAGGGCGTCGATCGACCGATGCCCAACGTGACTGCGGATGGCATTACCCTGATCAACTTCGGCATGGGAAGCCCGAATGCCGCGACCGTGATGGATCTGTTAAGTGCCATCTCGCCCAAAGCCGTATTGTTTCTTGGCAAATGTGGTGGCTTGAAACGCAAGAATCAAATTGGCGATTTGGTTCTGCCGATTGCGGCCATTCGCGGCGAAGGCACCTCGAATGATTATCTGCCACCGGAGGTCCCCGCGCTGCCCGCGTTCCAGTTGCAACGCGCGGTGTCAACGATGATCCGCGATCTCGGTCACGACTATTGGACCGGTACGGTATACACCACCAATCGTCGTGTCTGGGAACACGATGATCGCTTCAGGGATCTGTTGCGTCGTACGCGAAGCATGGCGATCGACATGGAGACTGCAACAATCTTTGCTGCAGGATTTGCCAACCACATTCCGACCGGCGCGCTGCTTCTTGTATCCGACCAGCCAATGATCCCCGAGGGCGTGAAGACTGAAGCGTCGGATCAGACGGTGACCGCGAACTATGTCGAAGGGCACGTCAAAATCGGAATGGAGGCCTTGAAGCTGGTACGGCGCCGTGGCCGCAGCGTTAAACACTTGCGTTTCGAAGACGATTTCGATGGAGGTCATGAGCCGTAAAGAGGCGTTGCATGGACGGCGTCGGCAAATCGAGATAGAGCAAACCAACAAATTGGTTGCGTGAGATCGGCGCTTGATACCGATCGATACGGGCCTACCATCGTGCCACGCTTCTGCACCCGAAGATCCTGGCCGCTATAATTACAAAGGCGCGCGCACAGGCCGTCAAAGGTTATTCCCGTCCGAAACGGCGCTCGGCGGCAAGCGC
>VFSW01013959.1_pt1 | contig 11137 bp, 12 predicted proteins | sample 5358111 | NCBI WGS metagenome assembly VFSW01 (sample SAMN11554181, study PRJNA540505) | mine drainage metagenome | isolation source: sediment from site ElyBrook_90M | place: USA: Ely Copper Mine, Vershire, VT | collected 2017
CGCGCGAGGCCCCATTTTCCGAACCTCGATTCCAGAAACGCGTCGTCCAGCGCGGCCAGATCGCCCACTTCTCGGATGCCACATTCGTGCAGATGCTTTTCCGTCACCTTGCCGACGCCGGGGATCTTTCGCACTTCGAGCGGCGCAAGAAACTGCGACTCCTGCCCCGGAACAATCCACAGAACGCCGTTTGGTTTGGCCTGATCCGAGGCGACCTTCGCCACCATGCGCGACGCCGCGATGCCGATGGAGCAGTTCAGGTCCGTCTCCTTCTTCACCAGCGCGTGCAGCCGGTGCGCGGCCTTAAGCGGAGGCCCGTGCAGACGCTCCGTGCCGGTCAAATCCAGATAGGCCTCGTCGATTGAAGCCATTTCGACGCGAGGGGAAAAGCCTTGCAGGACCTTGTAGACCCGGCCAGAGTAATCCATGTAGCGGTCGCGATGACCCTCGACGAAAATCGCTTGCGGGCAGAGTTTATAGGCCGTGCGCAGAGGCATCGCCGAGTGAACGCCGAACTTCCGCGCGGCGTAGGAGGCGGCGGAAACCACCCCACGCTCGTTCGCGCGCCCGCCGACGACCACCGGCTTGCCTTTCAACGACGGATCGAACAGTTCCTCCACGGACACGAAGAACGCGTCCATGTCGAGATGAAAATACGTCCGCGAGGCACCCGGCGTCATCCATAATCATGATATGCGGAAACTTAGTCTGCTTCTTTTGACGACGGCGCTCTTTGCAGCCACCCCGCAGGTGGGCCAGATGGCGCCCGATTTCACCTTGCCTTCGCAGGACGGCTCCAAGATCAGCCTGCACGATTTTCGCGGGAAATGGGTGGTTCTCTATTTTTATCCCAAGGACGGAACGCCCGGCTGCACCGTGGAGGCCCATAACTTCCAACGCGACATCGCCAAGTACCAGCAGGCGGGCGCGGTGATTGTCGGCGTCAGCGTGGATTCGGCCGATAGCCATAAGGAATTCTGCGCCAAGCAGGGGTTGAGCTTCAAGCTGGCGGCAGATACGGAAAAGAAAGTCTCGCGCGATTACGATTCTTTCAACGGCCTGCTGCGCATCTCCTCGCGCAACACGTTCCTGGTGGATCCCACGGGCAAAATCGCCAAAGTGTGGACGGGAGTCAGCCCCGGCAAGCATAGCGAGGAAGTGCTGGCCGCGCTGGCCGGGATGAAGAAATAGACACATCCGCGGCTCATCGGCCGCTACTTCTTCATTTCATCGAGGATGACCGGCGCAACCGCGCTCACCTCGAAAACGCCGTTGAACTTCTGCCCGTTGATGTAGAAGGTCGGAGTGCCTTCGACTCCCGCCACTTCGCCTTCCTGCTCCTCGGCGTGGACGCGCGCGGCGTATTTGTGGCTGTCGAGATCGGCGCGAAGGCGGTTCACGTCGAGGCCCACTTCCGTGGCCCAAGCCAGGATCCTCGCGCGATTGATGGAGCGGAAGTTCGCGTACATCTTGTCATGCAACGGCCAAAACTTCCCCTGCGCCTGCGCCGCCAGCGACGCTTCGGCGGCCAAGGCGGCCTGGGAATGATCCTCCAGTGGGAACTGCTTGAACACCAACTTCACCTGCGTGGGGAATTTCTGCACCACCAGAGCGGCCTCGACCGCGGCTTTCGCGCAATAGGGGCATTGGAAGTCGGAAAACTCGACGATGGTGACCTTGGCACGCTCCGGTCCTTTGAACGGGTCGCCGGCGATGTTCAACTTGACCGCCGGGTCCAGCAGCGGCGGAGGCTGCTTGGCGTACTTATCGAGATCGGCGCGGATGGCCGATTCCGGTTTTCCAGAAGACGCGTCGCGCACGGCGAATGCGGCCAGACGGCGGCTGACGCCACAGGCCGGATCCTTCACGCGGCACTCGGCCACTTTCATGTCGCAGCCGCAGGCGCAGGGCTCGACGCGAATCACGTTCAGGACGGCGGTTCGCTGCGCAGGAGTCAGACCGGAAAAATCGACGCCGTTCAGCGCGTCTATTTTCCTCCAATCGACTCCTTGAGCGAGCGAGAGCAGGGCGACGGCGGTGAACAGGAAGCTTCGGCGGATCATTGTTCTATTGTCGCCGATACGCCGCGAACAAGTCACTCACCGGGACGCCGTCTATGATCAAGCCGTTGAGGTTGGCGTCGTTGAACGCAGATCCGGAGAGGTCGGCATCGTTGGCTATGATGGCCTGCCTGGTATCGCTGAGGAGCATGATCCTGGTTTCCCCTAATCTAGGCGCCGTATTGCTCGTCGGTGACCTGTTCCATCCACTCGGCGGTCTTGCCGTCGAGTTGCTCCTGAACGGCGATGTGCGTCATGGCGGTCGTCGCCGAGGCCCCATGCCAGTGCTTCTCGCCGGGCGGTATCCAGACCACGTCCCCCGGGCGGATTTCCTCCACCGGCCCGCCCCACCGTTCCACCCGGCCGCAACCGGCCGTCACCGTCAGGTTCTGGCCAAGCGGGTGTGTATGCCATGCCGTGCGAGCGCCGGGCTCGAAGGTGACACTGACGCCGCGAACCCGCGCCGGAGCGGGCGGAGCGAACAGCGGGTCAACGCGCACGACGCCCGTAAAGTAATCCGCCGGTCCCTTGCCGGAGGGCTGTGAGCCAATTCTTTTGATTTCCATTTCTGAATCCCTTTCGTTACCGGCCGCTCAGAGACCGGTCATCTGCTCGATGTGTTCAGGATACCGGGTCCCTTCGACCGTGATGTTCGAGGCAGCGCTCTCCATCTCCTGAAGATCGTCCGGCGTGAGTTCGACGGCCGCTGTTCCGGTGTTCTCTTCCAGGCGTCCCAACTTCGTGCGCGGATCAGCGGGATCGTCTCCTGCTTGTCTTTAGCGGAGCCGCAGCCGAAGCTGATTCCCATGCAGCCGAGCCCGATCGCCGAGACTTCCAGGTTGTTGCTTCCAGTTGGCGCGTCTGCATCGCCGTTTTCCTGAGACCAGCGCACCAGCGCCGCGTTTCAAGGGCCCAAATCCACCGGGAGCGAGCTTTCTGGAATATACTAAGGTCCGGAGAATCTCCAATGCGACAGTTTTGTTTGGTGCTTGCCATGGCAATGATCGGGTCTGCTCAGCAGGCTGGCCCGTATAAGGTGCTCAAGACGGCGAGGGTCGGTGGAGAAGGAGGCTGGGATTACATCTACGCCGACGCCGATGGGCGGAGGCTGTATATTCCACGGGGCGCGACACGCGAGGTTGCGGCCACGGATACGAAGGCCGCGATTCCGGCGGTTTCCGCCCGGTTGACGGTTTTCAATCTCGACACGCTTGAGCCGGCCGGAGAAATTGCAGGCGTGGGAGGGAATGGCACCGCGGTCGATCCGAAGTCCGGCCACGGCTTCACCAGCGACCATCCGAAAGTGTCGATGTTCGACACCAAGACGCTGACGCTGATCAAGAGCATTGACGTGGGCGCCGCGCGGCCGGATGGCATCCTCTTCGATGCTTTCAACCAAAGGGTCTACGTCTTCAGTCACCCGACGAAAGACGCGACGGTCATCGATTCGAAGGACGGCACAGTGCTCGGCACCATCGATCTGGGCGGCGTGCCGGAACAGGGCGTGGCCGACGGCAAAGGCATGCTCTATGTCGTTATGCAGGATGCGGTAGGCAGCGTGACCGCCGTTGACGTCAACACCATGAAGGCCATTGCGCACTATTCGTTCGTCGACAAGGGCGGATGTAACGGTCTGGCGCTGGATGCGAAAAACCAGGTGCTGTTCGCGGCGTGCGGCCGGTCTGGCAATCCGCCGGTGCAGCCCCCCCAGCCGATGATGGTGATTTTGAGCGCCAAGGACGGCAAAATCCTGGCGAACCTGCCCCTTGCCGGAGGCTCCGACGGCGCGGTATTCAACCCTTCCACGATGGAAGCATTCAGCACGCATGGCAATGGCACCATGACCGTCGTCAAGGAGAACAGCCCTGCGAGCTTTGAAGTCGAGCAAAACCTTCAAACGATGAATGGCGCACGCACGGTGACGTTCGATCGCAAGACCGGTCACCTCTTCACGATGTCTCAGGAGCGCGGCCCGGCTCCGCCCCCACCACCGGGCGGAGGGCGCGGCGGGCAGGGTACGGCGGTGCCGGGTTCGTTTACCATTCTGATGGTCGGGAAGTAAGACCCGCCATTTTCGGATCGCGTTCGCGGGGGCCGAAGGCGCCTCATCGTTGTTCGGGCTTACCCGACCGCTGCCGGTGCTCGCCGCGATCTCCGTTGCCACCGACACAAGCCGCCCGTCCTCCAGGTTCCCGATGCGGTCGGCCGTGTCGAGGATCCGGTTATCGTGCGTCACCAGTCGAATCGCCGCGCCTTGATGCGGGCGATGGCGGATTTTCGATCGAGCGGAGGCGGCGCACGAGCGATTCTCGCCTCCGGAGAGCCCCCGGTCGTAGTCACATCTCGCGCCCATACGAGCAGCACAATCACCGTGGAGATGGCAGCCGGTCCGGCGAACTGAATACTTTCAGCGGCACGGTGGTTCCGCGTGAAGCATGGGATACAATCGGGGATTCTGGAGGGCGGATGAAGCGAGTTGTGTTGCTGTTGATGGCGGGAAGTGTATGGATGCTGGGGCAGAACGTGAAGCGGCTGGCCTCGCACGACGGCGCCTGCCAGATCTCCGTGCCTTCTGCCTGGGAGATTTCCGCCATCGGAGGTGTGGGCGGGTCAGCGGATCGGAAGGTTTCCGTCGCGGTCGGCTCGCCGCAGCGGGCTTCGTCCTTTGAGGCGCTGAAACAGAACGCCAAAAAGATCTATCCAAAGGACAAAGTGACCAAGGATTCCGCCTCTGAATTTGAAATGGAGGGGCAGTCGATGAACGGGAAACCCAATGTTTACCGTGCCATCACCATCCCGGGCAGCAAATATTGCACGGTGGAAGTGATGTACGAAAGCGGGACCGCCGCGGATGCCCGCAAGATCGCCGTGAGCCTCAAATCCGGTAAATAGCCGCGTCCGGTCAGGATTCCGCTGACGCGCGGGCCTACGCCTCCGGCCTGGACGCGGCGGTCAACGGCGCGAAGCGGACCAGATCCTCGACGGGCATGTTTCCGCCGCAGAACACCAGAACCCCGTGTTGTTCCCGCGTGAACTTCACTTGCAGTTTATCGGCGGCGGCGAGGGTGCAGGCGGCTGCCGGCTCGGTGATCACCTTGAGCCGCTCTAAGATGAAGCGCAGCGCGTCCATCGTCTCCGCGTCCGAGACCACCGTCACGCTTTCGAATAACGCCTTCGCCATGCGAAACGTGGCCTCGCTGGGCGCAGGCGCGCCGAGGGTCCGGGCAATCGACGTGATCGCGTCCAGGGTGACGATTCTGTCCTCGGCCAGCGACCGCGACATGCAGTCCGCGCCTTCGGTTTCGACGCCCCAGATGCGCACGCCGGGCTTCAGGGCCTTGATCGCGGTCGCCACGCCGCCCGCGAATCCGCCGCCGCCGACGCTGATCACCACGTCGGTCACCTGCGGCACATCCTCCAGGATTTCCAGGCCCACGGTTCCCTGCCCGGCCATCACCAGGGGATCGTCGAAGGGATGAACGTAGGCCCATCCGTCCTTTTCGAACTCGGCCACTTCGGAGAACGCCGCAGCGGCGGTGGCGGCAAACTTCACTTCCGCACCGTAGCCGCGCGTCGCCTCGACGTAGTTGCGCGGCGTCGACTCCGGCATCAGCACCAGCGCCTTCAGCCCCAAGGCCCGGGCAACATAGGCGACGGCTTGCGCATGATTGCCGCCGCTCACCGCGACGATTCCCTTCCCGCGCTCCTCCGGTTTCAAGCTCAGCGTTTTATTGAAAGCCCCGCGCACCTTGAATGAGCCCGTTTTCTGGAATAATTCCAGCTTCACGTAAACGTTCGACTTGAGCCGTTCGCTCAACGTCGCACTTGGCGTCAGCGGAGTCCGGCGGATGCACGGCGCAATTCTCTTGCGAGCCGTCTGAATGTGAGAAAGGGAGAGTGTCTCAGCCATGAACCTTCAGTGTAGAACGCGGCTACGATGGGAGTATGAAAGATACCAAAGCCACGATCATCTACTCAGGTGACGATTTTTTTGTCGCCGTCCCTCCCAGCGGCCATGCGCTTGCTCTCGACATGAAGAGCGACCGCTCCAGCGCATCCAGCGCATTTGAGTTGCTGCTGGTTGCCCTGGGCGGCTGCACCGGAGCCGACGTGGTGGACATCCTGCGCAAGAAGCGGGAAAAGGTGACCAGCTATCGGATCGAAGTGCAGGGCGAGCGCCGGGAAGAACATCCGCGCAGCCTGCGCCGCGTCCAGGTGAAGCACATCCTGTACGGCAAGGCGCTGACGGAGAAGGCGGTGGCGCACGCGATCGAGCTGTCGGATCAGAAATACTGCGGCGTGGCGGCGACGCTGCGGCCCACCGCGGAGATCGTCACCAGCTACGAAATTCACGAGGCGGAATAACGGCGTATCATGGAAGTTCGCATGCCTGACTCGCTCGCGCCGGTCTCTGAAACGATCACCAACTCCATCCGCGTGGAAGTGATGTCGCAGTATTCGCCCGAGAATTCAAAGCAGGGCTTGTGGGTGTTCCAATACACCGTCCGCATCACCAACCTCAGCGAGGACAAGGTGCAACTGCTCAGCCGCCACTGGATCGTGACCGATGCGCTCGACCGCGTGGAGGAAATTCAGGGCGGAGGCGTGGTGGGCAAAATGCCGGTGATTCCTCCCGGCGAATCGTTCCAGTATTCGTCGTGGTGTCCTTTGAAAACGCCCTCCGGCAATATGCGCGGGACGTATGAAATGGTGGGCCCGGGAGGAGCGCTGTTCGATATAGAGATCGCCCCGTTCGCGCTGCGGTCCCACATAAGCCTATTCCCCTCCGCGTCCCGCACGATTCAGTGAAGTGCCGGTAGAATACGGTCATGGTGCGCGCAATTCTTCCGCTGATCGTTTGTAACCTTTTCGGCCAGCCGTCTTCCAACGGCTCGCAAAACCAGGTGGACGCGCTGATCAAGATGCATGATGCCTGGGGTGCGAAGGCGGGCACGCCGGGAATGTCCCTGATCATCAGCCCGTCGATCGGTACCGGCCCGCTCATGAAATTCCGGCTGGTCGCCGAGGGTGCGCCAAAGGGGTCGTACTCGCTCGTCGCCTGGCCGCTCGCGCAAAAAGGTCCCAGCGAAATGTTGAAGGGAGTAACGCTCAACGCATCGGGGCTGGCGATCTGCGCTGGTATCCCCGGCACATGTGGTTCTTCCGACAAGCCCGATGACCCCATCGACGTCACTCTGCAGCTCGCTCCCGGAGAGCCTGTGCGGCTTGGCCTCATCTCCACCGACGGCGCGACGAAATTGTTCGCCAAACTGGTCCCGGTCCCGATTCGCGGCGAAGACCGTGGTTGCACCGCGGAGGCGACTCTTCTTACTCCCGGGGCGGAGTTGCTATTGATCACCGGCTCGGGATTTCCGGCCAGCGCCGAGATCACGATGGACTCAGACTCCGAAGGGGAGCATCACGACTGGAAGGGCAAGTCGGATGCCGACGGACGCTACACCGGAGCCGTGTTGCCTTATAAACAGGGCATCGCCAATGGAGTCGTCAAAGTGAGTCTGCGGTCTACAAAGTGCGCGCCGGCAGTCAGCGTCCCGGGGGGCCGGCGCAATTAACGCCCGGCTCGATCGACCTCGGTTACGACGCTGCGTGAACGTGCATCTGACGTTGTGTTTCACAGCAAGTTGCCTTCCTTCCCGTCGGCCATTTCCAATCCTGGAAACTTCATTTTGGGCTATTGACAAATCTGCGGATCGGGCGCATATTTCAATCAGAAGAAAGGTAACTGACGTACCGGCCAAGCGGGCCGGAGAAGTAAAGGAAGGGAGGCCATTGGATAACCCACCGGACTGTAGTGCAGGGCGGCGAAGTTTGAGCCTTTTCATCAGCAGTTTAGGATCGCGAACGACCGGAAAGCCAAATTAGGCGGCGCATTATGCGCATCATGATGGCGTCAACGAAAGATCCCAGATGAATCCGTTCAGTCTCGCCGCTCTTGTCATTTTTCCCCTCCTGTTCCCACCCCAGTTACACTGAAACAGTGCCGACCCGCCGGAGATTTCTCCGCACCGTTGCCGCTCCCGCGCTTGGGGGGCTCACCGCCAAGGCCGAAAAGCGCATCGACGGCCGGTTCGTCAACGACGCGTTCCCTCTCGGCCATCGTCTGCGCTATCATGCGGGGTTTTCCGCGCCCAAGCGCATCGAGAAAGTTCCCATTGTGATTATCGGCGGCGGCATGGCCGGGCTCTGCGCGGCATGGCGCCTTCAAAAAAAAGGGTTTCACGATTTCGTCCTGCTCGAAATGGAGGCGGAGGTGGGAGGCAATTCGCGCTCGGGCGAAAACGAGATTTCCGCCTACCATTGGGCCGCGCATTACGTGCCGGTTCCAGCCCTCCATGAAGTGTTGGCCCGCGAATTGTTCGAGGATCTGGGCGTTCTCAAGGACGGCAAGTGGGATGAGCGCCGCCTGTGCTTTTATCCGCAGGAGCGGCTCTACCTGCATGGCCGCTGGCAGGAGGGCATCGAACCGGAAGTCGCAGCGACCGAGCGCGACCGCGAGGATTACCGGCGCTTCCAAAGCATCATCGACGAGCGCCGCGCTTCGGGCGAGTTCACCATTCCCATGGAGCACGGCGGGGAGCACGGCTCAAAGCCCTCCTCCCTGGACAAAATGTCGATGCGGCAGTGGATGGACGAAAATCGTTTCACCTCACCCTATTTGAACTGGTACATCGACTACGCCTGCCGTGACGATTACGGCGCGCTGCCGTCGGAAACGTCGGCGTGGGCGGGCATTCATTATTTCGCCTCGCGTGCGCCGGAGGAGAAAGGTCCTCTGGTGTGGCCCGAAGGCAACGGCTGGATCGCGCATCAGTTGACGTCGCGAGTGAAGCCGTTTATCCGCACCGGTTCGCCGGCATATCGTATCAGCGGGAGCCGCGTGTTCACCGAATCGGTGGAGTACGCCGCGGAGCGCATCATATTCGCCGCGCCCAGTTTTCTCGCGCCGTACATTATCGAAGGGGCGGCGGCGCCGGATATTGTCTATTCTCCATGGCTGACGGCGAACCTCACGCTGGACCGTTTGCCTTCCGAGGATTCGGCCTGGGACAACGTGATCTACGATTCTCCAGCGCTCGGCTATGTGGTGGCGACGCACATGACGTTGAAGTCGTATGTCGACCGCAGCGTATGGACGTTTTATTGGGCGCTGGCGCACAAGCCTCCGGCGGAGATGCGGCGGCTGCTGCTCGAAAAGGACTGGACTTATTGGCGCGAAGCGATCTTGAACGATCTGGCGCGCGCGCATCCCAATATTCGCGAGTGCGTCTCCCGCATCGACGTGATGCGCATCGGGCATGCCATGGCGCGGCCGGTGCCGGGCTTTTTGACGTCGGCAAAGCGCCGCGAGCTATGCGCTTCGAAGCCGCCGATTTACTACGCGAACAGCGATTTGAGCGGGTTCAGCATTTTCGAAGAAGCGCAATATCGGGGCGTCAAGGCAGCCGAGCGCGCCTTGAAGGACATCGGGCGTGGTTGAAGAGGCGCTCGCCGCGACCGCCGCAGCCGCGGGCTTTGCGGCCTATGCCGTGCGCGGAAAATCGTCGAGCCTGATCGCGCCTTCGCTGTGGCATGGCGGCCGCGCGCGCCGCGCCCTGGCGTTGACGTTCGACGACGGCCCCAGCGAATCCACCCCGGAACTGCTCGCGATACTGGCCAGGCACAATGCCAAGGCGACGTTTTTCATGTGCGGCCACAACGTCCGCCGGTTGAAGGAAATCGCGAGAGAGGTCGCGGCGTCTGGGCATGAGATCGGCAATCATACGGATTCGCATCCGGCGCTGTACTTCAAGACGCCGGGATTCATTTATCGGGAGATCGCGCGGGCGCAGGAGTCGATCGTCGAAATCACCGGCGTCACGCCGAAGCTGTTTCGCGCGCCCTACGGAGTCCGATGGCCGGGGCTGCGCGGCGCGCAAGAGCGGCTGGGATTGACTGGTGTCATGTGGACCGTAATCGGACGCTATTGGAAGCTGCCAGCGCCCCGCGTCTCGCAGCGGTTGCTCAAGAAGGCCGCAAATGGGGCGATTTTCTGCCTCCATGACGGCAGAGTGCTGCAAGAGTCGCCGGACATCCACGCGACGATGGAAGCGGTTAGACCGATTCTGCCCATCCTGCGCGATCGTGGATTCGCGTTCGAAACGGTGAGCGCCCTGCGATGAGATGGCTGCCCGCGGTTTCCATGATGCTGGTCTCGACGATCAGCTACATCGACCGCAATACGCTGGCCCTGCTTGCCCCGACCATCCTGCGGGAGGCGCATCTATCGAACGAACAGTACGGGTTCATCATCTCGGCGTTTTCCATCGCGTACATGCTGGGTAATCCTTTGTGGGGATACGTGCTGGACCGCATTGGCGTGCGCGCGGGGATGACGGCTGCGGTCGGGATCTGGACGCTGGCGTCGGTATCGCACGTGTTCGCGTTCGGGATGCAAGGATTCGCTGCGGCTCGCGCCCTGCTGGGGTTCGGTGAAGGCGCGACGTTTCCCGGCAGCCTGAGGACCGTCGTGCAGACGCTGCCGGTGAACCAGCGCTCGCGGGGAATCGCGGTGTCCTATAGCGGAGGATCCCTCGGCGCAGTGATCACGCCGCTGATCATTACTCCGGTCGCCGCGATGTGGGGCTGGCGTGGAGCCTTCTGGGCCACCGGCGCGGTGGGCGCGGCATGGCTGCTCGGTTGGGCGATTCTGGCCCGCCGTGGGGACATCCGCAAAGCTCCCAAACGGGCGGCGGCGCGCGGCGATGGGCCGGGCTTGCGCGATCCCCGCGTCTGGGCGTTCGTCGCGGCCTACGCGCTGGGCGCTTTCCCGTCGGGATTCGTGCTGTATCAGGCCTCGATCTACCTCACCGCGATGTTCGGCAAATCCCAGGTGGAGATCGGGAAGGTGTTGTGGATTCCTCCCCTCGGCTGGGAGATCGGATATTTTTTCTGGGGTTATGCGACGGACCGCTTTTCGGGCGCGGGCGCGTCGATTCCGGCGCTGCGGCGACAGTTTCTACTGCTCACCGCGCTGAGTGTGCCGCTGGCCTTGATTCCCGAGGTTCACTCCTACGGAG
>VFSW01013960.1_pt1 | contig 11137 bp, 8 predicted proteins | sample 5358111 | NCBI WGS metagenome assembly VFSW01 (sample SAMN11554181, study PRJNA540505) | mine drainage metagenome | isolation source: sediment from site ElyBrook_90M | place: USA: Ely Copper Mine, Vershire, VT | collected 2017
CGCCGCCCCCGCCCCCCCCCCGTCCCCCCCCCCCGGGGCGCCTGGGGGGGGGGGGGGGCGCCCGCCGCCCTGCTGCCGGCCCGTGCCGCGACGCCGGAACCGCTCAACGCGCGGCTGAGCGGCAACATCTCGCCGGTGCACGATCCCTGCGCCATCCGCGAAGGCGACACCTACTACGTCTTCAGCACCAACCAGCCGGGCGCCGGCGGCGAGCAGATACCCTGGCGGTTCTCCAAGGACCTGTTGAACTGGGAAAAGGGCGGTTACGTGCTCTCCGACCTGCCGGGTTGGATGACCGACCTCATCGATGGCACGGAAGGGGTGTGGGCGCCCGACATTTCGCATGTCGGCGGACGCTATCTCCTCTATTACGCCTGTTCGACCTTCGGCAGGAACCGCTCGGCCATCGGTCTGCTGACCAACACGACGCTCGATCCGTCTTCGTCGAATTACCACTGGGTGGATCAAGGGCTCGTCTTCGAATCCAAGCCCGGCGACGACTACAACGCCATAGACCCGAGCCATGCGGTCGGCAGTGACGGTCGCCACTGGCTGGTGTTCGGCAGCTTCTGGGGCGGCATCAAGCTGATCGAGCTCGATCCGGCGACGGGCAAGCCTCCGCCAGGCAAGCCGACCATCCATTCGCTTGCCAAGCGACCGACCAACGATCCGGGGCTCGACGCCATCGAAGCGCCGTACATCATCGAACGGGGCGGCTACTACTACCTGTTCTGCGCTTTCGACTTCTGTTGCCGCGGCGCCGACTCCAACTACTACACCGTTGTCGGGCGATCGGGCGCCATCACGGGACCGTACGGCGATGCCAACCGCTACGCCATGATCGACGGCAACGGCACGGTCGTCCTGAAGAACGATCCCGACTCCCGCTGGCGCGGGCCGGGAGGCGCTTCGATCCTGCGCGACAGCGGGCAGGATTACATCGTCTATCACGCCTACGACGCGCGCCGCGAAGGCACGCCAACTCTGCGGATCGCACCTTTGGTGTGGTCGCCCGAGGGCTGGCCGACGGCGCTGATCTGAGGCGCATAATCCGGGGGACAATGGGCGGGCCGCAATAACTTTCCGTCGATGCAGAGGGTATGATCGCCAAGGACCGGGCCGGCTGCATCCGGTCGGCCGACGACTGCGCGTCAATTCACATCGGGAGAAGACATCATGAGGGATAACAAGCCGGGCCTGCTGGTCGCGGCGTTGCTGGCGGCCGGACTTTGCGCGTCGCCGGTCCTGGCGGCTCCGCACGCCGGCACTACGGTGACAATCCACGCGGACCGTCCCGGCGCCGTCATCAACAAGGACGTCTATGGCCAGTTTTCGGAGATGCTAGGCACCGGAATCTACGGCGGCATCTATGTCGGCGAGAAATCGCCGATCCCCAACACACGCGGTTTCCGCAATGACGTGATCGCGGCGCTGAAGGAGCTGAAGGTGCCGATCGTGCGCTGGCCTGGCGGCTGCTACGCCGACGAATACCACTGGCGCGACGGCATCGGTCCCAAGCGGACCACGCGCCTCAACACCAACTGGGGCGATGTTCCCGATCCCAACACCTTCGGTACCCACGAGTTCTTCGATTTCGTCGATCTGATCGGCGCCGACGCTTATATCAACGCCAATGTCGGCACCGGATCGCCGAAGGAAGCGGCGCAGTGGCTGGAATACATGACGGGCGACCAGGACACGACCCTGGTGAGCGAGCGCAAGGCCAACGGCCGCGACAAGCCCTGGAAGGTCGCGGTCTACGCGATGGGCAACGAGACCTGGGGCTGCGGCGGCAACATGCGGCCGCAATACTACGCCGACCTCTACAACCAGTACGCCACCTTCATGAAGACGTCGCAGAATCCTAAGCCGGTGATGCTGGCCAGCGGTGATCGCGACGGCTCGGCAACCGATTTCACTTCGGTGCTGATGCAAAACCGCCGGGCTCCCATGGATGCGATCTCGATGCACTACTATACGATTCTGGGCCCAAAGTGGGAGGACAAGGACACGGCGACGGGATTCAGCGAAGCCGGCTGGATCAACACGCTCGCCAACACCCTCAAGATGGACGGCTACATCAGCAAGCACGACGCCATCATGACGGCTGCCGAGAAGCAGTACGACCTGCAGCACCCCGGCTCGCCACACAAGAAGATCGCCCTCTACATCGACGAATGGGGCACTTGGTACAAGCCGGAGCCAGGCACCAACCCCGGCTTCCTGCAGCAGCAGAACACGCTGCGCGACGCCATCGTGGCGGCGGCGAATTTCAACATCTTCCACAAATACGCCAGCCGGGTGCAGATGACCTCGATCGCCCAGACGGTGAACGTGCTGCAGGCCATGATCCTGACCGACGGCCCGAAGATGATCCTGACGCCGACCTATCACGTCTTCCACATGTACATCCCGTTCCAGGACGCCACCGATTTGCCGATCGACATCAAGACCGGCACCTACAAATACGGCAAATGGAGCGTGCCGCAAGTCAGCGCCTCGGCGGCCAGGACCAAGGGCGGCGCCATCGTGATCGGACTGGCCAATCTCGATCCGCACAAACCCGCCAGAGTCGCGGCGATCATCGCAGGCGCCAGGGAAGGGCAGGTGACGGGGCAGGTCCTCACGGCGGACGCCATGGACGCGCACAACACCTTCGACAATCCCGATGCCGTTCATCCCGTGGCCTTCAATGGCGCCAAGCTGGCGGGCAGCAGGCTGACAGCCACCCTGCCGCCGATGTCGGTGGTGGTCCTAACGCTGCAATAGCGGCAAGCCGGAAAAGGAAGGGCGGGGCCTCTCGGTCCCGCCCTTTTTTTATCCGCGGCGCCCGAACGGCTATTTTGCCGTGCTGAACACCAGAACTGTCTCGCTGTGATAGGTCTGGCCGGGGCGCAGCTCCGTCGAGGGGAAGTTCGGATGGTTGGGCGAATCCGGGAAGTGCTGGGTCTCGAGGCACAATCCCGTGCGGTACTTGTAGACCGTGCCCTTGCCTGCCGGCTTTCCGTCCATGAAATTACCCGTATAGAACTGCAAGCCGGGTTCGGTAGTCTTCACCTCCAGAACACGCCCCGTCGTCGGATCGCTGAGCACCGCGGCGGTCGTCATGGCGCCGGGTTTGGACTTGTTCAGTACCCAGTTGTCGTCATAGCCGTGGGCGAACACCAGCTGCTGGGTCTTGTCGTTGATGCGGGAACCGATGACTGTGGGCTTGCGGAAGTCGAACGGCGTTCCCGCCACGGGCTTCAGTTCGCCCGTGGGGATCAGGTTCTTGTCCACAGGCGTGAACTTGTCCGCATTGATCTTGAGCACGTCGTCCAGGATCGTCTTATCGGGATCGCCGGAGAGGTTGAAATAGGAGTGGTTGGTCAGGTTGAGGACCGTCGGCTTGGTGGTCGTCGCCTCGTACTGGATGTCGAGCGCGTTGTCGTTGCGCAGCGTATAGGTGACGTGCACCGTCAGCTGCCCGGGATAGCCTTCCTCGCCGTCGGCGCTGACATAGGTCAGCTTGAGCGCCGGGCCCTCCTTGGTTTCGACCGGCTGGGCGGACCACAGGCGCTTGTCGAAGCCCCTGGTGCCGCCGTGCAGGCTGTTCTGGCCGTCGTTCAGCGGCAGCCGGTAGGTCTTGCCGTCGAGCGTGAACTTGCCGTGGGCGATGCGGTTGGCATAGCGCCCGCCGAGGGCGCCGTAGAAGGGGACGCCCGCCACATAGGGGGCCGCCGAATCAAAGCCCAGGACGACGCTGGCCATGTGGCCGTTGCGATCCGGCACCTTGAGCGACACCAGCGCGCCGCCAAAGGTCATGATGCGCGCTTCGACGCCCTTGGCGTTGGTCAGCGTATAGATTTCGATCGGCTTGCCGTCGGCGGTCTTGCCGAACTGGGCCTTGCTGATCGCTGCCGCGTCCGCTCCCGCCATCAATGCCGCCGCGCAAGTGCATGTCATCAAGAATTTCACCATCCTGTCGTTCCCTCTTCCGCTGCCGGCGATCGCCGCCGTCGATGGTACCGATATTAAGTCAGACAATTCAGAATGCAAACGGTGGACTATTCTTAATGTCCGCCCCTGCGGTGCCGTCCGCATAAAACCTACACCAAAAGCTCCGCATCGCTGAGCGTGGAGGACGGTTCCATCCCCCTCTTTCGAGGGGCGGTGCGGGACGCCGCTGACGGCGTGCGCACTGGTACTTCTCGCCCAGGCTGGTGACCTGGACCTGATGGTAGGGACCGCTTCGCAGCGCCCCGCACCCGGCGTTCTCTGACATGCTGTCGCCGGCGCTTTCGCCCTGCTTCGCCCTTCGGGCTTCGCGAGGGCAAGCCCCGCTTGGCTTCGAAAGACGTCACAGAACAAGCCCTGTCTGGCCCGATCCGGGTTACTCAGGGCCGCCCGAACACCGCAGACGCGCGATGCCGGACCAGCCACGTCTGGCGCCCCAAGCGTCCCCGGCGTCCGGGTTGGTGGGCAGGAGGCGGCCGACGACACGCACCCCTGACGTCCTTGGGATCGTTAGGCCCAATTCGGCCAGGCGCCGATTGCAGCCCACGACACGGACGACCGGTTCGCCCCCTCCTGGGATGCAACGGTCCCAATGTAGGTTAGTAGTCACAATCTAGCAAGGACAAAAAGCGAACGGCCAATCACGAATTGTTGCAGCTGTGAGAACGGATTTCATCAGTAAACGGAGTAAAAACCGGCGACTTGCGCCGATAGGCGACACAAGTGACGAACTGAATTCCGCCCCGTTTGGCCACTGGAAATGATACCGTGGCTTCCACGATACGTGTGCTGTGGGCTTTGGGGGCAGCGAGAATGGAGATCATCCTTAAGCCATTTTTCTCGCTCGCTTGGTTTGTTTCTCAAGCGGTCACCGGAGGTGCTGTAGGCATAAGCTGGACTTGGGTTCCACTCACTGTGCTCGCGGTTTTAGCAGTCGTGGGCATTTTGCGGCGAGGGGCCGACGCGAGACCACATATTTGGCTTCCCACAGTAGTCTTTCCAGCGATTTGGATCGTCGAGGGGCTTTTGGCTGGTGTCTATTGGCGCGATTCCGCCAACCCGAGTCCACACCCGGATTGGGTGACGTATCCACCGATGGCAGCGATCTGTCTGTCGCTGATTGCAGCCTTGGTATTCCTCGTATACCAGCGCGGTGGTCGGCTTTACGTCATCTGCTATTCGTCCATCAATATCTACATCACACTCGTCGTCTCCGTTCTCTCATCGATGGCCGTCACGGGTGTTTGGCTTTAGGCGCCGGACTCCGCGTACGGGCAAGCGGGGTGTCCGGCTATGGCAAGGCAGACACCTCAAAACGGCTCGCGCAGCGAGAGCCGCGGCTCGGGGCCGCGGTTGTCAATTCGGTGACGGGACGCGCCGTTGCCGCGGCGCGAGCAGCGGTGTTGCGGTCCAGTCCCGGAATTCCTTAAGCCACAGTCGCCTTGAGCTGCGTGAACGAGTGCGGCGGGAAGGAATAGGACAGGGTGGTGCCGCCGGCCGTCACCGAGCGCGTCACGGTCTTCACCAGGGTCTTGCCGAAGTCGTTTTCCGCCTTGATGTCGGGGCCGTTGACCTCGGACACGGTGACCGGACCGGCAAACCTCTTGTCGTCCAATGACAGGGCGACGGGCATGGGCTCGCCCTGGTTCCGGTTCACGCCATTGATCACCAGGGTGTTGCCGTCCACGGCGGCCGAGGCGTCGATATAGGGCACGCTGTTGAAGCGCTTGGTCTTGTAGCTCGGCGCCTGCACATCGAGCACCAGGCTGCTGCCACGCACATGATTGGAGAACAGCTGCAGCGGGTAATAGATTGTCTGCAGGTAGAGGCCGTGTTCGTTGGTGAAGATCGGCGCGATGACGTTCACCAGCTGCGCCATGTTGGCGATCTTCACGGTGTCGGCATGGTTGACGATCGAGTTGAGGAAGGTGGCGATCACCAGCGCGTCCTCGAGATTGTAGTGCTCCTCCAGGATGCGGCGGCCGCGCTGCGAGGCGCCGCGGGCCCGGTACCAGACGTTGTACTCGTCGAGCGCGATGTACATCTTCTTGCCGTCCGTGCGGCCGGCCATCGCCTTCTCGATGTCGCCCGCCAGGGTCGCGATCCGGGAATCGAGTTCGAGCGACGAAGCGAGGAACTCCTGGAAATCGTTCTCGGGGTTGCCGACGTAGAGATGCAGCGAGATGTAGTCGGCATGGTCCTTGAGGTATTGCAGGACGGTGCGGTTCCAGCCGACCCAGTCCGATCCCGGACGGAAGTTGGAGGCGCCGGCCGCCACCAGCTTGATGCCGGGCGAGGTGAGCTTCATCAGCTTGGCGGCCTCGCGGGCGAACTTGCCATAATCTTCCGCCGAGCGGTGGCCCATCTGCCACGGCCCGTCCATCTCGTTGCCGAGGCCCCAGTACGTCACGTTCCAGGGCTTGAGGCGGCCGTTCCTGCGGCGCAGTTCGGTGGTCGCCGTGTCCTGGGCGCAGTTGACGTACTCGACCCATTGCTGCGCCTCGCGCCAGCTGCCGGTGCCGAGATTGACGCAGATGTAGGGTTCGGCGCCGATCCTGGCGACGTAATCGAGGAATTCATGGGTGCCGAATCGGTTGTTCTCCACCGTGCCCCACGCCATCTCCAGCCGTCTCGGCCGCTTGTCGCGCGGGCCGATGCCGTCCATCCAGTTGTAGTTCGAGACGAAATTGCCGCCCGGCCAGCGCAGGAACGGCACGCCGAGATTCTTCACCGCGGCCATCACGTCCTTGCGGAATCCCTCCTTGTCGGAAAGCGGCGAGCCTTCCTCGAAGATGCCGCCATCGATGCAGCGTCCGAGATGCTCGGTGAAATTGCCGAAGATCTTCTTGTCGATCTCGCTGCGCACGCGGCCGGTGTTGATCCTGATCGCCGCCTGGCTGGCGGCGCCGCCGGCTCCCATGACAAATGGAGCAGCCGCCGTGGCCGCGAGCATGGCCCTGCGCGAAAAATCCATGGTTCCCTCCGACCGCCATTTTCTCAGACAAATATAGCGTCTGGGCGGAGCGGTGGGTAGGCCCTTCAGTAATCCACCGCGTAATCGTGGGCGAAGGGCTCGCCGCCATAGGCCCGCTTCGCGGTCCAGTCGTCGGCGGGTGCGGTCCAGAAGCTGTCGCCCGGCTCCAGGGCGAGCGGCAACAGGCTCTCGGTTGTGATGTACATGCTGCCGCTGTTTGAATAGAAGTCCGCAATCTCGGGACGATGACCGGCAAACCCGATGGTGAGGAAACCGTCGGCGGTGAAATTGCTGGGATCGGCGAAGATGCGCCGGTGGACGGCGGTCAACGCGGCGCGGACGCGTCCTTCCGGCAGCGAGGGAGGCAGGGCCTTGCGCCAGGCGAGCAGGGCAAGCGGCTGGAACACGGCGGTGCGGTAGGTGGTGGAGCGGCCCTGCGGGGCGAAGGTGCCTTCCGGTGAGATGATGCGCTCCAGGTGCTCGCCATAGCGCTGCATGCGCTTCAGCGCCTGATCGTGCAGTTCCTTGATGGCCGGTACGCCCTCGCCGTAGATGAGAGTTGTTTGGGTCTTCTCGAGCACTTCCAGGATTTCCACCAGCATCGGGTGGATGACATAGGAGTTGTAGTAGTCGTAATGGAACAGCGGACCGTCGGCATACCAGCCGTCGCCGACATACCATTCCAGGGTCTTGCGGATCGCGAGCTGGATGCGGAACGGATCGTATTGCTCGCCGACGGACAACAGGAACGCCTCGTTCATCGCGGCGAACAGCAGCCAGTTGTTGTAGGGCGGCGAGACGCGGCGCAGCAGTTTCAGCTCCTCGACGATCCGCGTTTGCGTCTTCCTGTCCAACGGCGCCCACAGCTGCCTGGGGGCGCGGATCAGGGCGTTGGAGAAATAGGCGGAATCGACGAGCGGCTGTCCCTCCTTGCGCCACAACAGATAGTCGGGGCTCTTGGGATCGACGGAGTGGGCATAGCTCGCCAGCGCCCAGTCGCGCAGCTGCTTGCGCTTGAGGCCTTCCTTGCTGCCGTCGTCGGGCAGTGTCAGCCAGGGCGACAGGCCCGACATCAGGCGGCCGAAGCACTCCATGTAGGCCACACGCTTGTCCCGACCATCCCAGCGTGGACTGAGCTCGACCGCCATGGTCTTCTGCAACGTGCCTTTTGCCATGCTGGAGAGGACCGGCGTGGCGATCTTCGCCAGCAGATCGCTCCAGTATTTGCGGTCGGAAGCCGCCACCGTCGCTTCGGAGCCGGTGCCGCTCAATGTGGTCGCTGCTGTGGAAGCCAGTACTGCCTTCATGAACGTCCGTCTTTGCATGGCGCCCCGCTTCTGGAAGTTCCGGGATTGTGACGAACGCGCCGTCAGATTCCATGGTCATTTTAGCGGCATCACGGCCGCACGCGCCACCATCGTATGACATTTGCGGTATATGTCGGGCCGGTTCTTTTTTCCCGCAACGAAAGCTGGCAACGATTTGGCGTCGAACCCCGTTTCGCCATCGAGGCAAAGGGTACAATCATGGAACGGAACACGGCGGCAGAGCAGATGTGTGAGGCAGATCAACCGTTGGCGGGAGACGGCTCCGCACACGCACACTGGCGGCTGACGGAACTGGGACACGATGCGGCGGCTGATGGCAGCACTCCTGCGGTCACTGCCGTCGCCATCTTTGGCGGGCTGGCGCTGTTCCTGTTCTTCGCTGTTGCCGGGTGGATCGCCCTGGAGCTCCTCGGCTATTGACGCGGTTGTGGGATGCGCGGGCCGCCGGCAGCGCCCCCCGGAAAGCACTCGCGGGCCCCGCCGTGTGGCGGAACCCGCGAGCCTTACCTCTCCTGCCAGGGTGGGGGCGCCGATGGAGAGGATTCTAGAATTCCGGCGGCGGAGGCGGCGGTCCGAAGTTCTCCGGCGGGTGCATGCGGATCGGGACGCGGCGGTGCGGCCCGCCATCGAACCGTTTGGTCTGTTCCGGAGTAAGTACGGCGGCCAACGCCTCCAGGGCCGGCAACTCCGTCCGCACCTCGTCCAGTCGCCGGCGCAGCATGGCCTGTTCGTGCTTCAGCCGCTCGACGATGGCGGGTTCCTGCCTCGGCGGCGGCTCGCAATCGCCCGCGGTCGCCAGCTTGACCTTCTTCCAGCGTTCGAACAGCGGCTTCTGCGCGTTCGTCAGCGCCAGCCTGGTTTCCAGATAGGCCATCTCGCCGGCGGCTTGCGCCTGCCGGTCGATGCACATCTCTGCAAAGCGCCGCTGCATGTCGCCTTTGTCCGCCGCCGGAGCGTCTTCTGCCAAGGCTGCCGTTGTGCATAACGCAGCCATGACAACACTGCCCATGATTCGATAGTACTTCATGCCAACAATCACTCGCTCGCTGTGCCGCGAGTATAACGGCTTCATGCGCGCGGGGCTCTGAAATGGCAGCAAGAATTGTCGCAAAATGTCCGAGCGGCCCGTTGAGATGCCGATTGTTGCAGGAGAGGCGCCCGGATTCTACCGGCACCTCTTCCGCTCACATCATGCCGAGACCGAAACGGAACTGCCGGTCGTGGTGTTGCTCGCAAACATGTTGAACATCGACACGATGGCCGCATAAGGATCGTTCTGATAGCTGTTCTGCAGGTTGTTGATCGCGTCGGTGATATTGGACGAAGTGATCGAACCCGAGTTGGACGTGTCGAGCGCCGCGAAGTCGTTGGCGGCCTCCGTCTCCGTGCCGCCGTGGGCGGTGACGAAGCTGGAGAACTCGCTCTGGCTCACCGAGCCGGCGCCGTTGGAATCGAACAGCGAAAGCAGCTGATCGCTGACATTGCTCGTCGAATCCGTCCCGCTGCTTTGGTGGTGGTGGCCGCCGTGGTGGCCGTGCGCCTGGCCGGCCGGCGGTGGCGGTGGGGCCTGGCTCGCCAGGTCCTGCTCGCTGATACCGTTCGAGCTTCCGGACTGGTTGAGCAGGCTCTACAGGCTGTCTGCCTGCGCCGTCGTTCCGCCGTACTGGGCGAGGTAGGTCTCCAATTCCGACTGCGAGACCGTGCCGTCGGAGTTGGAATCCATCGCCGAGAACAGCGTCTGGACGGGATCCGTCGAAGACGCGGATGAAGACGTCGACGAAGTCGACGAAGATGACGACGTGCCATCCTGGTCCTGCGTGTCGCTCTGGCCCTGCAGGCCGAGAAGCGTCCCCAGGATCATCCCGCTGAGGCTCGGTTTGGTCGGTCCCGTCAGATTGGCGTCGGTACCGACCGAGGTGCTCGACTGGCTCGACGTCGAGCTGCCCGAGGTATCGGACGTGCTCGAGCTCGTCGTGTCCAGCCGAGAAAGCAGGCTCGACAGCATCTGGGTCAGATTCCCAGGACCGTACGAGCCGATGCCGGCTATTGACATGGTGCTCTCCTTTGACTTGCCCCCCGCGACGCGCGGAGCGGCTCACCCACGAAAAGCAGGCCATGTGCCAGCACGCCTGCGGAAAAAAGGCGGTTGGCGGCGTCACCCAAGTGTGGCTGTTACACTCCTGGGACAATTGCTGCAAAGATTGCCGCAGCGGGCAATTCGTGCCGGATCGATCCTGCTCTCAGAGGCGCCCGATCAGGCTCAGGGTGCCGACCTGCTCCAGGGCACCGTTGGAGCCCTTCACCAGATCGAAATGGAAGCCCAGCGACCAGTCGCCCGTGGTCGCCGACAGGGAGCCGCCGAGCACGAAATTGCCCTGCGCCGGATCGGGGCCTTGCACCGTGAAGCTCTCGCCGGGCTTGGCGGTGGCGCCCGAGGTGTCGCCATAGGCGAATGCCGCCTTCAGCGTCTGGGGCTCGTTCAGGAGATCGTAGCGGTAGCCGGCGCGCGCTTCCGGTTGGAGGTAGATGTCCCACAGCCGGAAATCGTAGCGCAGATCCGCACCCAGGAATACGCGCAGGGATTTCGCGTAGGAGGGTTGAACCTTAAGATCGAAGGCGTCGCCGTCCGTCGCGGTTCCGGGGTTGTATTCGGTGTAGCCGTCCTGGCGCATCAGGAGGCCGTCGACGTTCAGCGTCGGCATCAGGGTGGCAGCGCCCCAGTTGATGAACATGCCCGTCGAGATGCCACCGGAGAGCAGGGCGCCTGCATGCTTGTTGGCCGCTTGCCTGGTGTAGGTGGTAACCGACGTCGCCGTGCTCGATGTCGTCAGCACGATGC
>VFSW01013961.1_pt1 | contig 11136 bp, 11 predicted proteins | sample 5358111 | NCBI WGS metagenome assembly VFSW01 (sample SAMN11554181, study PRJNA540505) | mine drainage metagenome | isolation source: sediment from site ElyBrook_90M | place: USA: Ely Copper Mine, Vershire, VT | collected 2017
GCTCGCGACAGATCGTCGCGAGCCTTTCGAGCTTCACGAGGTATACTTTTTTGATGAACGGGACGCATTCGTTGAAGACACCCGCAATCGCGATAGCGATCGGCATCACGTTGTGCACGATCTTCCTCGCGCAGCGATCGATCGCAGATACGACTTGTCCGATCGCCGGTCAGCGACTGACCGTATCATCCGATGCGGTCGTGCAAACAGGGCAGCTCCCCGTGGGCGTTTGTTATAACCCGAGTGCGGTCGGTATCAATCAAACGAGTGAGCTGGCGAAACAGGACCTCCAGAGCATGGCCTGCAATTCCGGAATAAATATCCAGAATCTCGACGCGAACTTCGCGGTGTGTGCGGACAAATTCATGCAGCAGTTGCGCCAAGTCAGCTCCGGCGCATGTATCAATTCCGCATATAGAAACTCGCAGCAACAGCTCGCCGCATGCATACGTATCTGCGGCGCATCGAGCTGTCCGGGACGGTGTGCGGCACCCGGTACTTCGTTCCACCAAAGGGGTCTTGCGATCGATGTGAGCTATACGGTCAGCAACCCACAGGCCTGGCAGATAGCGAACACTTCAACTGCTGGCGGCGTCGCGAACCCTACGGGATTGCATACTTCCGATCCGGCCCATTTTCAAGCAACAGGGAGTAGCTGCTCGGGCTCGCCTGTACCGGCGAACGACACAACCGACACTTACACCGGCGCGCAAATCGGACCTATGCAATCGATGTTCGGATCGCCGCAACTAGCGTCTTTGCCGATCGCAAATGCTGCTCAACCGCCGACACAACCGGCACCGTTCACTCAATCCGCCGCAACATCAAATCAAACCCCACTTACCACGCCGACACTTACACCGGCCGCTCCGTTGACCACGATCGCCACTTCAGCGGCATCATCGATACTTTCGAACCTATTCCAGACGACGCCGCTTCCGTTCACGTCGACAGCGACATCTGCAACACAAGCACTCAATATACTCACTAACCTCGGCTCATTCGCGACAAGCGGCTCAACGCTCTTCAATCCAAACCTTACGAGCGTCATCAACACTCTCATACCCGGTAGCGCTACGGCGGGTACTCCAGCGAGCGTATCCGCGATACAGCCAGTCCCATACTCGCAGGACACCTTTTCATCCGGTTCCACTCAATATTCTCCGACCGATACTTCCGGGCTCGACCAGATCCTTGAACCGTTGAAGCTGGCGCTTTTGGGTCTTCTTTCGTTCCTGCAATCGCTCTAGCGAGCACGGATGTTTCGTGCTATAGTTTCCTCCTCAAATGGGATTCACGAAGTACACAACACAAGCGGACAAAACATCGGCCCGCATGAACGAAAGCATCCGCGCACGGGAAGTGCGCGTCCTTGGTCCTGAAGGGGAGAACTTCGGGATCCTTCCGATCGCTGAAGCCTTGAGTAAAGCGAAGGAACTCGGCCTCGACCTGATCGAGATCACTCCCAACGCGAACCCGCCGGTCGCAAAAATAGCAGATTACGGCAAGTTCAAGTACGAACAGAAGAAAAAGGATAAGGACGTGAAGCAACGCGCGAAAGTGACCGAGACCAAGGAGGCCCAAGTGAAGATCGGGACCAGCGACCACGATATGAGCATCAAGGCCTCGAAGATCGGCGCCTGGTTGCGGGAAGGCCATCGGGTCAAGGTAGACCTCTTCTTGTGGGGGCGCTATAAATATATGGAATTTCCCTTCCTGAAGGAGCGCCTGGAGCGCTTCCTTGCGATAATCCCGGAATCGTATAAGATGGCCGACGAGATCAAGAAGAGCCCCAAAGGCCTCTCGGTCGTCCTCGAGCGGGACCCTGCTTCGCGCAAGGCTTCGCAGGGCGCCGTGCCCCCGAAAAGGGAGGCTGTATCTCAGCAAGACCATGAAGACCAATAAATCGTACATGAAGCGCCTTCGCGTGACGAAGAAGGGCAAGCTTGTGTCCCGGGTCCCGGGGCAGAACCACTTCAACGCCAAGCGCTCCGGCAGCCAGACCCGTCGCCACCATCGCGCGGACTCGTTCCACGCCGTTATGGACAACACCGCCAAGAGCCGCTTTTTGAGCTCCTAATTTTGACCTATGGCACGCGTTAAACGAGGCACAACGAAGAACAAGCACCGCAAGAACATCCTTGCGCAGACCAAGGGCTACCGCTTCGGACGCAAGTCGAAGGAGCGCGTCGCCAAAGAGGCGATCCGCCACGCCGGCGTGCACGCATTCCGCCACCGCAAGACCAAGAAGCGCGAATACCGCCAGCTTTTCTCGTTGCGCATCAATGCTGCGGCGCGCGATGGCGGCACGACATACTCGAAATTGATCAACACCCTCAAGAAGAGCAACGTTGCCCTCGACCGCAAGTCCCTTTCGGACCTCGCAATGAAGCACCCGGAAGTCTTCGCCCGCGTCCTGCAGCAGCTCGCACGCTAGTGGTACAGTGGGCGCATGGGCGCGCTCGTGCTTGAGATAACGCTTCTCCTCATCCAACTGGCGCTCGCCGTCGCTGCGGTGATCTTTTTATATAGATGTCTGGTCTTCCTTATTTCGGGACAGCTCGAGGTGCCGTTCGTGCCAACTCCGATACGGTATGCAGATATAGTTGTCGCAACCCTCGAGGTCGCGACCGGAGACGTGGTGTATGAACTCGGCAGTGGGGACGGGCGCTTCATGCTCGCCTGCGCCGCGCTCGCCCCGGAGGCTACGTTCGTTGGTGTCGAGCGCAATCCCCTTTTGCATGTCGCTGCACTGGTGCGCAAGCGACTCTCAAGGTCGCCGCACAACATCACGTTCGTGCGTGGGAATTTCTTCAAGGTGGACCTCTCCGCCGCGAATAAGGTCTATGCATACCTGCTCGACTCCGTAATGGTCCAACTGCAACCGAAATTCGACCGCGAGTTCAAAGGTCGCGTCGCGTCGCGCGCGTTCCCGTTCTCGCGTAAACAGCTCTCGAATGTCGTTGCTCTCACGGATCGTATCGGCGCCCATGGGCAGCATCTTCTTTTCGTATACGATTTTGACTGAACGTTTGCCGTCCGCCACGCCGGGGCAGCGCGTGCGATTTTGCCGTCTGCGGACGGCAGTGATTGCCGTGGTTTTTATTCTGAAGGACGGTGGGGCCGCTCAGTCCTCGCCGGCAAAATCGCACGCGCTGCCCAGGCGTGGCGGAATCCTTTACAAAATAACTTCAGCGTTCTTTCCGGTCGCGCTCCAAGAGTCGTGATTGTTGTAAACGAGGTTCTTTTCTTTTTGCTTTTGTATCATGTCGAGCAGTTTCGTGACCAACTCCTTCGGGTCGGCGCTGAATACGATGTTCTCGTTGGTACGGTGCGCCGCGCCGATGACCTCGCGCAAGAATTCAGCGGTTTTCCAGTCGCCCTCCAGTACGCCGATGGGGCGATGGTCCTCGAACGCGACCGAGAACTCATTGAGCGTACCGATTCTGCCGGGGCCGATAATGACGGCGTCACACGAACGGATCAGGATGAGGTCGCGGCCGGAGTAACCAAAACCCGTATACACGATGACGTCCATGAAATCGGTCGGAAGCTTGTAGACCTCGACGTGTTCGCGTTCCGTCGAAGCAGGTGAAAAACCGATGGAGAATCCGCATTCGTCCTTCGCTCCGAGGGATGCGTACATAGGGAAGCCCGTGGTCGCGCCGGTCGTAATGATGGCGCCGGCCTTAGCGATCTCGCGGCCGACTTCTTTCGCTTTTTCGAATACGTCGAGCCCGGAATAGGTCGTGTCGGCCGAACCGGAGACCGCGATCTTCGCGACGCCGTAGCCGTCGGGCAGTCGGCAGAAATTCTGTGGAACTTTTGCGTGATTCGGGTGCAATACTCGCTTTGCCATTGCGGTAGTATATCACTCCCGCATCGCGAAATATAAAGGGGAACCCTTTATCTGTTTATCTGTCGGTTAGATATATAAATGGTAGATAAAGGTAGATAAAGGGTTCCCCTTGATACCTGGCATTTTACCAATCGATACTGGCGACGTCGTTTTGCGATGGCGTGACCGCATCGACGTCTAAATATTCCTTGATGCGTTGCGCGAGGAATGACGAGGCCCTCGGTTCACCCATTACGACGAACGCTTTTTGCAGCGAATTCCCCGCACCTTCTGCGAAATTCAGTAGCTGATCGCGATCAGCATGGCCGGAATATCCCGTGAGCGACATGACAGTGGCTTGCAGGCGGATCTGCTGCCCTTCGATCGTTAGGTTCGTCTGCCCGTCCTGAATGCGGCGGCCGAGGCTGCCGGGCGCTTGGTACCCGGTCAAAAGCACGGTCGCGTTCTTGTCCGGAAGGAATTGTTTTTCATGCGCACGCACTCTGCCGCCGGAAGACATGCCAGCGCCGGCAATGACGATCTTTGGGTCCGGCATCGTATGGATCTCGCGTGAATCGCGTACGGTGGGCGTTTTCAGGAGTGACGGGAATGCGAACGGATCGCGGCCACCGGTGAATTCCTTTTGGGCTGCTTGGTTAAAGTCATTGCGATAGTGCTCAAAGACGCTCGTCACCCTGATCGCGAGCGGCGCATCGAGATAGACCGGAATGGGCTCGATCTCTTTCCTTTCGAACATCTCGTTCAACTCGAAAAGGATCACCTGCGTGCGTTCCACGGAGAACGACGGTACAAGTAATGTCCCGCCCTTTCGCCTTGCGTTCTCGACGGCTTCCTTGAGGATGTCGCGCCTCGCGTCGCGGCCTTCATGTACGCGATCGCCGTACACGCTTTCCATCACGAGGTAATTCGCACCTTCGGGCTTTTCAGCGTCATTCAAAAGCGGCTCCGGCGAATTGCCGATGTCGCCGCTGAAAACTATCGTACGGCCGCTTCGCGTGAGCTTTATCATCGCGGAGCCGAGAATGTGTCCGGCATCCAATAGTTCGGCGCGGATGTCCCCCTCTTCGAAGGCTTCGTGGTATTCGCGCGTACGCCAGAGCGAGAGAGCGACATCCACATCGTGCTGCTCGTACACTGCTTCGCAGCCGTGACGCTCAAGTTGGTCGCGCATGATGCCGAGCGCGTCCTCGAACATGATCCTGCTGATGTCCTTAGTCGCCGGCGTCGAAATAATGGTACCGCGAAAGCCGTCCCGTACGAGCTTCGGCACGCGACCGATATGGTCCTGGTGGGCGTGCGTGATGAACAACACATCTATCGATTTCGGGTCGTACGCGAACGGCTTCAGGTTTTCCAGATCGCATATCTGCGGCGTCGGGTTCTCGCGCTCGAGCGCGCCGCAGTCGATGAGCATTTTTTTGTCGCCCGCATCGAGCAGAAAATTCGCGCCCGTCACTACTCCCGCGCCGCCGTAAAAGGTTATTTTCGCAGACACAAACGGATTCTAGCACGGAGGGGTTCGGGGAACCGTGCGCGGTTTCCCGTGAAGGAGAGCAACGAAGCGACGAGAGGCGCCGGGTCTCAAAGCACCAAAAAATCCGCCATCAGGCGGATTTTTTGGTGCGGCAAGTACGGAAAGCCTGGGTTTGATACCAGGTGGGTTTCCGCAGCAGCATGCCGATGGCATGAAGCAATTGAGAATCCCTTACTTTACCAAGCAGGTTTAAGTACCTGCCGCTGCCATAAAGTATACACCTCCTATGTTATTTGGGACTGGCAAACCTTGTTCGTTTCGTGTTGAGATTTTTTCATGACGCAAGTATGAAGCCTAGGTATACATCCCCGGCTTGATCTCAAAGGCATGACTGCCGGGGTCATGCGCAGGATGGAACTCGGTCGTATGTACCTTGTCCCCCTTTATCTCAAAAATCGCATGGGGTGAAGCGCCGGCTGGATGGAACTCGGTCGAAAATACCTTATTATTCTCGACACGATAGAGCGGCGCCGAGAGATCTACTTTCCCGTTCTTGATGTCGTAGATGTGACTCTTGTCCATCGCCATAATGGGCTTTGCGGTGTGGAATCCCCCCGCGTGGCCGTACGTGGACTGGTGGAGGTACTGCATCGATCACTTCGTCGGTTGGGTGAACTTGTCGTGCGCTGTTTCGTAATCAAAAAGTTCTTCTTCGACGAACCAGTGCGCGATCTCCGCCTTTGCTTCCTCCGGATCGCTGGACGCGTGGATCAGGTTGGGCACGCCGACATCGTTGGCGTCCGCGTACGCGAAACTCGTGTGCGCGTAATCGCCGCGGATGGTGCCCGGCTGCGCGGACTTCGGCTCGGTCGCGCCGGTTATCTTGCGCACGAGCGCTACCGCCTCGACGCCTTCGAGCACGAACGCGATGACGGGACCCGTCTGCATGAAATTCACGATGGAGTCGAACGCCTTTTGCCCGCGGCGCGAGATAAGCTTGCCGATGGTCTCGTAGTGATGGTGGTAGTGCTCCGATGACGGCTGGAGCATTTTCATCCCGACGATTTTAAGACCGGCGCGCTCGAAACGCGACACGATCTCCCCGACCACGCCGCGTTGGACGGCGTCGGGCTTCAAGACGACGAGCGTCCGTTCTTTGGCCGAATGTGACATGCCGGGATTCTACTACGAAATCTTCACGTTGTCATTTCGTGACGACGATCTTCGCGTTGCAAGTTGTGCTCGCATTGTTCGCATTGTAGAAAGTAAAAGAGTACGTCCAGGTGCCCGCTTCGCTGAATTCCATCGTCGAGCCGCCATGCGGAGCCCACATGGGAACGCTCGAGCTGCTCAATGACGGGTCGACCGCGCCAACGGAACCCCACGCGAGTAGCACTCCCTTCCCGACCTGGACGCTCGGCGCGCTGAAGAGCGCCGCGCACGCGAGCGATTGCCCGCTCGAGAGCGACACTTCTTGCGCCTCGACAGCAGCGAGGGTCGTCAAGAGTTGCAACGGTGTCTGTCCTATCGGAACGGCACTCGCGGAAGCGGTGAGCGGACTCGCTGCGACCAGCAACATGAGAGTGGCAATGCGTTTCATGCCGCAACTATAGCACAACGGTCTTTTCTAGAGCGATTGCCTGATGTTGAGGTCGCTGTCCATCGCGGGCCGGTTCGGCTGCGCGAACTTGCGTCGGATTTCTTCCTCAACCTCCTCGCGCGGCTTGCCGTAGGTGGTATACGAAAGCTGTTTGAGCGCATCCACTCGAGAATAGTCGAATTGCGGCAGGTTCATGGTCTGGATAGTGAACGGACGAGCCGGAGTGCCGTTGACAAGGAGCGCGGCGACGCCGGTCCTATTGGGCAAATTCTCGAGATCTCTGGCAGTAAAGGTCGGTGCGAACTGTTTTTCAAGGAATTCGGCGTCGGTCGTGCCAATGCGCATCGATATCTTCGTGCCGACGTTACCGATGACCGCATCGCGGATCTCTTCTTCAAGCTGTGCGATGAACTGGTGAGCGACCGTGAGCGAAAGCTTGTATTTTCTCGCTTCCGAAAGGATCGTCGCGATCGAAGGCGTCGCGAAGTTCTGGAACTCGTCGATGTAGAGGTAGAACGTCGGCAGGTCGCCGCGCGCATCGACGCGCGAGAATGCGGCTTGCAGGAATTTTGACACGAGCACGAGCCCCAAGAGCGAGGTGTTGCGGTCGCCCAGGCGGCCTTTCGAAAGGTTGGCGAGGAATATCTTTTTCTTGTCGAGAATATCGCGGAAGTTGAATGCGGAGTGTTCCTGCGAGACGATCGGGCGCATGATGTCATTGGCCAGGAAGACGTCGAACTTGCTCGAGATGTACGGCGTCACGTTCTCAAGCGATGCGTCCCCGCCGGCCGCTTCCGCGATCTTGCGCCAGAACTGCACGATGATCGGGTTCTTGCAGCGCGAGAGTTTCAAGTTGCGGAACGCGGTGTCCGCAAAGACGCGCGGCACTTCAACGAAGGTCGAGCCGGAGTCGGGATCCTCGACGACGAGCTGTACCGCATTGCGATAGTACTGTTCGAACATCGGCCCGAACGCTTCCGGCACGTCAGCGTAGAGCTTGCGGAAAATGCCGTACACTTCGTCCACGACGAACGTCTTCATCTCCGGCTTCGAGCGGTCATACTCGAGCATATTGAGCCCCATCGGCCGCGCGGTGTATGCGGGGTCGAAGTAAATGACGTCGCCAGCGCGCTCGGGAGGAATGCTCGCGAGCACGTCCTCGATGTCGTTGCCGTGCGGGTCAATGAACGCAACGCCGTCGCCGTTTTTGATATCCTGCAGGATCATGTTCTTGATGAGACCCGTTTTGCCGGTGCCCGTCTGGCCGATGACATAGCAGTGGCGCAGGCGGTCGGCGGGAGCGAATTTCACTTCGGTTTCGGTCGCGCCGTACCTATTGGTGCCGATCGTGATGCCTTCTTGGGACATATCGATCGGCGCTGGCGCCTGCTTCGCGAAGCTGCGCTTGAGTTCACGCGAAGTGGTAACGCGTTCGGCGGTGAAATGGAACATGGAGGTTATTTCGTCGAGCGAAAGCGGTATAGCGTACGATTCGACGAACTCGCGGTACGTGAATTCACGCAAAAATTGGGCAAGTCCCCAGCCACCGACCTCCTTAAAAACGAGCCGGTTCCCTTTCGGGTCGTCGTATTGACTAAAGGGCGCGACGAGGTTGGAAAGCAGGTCGTCCGCACGCTGTTTCGTCGGCGCGGAAGCGACGAGGCGGATCACGGTCGGCGCGATACGGGATCGTACCTTGCGACCGAGCTCTTCGACGGCGACCTGATCGGCTGTTCGGCGCGACTCACGTTCCTTTTGCTCGGGGGACTTGGTCGTGAAGAGCGACTTGAACGTCTCGTGGGTCACTTCACCGATCGTCGTTTCCGAGATGCGGACGGCCTCGTGCACCGGCTTCCCCTTCTCGAGCTCTCGCAGCATTTTCTTGTAGTGGTTGTTGTAACGCTCGCCTTCGTTGCCGACGACGATCTGCGCCGCGGCGCCCTCGCCATGCTTTGCGATCTTCGCGAAGGCCGAAAGAAGGATGTTCATGGGGTCGTGCTCGAATTGGTCCGGCGTCTTCAAGGGATATGCCGGATGTTCTGCAAGCGTCGCGTAAGCTGCGGTATGCTGGCCTTCGTAGTTAAAAATATTATAGTCGCCACGCTGTTCGGTGATGCGCGCATTCGGGAAGACCGACGAAATGAGCCGCTCCGCGAGCGCCCGTTTTTCACCCGGGACCGCAAGGTAGAGCGTCGCCTCTTCGCTTCCTTCGGGGACGGCGATCTCAAGCGAGAACCCTTCGTCGCGCGCGATGAGCGACATGAGTCCTGTATAAAGTTGGCTCGATGAGGAGAGGATGAGTTCAAGCTTCTGCTGCCTCGCTTCCTCATGGCTGCCTTCGCCGTGCGCCTGCGGCTCGATCGCAAAAAGCGCCAGGTGCAACGCACGCTTCACTTTTTCAGGGAGTGCCCCTTTGTCGGGCATTCCTTCGGCGAGGTAGCGAACGAGGACGCGATGAAGGTCGTCCTCGATATGCGGATTTTTCATGCGAGCGACGACGGAAAGCGCATTGCGGATCCCGCGTTCCTGGACGATCTTCAAAAGCCCGTCCACCTGCTTGTCGTGCGTTTCTGGCTCGAGCTTGAGGACGCTGCGCAGGATATCGTGTTCCGGCATGACGATGGTCTCATGCAAGACGGTAGCCGGCGGATGTTCCGAATACTCCGCGATCTCGCGCTTCGCGATGCGGTCCCTGTCAAATCGGTTCGGCGAAGCCTCGATCTCGCGTTCTTTCTCGGCGACGCGCTCCCGCAAATAGTTGAGTTCTTCCTGGGGAGACGTGAATTTTTCAGGCGAAGCGACGTGCTGCCGCTCCATCGAGGATAAAGGCATGTCCAAAGTATATCACCGCAACTTCTTAGACCCTGATCGAACTCCAGTAACTTTGCACCTTCGCACCGATGTCCTTGCGGTAGTGCATGCCTTCGAAGCGGATCTTCTCGATCGCAGCGTACGCTTTATCCATCGCCTCTTTCGGTGAAATGCCCGTTGCTGAAACGCTAAGCACGCGGCCGCCTGCACTCCGGTATCCGTCTTCATCGTACTTGGTACCTGCGTGAAAGAGCACGATATCCGGCATTGCACTGGCCTCAGTGATGCCGGTGATCGGGACATCCGTCTTGAATTGGCCGGGATAGCCGCCGGAAGCGAGCACGACCGTAACGGCGAATCCTCTGCTCCAGGTGACCTTCGGCGGCATGGAGCCGAGCTTGCGATCCACGCACGCCTCCAAGAGGTCGAGCAGGTCGCTCGCCATAAGCCGCATGAAGACTTGCGTTTCCGGGTCACCGAAGCGCGCATTGAATTCCAGCGTCTTGGCTCCCGCGTTGGTCAGTAAAAGTCCAGGGTATAAAAGTCCTTCGAACGGCGCGCCGCTGCTCATAATGCCGGTAAGCGCAGGCTGAACGATGGTGCGATCCACCGTATCCATGATGGACAGCGAGATCCACGGTACCGGCACGATCGCCCCCATGCCGCCTGTCATGCCGCCCATATCGTTGTCGAGCGAGCGCTTGTGGTCCTGCGCGGCCGGGAATGTGACGCGTCCGAAGCCGTCTGTCACGACATGCAGGGAGAATTCCGGACCTTCGAGGAACTCTTCGACGATGATCTCCTTGCCCGCATCGCCCTGCGCCGCGATCGCAGTGAGTGCGGCTTCTGCCTCTTGTGCGTCTTTGCAAATGAACACTCCTTTCCCTTGCGCAAGGCCACTCGCTTTGATGACGATCGGGAATTTTCCGAGACGGACGCGTGCGAGGGCCGCGGACGACGAATTGAAGATCTGGAACGCGGCGGTCGGTATCTTCTGGTCGTGCATCATTTGTTTCGCGAATGATTTGGAACTTTCAATCTGCGTGGCGGCCTTCAACGGCCCGAAGACCCGTAACCCTCTTCCACGGAACAGATCCGTGATGCCGAGCGCGAGCGGCACTTCCGAACCGACGACGGTCAGCGCGATGCGCTTTTCGTCGGCGAACCTCGCCAAACCTTCGATATCCGTTTCCGGGATCGGCACGTTCTGCGCTACCGCTGAGGTCCCGGCGTTCCCAGGCGCGACATAGAGCTTCCCGATCCGGGGCGATTGTTGTAGCTTCCACGCAAGCGCGTGCTCCCTGCCGCCTGAACCGATCACAAGTACATCAACCGACATGCGGTCAACTATACCGCACGATCGTGAACAGGAATTCATTACCGAGGGGAGTC
>VFSW01013962.1_pt1 | contig 11136 bp, 9 predicted proteins | sample 5358111 | NCBI WGS metagenome assembly VFSW01 (sample SAMN11554181, study PRJNA540505) | mine drainage metagenome | isolation source: sediment from site ElyBrook_90M | place: USA: Ely Copper Mine, Vershire, VT | collected 2017
GATCTGGGGGCGGGGGATCTGGTGCCAGGAGATCTGGTAATGGTGCCGCTCAACCGGCGGGCCGAGATCGGCGTGGTCTGGGACCCGCCGGATCGTCCGGACGCGGTGTCCGCCGCCCTCATCGAGGCGCGGCTGAAGCCGGTCACCGCGGTGCTGGACCAGCCGCGGATGCACGCGCCGATGCGCCGCTTCATCGACTGGGTGGCCGCCTATACCCTGGCGCCGCCGGGCGCGGTGCTGGCGATGGCGCTGCGGGTGGTGCCCCGCGCCCAGCCATCGCCGGCGCAAGGCTGGGTCCTCGCCACGGGCGCGACCACCGGGGCGACCACCGGGGCGACCGCCGCCGCCCTGTCGCCGGCGCGGGCGCGCGTGGTCGCGGTTCTGGCCGGACCGCCCGCCGCGACGGCGCCGCTGCCCACCGCGGCGCTCGCCCGGCAGGCCGGCGTCAGCACCGGGGTGGTGCGCGCCATGGCCGCTTCGGGGCTGCTGGTGCCGTCCGCCCTACCGACCGCCGCCGCCTTCGAGCGGCCCGATCCCGACCGGCCCGGCCCGGAGCTGGGCAGCGATCAGGCGATGGCGGCGGCGGGGCTGCGCCAGGCGGTCGCGGCCCGCAGATTCTCGGTCTGCCTGCTCGACGGCGTGACCGGATCGGGCAAGACCGAGGTCTATCTGGAGGCGGTCGCCGAGGCCCTGCGCAGCGGCCGCCAGGCGCTGGTGCTGCTGCCCGAGATCGCCCTGTCCTCGCAATGGCTGGATCGCTTCACCGCCCGTTTCGGCGTCGCCCCGGCGGTCTGGCATTCCGATCTCGGCGCACGGACCCGGCGGATCACCTGGCAGGCGGTGGCCGAGGGCGCGGCGCAGGTGGTGGTCGGCGCCCGCTCCGCCCTGTTCCTGCCCTTCCCCGATCTCGGGCTGGTGGTGGTGGACGAGGAGCACGAGACCTCGTTCAAGCAGGAGGAAGGCGTGATCTACCACGCCCGCGACATGGCGGTGGTGCGGGCGCGGCTGTGCGGGGCGGCGGCGGTGCTGGTCTCGGCCACCCCCAGCCTGGAGACGCTGGCCAATGTCGAAGCCGGCCGCTATCGCCGGCTGCATCTGCCCTCCCGCCATGGCGGAGCGGCGCTGCCCGAGATCCTCGCACTCGATCTGCGCGAGACCCCGCCGCCACGCGGGCGGTTCCTGGCGCCGCGACTGATCGAGGCGGTGCAGCAGACCCTGGCGCGGGGGGAACAGGCGATGCTGTTCCTCAACCGCCGCGGCTACGCGCCGCTGACCCTGTGCCGCCAGTGCGGGCACCGCATGGCCTGCCCCAACTGCACCGCCTGGCTGGTGGAACACCGGGTGCGCCAGAGCCTGCAATGCCACCATTGCGGCCATACCGTGCCGATCCCGCCCGCCTGCCCCGCCTGCGGCGCGGCGCACAGCCTGACCCCCGTGGGTCCCGGCGTGGAACGGATCACCGAGGAGGCGGCCCAATGCTTCCCCGAGGCGCGGCGCCTGGTGATGGCGAGCGACACCCTGCCCGGCCCGCACGCCGCGGCCGAGGCGGCACGGGCGATCGCGGCGCGCGAGATCGACCTGATCATCGGCACGCAGATCGTCGCCAAGGGCTGGCACTTCCCGCATCTGACCCTGGTGGGCGTGGTCGATGCCGATCTGGGCCTGGCCGGGGGCGATCTGCGGGCCGCCGAGCGCACCGTGCAGTTGCTGCACCAGGTCTCCGGCCGGGCCGGACGGGCACAGGACAAGGGCACGGTGCTGCTGCAGACCTTCTCGCCGGAGCACCCGGTGATGCAGGCGCTGGTCGGCGGGGATTTCGCCGCCTTCATGGCGGCCGAGGCGGCGGCGCGGCGGCCGGGACACTGGCCGCCCTATGGGCGCCTCGCGGCACTGATCGTCAGCGCCGATTCGCCCTGGCCGGCGGATGCGCTGGCGGCCTCGCTGGGCCGCGCCGCCCCGCGCGGCGACGGGATCACGGTGCTGGGGCCGGCCCCGGCACCGCTCGCCATCCTGCGCGGTCGGCACCGGCGACGGCTGCTGCTGAAGACACGGCGGGAGATCGCGGTGCAGCCGATCCTGCGGGAGTGGCTGGCGCGGGTGAAGGTTCCGCGGACGGCGCGGGTGGATGTCGATGTCGATCCCGTCTCGTTTCTTTGAGTTATCAAAACCACGACCCTGCCCTCATCCGCCGCCCGGGTCTGTCCGCCGGCGGCAGACGATCCGCCCGTGGAAGGGATCTGGTGGCGAGGCTGGAGCCTGGCCGGCAGGGGGCGCCCCTGGCCCTGCGCTTCGTCTGCACCCAGGAGGGTTTGCCGCGGCCGGACCCGGCCTGGCCGGCCAGCTGCGAGCCTCTGTCGTGTTGCACCCGCAAAACCCTCATGCTAGACGCCCCGCACCCCTGGGAAGCCTGGGGAGACCCCGGTCGCGCCGTCGCGCGGCCCAACCGTATGGAATGCGCGCGTGGCCTCTGCCGGCTCGACCATCTCCTCTTCCGGCGGCCTGCCCGGCCGCTATGCGGCAGCGCTGTATTCCCTTGCGGAAGATCAAGGCGCGATCGATCAGGTGGTCGCCGAGATGCAGACCCTGGGCCGGGTGATCGATGAGAGTGCGGATTTCCGCCGCCTGCTCGCGAGCCCGCTGATCGATCTCGCCCAGGCCCGCACCGCCGCCCTGGCGGTGCTGGACCAGCAGGGGATCGGCAAGACCGTGCGTGATCTGGTGGGGGTGGTTGCGAGCAATCGTCGCCTGCCGGCCCTGCGCGCCATCGTGCTGGCGTTCGCTGCGCTGGTGGATCAGAAGCGCGGGGTGGTCACCGCACAGGTTTCGAGCGCTCATCCGCTCACCGATCTGCAGCGCCAGCAGTTGCGCGCGAGGCTGATCGAGGCCGGCTATGGCAACGTGCATATTCTCGAACAGGTGGATACGTCGCTGCTCGGCGGCCTGGTCCTTACGATCGGGGCGCGGATCTTCGACTCCAGCCTGAAATCCCGCCTGCAGCGCCTGCAATACGCGATGAAGGGAGCCGCCTGAGATGGAGATCCGCCCCGCCGAGATCTCGGAAATCCTGAAGCAGCAGATCGCCAGCTTCGATACCGAGGCGAATGTTGCAGAGACCGGCCAGGTGCTCAGCGTCGGCGACGGGATCGCCCGCGTGTTCGGTCTGCAGAACGTGATGGCCGGCGAAATGGTGGAGTTTCCCGGCGCCGGCCTGAAGGGCATGGCGCTGAACCTGGAAACCGACAATGTCGGCGTGGTGATCTTCGGCGATGACCGCCAGATCCGCGAGGGCGATACGGTCAGCCGCACCCGCTCGATCGTCGATGTTCCGGTGGGCGTGGGCCTGCTCGGCCGCGTCGTGGACGGGCTCGGCAGCCCGATCGACGGCAAGGGTCCGCTGGTCGATGTCGAGCGCAAGCGGGTCGAGGTGAAGGCGCCGGGCATCATCCCGCGCAAATCGGTGCACGAGCCGATGCAGACCGGGCTGAAGGCGATCGACGCGCTGATCCCGGTCGGCCGTGGCCAGCGCGAACTGATCATCGGCGACCGCCAGACCGGCAAGACCGCGGTGATCATCGATACGATCCTCAACCAGAAGACCGTCAACGCCGGAACCGACGAGAGCAAGAAGCTCTATTGCATCTACGTCGCGATCGGCCAGAAGCGCTCCACCGTGGCGCAGCTGGTGCGCACGCTCGAAGAATATGGCGCGATGGAATATTCCATCGTGGTCGCCGCCACCGCGTCCGACCCGGCGCCGATGCAGTTCCTCGCGCCCTATACCGGCTGCACGATGGGCGAGTATTTCCGCGACAGCGGACGCCATGCGGTGATCTTCTACGACGACCTGTCCAAGCAGGCGGTCGCCTATCGTCAGATGTCGCTGCTGCTGCGCCGCCCGCCGGAACGCGAGGCCTATCCGGGCGACGTGTTCTATCTGCATTCCCGCCTGCTCGAGCGGGCGGCGAAGATGTCGGACGATTTCGGCGCCGGCAGCCTGACCGCCCTGCCGGTGATCGAGACCCAGGCCGGCGACGTTTCGGCCTATATTCCGACCAACGTCATCTCCATCACCGACGGGCAGATCTTCCTGGAGACCGAGCTGTTCTTCAAGGGTATCCGCCCGGCGGTGAATGTGGGCATCAGCGTGAGCCGCGTGGGCTCGGCGGCCCAGATCAAGGCGATGAAGCAGGTCGCGGGGCGCATCAAGCTGGAACTCGCCCAGTATCGCGAAATGGCGGCCTTCGCGCAGTTCGCCTCCGACCTCGATGCCTCCACCCAGAAGCTGCTGGCCCGCGGGGCGCGCCTGACCGAGCTGCTGAAGCAGCCGCAATTCCACCCGGTGCCGGTGGAAGAGCAGGCGGTGGTGATCTTCGCCGGCGTGCGCGGCTATCTGGATGCAATCCCGGTGGGCCGGGTCGGGGCCTTCGAGCTGCAGCTGCTGACGGAACTCAAGGCCCGGGCGCCGGAAATCCTTGGCGCGGTGCGCAGCGACCGCGAGTTCAAGCCGGAGACCGAGAAGCGGCTTGCGGCGTTCCTGGACGATCTCGCCAAGTCCTTCGTCTGAGCCGCCGCCGATGCCCAGCCTGAAAGCGCTCCGCGTTCGCATCAACAGCGTCAAGTCGACGCAGAAGATCACTTCCGCCATGAAGATGGTGGCGGCGTCCAAGCTGCGTCGTGCCCAGGCGCAGGCCGAGGCGGCGCGCCCCTATGCCGAACGGATGGAGCGGATGCTGGCCGCTCTCGGCGCCTCGGCCGCCGGCAGCCCGACCGCGCCGCGTATCCTGGTCGGCACCGGCGCGGACAAGGTGCATCTGCTGATCGTGGTCACCGCCGATCGCGGTCTGTGCGGCGCCTTCAACGCGAGCGTGGGCCGCGCCGCGCGCAGCCGGGTGCGCGAGCTGGAAGCCCAGGGCAAGACGGTCCGGATCCTGGCGGTCGGGCGCAAGGGACGCGACTTCCTGCGGCGCGAATTCGCCGACCGGATCGAGGGGGACATCACCTTCGCCGGGCGCAAGCGGATCGAGTTCGCCGACGCCCAGGGGATCGCCGAGCGGATCAGCGCGCTGCTGAACGCCGGAAGTTTCGATGTGTGCAGCGTGATCTATAACCGCTTCGTCTCGGTCATCGCGCAGGTGACGACCGAGACCCGGCTGATCCCTGCCCCGCTGCCCGAAACGGCGGCCGCACCGGCGGGTGGTGTCGCGGCAAGCTACGAATTCGAGCCGGACGAAGAGACCATCCTGGCCAGGCTGCTGCCCCAGAATCTCGCCATCCAGGTCTATCGCACGCTTCTGGAAAGCGCCGCCGGCGAGCAGGGCGCGCGGATGACCGCGATGGACAATGCGACGCGCAATGCCGGCGACATGATCAAGCGGCTGACGCTGAACTACAACCGGGCCCGCCAGGCCAACATCACCAGGGAACTGATCGAGATCATTTCCGGCGCCGAAGCCCTTTGAGACCGGCCGGGAGCCTCGATCGCATGCAAAGAGCAGGAGCCGAGCCATGTCCGTGACCAGTGGCGCCAAGAACTCCGTCGGCCAGGTGACCCAGGTGATGGGCGCCGTGGTGGATGTGCAGTTCGAGGGCGACCTGCCGTTCATCCAGAACGCGCTGCAGACCACCAATGGCGGTCAGACCCTGGTGTTGGAAGTGGCGCAGGAACTGGGCGAACGCACCGTGCGCTGCATCGCCATGGACACCACCGAGGGCCTGGTGCGCGGCCAGGAAGTGGTCGATACCGGCGCGCCGATCAGTGTGCCGGTGGGGCCGGAGACGCTGGGACGCATCCTGAACGTGATCGGCGAGCCGATCGACGAGCGCGGCCCGGTGAACGCCAAGATGCGCTACCCGATCCATCGCGCCGCCCCCAGCTTCGAGGAACAGGCGACCAGCGCGGAAATCCTGGTCACCGGCATCAAGGTGGTGGATCTGCTCGCCCCCTATCTGAAGGGCGGCAAGATCGGCCTGTTCGGCGGTGCCGGCGTCGGCAAGACGGTGCTGATCCAGGAACTGATCAACAACATCGCCAAGGCCCATGGTGGCGTGTCGGTGTTCGCCGGCGTCGGCGAGCGCACGCGTGAAGGCAACGACCTGTACCACGAGATGATCGATGCCGGGGTGATCAAGCTCGACGGGCCGGGCAGCAAGGTGGCGCTGGTCTATGGCCAGATGAACGAGCCGCCGGGCGCGCGCGCCCGCGTGGGCCTGTCCGGCCTGTCCCTCGCCGAATATTTCCGCGACGAGGAAGGCCAGGACGTGCTGTTCTTCGTCGACAACATCTTCCGCTTCACCCAGGCCGGCGCCGAAGTGTCCGCGCTGCTCGGGCGCATCCCCTCGGCGGTGGGCTATCAGCCGACGCTCGCCACCGACATGGGCGCGCTTCAGGAGCGGATCACCAGCACCAAGAAGGGCTCGATCACCTCGGTGCAGGCGATCTACGTGCCGGCCGACGACCTGACCGACCCGGCACCGGCCACCTCCTTCGCGCATCTGGACGCGACCACCGTGCTGTCGCGCCAGATTGCCGAGCTGGGCATTTATCCGGCGGTCGATCCGCTGGACAGTTCCTCGCGCTCGCTCGACCCGCGGATCGTCGGCGAGGAACATTACCTCGTGGCGCGCGAGGTGCAGCGCATCCTGCAGACCTACAAGTCGCTGCAGGACATCATCGCCATTCTGGGCATGGACGAACTGTCCGAAGAGGACAAGCTGGTGGTGGCGCGGGCCCGCAAGATCCAGCGCTTCCTATCGCAGCCTTTCCATGTGGCCGAAGTGTTCACCGGCTTCCCCGGCGTGTTCGTCCCTGTCGCCGACACCATCCGCAGCTTCAAGGCGATCGTCGCCGGCGAGTACGACCATCTGCCGGAAGCCGCGTTCTACATGGTGGGCACGATCGAGGAAGCGGTGAAAAAGGGCGAGACCCTGAAGGCCGCTGCCTGAGCATGGGTGAGGGAACGCCCCGTCGCGCGAACCGGCCAGATCATCCGGGAGAGCGCAGAGGGCGGTCCTGCACGGCTAAGATGTCTTCACACGCACTGAGCAATCGGCAGGCCTGGCGCCTGGCCATGGCATCGGACGGGACTATCCCGGTGATCGCCCGGCCTGCCCGATCGCTCCCCACGCCCTGAGGGGAACGCCGCCATGCCGGTCGCGCTGGAAATCGTCAGCCCCGAACGCCTGCTGCTCTCCCGCCCCGTCGATATGGCGGTGATCCCGGCGAGCGAGGGTGAAATGGGGGTGCTGCCTGGCCATGCCCCGATGATCGTGCTGCTGCGCGGCGGCACCATCGCGCTCTACGAGAGCGGCCGGATCACCGAGAAACTCTATGTCGCCGGCGGCTTCGCCGAAGTGACACCGGAACGCTGCACGGTCCTGGCCGACGAGGCGCTGCCCACCGGCGAGGTCTCCAAGGCCAAGGCTCAGGCGAGGCTTGCCGAGGCCGAGGCAGCCTATGCCGCGCAGGTCGCAGCCGATCGCACCGATGTGCCGGCCCTCGACCTCGCCATGGCCCGCATCCAGTCGGCCCGGGCCATGCAGGACGCCGCCGAGGCGCCCTGAACACGGGCAGAGCCGAGGGGCTGCCGCCAGGGGGGCCTCCCCCCCCCGCGACCAGCACTCTTCGCATCCGTCGGAAGCTTCTGCCCGACCAGGCCAGCGTGGAGCCAGGGCACTGGCGGGCAGCACGCTGCGGTGTGGCCAATGACCACGAGCCAGGAACCATGCTATCCATGAGGCGTTGAGATCCTGCCACCTTCTCCGGGGCGGTGGCATCGTTCATGGCACTGAAGACCAAGATCCGATCATGAAGCACTGGCGCATCGAAGACGTCTGCTGGGACCGCTTCAGTCCCGGCAAGGTCGATCCCAGGATCGTCAAGCTGGTCAAGGCGGCCGCCATGGTGGAGCGCAACGGGACCGACTACGCCCTCTATCTCAACAACGTCTTTCGTGACGATCCGGATTTCCGCCAGGCCGCCGATGCCTGGGCGGTGGAGGAGGTCCAGCATGGCGAGGCGCTCGGCCGCTGGGCGATGCTCGCCGATCCGTCCTGGAATTTCACCACCGCCTTCGCCCGCTACAAAGCCGGCTACACCCTGCCGCTCGCCGCCGAAACCTCGGTGCGCGGCTCCCGCACCGGCGAGCTGATCGCCCGCTGCATGGTCGAGACCGGAACCTCCAGCTACTACACGGCCCTGGCGGAGGCCGCCGAAGAGCCGGTGCTGCAGGAGATCTGCCGGCTGATCGCCGCCGACGAATTCCGCCATTTCAAGCTGTTCTACGACCACATGCGCCGCTATCTGGGGCGTGAGCGGATCGGCCTGCTGCACCGGCTGCGCATCGCCGCGGGGCGGATCACCGAAAGCGAGGACGACGAACTGGCCTTCGCCTTCCATTGCGGCAACGAACCGGGCGAGCAGCCCTACCGCCACGACCGTTGCATCGCTGCCTATATGGCCGAGGCGATCGGCTTCTACCGCTATCGCCATGTCGAGCGCGGCATGGGCATGATGTTCAAGGCCGTGGGCCTGCCGCCGCGGGGGCGGCTATCGGCTCTCGCGGCGCGCCTGGGCTGGACGCTGCTGCAACGCCGACAGGCCCGCTTCGCCCGCCTGGCCTGACTGTCCCCCCGGCCTCCGGCCGGCCACGAGATCGCGCGCAGTCCAAGCCCACCCGCCAGGGGCATCTGCGCGAGCAATTTCCCATCAGGTCGACTTCGACCGCGATGACATCGCTCGCCAGAACAACGAGCTGAATCGCGAGCGGACCACAGACCCGATTGAGCCCGGTTCCGATCGCGATCTGGCGTTGCCTGCGTGATGGTCGGCGCTGGCCGGTCATTCCCCGCGATGAACCCGCTCGGCGTCGCGACACCCGGCCGGTTGCACCCCGTCTGCGCCAGCGCATGGACGCAGTTTAATCGTGGCGCCGGGGCAACGGTCATCTGCTTTTCTGCATTCTCTCCTCATCGGCGCGGCTCTGTCAGGCGGCGTCAACGGATCATTCCTCGAAGGAGACTCTGATGCCCGGATTGCCGAAATCCCCCAAGCTGCGGCGCGGTGCGCTGGCGGCGATGCTGCTCGCCGGCACCGCGCTCGGCGGCTTCGCCGTGGTCCATGCCGGCATGGCCGCGACGACCGAGGGGGCGATCACGCCCACCCTGTCGGCGCATGGCGTGCCCGATTTCGCCGATCTGGTGGCACAGGTGAAGCCCGCCGTGGTCTCGATCACGGTGAAGCTCGACATGGAGCAGATGGCCGACGAGACATCGGCCGACGAAGCCGGCCCGCGGTCCTTCCCGATGCCCCATTCCGGCCATCCCCATGAGGGCCGGCCGCAGGGCGCCGAGGCACGCGGCTCGGGCTTCATCATCGATGCCGAAGGCACCGTCGTCACCAACAACCACGTGGTCGAGCACGCCAAGAGCATCTCGGTCGCGATGGACGATGGCACCGAACTGCCGGCCAAGCTGATCGGGCGCGACCCGCGGACCGATGTCGCGGTGCTGCGCGTCGATGCCGGCCACAAGCTGCCGTTCATCGTGCTGGGCGATTCCGACACGGTGCGGCCCGGCGAATGGGTCGTGGCGATGGGCAATCCGTTCGGTCTCGGCGGCACCGTCACCGCGGGCATCGTCTCGGCGCGCGGCCGTGACATCGGCGCCGGCCCGTACGACTCGTTCCTGCAGGTCGATGCGCCGATCAACCAGGGCAACTCGGGGGGTCCGCTGTTCACCCAGGACGGCAAGGTCGTGGGCATGAACACCGCGATCCTCTCGCCCACCGGCGGCAGCATCGGCATCGGCTTCGCGATCCCCGCCAATATGGTGAAGACCGTGGTGGCGGATCTGGAGAAGGACGGCCACGTGGCGCGCGGCTATCTGGGCGTGACCGCCCAGCCGGTCACGGCGGAGATGAGCAAGGCGCTGCACCTGCCCCATGGCGGTGGCGCGCTGGTGGCGGCGGTGGAACCCGGCTCGCCGGCGGCCAAGGCCGGGCTCGTGCCGGGCGATGTGATCGACCAGGTCGAGGGCAAGCCGGTGGCGACCCCGCGCGACCTCGCGGTGGATGTCGCCGCGGTGAAGCCGGGCGATACCACCAAGCTCGAATATGTCCGCGACGGCGAGAAGCAGACCGCCTCGATCGCGGTCGGCGAGCTGCCGAACGAGAAGACGGCCGATCGCGGCCAGGCCGGACCGGAGGAACACCAGGGCAAGGTGGGCCTGGCGCTCGCGCCGATTTCGCCGGAGATGCGCGGCAAGCTCGACCTGCCGGAAGGCACCAAGGGCGCGATTGTCGCCGCGGTGCGTCCGGGCTCGCCGGCCGAAGCGGCCGGGATCGAGGCGGGCGACGTGGTGCTGAGCGTCGGCACCAAGCCGGTCGCCTCGCCCGAAGAAGCGGTCCGCGCCATCCGGGCCGCATCCAAGACCAAGGACGGCACTCTGGCGCTGCGGATCTTCCGTGACGGCCAGGCCTCGTTCATCGCGGTCGACATGAACAAGCCGACGGAGGGCTGAGGACAGAGACGGATCGGCCCCGCCCTGCCAGGCGGGGCCGCTTCGCGTTCGGACGACGTGCCCGACAGCGACGCTTTTTCCACGAAAGGACAGAGGCAATGACCAGCACGGCTCCTGATACGATGGTGGGTATTCTGCGCGACACCGTGGCGGCCCTGCTGCGGCGGGACGGTCCGGATCTGACGGCACGGCAACTGGGCGTGTTCCTGACCTGCTACATGCAGGACGGGCCGCATACGGTGCGCGGCCTGGCGGCCGACCTCAGCGTCTCCAAACCCGCGATCACCCGCGCGCTCGACCGGCTGGGAGAGCTTGAACTCACCCGCCGCAAGGTCGATCCGCTGGACCGGCGCAGCGTGCTGATCCAGCGCACGCTGAAGGGGTCGGCCTTCCTGCGCGAGCTCCGCTCGGTGATGGGCGCTGCCGCTTCCCCGCGCGGCGCCGGCGTTTCGGGCCGGACGGCGACGAGCGGCCGTGGCCGGGCACGCACCCCGCGCGATCGTGGCAACCTGACCGCCGCCGCCGAATAGACGGATCGTGATGTTGGGGCGGACGGATACGGGCTGACGCGTGCTGAGGGGGCGGCCCCGTTGCGGCCCCTGGGGGGGTGGCCCCTCAGCA
>VFSW01013963.1_pt1 | contig 11135 bp, 7 predicted proteins | sample 5358111 | NCBI WGS metagenome assembly VFSW01 (sample SAMN11554181, study PRJNA540505) | mine drainage metagenome | isolation source: sediment from site ElyBrook_90M | place: USA: Ely Copper Mine, Vershire, VT | collected 2017
CAAATGAGAACCTCTTTCTGTCGTTTTTCAATGGCCCACTTGAGCAACGCGGCTGTGCGATAAATGCCATGAGCAAACTTGCTGTAGGGCAAAGTGGCAAACAGCGCCATCACCCCCCCCAAATGCACGGCCAGGAGCAGGGCCATTGCACTGCTGTCGCGCCACGCCAGCAACACCAGACCGGTAACACTGGTGAGCAACAACAGGGCGATAAACCCGCGATCCATGGGACGCTGCTGCGGATCACCGGGAGCAGGATCACGCCGCAGGTTCAACCACAGCAGGCCGCAAGGCCCGATCAAAAGACCAATGCCGCCGAGGCTGCCCAGCACCACCGGCCAGCTTGCAAGGGCATAGGGTGCGGGCTGATCCAGGAGGTAGTGATCCCCCATTGCAATAATAGTTGCGGCGAAGCATAACAGGAAGCCATAGAAGGTGAAGTGATGAAAAGAGCGGCGTATCCGGGTGAATCGGTCATCCGCTTCGTTGCAGCCGTCACCGTGGCCCCCGTCAAGGTAGGTCAACGCCAGCACCCGTTGTGTGGCCTCAACCACTGCCGGAGCTGAGGCTGCTCCAGGTGCGAGGTCCTGCCAGAAGCGCGCAACGCCGATTGCCAGGGCGAGGGTTGAAAATCCAAAGACCACACCGAAAAGGGCAATCAGCAGGCGATGCGGAAAAACGGCATAGAAGTTTCCCGCAAGCGGCGCATGAATGAGTGTGCCATTCAACAGAAGCGCCAGGATCAGGAACAGGGCGAGGCCTGCGGACAAGGCCAGGGCCAGGGTCAGCCCGTTGCGTTGATAGAGGCGCCCCAGCGTCGGTGGCCACGCGTACGTACTATAGGTTTCGCGGCGCACCCGGGCCAGGGCACGCGGCACATTGACAGCAAATTCGTGGGGCAGGGCGTACTGGCAGGCGTGATAGCACGCGCCGCAGTTGTGGCACAGATTGGCGAGGTAGTGAATGTCCGCCCTGGCAAACACCCACCGGCGGGTCATGGCCGGGAAGACCGCGCAAAACCCTTCGCAGTAGCGGCAGGCATTGCAGATCTGCATCTCGCGCGCCACTTCGGTTTCGTATTCAGTGAGCATGATTCCCCCCGGGCTGTTGCCGTGCTGCCTGGGCGGCCTGGGTGCCGGCAATCCTTCCAAAGGCGGTGCCAATGGACAGGCCAATGCCGGCGGCATATCCCAGGCCAAGGATATTGCCCGCCATCATTTCTCCTGCCGCGAAGAGATTGTCGCTGGGCTGGCCACCGAAATGCACGGCGGCGGTTGGGTCGACCTTGAGGCCCAGATAGGTGAAGGTGATTCCGGGCCTTAGGGTGTAGCCAAAGAAGGGTGGGGTGTCGATCGGTAGCGCCCAGTGGGTCTTGGGTGGCAACAATCCTTCCGTGTGGCAGTCGTCAAGGGTGGTGTGGTCAAAGACCCCCGGGCGACAGGCGGCGTTGTACGCATTGAGAGTACGCAGGAAGGAAGCCTCGGGTAAATCCAGCGCGCGGGCCAACCCGGCCAGGGACGCTGCCTGGACCCCTGGAAACATGGAGGGGATGAATTTGCCAAGGGCCTTGGCATCAATTATGGCGTATCCCAGTTGCCCGGGCTGCTGCGCGACGAGGCGCCCCCAGAGGGCGTAGCGCTTGGGCCAGAAGTCCTCACCTTCGTTACCGAAACGTTCGGCTTTCTGGTTCAGCACCACACCCAGGGAGATGCAGTCAATCCGGGAGGCGATGCCGCCATCGTAGCGGGGTGCACGGGCGTCGATTGCCACGCAGTGGGACTGGGTAGCATCGCCCGCCGTATCGGCGCCCGCATTGATCATGAACTTCAGCAATACGCCCTGGTTAAAGCGGGTGCCGCGAATCAGGAAATTGTCCGCTGGCCACTCGCCATGTGCATCCTGGCCATAAGCTTCACGCAACCATTGACGGTTGGATTCAAATCCGCCGGCCGCCAGAACGCAGGCATGCGCTGCGATGCGCTGCTCCCCGCACAAGGCGGCAACGAAATGGCCGTCCTTCAACTCAAGGGCATCCACCGGCATGTCGTAGCGAATTTGTATGCCCATCGCTTCGGCGCTGCGATAGTAGGCATTGATCAGGGCTTTGCCTCCACCCAGAAAAAAAGCGTTGGTCTTTGCCACCTGCAGGGCACCTGAAAGGGGAGGCTGAAAGCGCACCCCGTGTTTGTGCATCCAGGGCCGAAAGGTGGAGGACGCGCGGATCACGAGTCGCGCCAGCCGCTCGTCGGTGTGGCCTTCGGTGACGCCAAGGAGGTCTTGCCAGTACGCTTCTTCCGGATAGGATCCGACAAGCACGTCTTGCGGTGCGTCATGCATGCAGCGCAGGTTTCGGCTGTGCTGCGTATTGCCACCGCGCCAGGCGCGTGGAGAGGCTTCGAGGAGCAGTACGGAAGCGCCAGCTTCCCGCGCCATCAAAGCCGCACAGAGCGCAGCATTGCCACCCCCGATGATCAATACGTCCGGTATCAATGTGTTTTCTCATCCGACGCTTCAGGCAATGATTGTACCTACTTCGTGCCGCCGGATTAGGGCTTAAAAAACTTTGGAGTACACTGGTCGCCGAATTCAATGTGTGCGCTATTTTTTTAAGTTTTCGGGGTAGTCATGTCCAAATGGTTTGCCAAACGCTTTTTGGCGCTGCATCTGTGCTGGATCGGAGCGTTGGTTTTGCTGTTTTGGCCCCAAGGCGAGATCAGCCTGTTTGGGGTGCCGATCCTGCTGGCGTTGTTCGGCGTTGGACTGATTGATTTATGGCAAACCCAGCATGCCGTGCGCCGCAACTACCCCATCCTGGGGCATATCCGCTTTCTGCTGGAATATATCCGCCCCGAGATCCGCCAGTACTTCCTCGAGGACGATACGACGGCCACCCCGTTTTCGCGCACCATGCGCTCCATCGCCTATCAGCGCGCCAAGCAACAAACCGACAAACGTCCGTTTGGGACCCGCCTGGACGTGTACGCCACCGGTCACGAGTGGCTTAACCATGCCATGGTGCCTGCGCCTCTGAACGGCATGGATTTTCGGGTGTTGGTGGGGGCAGGCCGCGCCCAACCCTATTCCATGTCCCTGTTCAACATCTCGGCCATGAGTTTTGGGGCGCTCTCCGGCAATGCCATTCTGGCACTCAACCAGGGAGCCAAGATGGGAGGCTTTGCCCATGACACGGGAGAAGGTTCGATTTCAAAATATCACCGCGAACATGGTGGTGATCTGGTCTGGAACGTGGGTTCGGGTTATTTTGGATGCCGCACGCCGGAGGGTCGTTTTGACCCGGAGCGCTTTGCCGCCGCAGCCCAGGATTCCCAGGTCAAGCTCATTGAGATTAAACTTTCTCAAGGGGCCAAGCCGGGCCATGGAGGCGTGCTGCCGGCAAGCAAGGTCACTGCTGAGATTGCCGAAGCGCGCGGGATTCCAATGGGGGTGGATTGCATTTCACCGGCAGCGCATCATGCTTTCGGCACACCTATCGAGCTGCTGGAATGGATGGAATCGTTGTCGGTACTGTCCGGGGGCAGACCGGTAGGCATCAAGCTTTGCGTGGGGCACCCCTGGGAATTTTTTGCGCTGGCCAAGGCCATGTTGTACACCGGGCTGCATCCGGATTTTATTGTGGTCGATGGCGCTGAAGGCGGAACCGGCGCGGCACCGCTGGAGTTTACCGACCATGTGGGCATGCCCCTGCAAGATGGGTTGCGCCTGGTGCATAACACGTTGACCGGGATTGGCCTGCGCGACCAGATTCGCATCGGAGCCTCCGGCAAAATCATTACGGCCTTTGATATCGTGCGTACATTGGCCATGGGGGCCGACTGGTGTAATGCAGCGCGCGGCTTCATGTTTGCCCTGGGCTGTATTCAGGCGCAAATCTGCCACACCGGCGCGTGTCCCACCGGCATTACCACCCAGGATGCGTTGCGTCAGCGTGCCCTGGTGGTGCCGGATCGGGCGGTTCGGGTGCGCAACTACCATCACCACACCCTCGAAGCGTTGGCTGAGCTTGCCGCAGCGGCGGGGGTGAGCCATCCCTCTGGCATCGAAAAGCGCTTTCTCATGCGGCGCCTGGAAACCGGCGAGGTTTGCTCGTTTGCAGAACTGATGCCTGACCTGCCCCGTAACGTGTTGGTGGAGGCCCCCGATATGGGGCATCTGCCTGAGCCCTTTCGCACCTATTGGGAAAGCGCCACCCCAAAAAGCTGGCAAATCGGGGACAGACCTCAATGATTAAGGATGGCGACGGGGGCGGACCCCAACTTGCCCCGATTTCCGTCATCATCGTCAACCATAACGCCGGAGCATTGCTTGGCGACTGCGTACAAGCTGTACTGGGGCAGGTACGCGAGGTCATCGTGGTGGACAATGCCTCTACCGATGACAGTCTTGCGTCACTTCGCACCCAGGCCGATCAATCTAAGCTGCGCCTCATCGAAAGCGGACAGAACCTTGGTTTTGCGGTGGCCTGCAACCTCGGTGCGCAGGTGGCCCACCAACCCTATGTGCTCTTCCTCAATCCCGACAGCCTGCCCTCTCCTGGGGCGCTGGCCCGCTTGCTGCAGGTTCTGCAACAACATCCCGAAGCGGGCATGGTCGGAGGGTTGTTGCTTAATCCGGACGGTTCGGAACAGCGCGGGGGGCGCCGTGCCCTACCCACCCCCTGGCGCGCCTTCGTCGGAGCATTTGGGCTGACCCGATTTTCCAAGCGCTGGCCTCGTTTGTTTTTCGATTTTCATCTGCACCGCCAACCTTTGCCGCAACACCCGATTTCTGTGGAAGCTATTTCTGGCGCCCTCATGCTGGTGCGGCGTGAAGCCATGGAAGCGGTGGGTCCCTGGGATGAAGGTTATTTTCTGCACTGCGAAGATCTGGATTGGTGCCTGCGTTTCCATCAGAAAGGCTGGGACATCCTGTTTGTGCCGGATGCACCGGTGGTTCACCATCATGGGATCAGCAGTCGGGCGCGCCCCCTGTTTGTCGCGTGGCACAAGCATCGCGGCATGCTGCGGTTTTATCGCAAATTTTTCCGGCAGCAGTATCCCGGACCCTTGATGTGGTTGGTGACAGCGGGTGTCTGGCTGCGTTTTGGACTGGTGGTCGTGCACCATACGGGCCGCCGTATCCTGGATGCTGTGGTGGGTCAGCGCCATGACTGAACAGCGCGTGGGCGTTTTCGGTGCCACCGGCCTGGTGGGGGAATGCCTGGTGCCCTTGCTCAGGGCGGCAGGTTGGTCAGTGACGGCCTGGTCAAGCAGTGCGCAGTCCGACCAGAGCAGTGCACCGCTGCCTTATTGGATTTGTGTTGCACCCCTTTGGGTCTTGCCGGAATATTTCGAGGTGCTGCTGCAACAGGGTGCGCGGCGGGTGGTGGCGCTCTCTTCCACCAGTGCTTCCACCAAGGCAGATTCCAACGATCCGGAGGAGCGGGTGCTGGCAGCGCGTCTCTGCGCCAGTGAGCAACAGTTGCGCGATTGGGCCGAATGCCACGGCGTGGCCTGGGTGATCCTGCGCCCCACGTTGATCTATGGACGGGGTAAAGACAAAAATATTAGCGAAATGGCGCGATGGATTCGGCGTTGGGGATTTTTTCCCCTCTTGGGACGCGCCCAGGGATTGCGCCAGCCGGTGCATGCCGAGGATGTGGCCACAGCCTGTGTGGCTGCGCTGCAAGCGCCGCAGGCCGGGAATCGCAGCTATGTGCTTTCGGGGGGTGAAACCCTGACTTATCGGGAGATGGTCGTTCGGGTCTTCACAGCCCTGGGGCGCCCGCCGCGTTGCTTTAGTGTGCCGCTCGGGGTTTTTGTTCTGGTGTTGAAGGGGTTGCGCCGATGGCCACGCTACCGGCACTGGACCGCGGCCATGGCGCTGCGCATGGGTGAAGATTTGATCTTTGATCACAGCGAGGCCCGGCGCGATCTGGGTTTTGTGCCGCGCGTGTTTCGCCTGACTGGAGCGGATTTACCGTGAACACTGCGGGTTTCTCCCTGGAACTCCTACTGCTGATTGCAACCAGTGCGTTCCTTGCCTGGGCCATTGCGTGGGGTGTGCAACGCGCCGCGTTTCGGTTGGGATTGGTGTCCCAGCCCAATGCCCGTTCCTCGCATCGTCAACCCACGCCCCATGGGGGCGGGTTGGGCATGGTGCTGGCAGGCACCCTGGCAGGAGGGTGGCTGGCGTGGAGTGGCGGGATTCCAGTACTGGGGGAGACGCTCGGCCTTGCCCTGCTGTTGGCAATGGTCGGACTGCGCGATGATTTTCACGCCTTGCCGGTGCGCGTACGATTTGCCGTGCACGGTGCGGTTTGTACCGGCTTGCTGGGCCTGCTGGGACTTTTGACAGCGCCTTTGGGGGTGGTCGTCCTGATGCTCCTGCTGGGCATCTGGTGGATCAATCTGTTCAATTTCATGGATGGCATTGATGGTCTTGCTGCGGCACAGGCGTTGTTCATGTTGGGCCTGGGGGCGCTTCTGGCAGCCTGGGGCCACTCCGAGCGGATGGTGCAGCCGCTCTGGGTTATGATGCCGTGTTTGGCTGCGGCGGCGGCTGGTTTTTTGTGGATCAACTGGCCTCCGGCCAAAATTTTTATGGGCGACGTGGGCAGCACCTGGATCGCTTTCATGATTTTTGCAATGGCACTGATGTCCATTTTGGCGGGCTGGCTCGAGATCTCGACCTGGCTGATTTTGGGTGCCGGGTTTATTGCCGATGCCAGCGTGACGCTGCTGGTCCGGATCGCCACAGGGCAACGCTGGACCGAGGCGCATCGCAGCCATGCGTACCAGCGCCTGGCGCGACGCTGGCACAGTCACCGCAAGGTCACACTGTTAATGGGGGCGTTTAACCTGTTGTGGTTATTGCCCCTGGCAGGGGCCGCACAGGTCTGGCCGCAATGGGGCGGGATAGGGTTGATGCTGGCTTACGCTCCAGCGCTCGTCGGTGTAATGATGTGGGGTGCAGGGAAACCTAACGATGGCTGAAGCGTTTTCTGATTTTTTGTCGCGTCACCTGATCAGGAAGTCCCGACCGTTCAAACAGGGCCTGATGCTGACCGTGGATGTGTTGTCGCTGATGTTTGCGGTATGGGCGGCCTATGCCTTGCGTTTGGGCGGGTGGTTTGTGCCCAATTCGGGCCAACTGTTGCTGATGGTCGCCGCGCCGGCCCTGGCCTTGCCTGTTTTTCTCAAGAGCGGGCTGTACCGTTCGATCATCCGATACCTGGGCGAGCAGGCCCTCTGGACAGTCTTCAAGGCCATGGCACTGTCTGCTGCACTATGGGCGGGTTTGGCCTTCATGACGCAAATGACCGGGCTGGAAGGCGTGCCCCGCTCGGTGCCGTTGCTCTACGGATTGATCGGGATGGTGTTGGTGGGAGGGACACGTTTTACCGCCCGCTGGCTGCTTTGGTTGCCTTTGCGTGAACGCTTTGCAGGCCGACAGGTATTGATCTACGGGGCCGGGGATGCGGGATGGCAACTTGCCGCTGCCTTGCGCCAGGGGAGGGAGTTTTTTCCGGCGGGTTTTCTGGAGGATGAGGTTGCCTTGCAGGGCAAGGACGTAGGCGGGTTGCGGGTGTACGCGCCGAGCCAGTTGCCCGGTTTGATCGAACGCTTCGACATCCATGACGTGATCGTGACCTTGCCCTCGGCATCCAGTGCCCGGCGTCGCGAAGTGGTGGCCTTTCTGGAACAGTACCCGGTGCGCGTGCGCATTCTGCCGGCCCTGGTGGATATCGCCAACGGTCGGCACCTCATCAACATGGTGCGTGAAGTGGACATCGGCGACCTGCTCGGGCGCGATCCGGTGGCGGCCAATCCGGCTTTGCTGGGGCGCTCGGTTTTCGGCAAATCCGTTCTGGTCAGCGGAGCGGGTGGCTCGATCGGCTCGGAATTATGTCGTCAGATTGCGGTGCTCCGTCCGGCCCGCATGGTGTTGCTGGAGACCAGCGAGCATGCGCTCTACCAGATCGATCGGGGGTTGCGCAGCATGGCGGACTTCGACATTGTGCCCTGCCTGGGATCTGTGGGAGATGAAACGCTGGTGACACGGCTCCTCGGCACCCACGGCATCCAAACCATTTATCACGCAGCGGCCCATAAGCACGTTCCGCTGGTGGAGATCAATGTGCTGGAAGGGGTGCGCAATAATGTGTTGGGCACCCTGACATTGGCTCAGGCAGCCTTTGAAGCGGGTGTCGAAACCTTTGTGTTGATATCCACGGACAAGGCCGTGCGTCCCGCTAATATCATGGGAACCACCAAGCGCTGGGCTGAGTTAATCGTGCAGTCCATGGCACAGCGCGCAGCAGCCGGTCGCTCACAGCGATTCTGTGCCGTGCGTTTTGGTAATGTGCTGGGTTCGAGTGGTTCGGTGATTCCGTTGTTTCGTGAACAGATCGCCGTGGGCGGACCGGTGACGGTTACCCATCCCGAAGTGACACGTTACTTCATGTCCATCCACGAAGCCGTGGAACTGGTGATCCAGGCTGGCAGCCTTGCACGTGGCGGAGAAATTTTTCTGCTCGAGATGGGTGAGCCGGTGCGGATCGTCGATCTTGCGCGCAACATGATCCGTCTTGCGGGGTACAGCCTGCGTGATGCGACGCATCCTCAACACGATATTGAAATCGTTTATACCGGGCTGCGCCCCGGTGAAAAGCTTTTTGAAGAACTGCTGATTGCCAGCAGTAATGCCGCGCCTACAGAGCATCCCAAGATCATGCAGGCGGAGGAGCCTTTCATGACTGAATCGGTCCTGATGGCCCATCTGGACCGGCTGCGCGAAGGGGTCCTGGCCTGCGATGAGACGGCGGTTCGGGCAGTGCTGAGGGAAATCGAATAGGGGCCTGTTCCCAGTTTCCCTCCAGGCGCCAAGTTAGGCATAATCCAGGGATTGTGATCGGACTTCTAGGATCACTATTTCAATCGGAGGTGTCATGTCCCATTCCTATACCCTCAAGGTTAATGGCCAATTGCACACGGTGCAGGTGGATGATCCAAAAATGCCACTGCTGTACGCGTTGCGCAACGATCTTCAATTGCGTGGCCCGCACTTTGGTTGCGGGTTGGGGCAATGCGGCGCCTGCACTGTCCATGTCGAAGGCGTTCCGGTACGCTCTTGCAGCGTGTCGGTTGCCAAGGTGGCGGGACAGTCGATTACCACGCTCGAAGGGTTAGGCTCCTTAGAACATCCTCATCCCATTCAGCAGGCTTTTATTGATGAGCAGGCCGCCCAGTGCGGCTATTGCATCAACGGCATGATCATGCAAACCAAGGCATTGCTGGATAAAAACAGGCATCCCAGCGAACAGGACATCCGGCAGGCACTGGCGCTTAATTTGTGCCGTTGCGGTACCCACGTCCGCATCATCCGTGCCGTGCAGCGTGCCGCTGCAGCTCTGGCTTAAGGGGGAAAGATCATGACCCATGAGGTATTGAACCGCCGTGTGTTTTTGAAGACCGCCGGATCGCTGATGGTGACTTTTGCCCTGTTGCCCGATCGGATATCGGCCGCTGCCGATGCCCCTACGACTTCCAAGAGTGTGGCTACCGATGCTGTGGAGGGCTTCATTCAAATCCACCCCGACAATTCGGTGACGATCTATTCCGGCAAGGTGGATCTTGGCACCGGGGTGCGCACTGCAATCACCCAGATCGCCGCAGAAGAACTCGATATCCCCTTGACCCAGGTGACAATCGTTCAGGGGGATACCCTGACCACACCGGATCAGGGGCTTACTTGGGGCAGCCTGTCCATTCAAGTGGGTGGCATGCAGATTCGCCAGGCCTGTGCGACGGCCCGGGCTGCCTTGATCAGCCGGGCGGCAAGCAAATTCAGGGTACCAGTCCAGGCCATCAAAACCCATGAGGGAAGATGCTGGCATGAAGGGGCCAGCACGTCTTACGCTGAATTGATCGAAGCGGACGGATTGGTGCTCAAGGTGGATCCCAAAGCGCCCACGAAGGCGCCTGCCGATTATCAGATCGTTGGCAAGTCCGTGGCGCGTCTCGACATTCCCGCCAAGGTGACGGGTCAATTTGAATACATGCACGATTTTCGCCTGCCCGGGATGTTGCACGCGCGGGTGGTCCGGCCCACAGGGGTGCACGCCGAGCTGTTGTCGGTGGATGACCAGGCGGCCCGCAAGGTGCCGGGATTTGTCGCTACCGTGCGCGAAGGCAATTTTCTCGCGGTGGTGGCGCGTACGGAATGGGGAGCCATTCAGGCCAGTGCAGCGATCAAGCCGGTCTGGAGCGCGTGGCAGGGTCTGCCCGAGCAAAGCCGGTTGTGGGACTACGTACGCAACACGGCCATCAGCAGTAGCGAGGATCTGCAAAATACCGGCAACCCTGCCACCGTGTTGCAGCAAAGCGCCAAAAAACTTCAGGCCACTTACGATTTCGCCATCCACACCCATGGCTCCCTCGGGCCTTCCTGCGCCGTGGCTGAATGGAAAGACGGCAGGGTGACCTGTTGGACTGCTTCGCAACAAGTCCACTTGTTGCGCAAGCAGATGGCCCAGATGATGAAAGTGTCGGAGTCCCAGGTGCGTTGCATTTACATCGCCGGTTCCGGCTGTTACGGGCGCAATGGTCACGAAGATGCAGCGGCTGATGCCGTGCTGATTGCCAAGGTGGTCAACCAGCCGGTGCGCGTGCAGTGGATGCGCGCCGACGAGCATGGCTGGGACCCCAAGGGGCCACCGTTTTTGCTGGATTTTCGTGGGGCTCTGGATGATCAAGGACATATCGCCGCCTGGGAATCCCAGGCGTACATTCCAAAGCGCCCGGCCCAGGCGTCTGTCACCTTGCTTGCCGCCGACCTGGCACTCATGCCCCACGAAGTGGCGCATCCGGGTAACGTTCATCAAGGCCTGGCGATTCCGTATCAGGTGCCTAATCTCAAGACCACCGCGCATTACTTGAACCACACCCCGTTTCGTGCTTCATGGATTCGCGCGCCAGGGCGGATGCAGAACACCTTTGGTAGCGAGAGTTTCATGGATGAGCTGGCCCACGCCGCGGGCGCTGATCCAGTGGAATTTCGCCTGCGCCATCTTACCGATCCACGGGGTCGTGAATGCCTGGAGCGGGTCGCGCAGTTGGCCCATTGGCAACCGCACG
>VFSW01013964.1_pt1 | contig 11135 bp, 16 predicted proteins | sample 5358111 | NCBI WGS metagenome assembly VFSW01 (sample SAMN11554181, study PRJNA540505) | mine drainage metagenome | isolation source: sediment from site ElyBrook_90M | place: USA: Ely Copper Mine, Vershire, VT | collected 2017
CTATTAACAGTGTATAGCACTGTCATACCCACCACCTGTAGGATATGGTTTCTGGGGGTTAAGCATAGTTATAGATTACCCCCCGACACCCCTCTCTCCACTATCTTTTTTCACAAAGGGACTCCGTAGGTACTTTTTCTAAAAGAGGGGGGATTATTATTTATTATTATCATGATAAAGACTATTACTATCTCTATCCTATCTCTTTATCTCTTTCCTTTCTCTTAAGCCGCGCAGGAGTCCCACTAGTATCTTTTTTACTGGGGGGAATGATAATGAGTCTCATTCTCAATACCGCCAGTATCTTTTTCTAAGGGGGGGGAACTAGACACAACGACTTTCTGTGCTAACATTTTATCATGGAAGAATTGTTGGAAACTATTTCCGCAGATGATGAGCTGAAAATACTGGAGTCCGTCATTGCGCAGAAGAAAAAAGCAAACGGGCTTGCATTCTACGTTCCGAATCCCCACCAGTTAAAAGCTCATCAGTCCGATGCGAGATTTGTCCTCATCTGTGGAGCAAACAGAATCGGCAAGAGTACATTCGGCGCAGTAGAACTCTGTTTCCATCTCATCCGCAATTATCCCGATTGGTTTTCCATCGAGCGAAGATTCAATAGACCCATCAAGGCCATTGTAGTCGGTGAGTCCAATGCCTTTATCGAGAAAGTATTGGAGCCCAAGCTAAAGCAATATCTCCCCATGAAATATATCAAGAGGCAAAAGAGAGTTACCGGAAATTATCTCAGCCGCATTGAATTAAAAGACGGAAGCGTGGTGGATTTTCTCACCAAGGAACAATCCGACATGTCGTTTGAAGGAGCCGACTGGGACTTCTACTGGGGAGATGAGCCACAGTCTAAGCGCAAGTTTGATGCCATCCAGCGAGGGCTGGTGGATAGACGGGGGTTTGGCGTAATCACCTTCACTCCGCTCATCGAACCCTGGATGAAAGAAGACTTGGTCGACAAAGCCGATGGAAAGTTTATCGATGTCATCACGGCTACCATCAGGGACAATAAGTTTGACATCCAGGGCAGTCCAATTCTTACGGAAGAATCCATCAAAGATTGGGAACGCACTCTCTCGGAGGATTACGCCCAGACCCGCATCTATGGCAAATTCTTTCACCTGCAAGGCACTGTCTACACAGAACTATCCGATGTCCATATGCAAAAGTTTCAATACAATTATCCTGACCCTGTCATCTGCATTCTAGACCCTCACGACCGCCAGCCCCATCATGTCATCTGGGCAATTGTAACTCCTGATGATGACCTCTACATTCATACTGAGTTTACCTCCCACTGCACGGTGGATGAGCTTGCCGCTTCCATCAAACGAATTGAAAAGGGAATCTTCTCCGGCATGACATCCCCTGATGGGATTGAGAAAGAAGTAAAGAGGGGATATAGAGTCAGGCGCCGTCTCATTGACCCTAACTTTGGTCGGAAGCCATTAATCACCACAGGCCGCAACATGATGGAAGAGTTGGCGCGCTCAGGCTGTCCCGGCTGGTCGGAAGCCGATGACCCGATAGAGGAAGGACATCTGAAGGTGAAGGACTATCTTCATTACGACACTTCCGAGCCAATTAGCCTGACCAATAAGCCCAAGCTCTACTTTCACAAAGAAAGAGTGCCCATTACCATCCGTTCGATGCGTAACTACCAATATGCTGAATGGAAAGGGGTAACTGCCGAGGAACGCGACAAGAAGGAAGACCCGAAACCAAAGGACACTCATGGTGCTGATTGCATCCGCTATCTCTGCATGAGCAATCCCACTTATAAACGCGCAATGGACACCGCTGACTATGAGCTTACTGAATCACCTTACTAATCTATTTAAGAAGAAAGAGAATGTGGCGGAGTTGCCAAAGAAGTCGGCGGAACCCGTGGATGATTTCACTCCAAAGAAAAGAACCTTTGAAATGGCTCCCTACAAGAAACTTTCGGATGAGATGCAGATTGAGCTTATAAAGTTTATCTCAAGAGGGCTCACTGCTTCCCAAGTCCGTCAGAAGATGCACGATGAGTTTCAAATGACGGTAGACGTGCCCCTTATTTATTACTACAGGAATGCCAAACACTGGAAAGCCGAGAGAAAAAAGTGGAGGGATTATTACCGCGAACATATAGAAGAAATAGATGGCTCGCACAAAGCCTTTAGGCTTCACCGCATGGAACATGTGATGGAGGAGGCAACAAAGCAAGGCGACTTACGGGCGGTTCTCTCAGCCAACACTCAAATGAAAGAAGAGTTTGAGATGGAAGGGGCGGAAATCACCAATGTCTACTGGAACAATCCCGTATACCAGCAGATGATTAAGATGACGCCGGAACAACTTTTACTTAAGCAACAGGAAGCGACTAAGAAATTAATGGAGCGTCAGCCAAAGGAGGAATAGTGGACCCAGTAGGACGGCAAGGAAGAATTAAGGGAAACAGCAAAGGTTATTTGAAGGAGAAACTTGGTGAGAATAATTCTTGGGAGTCTAATGCTCCTTCCGACTTAGGAGGAGGATTTAACACCAGGTCTGGAACAAGAAAGGCGGCAGGCACCCTCAATGGCGATGAATGGCAGGGGACAGTAAAGGGCAAAACGAAACATACCTACGGGGTAGATGGTAAGAATGACCCTGATGGCACCAGGACAAAGGATGCTAAGGCAAACAACAACATCAAGAAAGTAACATGGGAGGCTGAACATCATGGCTAAAGGAAGCGAGTATGGCGGAACTAAAGGGTCAAGGAAAGGAATCAAACACGGACAGGCTGGGCGTCATCTGCATGAAACAGAGCATCACGATAGAATGAAGAATGAGGTGGGTAGTCATTCCGCTTATCCTTCTCAAGACGGAGGAGACATTCATCCTAGCTTGCCTCGTCAGGGTCAGATGCTCTGATGCCAGCGAAGTCTGAGGCACAGAGGAGACTCATGGCAATTGCGGAACATAATCCAGGCAAGGTGTCTAAGAAGAATGCGGACGTACTTAGAATGTCGCATAGCCAACTTCATGACTTTGCCAGCACGAAGGGCTTAAAGCAAACAGAACCATCACGCCATGAAAGGCGAATGGGACGGACGGAGGATTCTTACTAATGTGGTTCTATTCTGAATTGACAGTAGGAAAGTTTATCTTATGGCAGGTGAGGTATAACCATGTTGTAAAGAATTGGATAGTTAGGATTCTTGGAATAACTCTGGCAGATGGCAGTTTAAAAACAGATGAGGTTGGGACTTCTTAATGCCAGCAGTTGACATTAAGAATGAAATGAGAGGAGAAACGCCGGAGGCACCGACTAACGGCTCTTCTCCAATGGATGCCTTTCAACAGTCTTCTCCTCAATCCATCCAGATTCAGGTGAGCGACGACATGGAGAAGATGCTGGTGGATGTGGTCATGGATGATTATGACACAGCCAAGAGCGACAGGAGCAAACGGGAATACGGCATCTCATCCAAAGGCGAGAAGCTAAACTTCGATGAGTGGTTTAAACGAATCATCGATATGTATAATGGGGATAGGATTCCTAAGACCATTCCCTGGAGATTCTGTTCTAATCGCTCTCTCCGCATAGCGACCTCCATCCTTGACCTTCTTCATGCCCGCCTATTCCCCGCAGTGTGGAACGAGGACTTAACCCGCTGGAGAGCTGGAACCTTTGTAGATACTCCCAAAGCCGAGCGTATCACTAAGTTCATGGACTGGTGGATAAGAGTCTACAACTCTCTCCGCCCATTCTATGACAACTGGACAAAGTATACGATTGGGCTAGGCGACTCTCTTACTGAGACATATTGGGATGTGGAAGAAGTGGCTACCAATCAAACCATGCAGATTCCAGTAACCGATGAACAAGGGATGCCGATGACCAATCAAGATGGCTCACCTGCTGTCATCAAGCAACTGAAAGTTAACCGGATTGAGAAGACTAAGTCCCGCGTCATTACTAAGGATAAAGTCTATCTGATGAAGAATGCCAGGGACGTTCAGCGCGACCCTGTCGTCATAGAGGAGGAATTTCTCTACAAAGACCTGGAGGATTTGGAGAAGCGGCAAGTCTGTGTCAATGTAACTGATGAACTCCAAAAGCACCTTATTGTTCCTGAGCCCTCCGGCAATATCGATGAGGACGAGAAGGAGAGGCTTCGCCTCATCAAGGTTCGTAATATGCCAGTCAAGGTCATCCGCGAATACCTCAGCTACGATGTAGACGGAAGCGGCGTCAATGAATCCATCCGCATTATGATATGCCCTGAATACCGAATTTACTTAGGCGGGGTGAAAATGAGGGACATTACAAAGTCAGGCAAGCGCCCACTCTACTTCACCAAGTATGACAACTACTTGGCTCGCCCAGATGACTTGGACGGAGAGGGCATCCTCCACAAGGTACGTGAATTGGCAGAAGAGGTTGACGCTTGTTTCAATCAACTTACCGATGCTCATACTCTAGCCGTTCTCCGTCCATTCTTCTATGACCCAATGGGGGACATTGATGCGCCAGCCATGAATCTTGGTCCCAACAAGGGCATGCCTGTTACGGACCCTCAACGCAACGTCTACTTCCCGGAAATAGGAATAGCTACAGAAAGGCTTATCAATGCAATCAGACTCGTCATGGAATTTGTTGAGCGACTCACCGCCGCATCCGAATATGTCATGGGGAGGGAATCGGAAACAGTTGGAGGCTCTGGCACTGCAACTCGTACTCAGGCAATTGTGCAATCTGCAGAAGTTAGATTCACTTTGCCTTCAGAGCGTTTACGCCTTGGTGCCGCTGGCATCCTTAATCAACATCTTGATTTGCTTCAACTGAACATCCCCCAGGGGATGGAGGAGAAAGTATTAGGTGAAAAGGGGGACAAGATATTTCAAGCGGGAGAGCTAACCGATGAGGGCATCTCGGGGGAATTCATCGCCTTCCTTCTTCCAGACCCATCGATGGGTTCCAAGCAACAGGAACGCACTATGATGAGTCAGATATACCAGGCTCTCTTGGGAAATCCTCTTGTGGCCACTAACCCTCAGAATCTCTATTACCTTACTGCCGATACTCTCAAAGCCTATGGGCGCGATGAAGGCTACATTCAGAAGTGGCTTGGTCCTCCCCCCATGCAGGATGATGTTACTGACCCGGAGGATGAGAATACTCTTATGCTTCAGGGCGACTATCAAAGAGTGGTTCCGCAGCTTGCCGAGAACCATATGTACCACATCATGAAACACATGGACCTTCCTCAATCTCCCAACTTTCAGGCTATCGCAGGAACAGCCCCTGCCTTGACACAACAAATTATGACGTATAATCAACATCATATAGAGCAACACATGCAGATGATGCAACAGATGATGGCATTATCCCAGGCTGCTCAGAAACAAGGAGGCAAGGGTGGTGGTTTCGGAGGAGGACAAACAGGACCTCAAGAAATTGGTGGACAGCAAGGGATGGGAAATAGCTCAAGCCCTATGGGAGCAGCACTTGAAACAAAAGGAGAGGGAAAAAGCAACCCATCTCCGCCTGGCGGAGGTAGATGATGCGCTTAGGCTTCAAGGTTATGTGGATGGCTGTAACACGATGATTGACATTATTAAAAGTTCTTTAAAGACACACGAAGAGTTAGAACAACCCTATAGATAGGAGAGAATATGCCAGAACCCGAAAAGGAGAAGGAACAGTTAAGCAACGTAACTGTTACTTTGGACGAGAAGAACCAGCCTGTAAAGGTTGAGGAGAAGAAGGAAGAGCCAAAGTATGTAACGGCGGATATTTTAGCCACTACTTTACAGGAAGCAATTAAGAAGGCTACCGCACCTCTCTATTATGAGATGAGGCAGAGCCGAGAGAATCAGAAACCTCCACAACCAGTTCAACAGCCTCCCAAGCCTGAACCTACCGAGTGGGATGCCAAGCTTCAGAAAGATTGGAAGGGGACTGTGGAAGAATTAGCCGAAGCCCGTGTCAATGATATCCTCCAAAAGAGGGAAGCCCTGCAACGAGCCGAATATGAGAATCAACAGTACAAGATTGAGTCCCTAAATAACCAGAAGACGGTTATGGCAAAGCATCCGGAGTTAAATGATGAGGACTCAATCAAAACTCAAACTTATAGACAAATTCTCCAGGAGAAGCCGCAATATTTGAACAACGTTTACGGTCCCATATTAGCCATGCGCGACATGGAAGACAAACTTCGTGAAAGCGGGGTGGTAGACAATGCTACCAAGCAAGTAGTCGATAAGGAAATCGCCCGTCAAGTTAGAACCAATGGCGGCATCATTCCAAAAGGCTCTCCAGTATCTGGAAAGAAATCAATCACTCTTACCAAAGAACAAAAAGAGTTGTGCGACCATAACGGTTGGAAGTATGAAAACTATGCAAAGTATGCCGCCATGAATGACAGGCGAGAAGGAGTTGAGGTATGAGCCCAAAAGGATATAAGTATGAGGCATCAGGGGAAGCGGCGGAAACACCAGAGGTTCCTACTAAACAGGAAATGAAAGAAACTCCAAGCCCAGAAACTCCTCAAACATTCGTGGTAAAGACGGAACTCGATGCTTACATCAATGAGCGCCTACAGACTCAGCCAAGAACTCTGGAAGAAATCGAGGTGCGTGAAATCAGGCCGCCACAGGATGGTACTCATGCCCTGACTCTGCCGAAAGAGATTAAGGACGCTTTGACTGCGCGCGGTCTCACGGCCTTTTGGATTAATAAAAAGAAGAAGGCCATTGACAGAGCCTTGAACGACAGAGGGTGGACACTCTTTAACCGCGTCTACTTCCCAGGCCTCTCCAAACATTTATTCACCGCCAACGGAACCGTAGAAGCGGGTGATTCAATTTTAGGATTTATGCCAGCGCGAAACGCTGAGATATTACGCCGCCTTCCAGGGAAACTCTCCCAGGAAAGAATTAAGTCCCTCCCGATGGAGCGTTTTAAAGACTCTGCCGGCGAAGAAAAAATAGGCTATTACAAGCCCACTTATGAAGGGGAACGAGAGGGTGAGATGGTAAAGACAGGACGTGGGTTATTTGCCCAGCCTGATTTACCGAATGAAACCGAATAAGGAGATTTAATGGCTAACGACACTAATATACGGGGGCTGTATCCTATTCTTAATCAGAATGGGCAACCGCCTCAAATATTGTACTTCCGTGCCAATACAGCCGTAGCTATCTACCGAGGTCATCCAGTCTTCATTAACAATTCCGGACAAGTCCAGATTGTTGATGTAAACACATCCAACAACAGCAACACTGCTGTTGGCGTTGCTTGGACATTCTTGGATGCCAATTATGCAGGTCTGGTGCCAGGAATGACACTTCTGCCTAATGCGCTCGGTGGTACAAACTACGGTCCATTTCTTCCTGCTTCCACAGATGCTTTCGTAGGGGTTACTTATGACCCTATGCAGCTCTATGTGATTGAGGAAGATACGGCTGGCACGGCTCTGAACGTAAACAGCGCGAATCAAGGTCTTGGTTTTACTTATCAAGCCACGACAGGTAATAACTTTAGTGGGTATGCGAATATCACCACCATTAGAGCGACTATCTTAAGCAGCACAGGCAACCTGCTTCAGTTGATGGGACCTCTTGATATCATCAATCAAGATGCTACTTTGAACGCACCTGGCAATTACGCCAAGTGGCTTTGCAGAATTCAACGCCATCAGTACGCATGGCCAACTGTTCCTCAATAACGGAGATAAACCATGAATAGAACCTCGTTTAATAAGTCAGTGGTTCCAGGGCTATTCTCCAATATGGTGGATAGCTACAAGCCGCGCAATGAAGAAGGGCTGTGGAAAGAAATCGTAACAACCGGGAATTCCAAGTCATCCAGACGGGCTTATGAAGAGTCGGCCTATTTTGGGGCACTTGGCATTATTCCGGCCAAAGAAGAAGGCCGTGCCATTGACTATGACGACCCGGTACAGGGACCGACAAAACGCTGGACTCATAAAACCTATGGGCTTGGCGTGCGTATTACGGAAGAGCTTATTGAAGACGCTCTTTACCCGGATATCCCCTCAGAGTTCAAAGAATTCTCTGAACATTTGGGATCCTCCGCCCGTGAGACGATCGAAATCCTTGTGCACGATATGTTTAACAACGGCACAGCAACGACCAACCATACGGACGGGTTAGCCAATGCGATATTCTCGACTGGCAAGACCCGTCTTCGTGGCGGCACATGGGACAACTTATTGTCTCCGGCATCTGACCTCTCGGCAACTGCCTTGCAGGCGGCGCTGGACACATTTGAGAATACCCGTGATGATTCAGGAAAAATCCAGATAATTAAAACTAAGAAAATCTTTGTGAACCCTGCAAATGCATGGAAAGCAAAAGAGCTTCTTAACTCCGGCTATGACCCTGAATCCGCCAATAACTCAATCAACGCCTTAAAGGAGCGTAACCTAAATCTGGTTATTACTCCCTACTTCACCGACACCGATGCGTTTGTCCTTTGGGCAGAGCCTCCGTCAAGTGAAGGCGGCATTATTGCGTTTATGAGACGGCCTGTAACGTTTGCACAGGATGGGGATTTTGAAACTGGCGATGCCAAATTCAAAACCACATTTCGTTTTTCGATTGAATGCAACAAGCCAAATAACGTATTTCTTTCGGCTGGTGCATAATGAAATTAACGGTGGAACTGTAGACTAAAAGTCTCGCATTGGAGAGGGGAGAAATCCTCTCTCCTATGCTACCAACAAGGAGAATTACATGGCTAAACCATCAAGACTGCCTTTTGGCTTTGCTTGGGGATTTGAGAATCAATTTAATAATTATGGGAAAAGTAGTGGACCAAATACTCCAAGTCCTCTTCCAAGCACTCAACAGTATGAACAAGTAACCGCCGGACTTCTTGCTCAGGGAAGCGGGATTGTAGACGTGTCACAAGGTTCTATCTTCTATACGAATAATACTGGCAACACGACCATTACTAGTCTCATCCATAATCAGATGGGTCGTGCTGGAGCATTACTGGCCAGTGGACAGATTGATACCACCTCTCCTCCTCCGGAGGGAAAAGTGGTACGAATCTTTTTCTTAGACAATTCCACTCAGTATGCCAACTCAGGAAACCTTGTCCTTATGACCTCTGATAACATGCTGGGTCAGAATAGCATTTCTGAGTTTATGGCCTCCAATGGAAAGTGGTATCAAGTATGGGCTTCTCGCGCCAGCACAGGAGGCAGCATTTTAACCTTCACAGGGGCAGGCAGCGCAAGCTTCAATGTCAATGGCATTAACACTGTTGTTTCTGCAATTACAGCGGCCACTGTTCTTGTCTCCATTAGCGGCGGCCAGCAAGGGCAGTCCATTATCTTGATTCAGCAGACAGGCGGTGTAACCCTGACGATTAGCTCTAACGGAAACATTGCTATTCCTGGAACGAATGCTCTGGTCGAACCTCTTAACGGCAACTATACCATTACAAAGTTTGGAACAAGCTGGTACTTGGATAGAGGAGCCGTTTAATGTGGCAAAACCACGTTCTAGAGATACAGGGCGGTTTAGAATTTATGTCTCGGACAGGAGTGGATTCGAGTTCGGCTTTCAGCCTATAACTTCACGACCCAATGCTTATGGCAGAGAGTCGGGCAAGCCTGTTCAAGATGTCAATGTAAGGGTTGCGCCAAATGAGTTTGATACGCCCCCCCCTTCCAAGAAATCTCTGGGAGGAGAAGGAGACGTATCCAATGGAAATGTCAGGGCTAACTCTGACTTTGCCACCAATTCCAACGCCTTTATAGTTCAATCAGCCAACCTAGTCTCTGTCTCATCTTCTAACTCAATCAACTGGAATAATTACCCCTGGACTTACATTTATGGAAGCCTTCTTACTCAGACAATGGCGGTGAATCCCCAGGTTGTGGCAGGGGCTCAAAGTAAGCAAATAACACTGGTATGTATCTCCAATCAGATAACCGTCATTAATGGAAGCGGACTAACCCTGCGTTCGACCCAGTTTCAAATGAACTCGGGCTCCATTTTATGTCTTATGTACCAAACAAGCAATAACACATGGTTTGAAACATCCAGAAGTCTTTTGTATGGAGACTTGGGAATTTTATGATAAGGAGAACTTATGGCAAATAGGATAGTTGGAAATGTTTTAATCGTAGATTCGGCAATGGGAAATGCCTCGATACTTACAGGAGTGAATCAACTCATATTTTATCGAGCCAATGCAGTGGCTTTTTGGTCATCAGATACTACGGGGCGTTTAATTATCTCTGCCGCTGATACTTCAAACCACATAGTCAGTCTTGGTTGGACTGTGAACGGTGCTGGAACTGGTTTTTCGCCATCGACTCAAAGCACTCAGTTTGGGCAACATCAGACTCTTGATTCATTGAAAGTTCCAACATTGACTGCTGGAACAGCATGGATTTATTTGATATGACGGTTTATGTATTTAGAGCAACAGTAACATCTGCGTCTGGGGCTGTAGGTTCAACGAGCCTTGATGTGCGGGGGGGAGTTTGCCGTCAAGTTATCGTTCAGGCGAACACTGCTACAACTACTTTCTTTGCCAATCTTAAAGATGCGAACTCTCTAATTATCAGAGACTATGGTCTGCAAACGGGTGAATTTAACGATATTACTGCAATCCCAATGGCAGGAAAATACACCTTTAACATTACCAACGCAAGTCCTGATGACACATTTAAGCTTTACTTTTCAGTGGAGGAATAATGTTCTGGAGCAAAATGCCTAAAGTCAACCTATCGGAAGAAGAAAGAATCTCAATTTGGATGGATGGGTTTAAGTCTGGTGTAACTAAATCTTGGGACTTGATGACACCTCTTATGGCATCCAGCTTAGAAACAATGAAAAAGAAGATGCGAGAAGATGCCGCAACCGAAGCAATTAATAGACTTCATGGGAAAAGTTAATGCTACAGACTCGCAGTGATGCATTGATTGTCGTACAGAAGAACACAGGTGGAGCCGTTACTCTTAGTGGCTCGATGAGCATTGTCAACTCCGCAGGGTGGATTGTTTCCGTTTCTAACACTGGTGGGAATGTTAATGTAACAAACTCAGCTGGGTGGATTTTTGCTCAGTCCAATACAGGAGGTCTTTTTACTCTTGCAAACTCTTCAA